>Ga0181535_10001194_pt1 | contig 34951 bp, 27 predicted proteins | sample PEATcosm2014_Bin_44_FD_119774 | JGI IMG/M metagenome (GOLD analysis project Ga0181535, IMG submission 119774) | Peatland microbial communities from MTU Mesocosm Facility, Houghton, MI, USA - PEATcosm2014_Bin17_30_metaG | ecosystem: Environmental > Terrestrial > Soil > Wetlands > Peat | place... | reverse complement strand
CGCCTCCTGCAGCGTCTCGACCGCGCCATATTTGGTCTCTTCGGGAGTCAGGCAGATGCTCTTGTATCCTTGCTGCTCGAGAGTGCGCAAAACCTCTTCCCGCCCGTCGCGGGCCAGAACGGCGGGAAAGAAACCCCGATTGCCGACGATCACACCTAAAGTCGTTGCCATGGAAAACCTCCTTACTCTAAGTCACGTCAGAGCGAGAATTCCAAGTGACCGTAAAACGGTGGCCGATGTTAGCCGGAACTACGCCGCTGCAGGATTGTCCCCTGGCGCAAGCGCGGTGGAATCGCGCACAAGGAGTTGTGGCTCGATCAAAAGCTCGTTGCCCGGACCTACGGATTCGCCTGACTCCGGAACCAGCGTGCGGAAGGCGAGCCGGCCGATTCGATCGCGGGGGACGTCAAGAGTGGTCAGTGTGGGCGCCAGGAAATCTGACAGATTGATGTTGTCGTGACCCGTCACTGAAACGTCACCGGGGATTTTCAACCCCAGTTCTCGAAGGCCCTTCATCACTCCGATGGCCATAAAATCGTTGGTGCAAACGATCGCCGTAGGCTTCGCACCTGAAGCCAGGAGGGTGCGAACCGCTTGCCTGCCTCCCTCCGCGCCGTCCCGTCCTGTGGCGGTCACGAACTCGACCTCACCCGCATAGAGCTTCATCGTTTCCAGGAAGGCTTTCTGCCGCTCTTGCAGAGGCTGCAAACCCGCGTGGTGGCCGATGAATGCCATCCTGCGATGTCCGAGCGAGTATAGGTAAGTGACGACCTTCCTCATCCCGCTTGGGTAATTCACCTTGATCCTGGAGATGCAGCCTCCCGCCTCGCCCACGTCAAAGAGCGCCACCGGAAGGTTTAAATCTCTCAGCTCCCGAAGCAGGGCTGGCTCCATTTCGGAGACGACCACCGCCAGTCCCGCGACCCGCCGTTCGATCATCAGATGGACTTGCGCGACCAGCCGCCGCGGAATGTAGTTCGTATTCGCCACCGCGACCTCATATCCGTGACGGTTCGATTCGTCTTCGAGCGCGCGAAAGATGTCCACAAAGAACGGATTCTCAAGATTCGAAACCACCATCCCCAGGGTCCGGCTCTTGCGGCCCGCCAAAGCCCGCGCGTTGCTGTTGGGGTAGTACCTGCACTTCTCGATCGCCTTCAACACGCGCAGTCGTGTCGAAGCTTTGATGGGGCCGGTGTCGTTCAGGACGCGGGATACCGTTGCCGTCGAAACCTTCGCATGCTTAGCAACTTCGAAAAGTGTCATTGTCGGTTCCGTGAAGATAAACTGCCGCCGACTAAGCTAATCGGTGCCGAAATCACCCACGAGATTCTGTTGCAGAGACCCTCAGTTCCCGCAACGCCCTGCGAATGTTGCAAATCAGCGCCAAGAAATACGACGCGGGGTGGCTCGCCAGACTTTCGCAGGGTAGCGGGTAGAGATTCACTTCTACTCGCAAACAAGCGTGGCAACGGGATCGAAGGTGCAAGCGCTTTCAATTGTAGTTTTGCGAACCTTCCCTTTGAATACGACTTGCGGAACATACTGGGAGCCGTCTCTCGACCACAAGAGGCTTGGACGATCACGATACCACTTAGACCAGTCTTAGGCAAGCAATATATTCGGCAGTGTCCTGATTTGACTATAGCGGCCGACCTCTGCCTCGGCAAATGCCAGCTTGAGGGCCAGGGCTGAATTTGCGAGAAACGGGCGCCCAAATCAAGGGTGATTCCCGCCGCGGGAGGACTTGCGGACTACGGAGAAGCGGTGGCTTGGCATTGTAAGCGCTTGCAACTATTTTGCTTCCCTCTTCATGCTTCTCCAGCCGCTCTGCATGTTGTAGAATAGACTGGTCTTGCGGTGGGTGGGCGACAAAGAGCCCGAGCGAGGTTGGGATGCAGCGTATCTTGACGCGCCTGCTAGGAGCGACGCACTTTCTGATCCCGCCTTTTCTAGGTGCGGCCCTGCTCCTGACTACTCCGGGAGACTGCCGTGGGAGCGACAACTCGATTCAAGGACAGGTTCGCGTGACCAACGGCGGGCCTCTCCCCGCGGGAATCACCGTAAAGCTGGAGGTGGCGGAGAATGTAGTGGTCGCTCAGCAGATGTTGGGTGCTACGGGCAGATTCACATTCCAGGATCTGACCGCCAAGTCCTACCAGATCATCGTCACTGCCGAGGGGTATCAGCCGGCCAGCGCTCCGGTGGACATGCAGTATTATGCCAGCCGATATCCAACGCTCTACTTGACCCCACTGGGGCCAAAGAGACCGCCACCTCCTCCGTCGGAGAACACGACGGATCTGGCTGCGCCGAAGAAAGCACGCAAAGAATACGAACAGGGCCACGCGGCGCTGGAGGCGAAAGACTTTGTGAGCGCGCGCAAGCACTTCGAAAGGGCCATTGAGATGGACAAGTGCTACGCGCGGGTGCTCACGGAGTTGGGAGTCGTGCTTACCTTGCGAGGAGAGCTTTCTTCCGCGGAGAATTCATTTCAGAATTCAATTCACTGCGACGGGGCTTTTCTTGAACCCTATCTTCAACTGGGCATCCTCCTGGATATGGAAAAGAAGTATGCGGAGAGCGAGTCGATTCTGCAACGAGGACTGCGGGTGGCGCCGAGCGACTGGCAACCTTATTACCGGCTGGGCATAGTGCGCCAACACTCAGGCAAGTACAGGGAGGCGGAAGAAGAATACCAGAAGGCGTTATCCCTAAGTTCCGCCGTGCCTGCGGAAGTTCACGTCTTGCTTGCCGACGCCTGTTTGCAGCAAAAGAAATACGCTCAAGCCTACACCGAATCGCAGACCTATCTCCAGATCGCTCCTGACGGGCCGCTGGCCGGTCAAGCCAGGTCGATGCTTCAGCAGGCAGAATCGATGCGCAAGTCGAGCCCCTGAGCGCAGCGGAAGAAGCGGAAACGGGAGAATAGAAACTGGAAACTGGAAAATCGAAACAGGAAAATGGAAAATAGCTGACCACCGCAATCGCACGGTTCTGCGAGCCTTGGTTCGCGAGTTTTCGGACTCCAGTTTCTAATTTCCAGTTTCCATTTTCCGGTTTTCCGGCGGGCGATACGAGGTACAAAATGTGGCAAAGACTGGTTAGCCTGAATCTTTTCTTAATCTTGGCGGCAGGGATTCTACCAGCCCAAGAAGCCGGGCGTCATTTTCTGAATCAAGATGAAGTATTTCGCCGGATCAAGCAAGAGAAGCAACAACCGGACCATCTCATCAAGACATTACACGACCAGGGCGTCGATTTCGACCTCAATCCCGACATTGAAAAGAAGATGAGGAAAGCCGGGGCGGACGATCAAATTCTCCAGGCTATCTGGACGGCCGGCCCCACGGTCCGGAATTTCAAGGGTGCAGTCCTGATGAGTGCCACCGGCGCCCCTTTAACATCTACTTACAAGGAGGCCATGGGCTATAAGACGATAGAGCAAGCCTCCGACCCGGACACGAAGATCCGCATGGCGATGGAATTCGCCCAGACCTTTCCGAGTAGCGAACTGCTGTCGTACGTCTTCACGCAGGCGGCAGCCGCTTTCCAACAAAAAGGCGACTTCCCGAATGCTGTGAAAACGGGGCGGAAAAGTCTGGCGCTTGACGCCGACAACGCGTACAGCCTGCTTATCGTAGCCACATCGCTTTCCGAACCCAGCATGGTCCGCAACGCCCAGAACAACGGCGAATGGGAACTTGCAGAGGCGGGCACCGACGCGCAACGGGTGCTCGACCTATTGCCAAAGTTGCCGACGCGGCCGGGTGAGACGCCCGAACAGTTTGCGGCGCGAAAGGCCGGAATCGAATCCAGCGCGCATGCCGCGCTCGGCTCGGTCGCCATGCAGCAAGACAAATACAACCAGGCCATCGAAGAGTTCAAAAAAGCCATTTCGTTTTCCCAGCCTCCCAAGGCCTCGCTTTACTTTCGTCTTGGCGAGATCTACTCCAACGTGGGAGAGAAGCGACAAGCGAGCGAGGCCTTTTCGAAGGCGGCGCAATTGGGCAAGGGAACGGTAATCGAGACATACGCCGCTCGTAGCTTAAAGGAACTCCAGCAGTGATTTCGTTCCTCTTTGCAGTGACGGTTGCCTTCGGAACCAACACCTTGGCACAGCTCGCCGCCAGTTCGCCCCAATCTGCGGAGCCGCGGGTTCACGGGAGCCCGGAGGAACTGGAAACCTACCAGCAGGCGCGCACAATTGTAGATTGGACGGCGCGGGAAATTAAAGACGCTCCTGAACTTTTCCAATTGCGGCCCGCCGGGGTGGGACAACTGCCTCTCATTCTGAGGCGCGTGGGAGAAAGAGCGGCGGAGATGATTGCCGAATTCCGCAATATCGCCTGTGACGAGCGAGTGTACTCAGAATGGGAGGTGGGTAGTCCCATCTTGACATGGCGCGAGATGGGTCCGAATGAGGTGGCTCACCACTTTCTGTACATTATCATTCCCATGCCGGCCGGCGACCCTCTAATGTTCAAAGAGTTCCGCACCGATCCCAAGGGAAAACCCATCGACCTTGCAAGCCTGGGTGACCTGCGATTGATTACCACCAACTTTACAGGCAGTTGGGCGTACTTTAACCCTTCAAATCAGCCCGAGACCCGATTTCGATACTTCGGGGACGAGGCGATTCGAAAGCAGCTTTGCTACGTTGTGGGCTTCGCGCAAAGACCATCCGTGGCCCGAAACTTCACGACCTTTGAGGCCGACGGTCACTCCGCGGTAATTCTGGTGCAAGGGCTTGCATGGATCGATCTGCGAACCTTCCATATCCTGAAGCTCGAGACCTGGCTTCTTGCGCCGCGAAGCGATATCGGGCTTGAAAGCCAAAACACAACCGTGAATTACGCACCCATTGAACCCACGGGGATGAAGAATATTCTCTGGCTCCCTCACGAGGTAACGGTCGAGGTTCACTATCACAATGTGTACATCCGCAATACGCATCGCTACTCGGGATTCAAGCTCTTCCAGTCGCACGTGGTGATCACGCCATGATGACGTGCGGTTCGTGTATAATTCAGATGACTTTAGGCGGCGACGCTACCCGAGGGTGTTTCTTGATGTTCCGGCAGGCGGCTTAGAATCATGCCATGAACGAAAGATCTCTTTGCAGCGAAACCTCGAAAGCCGGCTCGAGGCGCCTACGCGGCTGGCCTCGAATCGCTTTCCTCGGTTCAATCCTCTTCCTGCTTACCGGTTGGGTTTCAACCCTGTACTTCCCCCAGACGGAAACGAAAGCGCTTGCAGATCCCTATAGCCGAGGGGTACTTCTGCTGACCCAGCAGAAATGGAAGGAAGCGGCGGCAGAATTCCAGCACGCGATCCGAAGTAATCCGAACAACAGTCAGGCGTATGCCGGGCTGGGTGTAGCGTTGACCAGATTGGGGAATCAAAAAGACGCCGAGGAAGCCTTTAACCAAGCCGTTCGGCTCGACCCCAAAAACGCGCAGGCCCACTACTATCTCGGCCTTATTGCGGCCGAATCGCAGCGCTTGCAGGACGCGGCCAGAGAATTAAAGGCCTCGGTGGAACTCGAGCCGGATTTCGAGCCGGCGCGCCTGGCGCTGGCCCTCGCCCTGGAGGAGAGCGGCCAAATCAAGGAGGCCATCGAGGAATACCAAACGGTTCTGAAACTGAATCCGAAATCCGCCGATGCCCACAATGGTCTAGGGAACGCCTATGTGCAGAATAATGAAATCGCCGCTGGAATTGAAGAATATCGAAAAGCGGTCGGATTGAAGCCGGATTTTTTCCGAGCCTACAACAACCTCGGTTCGACTCTGGCCAGTGTCGGCAAGTTCGACGAGGGTTACGCGGCGATTCGGAAGGCCCTGGCCCTGCGTCCGGCAAGTTTTGAGGCCCATCTCAATATGGGTGTGATCCTGCGGGCGAAAGGCGACCCCAAGGGGGCGTTAGTACACTTCGAGCGTGTTCTGGCGCTTCATCCCCCGGGCGCGGTCGCTTACCGGACTGAGTACGAGAGCGCCCAAACCTACCGGCAGATGGGCGAACTTGAGAGAGCCGTTCAGTGCCTGGAAGAGAGCCTGCGGCTGGCGCCGCAAATGCGCGAAGCCTATTACGCCCTGGGCCCGATCTTGAACGAGCTTGCCTCAAGATCACCTCACACTTTCCCCGCGCCTGCCAATTCAGACGCCGAGAAGCTTTATGCGGAGGGGAGCCGGAAGCTCGTTGAGGGGAACTTGGATGGAGCTGCGCAGGCGCTCGACGAAGCGCTGCGGGCCGACCCCAGCTACGCACAAGCTCACAACCTGCTCGGATTTATTCTCGGCCAGCAAGGGAAGTTGCCGGACGCGATTGCAGAATTGAACCGGGCAGTGGCCCTGGACCCTCAATCCGGCCCGGCGCGCTACAATCTCGGTGTAGCCTTATGGTATGCAGGCCAGCGAACCGAAGCCGTCACTCAATTGAAGCAGTCCGTCAAACTGGATCCCGCTTCGGGCCCGGCGTACGCCTTTCTGGGCATGAGCTTGAAGGATCTTGGCGAGACTGAGCACGCCTTGGACAGCCTGGCCTGTGCGCTCGCTCTCAACCCGAATGACTTTGCGGCTTACATGGACCAAGCCGTCATTCTGTTGAAGAAGGGCGACCTCGGCCCGGCGCTTCATCAATTCGAGGCGGCTCTGCGGCTGGATACGCAGACTCCGGTAGCCCCGAACGATCTGGCGGAAGCCATCTCTGAACTCCAGCGGGCGGGCCAGGGAAACGACGGCCTGCCCGAGGTCCATTACGTGCTGGGCCGCTTGCTGGGCCTCCAGGGTGCTAACCAAGAGGCGGTGATGCAGGAGTTCCGGACGGCCATCCGGGAAGCACCCGATTTCTATGAAGCCCATCTGGCGCTGGGACTCGTGTACGTGCAGGCCGATCAGGGCGAGCCCGCCATCGAGGAATTTCGCAAGGCCATTCAGGAGAAACCTGATTCCGCCGAAGCGCATGCCGATCTGGGCGCGGTTCTGACGGAGAGCGACCTCGATGCGGCGGTCAAGGAACTGGAGGGCGCGGTGAAACTTGATCCCACCCTGGCGAGCGCCCACTACAATCTTGGAGTAGCCTATGGCCGCCAGGGAAACGTCGAGCCGGAAATCTCTGAGTTGCGTAAAGTCGTAACCATGGCCCCCCAGTCGGTGGACGCGCAGTACACGCTGGGCAAGCTGTTGGTTGATCAGAAGAACCTCGAGGAAGCGCTCGTACACCTCCGCGAAGCCGTCAAGCTGGATCCACAAAGGGGCGATGCCCACTACCAGATGGGCTTGGCCCTGGGACGCCTGGGGCAAACCGAGGAGGCCGCCAAGGAGTTTCGGCTGGGCGAACGGTACAACGCGACGAAAACCAGGACGCAGTTTGCAGATTCCCAGTTCAATCAGGCGGAACAGGAATTGGTGATGGGGAAAACGGATGCCGCCATTGAACATCTCGAGACTGTCACCCGGCTCGAGCCCGCGTCGGCCAGCGCGCACAAGGAGCTGGGTGAGGCTTTGCTCAAGAAGGGAGACTACCAAGGCGCGGTTCGAGAATGGCGGGAAACTGTGCGCCTGCAGCCGGGTGATTCTGAGGCCCGCTTCACCTTGGCGAGGACCTTACTCGATAACGCTGACTTGGACGCTTCGATCCAACAGTTCGAGGAGGCAATCCGCTTGCGCCCCTCATGGGCCGAGGCCTACAACTACTTGGGAGTAGCCCTGGCTCGAAAGGGACAAGCCGAGAGAGCCGTCTCGACGTTTCAGCAAGCTCTCAAGCTCAATCCTCAGTACCACGAAGCACGAGAGAACCTGGCCGCCACTCTCAAGCAGCTTGGCGCCTCGAAGCCGGGTGTGGCGCACTGAACGGGGGTAGGCGCAGAGCCTTAAGGTGCCGAACTGTTGACCTTCGCCAGGCCGTGCGCTATCGTATTGATGTATCGGGAATCGGAAATGCGCCATGACGATAGAACTCAAACCTGAACAGGCACAGACGATTGACGAGGCTATTCGAGCCGGCCTGATCAAAAGCGCCGATGAGGTCGTGGAGGTTGGCCTCGACTCCCTACGCGACCGGCTCCAAGCCACGCCGCCCGCCGTGAGCTCCGACGAGTGGATGCGCAAGTTTCGTAGCTGGGCACACAGCCACCCGGCAACCACCCCTCTCTTGTCCGACCAAGCGATAAGCCGGGACTCGATCTATCGTGAGCGCGGCCTGTAAATGGCGATCCTCGTCGACACCAACATCCTGCTGCGTTCCGTTCAGCCCCACCACCCGCATTACGCCCTCGTCGACCGCGCCTTTGCGTTCTTTCGCGCCGGGGGGAAGCCCTTTGTGTGACCGTTCAGAATCTTATTGAGTTCTGGGTCGTGGCAACCCGCCCGCACGGAGCGGAAAACGGCCTGGGCATGACCACCGAAGCCGCAGCCAAAGAACTGGCTGTCATTAAAAACTTGTTCCCAATCCTGCCCGAGCCGGCGTCACTCTTCGCGCACTGGGAGGAACTGGTCACCACCTACGGCGTTTCAGGCAAGAACGCCCACGATGCCAGGCTGGTCGCCGTCATGGAACTTTCCGGCGTCGCCAAGATCTTGACGTTCAACACCGCAGACTTCACTCGCTTCGTCGATATCGAAGCTATTTCGCCATTAAGCGTTTCTTGAATCGACAGGCAGGCGCAGAACGAAGCTCCGCGACTTTAGAAAAACAACGCCGGAGAAACGTGGAATCGCGCACTCAATTTCTGGATGTGCGTTTTGCTCAGACCGCGTTTCTTGTGCAAGACTTCGGAGATGATGCCTTCTGAGCCGAAGATTGGGACCAGGTCCTTTTGGCGGAGGTTATTGGCTTCCATCAAGGCGCGCAGGACTTCGAGCGGAGAAGCATCGGGTACGCGATGATGCTCTTGTTCGTAGGCTTCGATCAAGGTCATCAGGACCTCCGCATACTTCTCTTCCTCACTTGTTGGATGCTCCTTGCTCGCCAGCTTGTCCAACACAGAAAGGTATTCTTCGTGTTGGCGCTCGGAGGTGATGGCCGTCGGCGAGCCAACCTCAAGTGCATATTTTTCTGCTACCGCAATCATGATTTTTGCCAATCCTCCTGGTCGTATTTAGCGTAGCTCAAGACATGCCGGATGTAGACCATTCTCCACATGTAGTTGATCGTCGCAATCAGCCGGCACTTGTTGTGGCTTATATCGAAGACCACAAAGCGCCCAGCCACGTCTGAGTTCTTCCAACTGTTGCGAACCTCTGCAGAGTTTTTCCAATCTGCATCGTTGGTGATCTTGTACCAGGCATTGAGAGACGCACCCCATTCGCTGTGTCGAGCAGTCGCTCCTCGAATGGCCTTTCGGCTCACCATGCGCACAACCCATCTTCTCAATATGAGAAGTTCGCGTCAAGCCAAGAAAGCAAGTTCTGCGCTGGCTGGCGCAGAGCGGAGCTCTGCGGAATTCGGGGGTTGACAGTCTCGACATCGCGAGTGGCGCAGACCCGTGCCGTGTTTTGGCATGTCTGCGCCATGCCCATCCCGAGGGGCGCCTACATGCCGACAAGAAACGTCGGCACGTAGGCGCCACTCCGCGATCCTTGTTTTGTAACTCAATAATCTATTCTTGCATCTCAGCTGAACAGTGAGGAGGAGCAATGAAGGAAACGAACGCTGTCCAATTCGAGGAGGGGACGCTGCACGGAATAGTATCGATTGGGAGATTGCGGCTGCTAGAGGACGGCAGGATCAAAAAAGAACCTGACCCGGACACGCGAAACAACCCGGGAGAAAGGGCGCTGGCGAACGAGCAGATCCTTGACGAAATTCTAGGCGAAGAGGTCAGGATGCCAGACGGAGAGATCTTGAAGAAAGAGGATGACCCGAAGCTATGGTTCAAGAGGCTTCCCTTCAAGTACAATGGCACTTATTTTTGGGCCAAATTCGTGTGACTGGTCTTAGCTTGGAACTGTAAGGAACCGCGGACTATAAACTTAAGGAGATCACATGAACACTGTGACAAAAGCAATGCAGGCATTGCGCGATAGGTTCGGTGGCACAACAGACAACAAAGGCTACACTCTTTCGCCACAAGAAAATCTGGTTGCTGGTATTGATTGGGCGTTGGTCGAGGAAGATCTGCGCCATGGGGATGGAGATGAGTTAAGAATGAAATTCAAAGCTATCCATTCTTCGGCAGCTTTAGCGGTGAACTGCTTCGGTCCATTCCAGCACCAATTGGAAAACTTCCGATTGCTCGGGAAGCAGGGCGCGAAGCAGGTGGGGTTTGAACACAAATTGCCGATCTTTGGCGAGGTTGGTGCACCCAATATCGATGTATGGATTGAGCGTGAGCACGATGTAGTTGCCATCGAGTCGAAACTCCTCGAGTATCTCACACCTAAGAAGGCGAAGTTTTCAGCGGCGTATAAGAGATTGGCTCCTCCCGAGAGCGATCCCATTTGGTGGCGCGTCTACGAGAGAGCAAAGGAATCTGGACTCCAGTATTTGGACCAGGCACAGTTGATCAAGCACTACTTCGGGCTCAACGAGCTTCGAAAGAAGCACCCCGAAGGAGCAGTGCCTACACTGCTTTACATATTCTGGGAACCTCTGGACTGGCAGGATCTTAAGGAGTGCAGGAAACATCGAGAGGAAGTTGAGACCTTTGCAAATTCGCTCTCTAACTCTCAGATTCAGTTCAGAGCGATGAGCTACAACGAGCTGTGGGACCAATGGAAGGCGGTTCCGGAGCTTGCAAAACACGCAGAAGAGCTGATTGCACGCTACCAAGTTCGCTTGCAAACAGACGTTCAGACGGCGGGTGGGGATCGCCCACTTAAGCATGTCGCATAGCGGGATTGGCGCACAGCGAATCTCTGCGGCCTTCGGGAACTGAGAATCCGCCCAGGGCAGAGGTGTGCTCTGCTCCAGCCCCGAATGATCCGACAAGCTGAACCTCGTAGGAAGGTGAATGAAGATGGCTTTGACCAGAGATTTCAGGGAAACGGTCCAAGCGCGGGTGAGGCGAGACGCGGCGTTTCGAAAGGGACTGCTTAGCGATGCCCTGGAAGCCTATCTCTCCGGCGAAGCGACGCTGGGCAAGGAGTTGCTGCGTGATTACATCAATGCCACCGTCGGGTTTCCCAAGCTGGCCGGCGAGACCGGAATTCACGCGAAAACGCTTCATCAGATGTTCGGCCCCAACGGAAACCCCACCACCAGCAATTTCTCCGAAATCGTTGCCTACCTCCAACGCGCAGAGGGCGTGCGCCTGGAGGTGCGACCCGCGCGTCCAAACTCGCGCGCCCGGCGTCGGCCATCGCGGGGCAGTCCGGTCCGTGCGACCTTAACTGCAATGGGTCACTGAAGGCTGCGAGAATCACTCTGGCGGTGCATCAGTTTCCGGTGGCACGGGCATTTTGCCTGGGCATAGTCAGAGCTAAGATGTCCGTGCCATACCAAACCGAGTCATTACCGCGTTACCCACTTGACAAATCCAAGGAGATGTGATAGCCTATAGTTGTGGTCATTTTGTGGGACACATTGTCATGGGCTGGCGCCGGTAACCGGAGCGGCGCGCGGGAAGTTGGGAAGGCCCCGTCGCGGGCGGAAGCAGGATCTTCGAATAGATATAAAATAATACGAACGAAGCCAGTATGTCATTGAAAACACATGAGTACATTCTGAAACGAACTCAAAACGAACTGCCATTGAGTGTGAAATGCGCGCATTGAACGCACAAGTCGAGCTTTCTTGCACCGCACGCGTACTCGCCTGGGCCTGGGGGTGGGAAATGCGCCAGGGTTCGAAAATGTCCGGCTGTGGGAAGTCTGGCGGAGCGGGACAAAATGCAAAAACAGTGGGAACGAACTCAAGGAGTACTTGAAAACAAAGGACATCACTTTTTTGAGTGATGCAAATGATGCGCGTTTTGCGCGCAAATCTGCACAAATCGGACGCTGAAATGAGCAAAAGCAGCGCGTCTTGCGCAGAACGAAGAGGCGAGGCCTAGAAAGGGCAACTTGTCGGCTAGACCGGCTCGGGATTTTGGTGAGCACTGACGGTGAAAAGGCATTGCAGCGGGAATGGATGATGTCGAAGTCAGCAAAAGACCCCTCACCCGTCGCACTGCGGCTGATGAAGACGCCGCAGCGCGACACCCTCTCCCCACGGGAGAGGGCTGACTATTCGGGTCTTTGCCCAAGGGGGAGGGCCTGCTGCTCATTTCCCTTCTTCGGGCGGGGCGGCGGAATTTTCTGCCTGCTGCTCGTCTTGGGGTTTGTTCCCCTTTCGCGCGGCTCACAGGACAAGGGTCAAAAAAGACCTACAAGCAACCAGCCTGCGCGTGGCGTCGACAGTCCGGCCCAAGCTGCGGACGATGATACGCTGAAGCCCCTGGAAAGCCTCATCCAGCAGGGCCAGTTTCAGCAAGCCAAGCCGGGGCTGGAGCGCTACCTGAAGGATCACGACGGTTCGGCGCAGGCGCACTACGACCTTGGTTATGTCGATTTCCGTACCCATGAAATCGGAGGCGCTGTGCGCGAGCTGTCAAAGTCGCTTCAGCTCAACGTCAAGGACGCCCAGGCCCACAAGGTCCTAGGCCTGGTTTGCACCTTCGTGGGCCGTTATGACCTGGCTGAGGTGGAATTGCAAGCGGCGGCGCAACTGGAGCCTAGATCGCCTGAAATTCACTACTTTCTCGGAAGGGTGTATTACACGAGGCAAGTCTTCGCCATGGCCAAGCAGCAATTCGAGACCGCCATCCAGCTTGATCCTGGGTACATGAAAGCTTACAACAACCTTGGTCTGGTTATGGAAACACTGGGGAAGAATGACGAGGCGGTTAAGGACTACACAACGGCCGCCCAGATGAATGAAGCGCAACACCTGAACTCGCCCTTGCCTTTTGAATATCTCAGCGCCCATTACAATCGAATGCGGCAGCCCGACATCGCCATCGATTTTGCCAACAAAGCGCTCGAAATCGATTCGCAGTGCGATCTCGCCTACTATGATCTGGCCAAGGCATTTCAAATCCAGAACGAGTGGCAGAAGGCCGCGGACTCGGTTCAAAAAGCCATCGCAATCAATTCCAGCACGTCTGAGTATTTCTACCTTCTCAGCAAGGCCCTGAGAAAGCTGGGAAAAGTCCCGGAAAGCGAGGCGGCTCTGAAGAAGTTCGAGGCGATCCATAACGACGAGAACGCCATGGCGAAGCTCTGGCGAGACGCCAACCATGAGCGCGAACCGGATCTCCCCCCAGTCCCACCGACGCACGATGATGAACACTGAACTCGAAAGCGGCGGTTTGAAGTCACGGAGAGAATTTCTGCGGTCTCTTCGACGCCTGGGCGCTGTCGTGCCGGCATCCGTTCTCGCCCTTGAGACGCAAAACGGGATAGCTGGCCAAAGATCGAGGCCGCCAGGCAGTGGGACGGGCGTCCCGCCCGTACGCACGGCCGGGACGGCGGCGCCACACGGTTTTTCGTTTACAAACGTTGCCGCACACGCAGGGCTCGGCCAGGCGATCAACATCACCGGCGGAAAAACCTCGAAGCGCTACCTCCTGGAGGAGATGGGGTGTGGCGTAGCGTTCTTTGACTATGACAACGACGGTTGGATGGATATTTTCATGGTGAATGGAACGACGATGGACCCGCCTTCCTCGGGCCCTCTCCCTTCCAACTTTCTCTTCCACAACAATCGCGACGGGACTTTCACCGATGTTACCTGCCAGGCAGGTTTGGTCCGGACGGGCTGGGGGCAGGGTTGTTGCGTGGGCGATTACGATAACGACGGCTTCGACGATTTATTCGTAACCTATTGGGGCCAGAATGTTCTCTATCACAACAACGGCGACGGGACTTTCACCGACGTTACCGGGAAAGCAGGGCTCGTCCAGCACGGCCCGCACGTGAGGTGGAATGTCGCGTGCTGTTTCCTTGACTACGACCTCGATGGGCACCTCGATCTGTTCGTGGCGAACTATGTGAACTTTGACCCGAACATTGCTCCCGCGCCCGGCGCTAGTGCGCTCTGTAAGTATTACGGCGTCCCGGTTGCGTGCGGGCCGCAGGGCATGGGCGGCGGCACGAATATCCTCTACCATAACCGGGGAGACGGCACGTTCGAGGATGTTTCGGAAGCCTCCGGGGTCGCCAATCCGCACGGGCTTCCCGACCCTTATATCGTCAGCAGTAACTGGATTCCGGCAGGCTCCTACGGAATGGGGGCTGCGGCGGCGGATTTCGATAACGACGGCTGGCCCGACATCTACGTTGCGTGCGACGAAGCGCCTAGCCTCCTCTACCATAACAACCACAACGGCACATTCACCCAGATCGCCACGCCCGCCGGCTGCGCGCTGAACGGGAACGGCGCAACCCAGGGTGGAATGGGAGTCGCGGTAGGAGACTACGATTGCGACGGCTGGCTCGACATCCTGAAACCCAACTTCGCGGGCGAGAATGTCAGTCTTTACCACAACAATCACGATGGCACTTTTTACGACGCGGTTTATCAATCCGGCCTTGCCGCCGCAACTGCGAATGTCGGTTGGGGAGCTGGATTCCAGGACTTCGATAACGACGGCTGGCGCGACATTTTCATTTCCACTGGCCATGTTTACCCCGAGATCGCGGGGCGAGGTCTCATGGCAGATTACCCGTCACCACCGGTCATTTACCGGAATACAGGCAAGGGGAAATTCGAGAATGTGGGGCCACGCGCCGGGCCCGGCGCTCTTCAGCCTCATACCAGCCGCGGCTGCGCTTTTGGCGATTATGACAACGACGGCGACGTGGACATCGTCGTAATCAACATGAATGAGCCTCCGTCGCTGCTGCGCAACGATTGCAAGCCGGGAAACTCTTGGATCAAGGTCAAATGCATCGGCGTGAAATCGAATCGAAGCGCCATCGGTGCGCGCGTCAAAGTTGTGGCCGGAAACCACACCCAGATTGACGAGGTGATGAGCGGCGCCAGCTATCTTTCCCAAAATGACTTTCGGCTCCATTTCGGGCTTGGCCAGGCAAAGCAGGTGGACTCCCTGGAGGTTCGTTGGCCCTCCGGACTGGTGGAACGGTTCCCGAACGTCGAGGCCAATAAACTAGTCTACATTCAAGAAGGCCGGGGACTTATTCGCAGTGAACGGTTCTCAGCGGGGTAGCTTACTCGGCGATTGGGGAGATGACCCGGAGGGATTGGGTTCCGTGCGGCTCGCCTGAGGATCAGTATCACAAGGTACTCAGTAAAACCAATGGCCGGTCCCGCAGGGGACCGGCCATGGTGAGGAGAGACGCTGGAATCGGCCTCAGAAGAAGACTTGCAGGCCCATTTGGATGCGCCTCGGAACATTGCACTGAGTGAACGTCGTCCCGAAACCGCCGCTGTTGACGGTGGAGTTCGGCGGGCAGAAATCAACCCGGTTGAGGAGGTTGCCCGCCGTGGCCTGGAACCTTACATATTTGGCCTCGCCGAAGTACGTATCTTTATAGATCGAGATGTCCTCGTTGTAAAAGTGGAACCCTCGGATACCGGGGGTCGTCCGTGGTGAATCGCCGAAGGCGAACGGGCCGGGATCCGAGAAGGCATTCGCATTGTAATACCCCTGACCGAAGGGGTTGGTGAAACTCCCCCCTGTCAGTGGGCTTTGACCGGAAACGACGCTGGGGAATTGGGTGCCGCCGGCAAACAGGTAGCTGCCCAGTTCGCTGTTTTCGTACATTGTCTGCGGGCGCCCCGATTCGTAAGAGAGAATGCCGGAGATGTTCCAGTTGCCGATGAATTTGTTCACCGCTGAGGAAACACCGCCGCCAAACCTCTGGCCATTGCCGAAGGGCAGGGTGTAGACCTCGCTGATGGCAACGGTATTCGGGACGTCGTCGGCGCTGGGTCCCCACAAATCGTGCATATCGCTTGGGTTCTGGGGAGCGACGCCGCTGCCCGACCCACCGCAGCACTGCGCCTCGCCTGATTCCGCGCTGTTGTTCATGAGCCGGGAATAGGTATAGGACACAGTGGTTAGATTGCTCTTCCAATGCTTATTCAACTGCACCTGCACAGCGTTGTAATGGCTGGCGCCGGTGTGCCCCTCGCGCCATGCGATCTGCTGGTATTGCGGGTAAGGCCGTAACGCCTGGGCGAGGTCGCCTGTGAAGCCCGGGTAGGGAGGAGTTGTGAACCCGGCAGCCGTCAACGCCGCGTTGGGCACGCCGTTGGTGAACGCTCCCGAGGTCAGCAGAGAACCATATCGCAGCACGCTACCTTGGTTTTCGTTGGATTCCGGCCCCAGGTTGAGCGCGTTGATAGGCAAACGCGTTGCGTGGTTTCCTACGTAAGCCACAGTGAGGTCCATGTTGCTGTGCCACTGGTGTTGGAAGGAGGCGGTGTAGTTCAGATACCTCGGCATTTCGTAGGAGTCGTGAAGCACTCCCACCGGCGAGGCTCCGTTCTCCACCGCTGGACTAGTATCCGGCGGGAAGCTAATGGCAGAACTGGGGAATCCGTTTCCGAAGTAGTAGGCTGGGGTTACTCCGCCGGTGACGTTGCTGACCGTTGGGTTGGTCGCATAGCCATTGGTTGGATAAGGATTCCCAGCCCAGGAGCCGGAGATGGTGGCTCCGTAATATTCGGCAAATCCGCCGCGGATTACACTGTCATTCCCCACTTGGTAGGCGAAACCAAAGCGAGGCGCTACGCCGGTTGAGCCATTCCCGTAGGCTTGGCTGCCAAACACCATCGTGCCCGGAACCGAGGCGCCGCCGATAGTCTGGGTAGCGGTGGGTGAGAAGGTGGAAAAGCGGCCGTGTTGCTCGGAGAGGCCTGAATTCCAGTCGAGACGCAGGCCCAGCTCGAGTGTCAGGTGGGGCGTGACTTTGTAGGAGTCGTTCACCCAGGGAGAGGCATAGGTAAATTTCGGCATGTAGAAGATGGGTATCGTGAAACCCGCATTGTCGACTTGACCGAGGAGGAAGGAAGCAAAGGCATCCCCGGTGGTTGTGCCCAAGGGGGTTCCGGTGCTGGACAAGGCGGCCGTTTCGTTGGAGTTGAAATTAAACGTGCCGCCGGTGCCCACGGCCCAGCCGGTCTGCGGGTAGGTGTGGTACTCGTACTGGACTCCGAACTTCACCGTGTGCTTGCCGACAATCCAGGTAAGGTCGTCGTAGAACTGGTAACGATTGTTGACGTCACCACCGTCAGCATACCACGGTGTCCCGTAGGAGGTGTAAGGCACCAAAGCATCAGCGAAGTTGATCGAAGGGAAGCCGGCCTTGTTGAAGGCGGGCTCGTCCGGCAGGCCCAGCCCCAGCTTCTCGTTCCAGCCCACCCCGGAGGACAACTGATGGCCGTTCATCACCCAGCGGTCATAGGCTAGAGTGGCGTGGTTAAACAGGTTGGGTTTGATCACCGTACTGATCTGGAGGTGTGCAAAGTGGTTGGTGATCAACTGGTAGAAGCCCTGTCCGAGATAGGTGTCGTTGGCCTCAGGGTCTGTTTCCCCGTTATTCACCGTATTGCAGCCTTCCGGCCCGCCGCAATGCGCGGTGCGAGGCCGATGATTCTGGAAGTAGGTGAAGGAGGCGGACCACTTATCATTGAACGTGTGGTCGATTCTGAACAACCAAGTCCAGACATGGATCTGGTCATTGTCGTCCGACGTGCCCCCGAATTCGTTCGGAGTAAACAGGGTGTCGCGATCAAGGTTAGGGACAATGGAGGCGACATACTGCGCGCCCGCATTGCCCCCCAGCAGCGGATCTGTCCCCGGGATTATGTTCGCGTTCGCTGTCGGTAGTCCGGTTGTTGGGTCGAATCCGTAGCCGTCACGGACGAGAGATCCGTTCGCCGCTGTTCGCTGGGTACCGAGGTTAAAGATTTCCCCGAAGTAGATCGGGCGGCCCAGCGCATCGGTGCCGATCTGACAAGGCGGGGTGGCACACCCGGCGGTCGGGGCTTGCAGCAACTGGCTGAAGTTGCCGCCTCTCTCGGCGGGTGTGGGTAGAGTGTTCTGGTACCCCGTGTTGACCGTGCTGTGATAATCGAACCGGTCATAGTTGGTGAAGAAGAAAGTCTTGCCCCAGAGATGGACTTTGGGAATGGGGCCGCCGAAGGTAAAGCCCGCGTTATTCTGGGTCAGGGGAAGCGTGTTGACGCCCGACTCATTCAGGAAGAAGTTGTTGGCGTCCAGCTTGTTGCTGGTCAGAATATCGTAGAGGCTGCCGTGGAACTGGTTGGTGCCGGACTTGGTGGTGTAGAGCACGATGCCGCCACTCGTGTGCCCATATTGCGCGGAAAAGTTGTTCACCGTGGTGGTCATTTCCTGCACTGCGGCATAGGGAATCGAGCTCTCATGGGTTTGCTGGTGACCTTCGGCGTAACCGTATTCGGCCCCGTCAAACCAACTCTCCCAGGAAACGGTTTGGCCGCCATTGATGCGCGATTCAAACGCGTCGCCACGGAAGATGGCATCGCCGTTGGGCGCCGCTGGGACGTAGCCGGGTGACAAGACGAGCTTGGTTTCCGCCAAGCGCACGTCCGCGCCCATCACGTCCGGAAGGTCCTGGTAATACTGCTTGCCAACCTGGTACGAGACCTCGGTACTCTGTGTGTTGATGACCTGGGCGCCGGCGTTGACCTCAACGGTCTGATTCACTGCGCCAAGCTGGAGTGTGACGTTCTGCGTGTAAGTCCTTCCACCGATCGTCAAATCCATGTCGGGCTGGCTGTAAGCCCTGAAGCCTTCCTTTGTCACCTGCAACGTGTATTTGCCGAGAATCATCGGCGGGGTTGTGAAATTACCGGCGCCGTCGGTGGCCACGACGGTGTTTACGCCGGTGTCCTGGTTAAGTGCCGTGATGGCCGCATTGGGAATCGCGGCCCCGGTGGGGTCGGTTACAAAACCCGTCACGGCGACGCGATCAGCTCCTACCTGCGCATAAACAGCCCTTCCGGAGAGGAGCGGTAGCATAGACAGCGCCAGCAGTACAGTCAAAAAGCGTAATTGCTTCTTCACTGTTCACCTCCTTGGGTGCTCCGAATAATTGGCTGGACCGACTCCCTGACCCGAATCGCAATGCGTCAATAACCACGCGGCGTGCCTGCATGCCGCGAGAGCAAGTGCTGCAATTGAACCAAAGCCGCGTTTCTCTTAGTTCCTAGTTTCTGTCTGCGCCTACCGACAAATACTAGTGTAAGCGCTTGCACGCCAATACTGACAATATGACCATCTTTGGTACGTGTGTCAAGAGGGTTTTTCTTAGATTTATTCTGGACTTTTAGTGGAAAGACATTAGTGTTCTAAGTGAAGCGAAGAAGCGTTTGTGTAATCCGTTGATTTTGCAGCCCCCAAGTTCCGTCTCTTCGCTCAGATTGGCGAAGACCGGGCATTCCTTTCGCAGACTTTTAGGCCGCATTTGCCGAACCTTCGTTTCATTCAGGGCACACGCTTAAGAATCGTCACCAGGCATAAAGGGGATGAGGATTACGGTTGCGATTGCCGAAGTCCCGGAGGAGGTGTAAGCTCTTTCATCAGGATTGGTAAATCGCATAAAGGCGCTGCAAGCGGACTGGTTCTCTCGAACCCAGGCCCGTAAACAGCCAAATTGGTTCTGCGGAGGTGGCAGACCCATGAACAGACGAGATTTCCTTGCGATGACCGTGGCGGCGTCAGCAGCCGGAGTGGCGCCGAGGAGTTCGCGCGCCGCGGAAGGGCTGGTGGAAGTGCTCATCGACGAGCCCATCGGCGAGATTGCGCCCGAGATTCACGGCCATTTCACTGAACACATCGGCGGGGTGATCTACGATGGCATCTGGGTAGGGGAGAACTCAAAGATCCCTAACGTGGGCGGAATCCGCAAGGAGCTCGTCGACCATATGCAGCAGCTTAAGGCTCCGGTGGTTCGCTGGCCCGGCGGTTGCTTTGCAGACAGCTATAACTGGCGCGATGGCGTTGGGCCGCGTGACAAGCGCCCCGTGCGCACCAACTTCTGGTGCAACGTGCCGACACTTTGGAATGCACCAAGCGGCCCCCAGAAATACGAACCCAACACCTTCGGCACCGCAGAGTTCATGCGTTTCTGCCGGCTGTGCGGTTCAGAGCCTTACCTCGCGGCAAACCTGCGCAGCCTAACGCCGGCGGATTACGACCAGTGGGTGGAGTATTGCAACTCGCCTGCCGGTTCCACCACCCTCGCTGACCTTCGGGCCGCCGACGGGAGCAGGGAACCCTACAATGTGACTTACTGGGGTATCGGCAACGAATCGTGGGGTTGCGGCGGCGACTTCCGGCCAGAGCAATACGCTGTGGAATTCCGGCGCTTCATATCCTGGGTTCCCGACTACGGTTTGAAACTGCACTTCGTGGCCTCCGGCCCCGGTATGGCAATCGATGACCCGCAAGTGGCCTGGACGCGGGGCCTGTTTCAGGAATTGGTGGCGAAAGACAAGAACCTACTGAACCGGATCTTCGGCCTGTCTTTGCATTACTATTGCTGGACGGCCGGCAAAGGCCAATCTCTCGACTTTACTGTTGACGATTGGTATCAGCTTTTGTGGCAATCGGACTTGATGGACTCGCTGCTCACCAAGCAATGGCTCGCGATGGGTGAATTCGACGCTGAGCACAAGGTCAAGATGGTCGTGGACGAGTGGGGCGCCTGGCACCGCGGCAAGGCCATCGACCCCCGCTACCTGTTCAGCTATGTGCCCAGCATGCGCGACGCCCTGGTTACCGGCATCACCCTCGATATCTTCAATCGCCACGCGGACAAGCTCGCGATGTGCAATGCCGCCCAACTCGTGAATAATATTCATACTTCTTTCCTCGCGCTCGAGGATCATTTCGCCGCAACGACCATCTTTCACGCCTTCGACATGTACAAGTCGCACAAGGGTGGCCAGTCGCTCCGCTTTGTGAGCGACGCGCCGAGCATTTCGTTTGGAGCGGGGAAGTCGTTCTGGGGACTGGCGGGATCGGCTTCGCTGCACGGGAAGACGCTGGTCATCACGGTGGTGAATCCGCACGTTAGCGAGCCCCGGACCGCGGAGGTCAGCCTGCGCGGAGCTTCGGCTCGCTCCTGTAACGTGACAGTCCTCGCGTCCGCGGACATTCACGCCCACAATGACTTTGAAAATCCGCACGCTGTGGAGCCTGAAAGAAAGCTGGCAAGCGTCACGGGTTCCAGCTTTGCCTGGACCTTCAAACCCGCGTCACTAACTAAGCTGGAGATCGACTTGGCTTAATAAAAAGGAGCGAGCTTCCTCAATGAGATGGTGTGAAGAAATCGATGCGCCCTGTCATTCCGAGAGTAGCGAGGAATCTGCATTTGGCTGTTTTCAAAGAGACAGATGCAGATGCTTCGCTTCGCTCAGCATGACAGCCAGTTTTCTCAGACCATCTAAAAACGTGGGCGCCGCCAGAGTCTGCGCACTGGCGCTCCTCTTGATCGCCGCGCCCGCCTTGGCGCAGCAGGAAGTAGTGATTCGGATCGATGCCTCAGGACCGCGTGAGCGCCTGTCGCCGGTGTGGGATTACTTCGGGTACGACGAACCCAACTACACGTACGCGCCCAACGGGGAAAAACTCCTGGCAGAGCTTTCCGAAATGAGCACGAACGCGGTACAGATTCGCACGCACAATCTGCTGACTTCCGGCGATGGCACGGCAGCCCTCAAATGGGGGTCCACCAACGTTTACAGTAAAGATGCCACGGGTCGCCCTGTTTACGACTGGACGATCCTCGACAAAATCTTCGACGCGTTGATGCGAGTAAGGGCGAAGCCCTTGGTGGAAATTGGCTTCATGCCTCAGGCGCTTTCAGTCCGGCCAGACCCCTACAGGCATCACTGGCCGGAGGGCACGCTCTGGACGGGCTGGGCGTACCCACCCGGCGATTATCACCAGTGGGCCGACCTGGTCTACCGCTGGGTACAGCACGCGGCGGAGCGTTACAGGAAGGAGCAAGTTCAATCCTGGAGTTGGGAAGTCTGGAATGAGCCTGACATCGGCTACTGGCAGGGCTCACCAGATGAGTATTTCAAGCTCTATGACTATGCGGCCGATGCCGTGAAACGCGCACTCCCTCAGGCACGCATAGGTGGACCGGACTCCACGGGTCCGGTGGATCCCCACGCGGCGGATTTTCTCCGCCAATTCCTGGCCCACTGCGCCAACGGCATCAATTCCGCGACGGGAGCGAAAGGTGCTCCCCTCGATTTCGTCACCTTCCACGCTAAGGGCGACCCGAAAATGGTGGAAGGCCACGTGGTGATGGGGATCAGCCGGCAACTGCAATCCATCGACGAGGGCTTCCGCATCATTCGCTCTTTTCCCCAGTTCAAGGATCTGCCGGTCATCCTCGGCGAGTCCGACCCGGAAGGTTGTGCGGCCTGCTCCGCGCGGCGATTTCCTCAGAATTTTTACCGCAACGGTCCGCTTTACGCCTGCTACACCGCCGAGATGCTTGCCCGGACACTGGAACTTGCCGCAGAGCACCAAGTCTCTCTGGCAGGAGTGGTGACGTGGGCTTTCGAATTTGAGAACCAGCCATACTTTGAAGGCTTTCGAACCCTGGCCACAAACGGCGTCGACAAACCGGTCCTGAATGTCTTCCGGATGTTTGGAAAGATGGGCAGCGAGCGCATTGCGCTGAGGAGCAATTCGTCATTGGAGATAGATTCCGTATTGCGATCGGGGGTCTCAGGCCAGGCGGATACCAGCGGCATCGCGACTCTCGAAGAAGGCCGACTCTCCGTGATCGTCTGGAACTATCATGACCAGGACGTAGCCGTCCCCGCTGCCAGCGTGGAGATGATTATCACGGGCTTGCCGCCGGCCGCCAGTCGGCCTCTGGTCCGCCACTACCGGATCGACCAGGCACACAGCAACGCCTACGCGGCGTGGCAGGGGATGGGCTCCCCGCAGCAGCCGACACCTGAGCAGTACCGCCGCCTGCTATCACAAGGGCAGCTGCAAGAACTCACGGCTACGGAAGAGAAAAGTGTGAGCCAGGGGGAGCTGCGAATTGCCTTCGCTCTTCCCCGTCACGCCATCTCGCTGGTACAAGTGAGCTGGTAGGGATTTTACAGGCTGCGGAAAAGCACTTGGACGCTGTCATTCTGAGCGCAGCGAAGAATCTCGGCAGTTGTAATCTCAACGAACTACCGAGATCCTTCGTCGCCTGCGGCTCCTCAGGATGACAGTCAAAGGAGTCTTTCTGCAGCCGATTTACCCCCAACCCTGTCGACCGGCCGCACGCAAGACTGCCAGTGCCGCTGTCAGTAATTTAATAATGGCGGACCCTACGGCGTTGTATCGATCCAGACAGCCATCTTCCCCAGCCCGCGATTTCCCCACACGCAGTAAGGAACGGCCGTAATTGGAAGGGGACTGGTATTCGCGGTGCGAGCCGGACGGTAGAGGACGCTCTTCCAATCGTCGAGCGAGCGTAAGAGGCCCTGACCCTTGATGACCGTTATGCCGCCCAGGACTTTGGGCATGTATTGGCCTTCAAGCTGTGCTCCCTGCGGAAGGATAATCTGCTCCAGCGGCCCCTCTTGATCGGCCTGTTCCAAGCAATAGATGAGTGGGCCACGCCGCAGGGAAGACTTGCCGTGGTCGTACACGACTTGCGGATTGGCTTCGAGCCGCTGAATTTCCATGGGCAGAGTCAGGTCAACCGTGTCGCCTTTCGACCATGAGCGGCGGATCTCAGCGTAGCCGTTCACGACCCGAGGAGAGAGACTCTCTCCGTTGACTTGGAAATCCCCTCTGGCGGCCCATCCGGGAATGCGCACGCGTAGGACGAACTCCTGAGGCGCTTCAACCCTCACGATCAACTTGATTTTCCCATCCCAGGGATAATTCCCGGATTGTTGCAGGGTCACCTTCCTGCCAGCAAGCTTCGTCGTGATCTGTCCGGCGATGAAGAGATTCACCCACAGGCCATCCGGTGAGTCACTGTAAATGTACCGGCTAAGGGCAGGCAGAAATCGGGCGACCGTGGTCGGACAGCAGGGTACGCCGAACCATGGATCACGCTTGAAGTCGCCCCGGCTGGTCAGCGGGGTGACATAGCAGAAGGTGTCTCCTGTCAAGGAAACGCCGGCCGCCAGCGCGTTATAGAGCGAAAGCTCCATGATGTCGGCGTAGCGTGCGTCACCGGTGAGCTTCAGCATGCGGTAATTCCAGAAAACCATGCCCGCCGAAGCGCAAGTTTCCTGGTAAGCGTCTTCGTTCGGCAAGTCATAGTCAGCGGTAAAGCCTTCGTTGCGCTCCGAAGGGCCAATGCCCCCAGTGACGTACATGCGGTGATGGGTGACGCTGTCGTGCAGACTTTGCAAGGCTTCCCACAGTCCGGAATCACTCGACTCATAAACCAGGTCTGCCATGCCGGAATAGAGGTACATGGCCCGCACGGCATGGCCGACGGCCGCGCGCTGCTGGCGCACCGGCAACTCATCCTGCGAGTAGCTGGTATCGAACTTTGCCGGATTGACCAGGAAGAACCGCCGGTAGAAATCCTTAATGCTCATCGGGTGGCCCAGCAACTCCACCTTCCTCTCCGGCAATTGTTCGTATTGACGTTCAAAAATCGAGGGCTTCTGGCCGCGAGAATCGATGAAGTATTGGGCGAGCCGGAGGTATCGTTTCTCCCCCGTCAGCCGGTAGAGTCTGACCAAGGCCAGTTCCACCTCTTCGTGCCCAGGGATGCCGGCCTGCTTGCCCGGCCCGAAAGTAGAGTCGAGGTGATCGGCGAGTCGCAAGGCGACCTCGAGCAGGGAGCGCTTGCCCGTGGCCTGGTGATGAGCCACGGCCGCCTCCAAGAGCGAGCCCGCGCAGAACATTTCGTGATTGAACGCCAGGCTCTTCCACTTCAGGTCCGGGAGGTTCAGTTGGACATACGTGTCCAGATAGCCATCTTTCTGCTGGGCCGCCGCGATCTTGGCAATCAACGCGTCCACCTTGGACTCGATCTGACCGTTGGGGTGAAGGGCGAGGATATAAGAAGCGCCTTCGATCCATTTGTAGACGTCCGAATCAGCCCACCATGGTCCGCCAAATTTGCCCTCCGCCTTGCCGCCGGCAAGATCGAAATTCCGGATGCACCCCGTCACTTCCAGTTCCTTGTAAACGTGCTCGAGGGTTCGGGTGCGATTGACCTCCAGGCGGGGCGACCAGAAAGGGTCCTGAATCTGCACAGCGGTCAAAGGCAGTTCCCGAAGGCGCGATGCCGAGGGAAGCAAATGAGCTACCCCGATTGCCGAGTTTTGAAGGTCCCCAGTTCTGCCGGCGAGCGGCACAACCACTAGGGCAAACGAAGCGACAAAAGCAAGGGCTGACTTCGCGGTTGAGTTGAGCATCATCTCAAAGCACCATCCTTCTGGAAGTGTGTTTACCATATAGGGCGGTGAATTTGCAAACGCTTACACCTGCTCTGCCCCGCCAGCTCAGCACCCTTGACTTCTTTCCCGCACCCGTATTAAGCTGCCCCCGACTCCTGAAATCGACTTTGCACGCTGGAAGGTTGGAAGCAGAGGCAGGGCTGTGTTAACATGCGGCGCTTAAGCGCTTACAGCTCCCATTTCTACTTACCTGATCCACAAGGAACAGCGCGAACCTTCACTGCCTAAGGAGGCCAAAATGAATTGCTTCTCCAGACGTCAGTTTCTCAGCGGCACCGTGATAGCAGGCGGTGCCTCACTCGCCGCGCGATTTCCGTGGCTGGCGAACTCTACTGAGGCGGCGCAGGAGAGCGCCGGCCCGGCGCGAGTGGTCATCGATCCGGACCGTTGCATTTCGACGCTGGACAGAAACATCTTCGGGTCCTTCATCGAACACCTGGGTCGTGCTGTCTATGAAGGCATCTACGAGCCCGGTTCGAAGTTCGCCGACTCCAACGGTTTCCGCACCGATGTTTTGAAGGAGATCAAGGGACTAGGGGTCCCGATAATTCGTTATCCCGGAGGGAATTTCGTTTCCGGGTATCATTGGCTTGACGGCGTAGGGCCCAAAAAAGACCGTCCACGGGTGCTCGACCGGGCCTGGGATAGTATTGAAACCAACCAGTTCGGCATTAACGAGTATGTGACGTGGTGCCACGCCGTGGGTGCAGAGCCGCTCATCGGCACCAACTTTGGCACTGGCACCGCTGAGACAACGGTTGCTCTGCTTGAGTACTGCAATGTCGATAAGGGGACGAGGTGGAGTGATTTGCGCCGCGCCCATGGGTATGACAACCCCCACAACATCAAGTACTGGTGCCTCGGCAATGAGATGGACGGGCCGTGGCAGATCGGGCACATTCCCGCCATTCAGTATGGCATTAAAGCGCGCGATGCCGCGCGCCAGATGCGGGAGATGGATCCCTCGGTCAAGCTGGTCGCCTGTGGATCCAGCGGTCCCTTTATGCCGACTTACCTGGAGTGGGATCAGCAGACACTAGAACAATGCTATGACGAAGTCGACGCCATCTCGCTTCACCGCTACTTTGGTAATTCCGAGGAAACCGGAGGAGACACCACCCGGTATCTGGCCATGAATCTTGATATGGACCGGCAGATCCACGAGATCACGGCCGTGTGCGATATGGTCGGGGGCCGCATGAGGTCCAACAAGACTCTGTGGCTCTCTTTCGATGAGTGGAACGTGTGGTACCGGGCGCGCAGCGGAACCGCTGTGGATGGCCAAAGGAAGGTGGCGCCGCACCTGTTGGAGGAGATTTACAACCTCGAGGACGCGCTGGTGGTGGGCGGGCTGCTGAATACCTTGATCCGCCGGTCGGACCGAGTGCGCCTGGCGTGCCTCGCGCAGTTGGTGAACGTCATCGCGCCCATTATGACCAACGAGAACGGACTGTTCCGGCAGACGATCTATTACCCCTATGCCTGGGCTCTCGAACACGCCCGCGGAAAGGCGCTCGAGTTGGCGGTGACGTCACCGGCTTACGAGGTTACCGTTGCAGGACGGCCTGCGGCCCGATCCCGCGAAAGCATGTCCGTGCCCTACCTCGACGTCGCCGGGACAATCGATGTCGAGAACAAGACCGTCAGTCTGTTCGTCTTGAACCGGGACCTGGAGAAGGCACGCGATCTCGAGTTGGTTTGGCACGAGACCACGCCCACGCGCGTAAATACTTGCCAGGTCTTGACGGGCTCCGATCTCAAGGCCGAGAATGGATTTGACGCGCCAGACCGGGTCGTTCCCAAACCGCTGGACCCTCCCCAGCTCGGTTCAAAGATGGCCCTGCAGGTCCCGGCGAGATCCTATGTTCTGTTGAAGCTGGGACTGGCGTAGGAGGGAACGAGATGGCCTGGCAGCCCCGGGAATCTGTCATCCTGAGCGCAGCGAAGGATCTCCGCGGTTTCCGATGGCTCGATGATTTGCGAACAACTGCCGGGATCCTTCGCTGCGCTCAGGATGACAGCCGATTGACGCAAATCTCTTGACTGGAGCGGGACATGACCTATCTAACTTGCACTTCCTCGATACTCCTCGTGCTCGCCGTCGTTGGTGCTGCCAGCGGCGCAGCGGATAAGCCCAACTCCGGCATCACCAAAAAGGGCTTCGGGAAAATGGCAGACGGAAGAACCATTGATCTCTACACTCTCACCAACAGCCAGGGAATGCGAGTTGCCATCACGAATTACGGCGGGATCGTGGTTTCAATCGTGGTGCCTGATCGCAGCGGTAAACCCGGCGACGTCGTACTAGGCTTCGATAATCTCGAAGGTTACCTGGCCAAGGAGCCCTATTTTGGGGCACTCATCGGGCGTTACGGAAACCGCATCGGAAACGCCAGGTTCAAGTTGGGTGGGGTAGAATACAAATTACCTGCTAACGACGGCCCAAACAGCCTGCACGGCGGCTTACGGGGCTTCGATAAGCGAGTATGGACCGCACGCGAGATCCACGGCGAACACCCGGCATTGGAGTTGACTTACCTTAGCAAGGACGGCGAGGAGGGCTACCCGGGCAACCTGAGCGCTGAGGTCGTCTACTCACTGACGGACGATAACGCGCTGAGGATCGATTACACAGCTACGACCGACAAAGACACGGTATTGAACCTCACGAACCACTCTTACTTCAATCTGGCCGGAGAAGGCAGCGGCGACATCCTGAAGCACCAAATCATGATCAACGCCGACCGCTTCACCCCCATCGACAGCACGCTGATTCCGACGGGCGAGCTTCGCAAGGTCGAGAATACTCCTTTCGATTTCCGGAAACCGGCCTTGATCGGGACGCGGATTGATGCGGACGACGAACAGATCAAGTTTGGCAAAGGGTATGACCATAACTACGTTTTGAACCGCTCTGGAGCCCGCCTCACTCTGGCTGCTCGAGTTACCGATTCCGAGTCGGGACGCGTGCTGGAGGTGCTCACGACTCAGCCGGGGCTGCAATTCTATACGGGCAATTTCCTGGACGGCAGCATTCACGGCAAGGGTGGAAAATCATACGGCCGCCGCTCCGCATTCTGCTTGGAGACGCAGCACTTCCCGGATTCTCCGAACAAGTCGAGCTTCCCTTCGACCGTCCTCAAGCCCGGCGAGACCTATCGCGAGAGCACGGTCTTCAGGTTCTCCACAAGCAAATAGGCAGACTCTCGGCCGACATCTAGCCTGGAGTGGCGGGCGCTCGTTCGCACAGAGGAGCGCTTTGCTCACATTGTCCTCCCCTGAAAGCATGATTGGGACAGGCCGTCGAGTTTAGGCAGGAATTGGTCGTGGGACGCACTCACCGGGCGGGGAAGCGCAGGCGGATAAAAGCACACCCCGGCCCATCTTGCTGGGCCGGGGTTGTGATCGGACAAAGAATAGCTTAGGGAGCGGAACTGGCTGGCGCGCTACGATCCACCAGCCTTCTTCAATGCGAGTGCTTTGTCGACCCAGTCTTCAGCTTGTTTCAGGTCGGCCGCGCGTGCTGATGCGTCGGCCTCCAAATCAGCCTTTTGCCGAAACATCAGGTTCAAGTAAGCCATTGTCTCAAAGTCATTCGGCTTAAGCTGAATTGCCTTTTCCAAGACCTCCACGCCTTCCTTGACCAGCGGGCCATTTTTTTCTTCTAACTCTGCACGAGCCTTGGCTGGAAATGGGGGCAGACTGCCGGGGTCTTTGGGGTCCTTCGGGAATTCAATCTTCAGATCCTTCCTCATCTGCTGCGATCGCGGAAAGGCGATTGCCCAATCCAGCACGCCAATCCAGTAGTAGGGAACAGGATTATTCGGGTCGACTTGCATCAGGCGCCGCTGGTACTCCTTAGCCTTGTCAAAGTTCTTCTGGTAGTAATAAATTTGAGCAATACTGGCGATGGCATTAGAGTTGTTCGGGTCTGACTTCAGAACATCTTCAAAGGAGTCGACGGCCTGTTGGGCGATTTTCAGATTTTCCGGCGATTCTCCGCTGGGGATGTACTGGTTGAAGTACGCAGTGGCAAGGTAAAGCTTGGCATTTAACAGGGAGGGGTCCAAGCCAACGGCAGTCTTGAAATGCATGATTGCGGCCTGGAACTGCGCATTGCGGAAGGCCGCAACGCCCTTGTTAAGCTGGTCCCGCGCCCTGAGCTTCTCGCATCCGCTGCTGAAAGGCAGCAATAGCAACACCGCCCCCAGCAGGATGAACTTATATACCTTCATTGGAAATCCTCCCTCAACGTGAGCATAGGTGGGGGACTACTGGCCTTCTTCCAACGCCTTGGTAATGAGGCCGATCTTATCCAATCCCGCGCCATGCGAGATATCGATGACTTCCGCCACGTCGGACCAAGGCAGCGTGGGATCGCCCTTGACGAACATCACACGGTCGCTGCGCATCTTGAAGATATCCTCGAGGCGCGAGCCAAGTTCGCGGATGTCGACGGGGTCCTGATTGATCTTCACCTGACGGCTGGCATCGATAGACACCACGATGGTATGGGCGAGGACTTCCGGATCGACTTTGGCGTCCTTGGGACCTGGCTGAGGCACAATCGCGTCCAGGCCCTTGGGCGTCAATGGCGTGATCACCATAAAGATGATGAGCAGCACCAATAAGACGTCGATCAACGGAGTCACGTTCATGTCCACCATGGGACCTTTCTTACTTCCCCCTACGGCCATAGCCATAGTGCTACCCTCCTGCTTCTCTAACGAACTGGATTCGACATTACGGGGTTGCTTCTGCCGCAGCGGCGGAAGCCCGCCGGCTCTGGACCTTGTCGGCCAAGAGCCCGACGGCATCTACGCCTGCCGCTCTAACCGCATCCACGACCGCGACCACATCACCGTACTTGGCCCGGGCATCGCTCTTGATGTAAACCGTCTTGTCGAGCTTGTCCGAGACCCGGTCCTTGACCTTGGCCGTGATCTTATCGATGGTGATGGTGTCCGAGCCCAGGTAGATCTTGCCGTCGCGGGTTATGGCCAGGACCGTGGCGTCTTCCTTGTCCGCGTCGTGCATATCACGCGGGTTGTTTACACGGGCCATGTCGACGCTGACGCCTTTTTGCAACATGGGAGTGATCACCATAAAGATGATCAGCAGCACCAGCATCACGTCGACCAGCGGCGTCACATTGATGTCCGAAACAGCTCCAGGTGCATCCCGCTTGGTTGCCATTATTTCTTCCCCCGTGAAGATCTCTTGATGAAGTAGTCAATCAACTCGGAAGAGGAGTTATCCATTTCCACGTCGAAAGACTCGATTTTGCCGGCGAAGTAGTTGTACGCCCACACGGCAGGCACAGCCACGAACAAACCGACTGCGGTGGTGACGAGAGCTTCAGAAATACCGCCTGCTACGGCAGCCAGACCTGTGGACTTCGCACCGGCGATGCCTCGGAACGCGTTGATGATGCCCAGCACGGTGCCGAACAGCCCGACGAAGGGAGCGGTGGAACCGGTGGTGGCAAGTGAGGAGACTCCGCGCTTGAGTTCGGCATGCACGATCGCCGAAGCGCGCTCAAGGGCTCGCTTGGAAGCTTCGATCGTCTCGCCGGAAATCTCTGCGGTAGCCTGGTGCGCCTGGAACTCTTGTAGACCGGCCGTCACAACTTTTGCCAGATGGCTCCGCTTGTTTTGCTCGGCAATCGAGATCGCTTCGTCAATCTTGCCATCCTTCAAGGCGCCCGCTACGGCGGGTGCAAAAAGCCGCGATTGCTTGCGCGCCGCGTTGTAAGCGATCCAGCGGTCAATCATGACGCCGATCGACCAGCACGACATGATCAAGAGCAGTATGACCACGGATCGGGCCGGCCATGCCATCGAACGCCACATGGAGATAGGGTCGAATCCAATCGACGACTCGCCTTCCTGAAACAGCAACAAGCTCAGGGTAATCAGATTCATGTTGGTTTGTATCCTCCTGGAAGATTTTCCTTGTTCACAAACTATTCAGCCAAGGTGAAGTTGACGTCCACCTCGGTTACAACCTCGACAGGCTCGCCATTCAGCAAGGTAGGCTGGTAGCGCCAGCGCTGCACAGCCTCCAAGGCTGCCTTTACCAGCAAGGGATGTCCACTCACGACTTTCAGGTCCTGGATCGTGCCGTCTTTGCTGATAACGGCCTCTAGGCGGACGGTCCCCTGGATGCGGGCCATCTTCGCCAACTGGGGATATTCAGGCTTGGGTTGAAAGATGAGTTTCGCGCTTTCCACCTGGCCACCCACGCGAATTCGCTTCGGCGTGGCTGCCTTGGGTGGGGGAGGGGGAGGAGGAGCAGAAGCGGTGGAGAGCACTCCGCCCAACACTCCGCCGAGCACGCCGCCCATCTGGCCGCCCGGCATGCCGCCCGGCACGCCGCCCACCACTCCCACGGCGCCGGCGTTATTCACCGGCTCAGGAGCCTCTTTGATGATCTTCACTGTCTTGGGGATGACGGTGGGGGCTTTCATCATGTCCTCCGCGGTGACGCGGTGGACTTTGACCACAGGCGCTGCGGCAGCAGGGGGAGGTGGAGGGGGTGGTGGCGGGGGCGGGGCCGCCAAGAATGTCATCAACTGAGCGGAGGGCAGGGCCTCTGTGTAGATCAAAGGGACCAGCACCAACACGCCCACAATGAGGATCTCAATCATGTAGGCGAGTGGAATCGTTGCCCGCTTCCAGTTGTCGGTCTTGATCGCGGAATAGATCAGGTAGGCGATGAAACCGACGATGTTCAACAGCAGCGTAATGACCAGCCAGGCGACCCAACCCAGGTTAAGACGCCGCGCATCCGACGCCACATAACAACACATCAGCGCGTAGGCCGTAACCAGCACCGCGCCTATGATGGCTTGAGCCACTACCACCTTCGTGTCCGCACCGAAGGACAATACGGGCAACCCGAAAAACAGAGCGAGAAACACCACAACCCCAATCCCCAGCGAGATCAACCAATGCTTTGTACTGAGGACCGGCACACGAGAGGGAGAAGAATCAAGCAAAGTCTCGTCGAACATGGCTTCCGCCTCCTAAGATTCTTGACACAGCCAGGGACTCTGGCCACAAACCAGATAACAGCTACCGTCGAAGTGATACAGCCTCACGGTAATCTTTGGGCTCGCGGGGATAATTCTTGGATTTCGCCACCGCCGCGCTTCCACTTCCTATCATTCTTCTTTGAAAGTAGACCACAATGGGACTGGCGATGAATATCGAAGAGTAAGTCCCGACTATCACTCCCACCACCAAGGTGAATGCAAATCCGTGAATAACCTCTCCGCCAAAAAGGAACAACGACAGGACGGCAAGAAAGGTCAAGCCTGAGGTCAAAATCGTCCGGCTGAGGGTCTGGTTGATGCTGCGGTTGACCAGGTCTACAAAGTTCTCCCGCTTGTTCAGCCGCACGTTTTCCCTGATTCGATCGAAGACCACAATCGTATCGTTCATGGAATAGCCGACCAGCGTCAGCAGGGCCGCGATCACCGTCAGAGTGATTTCCTTGTTGAGCAACGAAAAGAAACCGAGCGTAATCGTGACATCATGAAATGTGGCGACCACCGCAGCGATGCCGTATGATAGCTCAAAGCGGAACCAGATGTAAATCAACATTGCGCCCAAACCCGCCAGAGTGACGTAGAGGGCTTGCTGGCGAAGATCCTTGCCCACCTTGGGGCCAACGATGCTCGTGTGCTTGATCGCGAAATTTGATAGACCAAAGTCGTTTCTGAGCGTGGCAATTACTCCCGCATTCACACTCGGGACCGAACTCAGTTCCTGGAAGTCCGAAATAAGCCCATCCCTCGGCGGGGCGTTCTTGAAGCTGATAATGGCATCGGCCAAATCCCGGTAAGACTTGTTGGCGGCGTCGAAACCTTTCGAAGCCAGCCCCAAGGGATCTGCAGCCACGAGGTGATCGGTGAGGGTCTGGGGGCTGGAGTTATTGAAATCCGGTTTCCCTTGCTGACCCTGACCCACCGCCCCGGATAGAGCCGCGATGATGGCACGCTTGCCTTCGTCCAGGGCTTGGGCGGAGGCGGTCGTCTTGAGATCCAGTCCAATCATCACTTCGTGATTGCTGGCCGGGCCGTAAGTGGAAAGGTTTGCACCGTGCAGACCCTGCCGGTCAAGCTCATGCCGGATGGTGTCCAAATTGGGGGCCTTGGCAAATTGCACTTCGATGGCGGTTCCGCCCCGGAAGTCAATCCCGTAGGCAAGGCCCTTCTTAACCACCATGGAAATGATTCCGGCGCTGGCTAGCGCCAAAGATAAGGCGATCAAGTACCACTTAATCCCCATCCAGTCGATTTTTGGCTCGCGAAAGAACTCCATGACTTGATCCGGTACCTCGCCTCTCTGTTTGACACCGAACGCCAACCCGAAGTTCCCTAATTTTGCAGTGGCGTTTCGTATTCAATCCAGCCGCGGCCATCGGGCCTGCCGGTGCCGCGACCAACTGGGGGCGTTGAGCTTAGATACTGAGCTCCGCCCCTTTCTCCCGCCGCGAAAGGACATAATCAAATATCACACGGGAGACAAAAACGGAAGTGAAAAGATTAGCTAGTAATCCGATGGTTAACGTAACTGCAAAGCCACGAATGGGGCCGGTTCCGAAGGTGAAAAGAATAGCCGCGGAGACAATCGTGGTTACGTGGGTATCAATGATGGTTACAAAAGCGTGCTCGAAGCCGCCGGCCACCGCTGCTCCCACCGCCTTACCCAGCCTTAGTTCTTCCCGGATGCGCTCAAAAATCAGAACGTTGGAGTCAACTCCCATGCCCACCGTGAGGATGACTCCCGCGATTCCAGGCAGTGTCAGAGTTGCCTCAATCCACCCCAGCGCTGCAATCAAGATCACCAGGTTTAACAGTAAGGCCAAATCAGCGTTGACGCCCGCGCCGCGATAGTAGACCAGCATGAACGCCATCACCGCCACAAAACCCACGATGCAAGCCAAGATGCCGTGGCGAATTGAATCAGCCCCCAGCGAAGGGCCGACCGTCTCATCAGAAAGGGTGGTGATGGACGCCGGCAGCGCGCCGGAGCGCAAGACCAGCGCCAAGTCCTGCGCCTTCTGGGGAGTGAAGCCGCCTCGGATTTCGCCGCGTTCGGTAATCTGGGACTCGATGTTCGCCGCCTCGTAGACCCGATTGTCGAGCACGACGGCGAGCAGCTTGCCGACATTGGCGCCGGTCACGCGCCCAAACCTCGAGGCGCCATCGCGGGAGAGGGTGAAAGTCACGTCGGGACGCCCGTTGGCATCGTGCGACGGCTCAGCCCCAGTCAGGTCGCGCCCGGTAACGGCCGCCACGCGGTTAATGATGTACCAAGTATTGCCGCCGTTCTGCGCCGACTGTCCCTGCACCAACTGCGTGTCTGGAGGGAGGACGCCCCCATGACCGGCCAGTGCCGCCTCGCGACTTGGGAAGGGTCCGTCCTGAACCAGCTTCAGCTCCAGCAGCGCCTGGTTTTGCATGATATCTCTGACCCGCGTAGGGTCATCGACCTGGGGAAGCTCGACAACTAACTCAAAGTCCCCTTGCCCCCCGTACTCGGCAATGTTGGGCTCG
>Ga0181535_10001191_pt1 | contig 35004 bp, 35 predicted proteins | sample PEATcosm2014_Bin_44_FD_119774 | JGI IMG/M metagenome (GOLD analysis project Ga0181535, IMG submission 119774) | Peatland microbial communities from MTU Mesocosm Facility, Houghton, MI, USA - PEATcosm2014_Bin17_30_metaG | ecosystem: Environmental > Terrestrial > Soil > Wetlands > Peat | place... | reverse complement strand
GGCGCTGAAAATGAAAAAGAAGGTATTTATGAATTTGAAAATGCAATAAAAACCATCAAAAAATTTGAATCTGCAGACGAAGAGACATTGCACGCGCAATCGCGATTTAATGATAATAGATCGGATTCAAAACTTGATTTTGAAGAATGAGTTGTAAGTATAAGGTGACAAACCTTGCTAATTGCTTTTTTGAACATTCGTAATCTTGACAAAAGCTGATTTAATATAGAAATATATTTAAATATAGATAGTTGGTATGGATGTGGAGACTACCATGGAAAGTCATTTCGGGAGCGGCATATCATTCTTGCCCGAATCTTTAATTGACATCACGCCCCTTTTTGTTAATAATATACGAAACCCTTTATAAGAGGAATAATGAGAAAAAACGTTTTAACTATAGTTATTACAGCATTGATGTCCGCTCCGTTCCTTCTCGTGGCGCAGAGCGAAAAGTCACAATACGACCTGGCATATTCCCTATTTTTAAACGACAATTACCGGCTCTCCGAGCCCCTTTTCGACTCGTTTTCGGACGAGCGGCCCGACGACCCTCTGGCCGGCGACGCGCGGTTCATGGCAGGGGAGGCGGAATATGCCACAGGGCAGTATAAAAAGGCGCTTAATTCCTTCATTACTATAATAGAGAGATACAGCCGGGCTCAGAACAAGTACCGGAAGGAACTTTACTACAGGATAGCCGAGTGTTTTTACCAGACAAAGGACTACGTCAAATCCATCGAGTATATCAATATCCTCCTCAAGGAATACCCGCAGAGCTATATGACCGCGGATGCATACCTCCTGCTCGGGGAAAATTATTTCCTTTCTGGTAAATATCCCGAGGCCATAGACACGCTCAACCGTATCGACAACATGACGGAATACGCCCACTTTGATTATGTTTATTACCTGAAAGGCAGGGTGTTCTATGAAAAGGCCCTGCAGGAGACCGACGACAGGGGCGCGGACCTTGCCGAGGCGGTAAAATATTTTGACAGGGTGAAAAAGGAGTTCCCGGATTCCAAAATACTGAGCCACGCCGAATTCAGGAAGGCCAACGCATATTACTCGATGGGGAAATACGCGGATTCCATCGCCATCATAAACTCCCTCGTTGACACGGAAAAGGATGCGAAGTTCAAAACCCTGATGAAATATCTGCTGGCCTGGAACTATTACATGGAAGGGCAGTACAAAAAATCCCTGGCAATATACAACGAAATAACGGCGGAATCGCCGACTGACCTTCTGGCCGCGTGGTCCGAGTTCAAGAAAGGGCTCTGCTTCGAGGCCTTGAACGACCCGAAATCAGCCCTCGCGCAGTACGGCCTTGTGGCGGACAAATATCCTGACACGGTCCCGGCCGCCTACGCCACTTACGCGGCGGGGCAGTTCTATTACAACTCGAAAAATTATTACGACGCCATCGACCAGTTCTCGCAGGTAGTGGCCAAATACAACGTAGAGGAGATAACGCGCGCCGCGCTTTTTCTCGAGGCCGATTCCTGCATAATGCTCTCCAATTACGGCAGGGCAAAGGAAATATACACCGACCTGGAAAAAAGGTCGCCGCAGGACGCCTATGAGGCGCGCTACATGAGGGGCTGGTGCCTTTACAAGGAAGCCAATTACGACGAATCCATAAAACTCTTCGCAACCATTTACGGCGATGAAAAGGCCCCTGATGAGTTGAAGGGAAAGTCGCTCATCAAGACGGGCGACAATTATTACGATCTCAACAAGATGGACCTGGCAAAACAGTATTACGACATGGCCATAAAAGAGTACCCAAAGGCGCGCGGCGTGGCCGCCGAGGCGTATTACGCCCAGGGCTGGATACTTTACGGCATGGACAAGAACAGCGAGGCGCGCGCTATATTTGAAAAGGTAAAGCAGATATCCTCAGACAAAGAGATAAGGCTGAAGGCGGATTTCATGAGGGCCAACACGCTTTACGGCGATTACAAGTTCGACGAGGCCTATGCCATATATTCCTCCATACTTTCCGACAAGGCCGCGCCGCAGTCCATGAAGGACGACTCGCTTTTTTATTCCGCCTGGTGCCGCTACAGGAAGGAAAAGTTCGGCGACGCCGAGGCCCTCTGGGGGAAATACCTCAACCAGGTGACGGACCCGGTGAAAAAAGCCGAGGCGCTCTACAGGATAGGATGGGCCTTTTTCAGGACGAACGATTACGACAGGGCCATAAAGGAATTCACCGTCATAACTGAAAGTTACAAGGAGACACATTTTTTCCAGGAAGCCCTGCTGAAGATCGGCGACTCATACTACAACAAGAAGGATTATGAAAAAGCTATAAGCTTTTACAGGATAATAGTGGACAAATTCCCGGCCCATTACAGGGTGGGCGAGGCGCTCTACGGTATACAGTGGTCATATTACCAGCTCAACCAGCCGGAAAAGGCAATAGAGCTCTCAAAACAATTCGTGGAAAAATACCCGGATTCGTCTTTTGCCCCGGAGATACAGTACAGGATAGCCGAGCATTACTACAACACCTGCGACTATTCGACGGCCGCAGCCGAGTTCGAAAAATTCATCCACAAGAACCCGAACGACAAGCTCGCCGACAACGCCTATTACTGGCTGGGGGTCTGCCACGAGGACCTGAAGGATTTTGCGGCGGCGGTCAACGCCTACAAGGAGCTCATGGTGAAGTTCCCGGATTCACCCTTCGCGGAAAAGGCGCTTTTCAAGAGCGGGGGATGTTTTTACAAGCTTCACGACTATACCAACGCCTGCTCCACATACCTCGCCTTCATAGCAAAATACAAGGTCTCGACTTACATGCCCGAGGCGTATTTTAACCTGGCCATGTCCTACAAGCGCGCCGGCGATTTGCAGAACACCGAATCCTGGTATAAAAAACTTATTTCCGAGTTCCCGCAGTCCACGCTTTATGAGAAAGCCCACATGAACCTGGGTTACATGTACCAGGACAACAAACAATACGACAAGGCCATAGAGATATTTAAGGAAGCGGCCGCTATGAAAAAGGAAAAAGCGGCCGAGGCGCAGTACTGGGTCGCGGACTCGTATAATTCCGAAGGCGACACGGAAAACGCCCTGGCGCAGTATATAAAGACCGCCGACGACTTTAAGGCCGACGAGCTCTGGGCCGTATCCGCGCTTGACGCGGCCGGCAAGATATATGAAAAGAACAACGACCTGCCAGCGGCCATCAAAACATACGAAAAAATGATGACGATCACAAAACAGCCAAAATACACCGACACGGCCAAAAAAAGGATAGAGCTGCTCAGGGAACAGTACAACCTGCTCCATCCGGCGGGGCCGACCAGGAAAAAGGCGGCAAAGCAATGAAAAAAATAATTGCGATATTTGCGGCGATACTTCTGCCGGCCATGCTGTACGCGGCAGCAGGCGACGCCGATACGATAACCGACATCCAGGAAAAAGCCGGCCTTACAAAGACGGCCTATTCGCCCGCGGCCGAGGGTGACACCATGACCGTGAAAAAAGGCGAGGGTTTTGATTTCAAGGTGCCTGAAATATTGATAACCGGGCAGGTTGACACCAAAATAATGCTAACCCGCGAGATAAATTCCCTTGAGGACCTGCAGAGCGTTAAATCTATCCTTTATGAACGTGAAAAAATATACATGCCGGACTATTACCTCAAGGAAGAGGCCCTGTCACCGCAGGCGCTGGAACTTTCCGCTGACAGGGATTTTGTGGGCCAACTGAAACTTTCCGCCGGGACCTTCAACACATTGTCGGGTTCGGGGCTCCTCGGCAGGGCATTTGACGCGGACAACAAGGTCATACTGCGGCTGGACCACGACAGTTTCATGAACGAGAGGGTTAACGACGTGGACACATCAGACAACCTGAATTCAGGGGAGCTTTTTTATTCCACAAAATATGACGCCTATAACGCGGTTTACAGGCTATCCGGAGCGGTTTTCAACGTGGGCAACCCTTTCCCGTCGGATATTTTCGGCAAGGAGCTTAATGATTATTCCGCGGGCGTCAACGCCTCTTTTTCCGGGACCATAATGGATTATAATTTCAACGCCGGTGCGGGATACGCCTATTTCAACGCGCTCGCAGGGGAGGGCGGAGCGGGAAATATTTACAAGGAAAACACCGTGCTCTTCAACCTATCCGGCGACAGGGATTTTGAGCTCTCCAGCGGGAAAAAGATAAAGCTCACCGGCGGGCTCGACGTAAAGGCGGGACAGCAGACACTCGGCGGGACTGATTATTCCGGGTCGCTTGACATGGATTTTGACCTCAAAGCCGTCCTGTATTTCGATTCCATCACGGCGCAGGGCGGCGTAAAGGCCCTCGGCTACAGGCTCAAGGACAATTATTTATTGGCCGCGCCTTACCTAAACCTTAACTTCCTGGCCCTGCCCGATATTTCGCTTTATTTTACATTCGACCCGCAGCTTATCGCGCCGGATTTTTCCTCCATGATGGAGGGAAAATTCATCGCCCCTTCGGCGGGCGTCAAGCCTTCCACGGACGCCGCGAACATAAAGACCGGCATCAATGCGACCCTCTTCGGTTTCTTTACCGACATTTACTGGGGGTACAGGAACTCCAGCAACTACATTACGTTCGACGAGTCGGGCACGTCCGGATATTTCATCCCGGTCAACTGCGACGTGGAATACAGCCTTGCGGGTTTTTCAGTGGAGGCCATGAGGATAAGCGGGATAAAGCTCGGGGTTTCATACGAATACAGGAACATGATAAGCTCCTCAACAACGGTCACTTACCTTCCGCTAAACGAAGCCGCGGTAAAAGGGAATTATGAGGCGGGCGATTTCACCTTCGGCCTTAAGGCAAGGCTTCTGAGCTCTTTTTACGGCACCACCACTGCGAAAGCGCCGGCCGCGGCGGTCATCGACGCGGATGTCTCGTGGAAATTAAGCGGCCTTGTAACCGTTTCGGGGTACATAAATAACTTATTGAATAATAATTATTATCTGTTATATTATTACAAAGAACAGGGACTAAATCTGGGCCTGGGCGTCGAACTTAATTTTTAAATATCCCATTCAAAATTTTTCAAGGAGGCAATAATGTTCGAAGAACTCTCTTTCTGGCAAATGCTCATGAAAGGCGGGGCGACTGTGGCGCTCCTCATAACCATATCGGTGCTGTCATGGTGGATAATCCTGGACAGGCTCATCCGCCTTTCAAAAATGAGGATAAAATCAGAGGAATTCATGGAAAAAGTGAGGAACTTTTACGAGGCAAAAGAGGAGACTTCAATAGTCAATCTCTGCCGCGCCACACCCGGGCCGGTTTCAAGCGTGGTGCTCGAGGCGTTGAAGAACAAGAAGAAAGACAGGGACAAGATCGAAAATGCGATACAGCGCACGATAAACAAGTCTTCAGGCGCGATGCAATCCACGCTCGGATTGCTCGGCACCATAGGCAACGTCACACCGTTCATCGGGCTCTTCGGGACGGTCATAGGCATCATCAGGGCTTTCCACGACCTTTCGCTTTCTTCCGGAGGCGGGCCGGCCGTGGTGGCAAGCGGCATAGCCGAGGCTCTTGTGGCCACGGCCATGGGGCTTTTTGTGGCAGTGCCGGCCGTAATATTTTACAATTATTTCGTGCGCATGGCCGACGGGATCGAGACAGACGCCGTGAACGCGGGATCGCAGATGCTCGACATCTTAGAGGACTGATATGCTTAAAAAAAGGCAGAGGACCAGGCTCATCTCCGAGATAAACATCACGCCGCTGACCGACGTCATGCTCGTGCTTCTCGTCATATTCATGGTAACCACCCCTTTTATCATCCAGGGGAACATAAAAATAAACCTGCCGGCCGCGAAGGCGCCTTCGGATGAGGCGCTCGAGGACAACACCATCGTGGCGGTAACAAAGGAAGGCAAGGCTTATTTGAACGGCGTTGAGATGGCCGACGACGCGGCCCTTACCTCGGGATTAAAAGCTGTCATCGCAAAGACGGATAACAAACGCGTCATAATCGAAGGCGACAAGGAGACCATGCACGGCGACATCGTAAGGGTCATGGGGCTTGCCAGGGACGCGGGAGCAGACAAACTGGCCATATCAACGATCCCGGAACCGGCGGGAGACACGAAGGATAAAAAATGAAGGTTGACAGGACGGAATTCGCGACCTTCGCGGCCTCGCTCGTGATGCACGCGGCCGTGCTTCTGCTGCTTTCGTTCCTCGTGGTTCAGCAGGTGCCGCGCAGGGTGGCGCTCATCACCGATGTGACGCTTATCGACATGCACGAGAACCAGGGAGTGCAGGGAGAGGTGCAAAAGTCGGTTGGGGTAACACCAGAGCAGAAAAAACTCGCCACGACCCTCAAGAAAAAAATCGTCAGGAAAACAATAAAGAAAAAAGAGGCTCCGGACGTCAAAAGCCTGCTGAAAAGGATAGAAGAACAGAAGGCAAAGCTGGACATGGGGACCAACAGGGAAAATTTGAGAAACCTTACGGACAACGGGGAGCCCGCCAATAACGCCGTAAGCGAGGATTCCGGCGCCGAGCCGGAAGAGGCCGAGGCTGTGGCCGGAGGAGCCCCGACCATAACAGGGGATATTTCCACAAGAAGATACAAGGCCCTTGACTGGAAATTCCCGGAAAAGCTTCCGGAAGAAACGGAACTTATGATAGAGATAACGGTTCTGCAGAGTGGATTCATAAAGAACGTAAAGCTGGTAAGGACTTCCGGCTACCCCGAACTCGACAGGATGGCATTCTCGCAGGTGAGGAAGATGCAGTTCGACCCGCTGCCCGAAGGCGCCAACGACGAGGAGCAAACAGGGGTATTGTTGTTCAAATTTGGTGTGAAAAAATGAAAAAGACAGCGTTACCAAAGAAAGTCACGAAGGTAAAAAAGGCGGTTGATACGGATACGGCCAAGCTCAAACTGGTGGTATCCATTTTAAACAGCCATAAAGGAGTTGAAATAAGGGCCTTTAATACGGCGAAAGAATCCGGTTTGTGGGACCATTATGTGGTCACATCCGGCACCTCGTCGGTGCACACCGCTTCTCTGCGCGACAATCTGAAAAAAGAGATGGGAGAGGCTGGTTATTCCATAATATTCGAGGATAGGGACCCGGGAACCAAATGGATCGCGGTGGATTTTGGCGACATCCTTGTGCACATACTGGACCAGGATACCAGGATGTATTACGCGCTTGAACGCATGTGGGACAACAACGAGGAAGACATAAGTTCTTTAACGGTTTAAAGGAGCCTTCGATGAAGAAGAAAAACGTAAGCGTGGAAATGGATTATTACATAGAAAAAGCGGTGACGCGTTACTGCATGGAAAACCGCATAAGCATCGATAAGTTCATGGAAGACGCCGTCCTTGACAGGCTGGAAGCCGGTGAATACGGGGAAAGGGGTTCCGGGGAATACGACGAGGAACCGGGCGCCGGCGACCCCGAGAACATGATATTCGAGGCTGAAGGCGATTTTTACAAGAAAAAGCACTGATGGAAAAAAGATTCACCCGCCTGAAACAATTCGACATGAATTACGGCCGCGTCCTGGCCGGGGTCGATGAGGCGGGCCGCGGCCCGTGGGCCGGGCCCGTGGTGGCGGCCGCGGTAATACTCGACGGTGCCAAGTTAGGCACGCTTACGCGCCTGGACGATTCCAAAAAACTTTCCGAGAAGACCAGGGAAGAGCTTTTTGAGACCGTCATAGCGGCCTGCGTTTCATACCGCATCTGCGGCATATCAAATTCTCAAATAGACTCCACCGACATATTAAGCGCCACCATGCGCGCCATGTCCGCGTGTTTAAAAGGGCTGAGCGTCCCGCCGGACAGGGTAATAATTGACGGCAACACCCTTCCGAACGCGCCCGGTTTTGACATGGAAGCCGTGGTGGACGGCGACGCCAAATCGCTTTGCGTTGCCGCGGCCTCCGTGCTGGCAAAGGTGCACAGGGACAGGATCATGAGGAAATTTGACCTCATATATCCGGGCTACGGATTTTCCAGCCACAAGGGATACGGCACCAGGGAACACGAAGAAGCCCTGGAAAAACTCGGGATATGTCCGATACACAGGAAAAGTTACAGGCCCGTAAAAAAATATTTAAAGGGGTGAAAGTACTTTGTCCATGGAAAATCTCAACAAAAGGGAACTGGGCGCCCTTATAGAGAGAAAAACAGCCGAACTCCTTAAAAAGGAGGGCTATATAATAAAAGAACGCAATTTCAGGACAAGGTTCGGGGAGATAGACATAGTGGCCTTTGATCCCGCGGGCAATATTATTGTATTTGTCGAGGTAAAGGCAAAGGAGCTCTCTTCCGGGATACACCCGTTCGAGGCCGTTGATGAAACGAAACAGCGCAGGATAATAATGGCGGCAAAGGAATACGCCGCCATGCGCCGGATAGAGGGATGTTATATGCGCTTTGACGTTGTAGGGGTCGTCCTTGACAGCGGAAAAATATCATCCGTGGAAATCGCGCGCGACGCCTTTCAGTAGGCTTCAAACGCATCTTTTCCTGTGGTATAATATTTTTATAATAAAAGGAGCGATAATATATGGAAGAGATTAAAATAGCGGTTGCCGCGGCGAATTTTTCTCACGCTTTTCCGGCGCAGATGTTCACCCTTCTACAGGCTGCCCTTAAACCCGGCCAGTCGATACTGCAATGTTCCACCGCGGGGATGGCGGATTCTGAAAAGGACAGGCTTGAGAAAATACTGGACAAGAATGCGCCCGCGGCGCTCATAGGCATATGCATAAAGCCGGACGAGGCTACCGTGAAAAAATACCTTAACGCGGGAGCGCCCGTGATACTCATCGACGAGGAAATGGAAGGCGCCTCTACTGTGACCACGGATAATTTCACCGGGGGATTTTTGGCCGGCGATTACCTGGCAAGGTCGGGGAGAAAGAAAATAGGCGTTGTCTCCGGAAGGATGAGGATTGAGGGAGGCTTCAACGCGATGCAGAGGGTGAGCGGGTTCGTAAAGGCGCTCTCCGACAACGGACTTACGATGCCGGAGGCGGGCCTTATCGAGGTTGTCAATTATTCATACAACGACGGCGTCGAGGCCATGGCGAAATTCATGGACGACAAGACCGGGCTCGACGGAGTATTCTGCGCGGCCGGCGATATGTGCGCTCTGGGAATGTTAAAGACTGCCAGGGAGCGCGGCATAAGCATCCCGGCGAGCATGGCAATAATAGGCTACGACGACATCGACGTTGCAAGGACGTCCAGGCCGGCGCTGACCACCATAAGGCAGCCCATAGACCGCATGGCCGCAGCCGCGTACGAGCTTGCCGTGGCCGGGAAAGAATCCGCGAAAAATCCCCAAAAGATCGCCTTCAACCCTGAAATAGTTAAAAGGGTTTCGGCTTAAAAAAAATACCAGGAGTAAAAACATGGCGGAGATTGTTGTTATCAAGAAATGCGCTGCATACGACCTTTCCGAGATGGAAAAACAGATATCATCGGGGCTGGAACTGCTCGGCGGCCTTGATAATTTCGTAAAAAAGGACGAAAAGGTGCTTCTCAAAGTGAACTGCCTTTTCCCCAGCGACCCGGAAAAAGCCGTCATAACCCACCCGCTTTTCCTGCAGGCTGTGGTAAGGATAATAAAGACCAAAACGAAGAATATAATGATAGGGGACTCGCCGGGGTTCGGGAATTTTATGACGAATCCGAAGACAGGTTACAGGAAAGTGGCCGAAGAGGAAGGCGTGGAACTTGTGGATTTCAGGGAAGAGGCCGAGATAAACAACCCTCAGGCCGTCTCATATAAAAATTTCAAGGTCACGCGGTACGCGACAGGCGTGGACAGGATAATCAACCTGCCTAAATTAAAAACGCACGGCCTTATGTACATGACACTGGCAGTAAAGAACATGTTCGGCATAGTGGTGGGAACAGGCAAGCCCGGCTACCACCTCAGGGCGGGCCGCGACAAAATGCTTTTTGCGCAGATGCTTGTGGACCTGTTCATGGCCAGGCAGCCGGTCCTCAACATAATGGACGGCATCACGGCAATGGAAGGCAACGGCCCGGGCGGCGGCGATCCGGTGAACACAGGTGTCATCATAATGTCCGGCAGCGGCTTTGCGCTCGACCATGTCGCGCCTCAGGTGGTCGGGATCGACCCCGGCAGGGTTTACACGAACGCCGCCTACAGGAAAAATATCCTGAAAGGCCGGGAAATGGAAGTGGAAATAAAAGGCGAAAAACTCGCGGATGTCAGGTACAAAGGGAGCTTCAGGCCGGTCCCGGACGCGGATGAATCGGGTGATAAAAAAGGCTTTATCACGGGCTGGCTTTCCAATGCGGCCAAGAGGATACTTACCCCGAAACAGATATATTTAAAGGAAAGGTGCACGGGTTGCCTCTCCTGCGTCAAGGCCTGCCCGGTCAATGTGCTTGAGTACGACAAGACCGGAAAAAAAATAAACTGCGATTACGACAAATGCATAAGATGCTTCATTTGCCAGGAAATATGCCCGGAAAAGGCCATCGTGATAAAGAAACCTTTTTTCTCGGGGCTTTTCAGATAACGGGGAGAATATGGCGAAAAATCTGTCTTACAGCGGTGGAGCGCCGCGGGAATTAAAGCACTTCATATCCGAGAAGGCCGGAATATCCGGAAAAAAGGCGAAAGCTTTGATAGATTCCAGGCGTGTGTTCGTCAATAACCGGCGCGTGTGGATGGCGGCGCATATGCTATCACCGGGCGACATCGTAAACATACCCGAAGAGACTGCGGGCGCCGCGGCGCAGCAGGAATACAGGATAATCTACAGGGACAACGACATAATCGCAGCGGATAAGCCTGCGGGAATGCTTTCCGACAGGGACGCGAATTCACTGGAAGAGAAACTTAAAAAATCCACGGGCAACCAGAAATTAAGGGCCATTCACAGGCTCGACAGGGAAACCTCGGGCATAATACTTTATGCGGCCTCCAGCGGGGTTTTTGAGGCCTATAAGGCAATGTGGGAGGAAAAGGAAGTCAGGAAAGAATATTTCGCCGTCTCGATAGGAGAGGCCGGATTTGACGAAAAAAGGGTATCGTCTCCCGTTGACAATAAGCCCGCGGCAAGCGATATAAAGGTAATATCGCGCGGGGCGGGGCTCACGCTGTTCATGGTAAAAATAGCGACCGGAAGGAAGCACCAGATAAGGGTGCACCTTGCGTCCATAGGCCATCCCGTCGCAGGGGACACGCTTTACGGGCCGAAAAATATCAGCGGGTCTCTCCAGGGGCTTTCAAGGCACATGCTGCACGCATACAGGCTGAAGTTCAAATGCCCCGTGACCGCAAAGGAGATGGACCTTAAAGCGCCGATGGCCGGCGAGATGCTGGAAACGGCTAAAAAGGCGGGCTTCAGGTGAACAGGGGCCGCCAAAAATATTTGATTATAAAAGATTTTACTGATAAAATAAAGCCACAATATATACGGAGGAAGGATCAATGAAAACAAGGAAACTTATTCTTGCCGCAATATTTATTTTGGTTTTCGGCGCATCCGCTTTTGCCGCGGCCGCTTCCGTCGAGGCGACGGCGCAGACCGACAAGACCAGGGCAAAGCTGGGCGAAGTAGTACGGTATGTCCTGACCATAAAAAGGCAGGGCGACATGTCTCAGGCGCCTTCGCTGAGCATGCCTTCGTTCGAGGGTTTCAGGGTCCAGGCCAGCTATTCGAACAGCATGATGAATTTTGAGAACGGCGCGGCTTCGGCCACGAACCAGCAGACAGTGGACCTGATAGCGGTAAAAACCGGCGATATAGTGATCGCCCCAGCAAAGGTGAAATTTTTCGATCCGGTCACGAAGCAGTATAACCTGGTCCAGACAAAGGAAATTACCATAACGGTCGATTCCGGCAAAAGACACGTTGTGGCCGCGGACACTCCGGTTCCGGTGCCGACTCAGCCGCCGGCCGAGCAGGACATCCGCTCAATAAAATACAGCGTTCACATAGACCTTTCGGAGCTGCTGCCGTATATCATACTCGCCATAATATTCATAATAGCGGTTTATTTCATCTGGAAGCGCATCCTGAAAAAATCTGAGCCAAAAGCCGCCGTCATGGAGGAAGATTACAGGAGGGACGCGTTGAGGCGGGTAAAAAAAGCCGCCGACATCCTGAAAAAAGGGGAGATAAAAGGGTATTATTCGGAAATATACGAGGCGTTCCGCTGGTTTTTGACGCGCTATTTTCGCGATTCCTTCGACGAACTCACGACCCAGGAGATCCTCAAAAAAATGGCCGATAAAAAATGCAACGCGGCGGACCTGGAAGCCTCGTCGCTGTTCATGAAAGAGTGCGACCTGGTAAAATTCGCCGATTACAGGCCGGCTGAAAAGGACATTGCTTCGGCTGCGGCGGACGCGGAAAAACTCATATCCGATTTTAAATAGGAGGGGTTTTATGGAAAAAGAGATCGTTCTTACATCAAAAGCGCCTGCGCCTCAGGGCGCGTATTCCCAGGCCGTGAAAACAGGCGGGTTTATTTTCGTCTCCGGCCAGATACCCGTGGTGGCATCCACCGGGGAGCTTGTCGCCGAAGGGGTCCACAGGGAGACGCGTGTTGTAGTCGACAACATCGAGGCGGTGCTTGCCGCGGCTGGAAGCTCGCTGGATAAGGTGGTAAAGCTCGGGGTTTTCCTTAAAAATATAGACGATATAAAGTTCGTCAACGACGTGCTTACCGAACGTTTCGGGGCAAAGCTCCCGGCCAGGACCACCGTGGAAGTTTCCAGGCTGCCGAAGGATATTTCGGTGGAGATAGACGCCATAGCCGTCCAGTGATATTTTACCTCAGGACGGAGCCGATGATATTTTTCTGGCCCAGCGCGAAATCGGATGCGGACATTTTTTTGCCCGATTCGGGCTGCAGGGTTTTGACCAGAACAAATCCATTTCCCGACGAAACCACCAGCCCCATGTTCTTTATGATCCCCACTATCTCGCCTGGTTTTGCGGCGGGGGCGTCAGCCGGGATATATTGCTCTGCTTCATATATTTTCAGGGTCTTGCCGTTGTAACCGCAAAAGGCGCATGGCCAAGGCAGGAGCCCGCGCACCATGTTCACTATGCGCGCCGGGTCAAGGCTGAAATCAAGTTTTCCATCCTCCCTTTTCAGCGTCTTCACAAAAGTCGCGGCCGCCTCATCCTGTTTTATCCTCACGGCTTTCCCGGATTCTATCATATCGACGACCTTAACCACGGTATCACCGGAAATTTTTGAGAGCCTTTCGTAAAGGGTTATGGAATTGTCCCCGGGAAGGATCGGAGTTTTTTCCTGGTAGATTATGTCGCCGGCGTCGAGTTTTTTCACTATAAACTGGTATGTGACGCCGGTTTCAGCGTCGCCGTTTATCAGGGCCCAGTTAATGGGGGCGGCGCCCCTGTATTTGGGGAGCAGGGAGGCGTGGATATTGATTGTCGCGTGGCGCGGATAATATATTAGTTCCTCGGTGAGTATCTGGCCGAATGCCGCTATGACATTAAGGTCGGCGGAAAATTCCCTGTATTGCGACATAAAGCCAGGGTCTGATGCGTTTTCCGGCTGCAGGACCGTGATGCCGGCGGCCATGGCCGCTTCTTTTACCGGAGTGGGCGAAACTTCCATTGACCTGCCTTTCGGCCTGTCGGGTTGGGACACAACGACCGCAACGCTGTGGCGGGAAGCTATAAGGGACCTTAACGCTCCGACTGCGAATAGCGGCGTGCCGAAGAATGCTATTTTCATTTATCCTGCTTTCCGTACTTTTTTTTGAGTTCCTTTAGTTCCTTGTTATGCAGCATCTTGCGCACGGGAGACATCCTGTCGGTGAAGATCACGCCGTTAATATGGTCTATTTCATGCTGAAGGACTATGGCGAGAAGGCCGGACGCTTCGATTGACAGCTCGTTGCCGTCGGCGTCAAAAGCCTTGACCTTTATTTCCTTCGACCTAGATATTTTTTCGTTTATGCCGGGAAAGGAAAGGCACCCTTCCTCAAATTCCTCTTTTTCTTTTGATGCGGAGACAACCTCGGGGTTGGCAAGAGCCATTACTATGGTGGAATCCTTTGTCGACGCGTCGAGCACGATAAGCCTCTTCGGTATGCCTATCTGGTTTGCCGCCAGCCCCATGCCGCCGGCGTTGTACATGGTCTCCAGCATATCCTGAAAAAGCTGCTTCAGCTCTTCGTCAAAAACCTTTACAGTCTCGGCTTTCTTCCTTAGTACCGGGTCGCCGTATTTCCTTATCTCATATATCATGCGCTCTCCTTTTCCAGCAGGTAAATTATACATATTTACCCAAAATTTTTCAATACAGATAAAGCCCAGGCATTGCAGGGAGTCCGCCCAATAAACTTGACTTTTAATGTGAATATGTGTATATATGCATATACCACAATTGGAGGTTGTTTTCCGATGGATATATATGAGATACAGGCGGAATTTTTCAAGGCGCTTTCCCATCCATCAAGGATAAGGATGCTCGAGTCGCTTAAAGGGAAAGATTCGTGCGTTTGCGACCTTGTAAAACTTTTAAACGAACCGCAGCCGCGGGTTTCAAGGCACCTTACGGCCTTAAAGAACGCCGGCATATTGATAGCCGAGAAAAAAGGAAACAGGGCCTGCCACAGGATAAAGGACAGGAACGTGCTGAAACTTATCGAAATGTCCCTGAATATCATAAGGGCGAACAACGAGAATATTCTCTCGGCCCTCAAAAAAGGAGAATAAAATGGACAAGCTTATCGATGAAAAAACAACCCTGGAATTAAAGGCGCAGTTCGCCGCGCAGCTAAAGGCCCCGGTGGATATAAAAGTGTTCACGGGCTCAGTTATAACCGATCCGAACAACCCGGACATGCTTGAGATCAACAAGTTCATGGTACAGCTTGTAAAGGAACTGCACGAAATCGACCCGAGGATATTGTTGGAGGAGCTTTCAATGGAATCGGATATAGCGAAAAAAGAGGGGATAAAGACCTCGCCGACGGCGCTTATAGGGTACGACATGGGCTACAAGATATTCTATAACGGCGCGCCGCTGGGGCACGAGGCGTCGTCATTCATAGAGACCATACTTCTGGTTTCCATGGGCATGAGCGGTCTTTCCGCGGAATCGGCAAAAATACTTTCGAACATCAAAAAGCCGTTCTCAATGGAGGTTTTTGTGACCCCGACATGCCCTTACTGTCCCAAGGCCGTTATTCTCGCCAATCAGATAGCGATCCAGCTCAAGGGGCTGGCCAAATCAGAATGCGTGGAATCCATGGAGAATCAGGACATGGCGAGAAAGTTCGGGGTTTCATCGGTGCCCCAGCAGATGATAAACGCAGACCCCAAGACCACCACGGTGGGCGTCCAGCCCGAGAGGACTTTCGTGATGCAGGTCATGAAGGAAAACGCCCCGGAAAATTACGGCCTCATACTCAACGAAATGGAGTTGGAAAAAAAGGAAAAGGAAAAGCTTCCGGACGCGCCAGTCGCGCCTGTTTTTCTTACCGATTCCAATTTTGACGGGGCGCTGAAAAAATACGGCAACCTTGTGGTGGATTTCTGGGCGGAATGGTGCATGCCATGCAAGATGCTCGCGCCAATGCTCGACGAGATAGCCTCCGAGCAAAAAGGGGAGCTCACCATCGGAAAGCTGAACGTCGATGAAAATCCGGCCACCGCCCGCAGGTATGGTATAATATCCATCCCGGCCGTTTATTTCTTCAAAAACGGTGAAAAGGCCGGGGAGAGCGTGGGCGTGATACCGAAATTGCAGTTAAAAGAGCGCATAAAAAGCGCCCTGAAAATCTGAAAGGGAGGCAACGATGGCTGATCCTTTGGTTATAAACCTTAATTTTGACGGTACGACTTCCGTGCCCCTTGTTTATGATATGGTCATAGTCGGCGGCGGGCCCGGCGGGCTGACCGCGGCAATTTACGCCGCAAGGTCGGGATACACCGTCATGGTGGTGGAGAAAATTGCGGCCGGGGGGCAGATATTTGTCACCGCCGAGGTGGAAAATTATCCCGGCATAGAAAAAATTTCCGGCCCCGAGCTTGCCATGGCCATGGAAAGCCAGGCGAAAAAATTCGGGGTGGTATTTGAATTTGACGAAGTTACTTCGGTCGAGGACGGGCCGGGCGCTTTGAAGACCATCATATGCTCCTCGGGAAAGCGACTTTCGGGCCGCTGCGTAATAATGTCCACAGGCGCGAGCTATAAGTCACTGGGCGTCCCGGGTGAGGAGCTTTTCCGCGGAAAGGGAGTTTCCAACTGCGCCACGTGCGACGGCGCGTTCTATAAGAACCTTGAAGTCGCGGTCATCGGCGGCGGAGACACGGCCATCGAAGAGGGGGATTACCTTACAAGGTTCGCCTCGAAAGTGCACATAATACACAGGCGCCGGGAATTCAGGGCGTGCAGGATATCGGTGGACAGGGCGAGGAAAAACCCGAAAATAAATTTCATCCTTGATACGGTGGCCGAAGAGATCGCGGGAAACACCGGGGTTGAAAAACTTAAATTGCGCAACGTGAAGACGGGTGAAAAAAGCGAGCTAAAAATAGCCGGGGTATTCGTATTCGTGGGCATGGATCCCAATACCGGGTTCCTGAAAGGCTACGTGGACATGGACGCGGCCGGCTACATAAAAGCGGACATGTACATGAACACTTCCAGGCCGGGATTATTCGCCTGCGGGGACTGCATAGTAAAGAAATTAAGGCAGGTTGTGACGGCCGCCGGAGACGGGGCCACGGCTTTTCAGAGCGCGTCGGAGTATATTGAAAATCTAAACGGCTGACCCGTTTTTTGCGGCCGTGGCAAGCCTGGCCGCCGCGAAGCAAAGGAAAGCGGCGGCCGCGAGAAAAAAAGCCGCCATATACCATATAAAATTGACCGGCAGATACTGGAAGATCACCCTGTGGTAGCCCGCGGAAATTTTCACGCACATGTATATCCCGAAACATTCCTCGATCGGGCACGCAATATTGTCCACATAAACCCGCCATCCGGGATATAAATTGTTGGAGAACACGAAATAACCCTCTTTTTCCATCGTAGCCTCGACGTCGTAATAGGTATAATCGAATTCCTTTTTTCTCGACCAGGAATACTGGCCGACTATAAGGTCGACGTTGTCCCTGTCCTTTGTGGTGAAAAATACCGGAAGAGCCCTGATGTTCTTGTATATTTTTACCGGCCCGTCGTAGACCTTTTCAAGGGTCAAATCCGTTATCTCCGAGCGCGAGATCAGGTATTTTACGTTCAGCAGGTTGAGCTTGCCGCGGTCTATGATATTGCCCGGGCCAACCGCGCTCTTTAAGAACGACGAGTACCGCCTCGGCTCGACCGGATTATATCCTCCGGCGTCGCACAGGTTGTAAAGCGTGCCGGTATTGGAAGGTATGGAAGAAAGAAAATTCTTTTCCGCCTCGTAAAGAGTCGGGCCCGGCGTCATGCGGTTTGCGGAAAGCTCGTCCGTGTGAAGAAGCTTATAATTGGTCCCCTGCAGAAGCCGCAGGGTGGAGGGCTTGAAATCATTATAGATGGACTGGTCTATAAGCGGATTCACTCCGGCTATAAAAAAAATAAATTCGAAAAACAGCGCCGAAAGAATGGTGAACACATAAAATCCGCCCCGTATTAGCCCTTTTTCCCTGGCGTAAAAAAGCAGGAAGTTGGCGCCGAGGATGGCGGAAAAAAGGAAGAGCCCCGTCACAAAATTGAGGGCTACACGCGGCGTAAGCGAGTATGTTTTAACGAAAAGGTCGCGGTTGAGTATGATCAGCAGGATTGTGGCCACAAGAGAGGCCATTATGTAAATGAATATCCTGTATACTTTTTTTGAGAAGTCGGAGGTGTAAGCGAACCTGGAGAGGAAAGGGACGCGGGCCGGCGTCATTGAAATAATATGCTCCACGGTAAAGGCCGTTATTACGGAAAAGGGAAGGGTAAAAAGGGTCATGGCGAACCCGGGGTGTCTCAACTGCGAAAAGAACGGGAAGAAGGTGAAGAACCAGGAATGCACCGGCGTGTTGCGGCCCAGGGCCATGACAACCGACAAAAGGGCCAGCAGTATGGAAAACCTATAAAGCCTGTTCTTCGGGTAAAAGAACGACAGCAGCATGAGGAAAAGGGCCGTTATCGAGAAGAAATTCATCATGCCCATGGAATAAAAAAACCAGTCGTTGAGGAAATTGGTGGAAAAACCGTTAAGCCCGCCGGGCATAAGGAAAGTCCACATGTTCATGAACGGCATGGATGTTTCCGCGGCCATGTTGTATTCAAAAGGCGCCCCTCGCGAGGACAGCCCCAGAAGCTCGAAAAAGAGCCCCGTCTGCGGCAGGGTCATTATAAGGGCGCAAAGAACGGCGCATAAAATAAAAGCTGCGGATTTGAGGGCGGATTTGACGCTTCCCTGGGACCTCTGGAGCGTCAGCTGATATATTGCGAAGGCCAGCAGCAGCATGGAGGCGTATATGACGGTGGGCGGATGGCCGGCCAGGACGGCAAGGGAGAACAAAAGGGCGAATAGGGCCAGAAAATGGAAACGGAAACTTTCCAGGTAATTTAACAGGGTAAGTACAAGGGCCGGTATGAATGTGTAAGAGCCGAGAGCGCTGACGAAATTTATCTTTGAGACGGTAAACGAGTTGAAAAGGAAGACGATTACTCCGGCTGTGGCCGGCGCCGGTGAAAATCCGAGCTTTTTCAGGAGCATGTAGGCGGAATATCCCATGATAAGGAAATGGGCCAGGATGTATATTTTATACGCCGACGGAAAATCCAGGAACGCGAAGATTATGCCGAGGGGATAAAAAACCCCTTTCTGTATGTCGGCCGCGAACGGAACGCCGGAGAAAACGGTCGGGTTCCAGAAAGGCGCGGTGCCGCCCTGCATTGCCCTGTGGAAAAATTCCTTCCAGGGATAAAACTGCGTGTAAATATCGCCTATGAAGAAGAACTTTCCGCTTAAAAACATGGAGCTGAAATAGGCGGCAATTGCCGCGGTTATAACGCAGATATAAAGAACGTCCGGGTGTTCCGCGTGAAAGTTTTTTACCGCTTCCCTGATCTTTGTCATTTTTCAGCACCGCAGTATTTTTGCAATGTAAGTCCCTGCTCCTCTATTGAACCTTTTTTCATCGCCTCGCCGTACCAAAAGCACGCGTCTTTTTTGCCGCCCATGTCCATGTACACAAGGGCCCTGCCGAGGGCCGTGGCATACGGCGGGATGGAAAGGAGCCGCTGCTCGTCGGGTGTCGCTCCTTTTTTTGACTCCAAAATCGAATCCATTGTATCATATTCCCCGAGGGCTCCACTGAAATTTTTGTCCCGGCGGTATATGACCGCCATAAAATTACGGGCTTCCAGGTAGGACGGCTCAAGCTCGATGGACTTTTTCACAAGCGATTCTATCCTGTCTCCAGTGAGCGGCAGGGAATAGGCGCCTTCCCTGTCGGCTCCTGACAGGCGATAGGAGGCCTCTTCCATATATGTAAAGGCCCTGTAAGGCGAAGCCGCCAGCGAGTGTTCGTAATATTTTAGTGCCTCGTCCCGGTCGCCCATGGCCGCATACGCGCGCGCAGCGTGCAGGCTGTAAATGAAATTGAGCGAGTCGAATTTCAGGGCGCGCTCAAACAGCGGTATGGCTGTGCGCATGTTGCCCCTTTCGGCGAAGTACATACCTTTTTCGTCGATATAAGCCGCGTTAAGGGGGTCGGCAAAAGATGCGCTGTTTATCGCCTCGTATTTTCCGCGTTCCCTGTCGGAAGGGTTGCCGCCGGCATACCTGTCATAAAGGTAAAGGCCCAGCGCAGGCCTTATTGCCATCGAAAAAATAATGAACGAAAGGATAAGGGCGGGCAGGTAATAGACTTTTGTGAAAAGAAGGGCCTCCCTTGAGACTGTCCTTATGGATTTCTTTTCCACCGTGACCATGGGCGCAAGTATCGCCGCGGTATAAAGTATCCCGGGAAGGTGCAGGGTAAAATAAAAGAATGAATGAAAAGCGAGCGCCGCCAGGCCGAAATAAGCGCCGCAGCGCGCGGCCCAGACCTTTTTGTCACCGGCATTGCCGGGAGGCGTCCTGAAAACGCAAAAAAGGAGCCAGCCGAAAATCAGCAGCCCGGGCAGCCCGCCCTCGGCGAAAGCCTGAAGGTACTCGTTATGGGCGAAAGGCGAATTCATCTGGAAGCGGGAAACGCCGTTCACCGGAAAATTAAACATCTGAAAGACACCGAGGAAACTTCCCGCGCCCCAGCCGGTAAAAATGCGCGCAAGCCCCATTTTAACAGAGGCTTTCCAGATACCGGCCCTGTTGAAATAAAAAGGGTCGGCGGCGGTGTCAAGCATCTTACGGCCCGAGGGGCTAAAAGGAGAAAAGGTCAGGAACATCAGCAGCGCAAAGGCGCCGGCGACCAGCCAGGCTTTGCGCGCGGCTCCTTCCGGCATGTCCTTCATGGAATTTTTATTGAGCCTGTAAAAAACCGCCGTGGCCGCAAGGCAGAACAGCAGGGCAAGCATCGAGCTTTTTGAATATGAAAGCGATGCGGCAAAAGCTATTAAGGCAAGACAGACCGTCCTTGTAATGAAAAAATCTGCTTTTTTTTCGAAAAGCAGTTTTGACAGGAGCATGGAAAAAGAAACGGCAAGGTAAGCGGAAAAAAGTGACTGGTTCGGGAAAAAGCCGTCGGCAAAGGCGGTGCCGGGCGCATGCACGGCCAGTTTGTAAAAATACTGGATTATGGCCGCGACGCCTGCGACGACCCCTATTGAAACCAAAAAATTGGAAATTATTATCCTGAAATTATGGCGCCTCAAAAACTGCGAGGAGAGGTAGTATAGAACGGCGGCGCCTATGAGCAGGGAATACAGGCCGAAACCGGAATAAATATCCGGCGTTATGAACAGCAGAAGCGTGGCCCAGGCAAGGCCGGCCACCACCGGCAAATCCACGGAGGTCACCCGGATGTCCTCCTTGGAAACCGACCACATGGCGAACCCGGCGGTTATAAGCACGTTCATGGCGGTGAGCACGTAGGTTTGTTTCCCACCGGTCACAGCGGAAAGCGCCAGCACTCCCAGGATTACACAAAATATCAGGGTGCGCCTCCTTCCGGGATTGATGCCCAGCAGGTAGGCGAGCTTCACTTTTTTAAGCTGGATCAGGCCTATGTTAACCTGGCTCAAGAGGGCGGCCAGTATTATGACGAAGACAACGGATATCTCGAAGGAATAGATGTCGGCCTCGACGAGGTTGTGTATCAAAAACGCGGTTATGCCGGTCAGAAGCGAAAATACCATTATTTTTTTGTAGGGCGTCCTCAGGAAATAAAAATTCCTTATAACGGACGAGTATGCCGAGAAGCCGGCGGCCACCAGCAGTATAAGCCCGGGAATGCCGGTTTCCACGCACGCCTGGATCAGGAAATTGGAGGCGTATTTCAAATGTTCCGCCTTGCCGAACTCGGGGTTGTTGTAAAGGGCCTCAAAACTGCCCGCCCCCCCTCCGAACAGGGGGTAAGCCAGCATCACGTCCATCATCCTCAAAAAGCCGGTGAGCTTTGCCTGCATTTCCGGAAGGACGACGGAAATGCCGCGCAGTTTTATTGCGGCGGCCAGTATAACTATGGAAATAAAAAGCATGAGCAAAAACAGCCGCCTGAATCTTGAGAGAGCCTGGTCGTTCACAAAAAGCAGCATAAGGAAAACACCGGCGATGAGCGATATGAAGGCGCCTATTGAGCGCGTAAGTATAAGGCCCGCGCACAGCACCGCAAGCGCCGCAGTCAGGGAATACCTGTGGCGCTTCCTGGTCCTTATAAGGCCTATGACCACCGGGATGACAAGGATCAGCAACCCGGAGAAAGCCCCGGGACTTATGAGGGTTATAAAAGCGTGGCGGGCCAGGAACCTTCTGCTTAAATTGGATATCCATCCGTTGCCACCGTCGCCGGTCCCCAGGGCCATGGCGAACTGGAATATTCCGATGCCGGATAAGACGCAGGAGGCCGCCACTATGAAGACAAGGAACTGCGTAAAATATTTTTTGGCGTAATTGTATGCCACGTAAAATAAAAGAAGGAACGAGGTGAAGATGACCGCGGAATTAAACGAGGCAAGGATGTTCCTGGCCGTGACGGACGTTATCAGGAACCACGCGAAGAGCAGGAGTATGTTGCCGTCGATCGGCGTCTCTATTTTCAGTTCTTCCTTCAGTATCTTGTTGGAAAGCACAAATATAAGCCCGGCCGCGACGACGCAGCCCAGGTAGAAAAGGGTCATGTCGGGATTTGTCGACGGGGGAAAGAACAAAGGGGCGGCCGTCAGGAAGCCGACTATTATCAGGATCGAAGAGTCGGCTATTTTATGGAGTTTTTCGGTCATTTTCCTTTCAGGCCGAGCGCCGCTTCAAGCGCAAGGTAATATCCCTGGTCGCCAAAACCGCTTATCTGGCCGATGGTGACCGGCGCAATAAAAGACTTCTGCCTGAAATCCTCTCTTTTGTATATGTTTGAAAGGTGAACCTCTATGGTAGGTATATTTATCGACGATATGGCGTCCCTTATGGCCACCGATGTGTGCGTATAGGCGGCCGGGTTGATTATTATGCAGTCGGCCCAGTTCATGGCCTGCTGTATGGTGGTAACGATCTCTCCCTCGTGGTTGGACTGCACGATCTTGACCTCCATACCGAGGCTTTTGGCCTTTTCCTCGATATTGCGGTTTATGTCGGAGATCGAGACGCTGCCGTATACTTCCGGTTCCCTCTGCCCGATAAGGTTGATATTCGGCCCGTGTATGACAAGTACTTTTTTCATGCAGTCTCCTTAATTATAAATTAGGATTTGGAGCCGTAAAAAGCATAGGTAAGTATAACAAAATGACGCAGGAATTCAATAATAAATGAGGCGGGCCGCGTCAAAATAGTTAATATAACAGCTTTTTTGTGATATAATCATTAAAAACATATTTGAAAGGATCGTTTTATATGGATAAGATACCGGTTTTTCCCGAATTTACTCCGCTGGATATTTCACACAGGAAGGAGATTGAATCCCTGCTGGCCCTTGATCCTCCCGTTGTCTCGGAGATGAATTTTGCCGAAATATTCGCATGGCATGAAATAAGGGATATTAAGTTGACCGGACATAACGGCAACATAATAATATCCGTCAACAAGGCGGGAAATAAATACATATACCCGCCTTTCGGGAAGAACGACCCCAACAGGAGCCTTGTGGCAATCCTTGAATGGATGGCAAAGGACGACCCCGAGGCGCACGCTTACGGGTTTGACAGGGTTCGGGCCGACGCGGCCGAGGCCACCGGCAGGCTTACCGCGGAAGAGGACAGGGACAACGCCGACTATATTTATTCCTCGGAGGACCTCATAAAGCTCGCCGGCAGGAAATTTGACGGCAAGCGCAACCACCTGAAGAATTTTTACCGCAATTTCGAGGCCGAATTTTCCGGGATAACCCCGGATATGATACCCGACATAAAGGAGTTCCAGGAGCACTGGTGCCGCGCGCGCATGTGCGAGGACGACCTGTCTCTCGTGAACGAATCAAAGGCCGTGATGGAAGTACTCGATAATTTTGCGGCCCTTCCGGTCTTCGGGGCGGTCCTGAAAATAAAAGGGGCGATACAGGCCTTTACTATAGGCTCCGAGTTGAACAGAGAAACCGCCGTGGTCCTCTTTGAGAAGGCAAGGCACGAATTCAGGGGGATATACCAGGCGATAAACCAGCAGTTCTGCGAGAACATGCTCGCGGGTTATAAATGGATAAACAGGGAACAGGACGCCGGGGACGAAGGGCTGCGCAAGGCAAAACTATCGTACAACCCGTCAAGGATGGAAGCCAAATATGTGGTCAGGCTCAAGGAAGCATAATATACAGGAGGCTCTTATGGAAAAAAAATTATTGAAAGTTTTGGCCGTCGCCGCAGTTTTATCAGCCGTGGTTTCATGCACGAAGACGAACCATTCGGTCTATATGACGGTTTACGGTACCGCAAGCGCAGTCCAGATAAAATACGGGCAGGGGCAGTCGCTGAACGACGCCATGAACAAGAACGTAACCACGTTGAACATGCCGAGCACGGCCTTGCCAAGCCTGCCGTGGACGTCGCAGACATACACTGTCGACAGCAGCAGCGCGTCGGTTTTTTATTTGTACGCGTGCAACGAAGGCACATCAACGCCGAACATTACCATAAAAATATTCGACAACGGGCAGATGGTCCAGCAAAGCAACTGCAGCGGGTTAAATTGTTTTTGCCAGTCCGTTGATTACGTGGCAAATTAATTTTTTTACGACGCGTTTTTTGACCGGAATATGGCCAGGAGGTTTTCGTGAGAAGAGCTGGATATTTTGCCGTTGTTTTCCTTTTTTTGCCGGTCTTTTGCGTTTTTGCGGATACGGCAACGCCTCAAAGCACACCGGAAGTCCGGGCAACGACGATCAACGGGTTCGCCTTCCAGAAAAACAGCTCAGCCATTCCTACCGTGGCGTTTGGAAAAATGGGTCTGCTGACGGATATTATAGGGTCCTACCTTGATAATAAGGAAATACCGTCGATCCGGATAACCGGTTATACCGACGCCATGGGGACCCAGGAGCACAATGTAAAGTTATCGTGGGCCAGGGCCGTATCGGTGATGAAATACGTACTTGATAAATACAGGGATAAAGGGTTAAAAGTAAGCGATTTTACCGTAAGGGGCGCAGGAGCGTCCGACTTCGTGGCCGACAACTCAACGGATGAGGGCAAGAGCAGGAACAGAAGGATAGAGGTTGTGATAACCGGCAGGAACCTGGTGACGAAAGTCATGATGGTGGAAACGGCCGGCGCGGAAGAAATACGGGCCGCAGAAGTGCAGCCGGCCGCCGTTTCTGATGGCAATGAATTTTGCTGGAAGTGCCTGGGGCTGGGCGCCGTAGACGCGGGTTTGACGGCCTACGCGGCGTATGAGATCGCGGGTTCCCGGAGAGGCGGGACCGTTGGAGCATGGCTTGCGGGCGCCGCGCTGGTTTATACCGCCGCCGATTATTTCCGGCTTCATATAGTTTTTCCCGTTGATGTAAAACCTGTTGTGAATGCCGGCAATTCCATCGGCGGCACGATGATAACCGCGGACATGGCGTTCTAACGCCGGTATCCGGTTTCATTGACAACCCGCGGATTTAAGCTATAATTTAAATAGAAACATCAACATACCTGTTTTTTCCGGCGTCAATTTTTATCTTCCGGCAAAAGAACGCCGGGCACAGGGCGATTTGCCGCTCAAATATTTAAAAAATAAATGGCGGGGGATACGACGTGGTGATCCAGTATGTAATCTTTGCCGTTATTCTTGCCGCGGCGGCGGCGCTGGCCATGTTTTTGTGGAATGTTACCCTGTTGAAACAGGTTAATGAAAAGACCAACGACCTGAAAAAGGCAATGTACGGCATAAGGGAAAGCGAAGAAAAATTCAAGCTTGCGTTCGACACCAGCCCGGATTCCATAAATATAAACAGGCTCTCCGACGGCATGTATATAGAAATAAACCAGGGGTTCACCAAATTGACCGGTTTTACAAAGGCCGACGTCGACGGAAAAACATCGGCCGACATCAAAATATGGCACGACCCATCCGACAGGGAAAGACTTGTGGCCGGATTAAAGGCATACGGATTTGTTGACAACCTGGAGGCGGTTTTCACAAGCAAAGACGGATCGAATACCACCGCCCTCATGTCTGCGAAGATAATGATGATGAACGGCGAGCCCTATATCCTTTCCATCACAAGGGACATAAGCGAGAGGAAGAAGCTTGAAGTATTAATGGCGGAGAGCGAGGAAAAATTCAGGACGCTTGCGGAGCAGTCCCTGATCGCGATCGGCATAATACAGGATGATGTTTTCAAGTACACGAACAAGGGCATGGAAGTCCTCACCGGTTACAGCAGCGGAGAAATGGAAAAATGGTCGCCGCATGAGCTCATGAAGACCGTGGCGCCGGAATTCAGGGAAATGGTCGCCTCCCAGATAAAAAAGAAGCAGGCCGGCGACAGTGACGTCATGAACGTTTATGAATTCAGGCTTATCGCGAAAGACGGGGCCGAAAAGTGGGTCAATATTTATTCGAAGACAATAACCTTCGGCGGCAAAAGGGCCATTCTTATGAGCCTCGCCGACATAAGCGACATAAAGGAAACTCACGAAAAACTTGAAAAAACCATAGAAAAGCTCAAAAACAGCAACGACGAGCTGGAAAAATTCGCTTACGCCACTTCGCACGACCTGCAGGAACCCCTTCGCATGGTCTCCAATTACATTCAGCTCTTAAAATCAAAGTACCGCGGGAAGCTGGACGCCGAGGCGGATATTTACATAGACACCGCGGTAAAGGGTGCAATGAGGATGTCGGAGCTCATCAGGGGCATACTGGACCTTTCAAGGATAGGAAGCGTCGAGATGGATTTTCAGGCCGTCGACACCGGTGAAATCGTGGACGAAGCGGTCAAAATGCTTGGTCCTAAAATAAAGGAAACGGGCGCGGAAATAGTGGTCGGGAAAATGGCCGGGATACGAGCGGACAGGACGCGGATGCTGCAGCTGTTCCTGAACCTCATCGGCAACGCGGTGAAATTCTCGGCAAAGTCCGAAAAGCCGCGCATCGAGATAAGCTCCGAAAAAAAAGACTCCTTCTGGAAATTCTGCGTGAAGGACAACGGGATAGGAATATCGCCGAAATATTTCACCAGGATATTCGTGGCCTTCCAGACGCTGTATTCCAAGGACGAATACGAGGGCTCCGGCATAGGGCTGGCGACCTGCAAGAAAATAGTGGAATACCACAACGGCAGGATATGGGTGGAATCCGAGGAGGGGAAAGGCGCGGCTTTTTATTTCACCATAGGGGAACCGCATTAATTTATAAGCAACCTGGCGGGATGAATAAGGGCCGCCATAAGGGGTAGAAAATGAAATTTTCGGATATGGACACGCACCTCAAGTCTGTAAACACAAAAGTGATGACGGCCTCCGGGGCCGCGGTTTGCGTCCTCATCGGATGGGCCGGCTGGTACGCCGGCAACGAATTTTCTTTTTCCGTGTTTTATATCGTCCCGGTGCTGGCGGTCGCCTGGTATGCCGGCAGGAAAAGCGCGGTGGGCATATCGGTTTTTGCGGCCATGACATGGCTTGCGGGCGACCTGCTGCGCGGGCACAGGTATTCAATGGCGCTCATACCTTACATAAACGCGGTGGACCGGGCCGTCCTTTTCCTCGCTTTCTCGGCCCTTGTCCTTATCGTAAGGCGGTTCCTGACGGGAGAGACAAGGTCGGCCAACGAGGATTTCCTTACAAAGATATCCAACGGAAGGGCATTTTTTAATTACGCGGGAATGGAACTTGCAAGGCTCAAAAGGTACAGGGAGCCCGTGACGCTGGCATATTTTGACGTGGATAATTTCAAGAGCATAAACGACAATTACGGGCATAACACCGGGGACACGCTTCTCCACGACCTTGCCCATACCATCAGGAAAAATATAAGGCCGACGGACGTCGTGGCCAGGATGGGAGGCGATGAGTTCGCCATACTATTGCTGGAAACAACGCCGGAGCACGCAAAATCCATCATAACCAAACTGCATAAAATAATGACGGACAGGATGAAAAAACAAAACTGGCACGTCACATTCAGCTTCGGCGTGGTGACATTTTTAAAACCCACGGCTTCGGTTGATGACATGATAAAAAAGGCGGACGACCTAATGTACATGGCCAAACGCAAGGGCAAGGACGCCATAAATTATTTTGTTTACAGATGACAGGGGGCTGTCAAAATTGAAATAAAACATATAAAATGATATAATATCATTATGAATATATAAAAATCAAATGTTGCCGGGAGAATTGAAAATTGTCTGAAGCGATAACGGGCATTGAGAAGCAAAACAAACTTGAACGGATATTCGTCAGGATAGCCGTCGTCATGGCCCTGTCTGTGGCATGCATCGGGTTGCTGGTCCTGCTGGGCTGGGCCCTTGACATATCACTGTTGAAAAGCATAGGCCGTGATTATATAACGGTTAAGGCAAACTCCGCAATATCCTTCATAATGGCGGGTGTTTCCATACTCATGGTCATCGGCGGCAAAGCAGGCGGCATTAAAAAATACAGGATCGGAATGTTGCTCGCGGGGCTGGTTGTTTTGACGGGTGTTTTGAACGTGTCCGAATATGTTTTCAGGGCAGACCTGGGCATTGACCAGCTTATTTTCAAGGACCCCGCAAATGATTTGGGTACGGTAAACCCCGGAAGAATGGCGCCGAACAGCGCCATTAATTTTATCCTGACAGGGATCGCAATTCTTCTGCTTGATGCCGGGGATAAAAAAATTTTTACGCTTGGCAGCATTTGCGTTTTTATAACAGGACTTATTTCTTTTTTCGCCCTGGTAGGATATTCTTTCGGTACAAGCGAATTTCTCGGAATTGGAACTTATACAAGGATGGCCCTCTACAGCGCCGTGGCGTTTTTTATGATCTTTCTCGGGATAATATTTGCCAGGCCCGGCAGGGGTGCGATGTCGCTGATAAGCGCCGACAATCCCGGGGGCATACTTCTGCGGTATCTGATCCCTTCGATAATAATACTGATGTTCCTGCTGGCATGGGGGACCTTATTCGGGGAAAAGCGCGGATTGTTCGGACCCAATTTCGGGACCTCACTCTTCACGATTGTGAGGATAGTCGTCTTCATTTCCATAGCGTTGCTGATAGCGATGCTAATCAACAAGTTTTACGAGCAACGCATTGAAAAGGAAAAAGCCCTTCAGGAAAGCGAGGCCAGGTATCATGATATCAAGGAGGTCGACCGCCTTAAATCGCAGTTCATCGCGGTGATTTCCCACGAACTCAGGACGCCGCTTACTATAATAAAGGGCTTTACAGCGTACCTGGATAAGGGCGTGGCCGGAGGATTAAGCGAAAAGCAGAGGGATTTTGTGGGCATAATATCGCATAATACGGAGCGGCTGAGCCATATGATCGGTGAAATGACCGATATTTCAAGGATAGAATCGGGGGCTCTCCAGATAGAAAAACAGCCCGCAAGCTTAAAGAACATTATTGACGACTGCGTCAGGGACATGGGGCATATTGCGTCAAAGCAGGGGATATCGATCATAAGCGAAATGAGGTCCGGGGACATTGTAATGAACCTGGACATGTCCAGGATGGAGCAGGCCGTAATAAACCTGCTCAATAACGCCGTAAAATTTTCACGACAGGGAGGAGAGGTCAGGATAGTCATGAAACATCCCTTTAACGGAAAATTACCGGAATCCATTGCCGCGAAAATAACCGGCGATGGGCCGTTCCTGCTTTTGACCGTGAGCGATAACGGGGTGGGCGTTGATAAAAAGGATATCGCAAAAATATTCGACAGGTTTTACCAGGCTGAGGAGCATACCACAAGGAATTACCAGGGCATGGGGCTGGGGCTTTATATCGCCAAAAACATAATCGACGCCCATGGCGGCGCCATATGGTGCGAATCCGGTGGAAGGGACAAAGGAGCGTCCTTTAACATAATATTACCGGTTCGGGATACTTCAAAAACCAATTAATGTGATACAATGGGAATAAAGGACGGAACGAAATATAATAATTAATAAAAAATGAAATAACCCGGTCGAAGGGTTGGGAGGCGGAAATGTTCAAGGCTGGAATAAAAGGCACAGGCTATTATGTTCCTGAAAAGGCGCTTACGAACGCGGAACTGGAAAAAATGGTGGATACTTCGGACCAGTGGATAAGAACGATGACCGGGATAGAGCAGAGAAGGATAGCCGCGGCGGACGAGTTTACATCTTCCATGGGGATAAAAGCAGCTGAAAAAGCAATTATAAACGCCGGTATCAAAAAAACCGAGATAGACCTTGTCATAACCGCCACCGTGACCGGGGACAACCCATTCCCGTCGACCTCGGCGCTCATTCAGGCAAAACTGGGGCTCGGCGACGTTCCGGCTTTCGACATATCCGCCGCCTGTTCGGGTTTCATTTACGGGCTTGACGTGGCAAGGTCCATGGTCGAGACGGGAAGGTACGCCAACGTCCTGCTTATCGCCAGCGAAAAACTCTCGTCCGTAACCGACTGGAAGGACAGAAACACATGCGTGCTGCTCGGCGACGGCGCGGGCGCGGCCATAGTGGGGCGGGTAAGATCCGGAGGCATACTTTCCACGGTCATCCATTCCGACGGGACGAAACGCGACGCGCTCTGCCAGCCGGCGGGCGGGTCGGCCATGCCGGCTTCCGAAGAGACGGTAAAGAACAGGATGCATTACCTTAAAATGAACGGCCCGGCAATCTACAAGCTCGCCGTCGAAAAAATGCCGCCCGTGCTTGAGGAGGCCATTAAAAAAGCGCGCGTTACTGCGAAAAAAATAGACTTTGTCATATTCCACCAGGCCAACATCAGGATAATCAATTCGATCGCGAAAAAATTCGGCTGGTCCGGAGAGAAAAACATAATAAACATACAAAAATACGGCAACACTTCGGCAGCTACCATACCGATAGCCCTGGCCGAGGCAATCGAGCAGGGCAGGATAAAAAAAGGCGACCTGGTGGCGATGTCGGCTTTCGGCGCCGGGGCCACATGGGCCGGAGCGGTCATAAAAATATAAGCAATTCTGTTTAAAGGAGTTTTCATGAGCTGCAAGCATTTAAACACGGAAAACAGCCTGTTAAAGTTCCTTGGAGGACACAGGGGCGGCGTTGTTTCCCATTTTTGCATCCTAAAAAAGCAGTCCATCCTTGACGCGGCGGAGATATCCGAAGCGCTGAGGAAACAGGAGGTCGAGACGCTGACAATAATCAACGAGTTCTGCCCGTTTGCCATGACCTCAAGGGTGGATTTTCACAAATGTCCGTGGCACAAGGAAGACTTTAACAAATAAGATCCCGCGTTTACAAACCGACGATAGCCGACAACCAAGGGTTTCCAACAGCCGTATAATATTATCTATCATAATGGAGGCCGGCATGGACAGGAAAATATCAAACAATTACCGAAATGATATATATTTTATATTCAGCGTTTGCATCCTGTTTGCGCTCATAACGCAGGGATGCGGGAAACCCGCTTCACAGGACGGGAACGCACCTCAAAACTCCGGCACCCCGGAAGCTTCCAAATTAATCCCGTTTATCGCCGTGAAAATAGCCGGCGGCGGAGGACACAGCCTCGTGATAGACAATAATGGAAATCTATGGGCCGCGGGATATAACGGCAACGGACAGCTCGGGACTTTTGACAGGACAAACAGCAACAAATTCGTGAAAGTGCTCGACGGCGTGGGCGATATCGCGGGCGGCGGGCTGCAGAGCCTGGCGCTAAAAACAGACGGGACATTATGGTCCACCTGGGGAACGGCAGGCGGGTTTGTAGCTTCAAAGATGTATATAATGAACCTCACATTTTTGCCTGTCATGAAGGACGTCAGGGGAACAGCCTGCGGCAAAGATTTCAATTTTGCGCTGAAGAAAGACGGGACGCTGTGGGCCATAGGGGATAATTATAACGGACAGCTGGGCGCCGGAAACACCGCAGACTGCTACGCGTTCAAAGAAGTTCTCTCCGGCGTCACGGCCATATCATGCGGCGTCGGTTTCAGCATGGCATTAAAGGAAGACGGGACATTATGGGCGACAGGCTGGAACCGGTCGGGACAGCTCGGTTGCGGGGATAACAAGGACCGGGCGGCGTTCACCGAGGTTTTGACCGGCGTAAGCGCGGTGGCGGTAGGATGCGGCCACAGCCTGGCGCTGAAAAATGACGGGACGCTATGGGCGACCGGCCGCAATGACAGCGGACAGCTTGGCGCCGGCGACACAGGCAACAGGGATGTTTTTGTTAAAATATTGTCTGGCGTCGGATCTATCGCCGCGGGGGGATTTCACAGCTTTGCCATAAAAGACGACGGGAGCCTGTGGGCATCCGGGTTAAACGACAAGGGACAGCTTGGCACGGGAGACTCCCATAACAGGGACATTTTTGTCCCAGTATTTTCCGGTATATCCAGGGTCGCGGCCGGGGGATGGCACAGCCTGGCCATAAAAAATGACGGGACACTGTGGGCGACGGGAAGGAACATTTACGGGGAGCTCGGGACCGGGGATTTCAAAAGCATTGACAATTGGACGCAGATATTTAAGCGGCAATGATAGGGGAGAAAATGACAAAGCATGTGATTTCGTTAATAATTGCGATTTTAACGGCCGCTCCATTGGCATATTATGTTTTCCCCGAAAAAAAACTTGTTAACGGTTCCAGGATAGACAGGATAGTTGTTTATAAGGACAAAAAACAAATGGACGTTTATTCGGACGGAAAGGTCCTGAAAAGTTATATTATTTCGGTGAACCGTTACTCGGTCCGGAAGGACAATATAACCCCGGTAGGCGCGTTCGTGGTGGATTCTAAAAATCCAGGGAGCAATTTCCATAAGAGCCTTCACATAAACGCCGGGGGCGACATTGAAATACACGGGTTAAAGAACGGCCTGGGGTTCATCGGCAAATTCCATAGGCTTGTCAATTGGACGCTCGGATGCATAGCCGTGACCGATAACGAGATGGACGAGCTTTATGACGGTGTGGACATCGGCACGAAGATCGAAATCCACGGGTGAAATCTGCGCATTAAAGTGATAAAATATTGAAAGTGTATATAATGACGATGCGGTATAACACGGGAGGTTAAGCATGGTAAAGAAAATATTTGTCACACTGTTATTTTTGGCGGCAATTTCAGGCTGCGCCGCCAACAGGGAATCGGCAAGGCCGTCGTTTTCCCCGATGGCAAGAGCCTCTGCGGTCTCTGGAAACTACCGGGAAATGTCATCGCAGGAAAGCGACGACAGGATGGTAATAAAAAGCGCCGGGCTCGTCCTGGCTGTCAACGACTTTAAGGCGGCCTCGGACGCGGCAGCGGGAATTATAAAGGACGCTGGCGGCCTGATACAGAGCGAGAGCCAGTATGACGACAACTATTACATGCAGATCAAGATACCGGGGGATAAGCTCGAGGCCACCGTGGATATGCTCGCAAAACTTGGCGATGAAAAGAGCAGGAACATATCAAAGCAGGACGTGACAGAGCAGGTCGTTGATTCCGAGGCCGTGCTGAAGAACAAGACGGCCCTGCGCGACAGGTTGAGGCAGCTTTCGGCGCAGGCAAAGGACGTAAAAGACATAGTGGCGGTTGAAACCGAGCTTTCCCGCGTGCAGGGGGAGATAGACTCCATGGAAGCCACGCTCAAGAGCCTCAAAGGCAGGGTGAACATGTCGGATGTGAGCCTGACTTTTGAGAAGAAAGTAACGCCGGGCCCGCTCGGCTGGGTTTTCATGGGCCTTTGGTGGATAATTGGAAAGCTGTTCGTAATATGACAATGGAAAAAATGGACGCGAACGACCTGGCAATGGAAATAAAAGCAAGCCTGAGCAAGGCCGCTCTGGCTGAAATTGTTGGCTACGGTATAATAGCATTCATCCAGAGGCGGTTCAATAATTCATCGATAAAGGTGCTGGGTTCGGACCTGCAGACGCTGACAATTGAGATAAACCGGAGCGGCAAGAGGGAGATAAAAGAGATAGGCCTCCCGCCGCAGCTGAGGGTAAAATAAAAAACATTCCATGGCATTTTTAATAATATATTTGCGTCCAGGTGTTCCTGTTTGCGTTATCGCCGGTCCCAAGTTCGCCGTTGATGTTGCCACCCGTCGCCCATAGCGTCCCGTCGCTTTTTATGGCAAGGCTGTGATATTCTCCGGCCGCGATAGCGGTTATCCCGGACATGCCCGGCACCTGGACAAAAGTATTCCTGTTGTTGTTGTCCCCCATTCCAAGCTGACCGTAATAATTCTGCCCGGAAACCCACAGTGTCCCGTCATTCTTTATTACAAGGCTGTGTTCATATCCCGAAGCTATGGCGCCGACCCCGGACAATACCTGAACATAGGAATTTCTTTGAATGTTATCGCCGGTGCCGAGCCCGCCGCTGATATTATCACCCGTCGCCCAGACCGTCCCGTCGGTTTTTAACGCCAGACTGTGATACTCCCCGCCGGCTGATATGGCCTTTACCCCGGTAAGGACCTCTACAAACACTGAACTGTCCAGCGTATTGCCGTCGCCAAGCGCTCCGAAGCCGTTGGCCCCGGCGGCCCATACAGAGCCGTCGGTCTTTAATATTATGCTGTATTGGCCGCCGCCTGTGGCCGCGGCAACAACCCCTGTCATGCCCGGGACCTGCGTGAATGTGCTCCTGATATTATTGTCCCCCAGCCCGAGCTCTCCGTCCGTGTTGTCGCCGGCGACCCACAATGTCCCGTCGGTTTTCACGACCATGGTGTGATAATCCCCGACCGCAGTCTGGCTCACGCCGGTCAATATTTCCATAAAAGTATTGCTGATGGCGCTGCTGCCGATGCCGAAAGCCGCCGGAAAACTGCCGGTTTCCCATAATGAGCCGTCATTTTTTACGGCCGAGGTCACGTACCATCCTCCGGCCATGCCGCGTATGCCCGTCATTCCCGCGGGCTGGACGAAAGTCGAACTGTCGGAGTTGCTGCCTGTGCCAAGCGTGTCGTTGGCGTTCCATCCGGCCGTCCACAGGGTGCCGTCGCTTTTTTCCACCAGGCTGTAAAAAACGCCGCATTCAATCTTTACGGACTTTGTCGAGGCGGGCGTGATCAATGGAGAAGTCGGGCTACGGCGGGAACATGCGGGAAGAATGAAGGCGATGCAAAGGATAAATAAGGCGATATTTTTTTCATACGGACCCCCTTAATTGAAATTTTTTACTGTCATTAACTGGGACAGTTATTTGTCCAAACAAGTTCCAATTATTTTTAAAAGGAATTGGCCCCGTGGTATTCCTGCATATATCCGCAGACGCCGTTAATTTCCGGAAATTATGTAGGCGATG
>Ga0181535_10001190_pt1 | contig 35004 bp, 24 predicted proteins | sample PEATcosm2014_Bin_44_FD_119774 | JGI IMG/M metagenome (GOLD analysis project Ga0181535, IMG submission 119774) | Peatland microbial communities from MTU Mesocosm Facility, Houghton, MI, USA - PEATcosm2014_Bin17_30_metaG | ecosystem: Environmental > Terrestrial > Soil > Wetlands > Peat | place... | reverse complement strand
CTCGGACTGAACAAGCCCTCGACCAAGCAATCACAGAAGCCCTTCAGGAAATCTCTGCAGACAACGCACAGGCCTGGTTCAGGTTGACCCTCAACTGGGTACAGCTATGATGAAAATGCTCTAAAGAGGAAGCCACCCTGAACCTTGTCCGCAAAGACACTTTGCCTCGAGTTTCGTTTTGGAACGGCCCGAGTGAGAAGCTCTGGCGCGGGAAGGACTCCTGCGGTTTGAGGCAACCGGTTGAAAAAGATTGGCTTACAGGCGCAAGTCGCAATAGGTCCGGCGCCTCTGCGTCGGCTTCTTGCTGCGGTCGCCCAAAAACTCCGCCCTATAACTCGGAAGTGTTATTTACCCCAGGAAGAGTCTGCCGTAAGTTACCTAAGCGTACAGACTCTGGGTACTTTTCGCTGAGTATTGCCAGCGAGACCCGGCCGGGGTTGGCTTGAAGCATCGAAGGGCCGCCATCTTCCGGTGTAAGGAGAGCGGATGATTTTCGCGCTGATCCAGGTTGCTGCAATTGCAGCCGTGGCTGTTTACTTCTGCTGGCGAAGAGCAGGTGTGCGCTGCCGGAATACGCAGTCCTGGGAATCGCTTCTGGCCCGTCTGCGGCCGGACTGGGGCGCCCGCGAATGGGGCGGCCATTTCCTTGAGGAAGAAGAGTCGCGCGCCACTCCGGAAGAAAAGTGGCAGAGCATCCAGGGCGCTCAAGGCCTGTGGGCGATGTATGAGAATTCCTGCGTGATGCTGGAGATGGCCGACTATGCCGCGCGCAACAGCGATTCGGTCGACCGCGATCTTCTGGCAGCTCTGCGCAGCGACGCCGTGCAGATTCGTGTGTGCGTGCTGATGGCTCTTGGCAGGTACGCCGTTGGTCAGGTTAACGAAAGCATCTGCGTCAACGCATTTCGCGCTGCGTCGATGTACACCGAAATGTCCTTGCGGATGACCGAACTGCTGCAAGGGAATGCGGGCCTCCTGCCCGATTTTGTTGCCGCGATGTAGCTCGTCTCCCCGTTCGCGAAGAGCCCCGGCCTTGGCCGGGGCTCTTTTATGCGCCAACCCCGGAGATCCCAGTGTGGAGCAAGAACTGCATGGTTAGCGAAAATCCTCAATGCGTAAAGCTGCAACCAGTCTTTCGGCTTCCATAAGCGCTTTGGCTTGACCTAACTTGCCCTGCAATCATTTGGCGCCGGCGCGCCAAAGACTGCTCAAGGCGGGGCTGAGTAGCTGCTCATCGACAGGACTGAAACTATTGCAGCGAGCGGGGTCGTTTTCGCGAGCGAGAGATCGACTTCAGGCTTGTCCGTCATTCGATCGCGATTGAATGAATTGGTCTCGTCCACAACACATCCCTTGGCCAATCGCTGTGCAGAACTGCGATTTCGCAACCATTGAAGGCGGAATGCGCCAGTGTTTGGTGCGCATCGCCGCTCGCATCCTTTGAAACGAACAGGGCAGCCCTGCGTCTATCTCCGAGAATGGGGTCTGCGCCATGACTCCTATCGCCTGGACCTCCATCTTGTCAGCCAGCAGTTCCGCTGGGTATGATCGCACCCGGCAATCAAACACGAAAAACTGAAGGGTGAATGCATGCGCGTACCAAGACTTATTGCATTGTTCGTCGCAACCATAGTCCTGACCGCTGCGGCTCTGGCTCAAACTCTGCCGCAAGGGGTTCAGAAAGTCACCTCCATCGAAGGAGTCACGGAGTATGCCTTTCCGAATGGGTTGCATGTGCTGTTATTTCCAGATAACTCCAAGCCTAAGATCACCGTCAACGTGGTCTATCTGGTAGGTTCGCGCAACGAAGGCTATGGCGAGACGGGCATGGCCCACCTGCTGGAGCACATGAACTTCAAGAGCGCCACTTCCGGCCGCGAACTCTTCCGGGAACTCACGGACCGGGCCGGCGGATACTTCAATGGCACCACATCGTATGACCAGACCATGTACTTCGAGACCTTCAACGCCAGCGACGAAAACCTGCGCTGGGCTTTGGGACTCGAGGCCGACCGCATGGTGAACATGACCATGCTCAAGAAGGATCTGGACACAGAGATGACGGTGGTTCGCAACGAGATGGAAATGGGCGAAAACAGCCCGCTGAATGTGTTGAACGAGCGCGTCCTGGCGGCGGCCTACAACTTCCACAACTATGGAAAAACGGTCATCGGCGCCCGCACCGACGTGGAACGCGTGCCGATCGCCAACCTGGCGGTTTTCTACAAGAAGTACTATCAGCCCGACAACGCCGACCTCATCATCGCGGGCCAATTCGACGAAGCCAAGGCCTTGGCGCTGGTGGCTGAGACCATCGGCTCCATCCCCAGACCGCAGCGGGTGCTGATCCAGCCCTACACGGTCGAGCCGACGCAGGAAGGGGAACGCTCGGTCACTCTGCGCCGCGTTGGAAACATGCAGGGCATCGATTTGGTTTATCACATTCCTTCGGCACTGCATCCCGATATCGCGCCCCTGCAAGTGATGGCTCAGGTGCTGGGGGCCCCGCAAACGGGCAGGTTATACAAGGAACTGGTCGATGGCAAGAAAGCCGTGGCCGCCGGCATGTATACCAGGGATCAGCACGATCCGGGGGTAGCGGAAGCCTATGTGCAACTCAAGCCGGAGCAATCCATCGACGAGGCCCAGCAGATACTGCTGAAGACCGTCGAAGGCCTGACGAACGATCCTCCCACGCAAGAGGAAGTGGACCGCGCCAAGGCCCGCATTCTCAAAAACATCGAACTGGCCCTGACGAATTCCCAATCCATCGCCGTGATGCTGGGCGGTTATGCGGGTGACGGCGACTGGCGCTCCTTCTTTCTGACGCGCGACGAGGTCGGCAAAGTGACTCCGGCCGACGTAACGCGCGTGGCCAAGGCCTACCTGAAATCATCCAACCGCACTCTGGGCGAATTCATTCCCACCTCCGCTCCCGATCGCGCGGAGATTCCCGCCACGCCCGATGCGGCCATTCGCTTCAAGGATTACAAGGGCGGCGCGACCATTCAACAGGGAGAGGTCTTCGATCCCACTCCTCAGAACATCGAAGCGCGCGTGATTCGCACCCAATTGCCCAACGGGTTGAAACTGGTCATGTTTCCGAAGAAAACCAGGGGCGGCACGGTGGTCGCCTCCATCAACGTTCGCTTCGGCGACGAGAAATCGCTCTTCGGCCGATCGACCGCGGCAAGCATCGCCGGGGCGATGCTGATGCGTGGCACGGAGAAGAAAAACCGTCAGCAGATTCAGGATGAAACCGACCGCCTGAAGGCTCAAATCAGCGTCTATGGGAGCGGCGATTCCGCCTCGGCCAACATTCGTACGCTGGACACGAATTTGGCCGACTGTCTGCGTTTCGTCCGGGAGTTGCTGCGCGAACCTTCGTTTCCAGAAACCGAATTCGAACAGGTCCGCCAGCAACGCATCGCCGGCGCGGAGAGCGCGAAGACGGAACCCCAATACCTGGTCTCGACCGATTTGAACCGCCGACTCAATGAACGCTATCCCCGCGGCGATGTGCGTTATGTCTCGACACTGGACGAACAGATCGAGGATCTGAAGAAGGTGACGCTCGACGACGTGCGCCAGTTCTACAAGCAGTTTTATGGCGTGGCGGAGGGCGAGATCGTTCTTAGCGGCCAGTTCGATCCGGAGCAGATGCGGAAGCTAGTCGGTGAACTCTTCGGCGATTGGAAGAGCGCCAGTCCCTACGCGCACATTCCCAACAGCTACGCCAAAGTGGGGCCGATCAACCACAAGATCGAAACCCCCGACAAGCAAAACGCCGCTTTCATGGCGGGCATGCCGCTGCAAATGACCGATGAGGATCGCGATTACGCGGCCCTTACCATTGCCGGTTTGGTCTTCGGCGGCTCTCCCAACTCCCGCCTCATGCAGCGCATTCGCATCAAGGATGGCCTGAGCTACGGCGCTTCAGCCTGGTTCTCCATCCCTACCAAGGATGACGGAGGCACGTTCTCCGTGTGGGCCATTGCTGCGCCACAGAATATGCCCAAAGTGGAAGCGGCCTTCAACGAGGAGTTGGCGCGCTCGCTCAAAGACGGCTTTACCGCCGACGAGGTGGAAAAGGCCAAGAAGGCGTGGCTCGACGAACGCGCCGTCTCCCGCGCTGAAGAGTCCTCTGTCGCTTATCAGTTGATGGGCCGCGAACGATGGGGACGCACCCTGCAATGGGACGCCAAGCTGGAAGCCGCCGTGGCTGCGCTGACTCTAGAGCAAGTGAACGAAGCATTCAAACGCCACGTCGATCCGTCCGCCATCTCCATCGTCAAGGGTGGCGACTTCAAGAAAGCGGGTGCGTACCAGTAGCGCCTTTGGCACGCTGGCATCCTTGGCGATCCATCTTTAGCATCGACAATCTGGATAGACACGCCCTGATGCCAGTGTTCGCCAAACCAACCCGCCGATTGGCGCTTCAGTACCCGGCACAATCGCAACTTGTGCCAGCGCGCTGCGGAGGTACGCACCGGTAAGACCGGAAATCAGAACTTGGCGAAACTGACTATCACGTCTCTGCGCGCGGCAATCGGTTTGCCCTTGCTTGTGGCGGGCAGAAACCTGTAGTGCCATACGGCCGCGGTTGCCTTCTTATCCAATCCGAATCCGAGGCCGCGCATTACGCGAACCTCTTTCGGCAAACCCTCTTCGCTCACCAGCACGGTGACAATGGCTACCTGCACCCACGGATGACTTGCAAATGGATCGGCGAAGTCCGCGTCAACCGTGTGGATCGGGAACGGCGGCGTGTACGGCAATGGGTTGCCATGCTTGTCCTCCAACTGCGATTGATCCGGAGGAGGCAAATCTCTCTCGGTGATCAGGACCTGAGGAACGGCCTGGCTGCGATTGGTGCGGAAGACGACCCGCACATCGATCCAGACCGGCACGGGTTTGTCTCCCAGCTTACCCGGCTCGAAGTTCGACTGCTTTACGGCGGCGATGGCGGCCTTGTCGAATGCGTCGCCGTGCGTGTGTAGAACCTGGATGTGGGCTGGGACTCCGCTGGTGTCAATCACCATCGCCAGAACGGTCATTCCCTGAACGTTTCGAGAGGATACCCCATCGGGATACGGCACGGAAACGGTGCTGACCATGCGGGGCGCGATCACCTCCGGGCCAACGTAGTACACGCCGTCTTGGTCGGGCGTCTGGTGCACCTGCCGGCCCAGGGAAATTGCATCCTGCGCGCACATGCCAATGGCCGTCAGCATCAGAAAAGCCCATGCATATCTTGCTTGCCGCATTCGATTCTCCTAACTGCTCTTTTCGATTCTTCGGATCGCCTGGCTGCTCGGGCCGATGGAGGGGACTCGAGACGAGTAGCCGCCTCGGATCTCCTCCATACTAGGAATGAAGAGATAAAGAAAAGATAAGGGCAATGAAATTCGCACCAGGTTCACGGCCCGGATATAAGCCGGATAAGAAGCAGCAGATGCAGGGATCCATAGTCAAGACATAACTGAAAAGAACAGATATTCACGACTTCATTATGTCGAACTCACGCGTTGCTTATAACTTTCTTCAAAACACACACGGAATTTTTATGGACGCCGTCTTAACGTTACTCAAGCCACTGCTCTTTTATTCACTTTGGAGCGGATGCAGGCGGCCTATGTAAGCGTGCATGCCCACAGGCGCATCGCCACTTAGCCTTATCGAAAACACTGCACTTTCTTTGCGGCTCCTTTACGCCGCATCGCATAACAATCGGGATGAGGCAGGCGGAACTGACTGGCTAGCCATTCCTCACCGGAAAGCAACGTCCTTTAGCCCGGCGACGCACGGCGTCGAGGAGGTCAAGTAACGATGATGAAGAACTTCAAGACCACCATCGCAATAGGGTGTGCAATCTGCGGCCTTGCTCTGCAGCTTGCTTGTCATGCTCAGAGCATAACTTCAGAACCCGTCAAGAGCGGCTCCTCGTCGCGCGCCGACTCTTCTCCGCTAGACCGGGCTGCGAGAGAATTGCTCGCCTCGGCAAATGGAGAGCAGCCCGTGGGTCCCAACGCGGCAACTAACACTGCTGCAACTCCGGCCACGGCGCCAGATTCTCCAGCTGCCATCACGGCGCCAGCCAACAACGCAGCAATCATCAAAGAGCTTGCGGAGATGAAGGCTCACATTGCGCTGCTTGAAGCCGAGTTGAAGGCAAACCGCAGCACGGAGGATGCGGAGCGCGACGCCAATGCGTTGCGTTCTGCTGAGACAGGCGACACAGCCGGTTCTATGCCGGCCGGCCAGGCAGTGCCAGCGCCTGCCCCTGCAGCAGCTCCGGCACCGCCCGAGATCCCCGCACAGACCACAACCAAGGGCGAACCGTTTCCCGGCGACTGGACCTGGCTGAACAGCAACGGGCACCAGGTAGACAGCCCCATGGCCACCAAGTACTTCACGCCGGAGTTCCGGGCCGACGCGAACTACACGCTGGATTACAACCACCCCAAAGACGACAGCCTGGGTGGATCGACGGAGACCTTTCGCTCAGATGAGTGGCAGCTTGAGCAGATCAGTGTCGGCGGCGACATCCGCATCAACAACGTCCGCGGGCGCATTCTCACCATGGATGGTCTATTTGCTACGACCACGCCGCGCAACGACGGCAGCCCCAACCGCGGACAGTGGGATCTGTCGGGAGCGTACAAGTACGTATCAGAAGCCTGGGGCGGATATCACTGGGATGTGAAAAACGGCCTCAACGTGGACGCTGGCATTTTTGTTTCCTACATTGGCCTCTTCAGCTACTACAACTTCGACAACTGGACCTATCAGCCTTCGTTCGTCTCCTCCAACACGCCCTGGTTTTTCAACGGCCTTCGCATCCAGTATTTTCCCACCCCGAAGCTGAAGATCGAGCCGTGGATCATCAACGGCTGGCAGTCGTATGCGCGCTACAACGGCAAGCCGGGATTGGGTGGACAGATTCTGTGGCGGCCCACGCCCTACCTGGACTTCGTCTGGAACAACTACGGTCTAGGCGAAGACGACGCAGGCTTTCCTGGCCGCTCGCGTGTGCATGCCGACTACAGCGCGCAGGTCAAGTTTTACGACAAGCCTAAGAAGACACTGGACAAAATTGCCTGGACAATTACCGGCGATGCAGGTTGCGAGTACGGCGGCGGACCTTCCAGCGGACCGTACGACCCGAACGGTAACTCTCCGCTTATGGGCTCGAGTTCCACATACAGCGGAGGCGTCAACTGCCACGACAGCAAGAACGGCAAGCCCAAGCAGATGTTCATCGGCTGGATGAGCTACCTGCGTTTCTGGTTCGACAAGGACCTTTACGCTGTTACGCTTGGCGGTGGCCAAATGAACAACCCCGGCCGCTACCTTACGCTGCTGCCGCCCATCAATGGCGCCACGGCCATCTCCGGGACCCCGTACTTTACCGAGAACGCGGGCGACCGCGCTCAGATGCACGACGGAACCATTACCTTCGACTACATGCCCAGCCAGTTCATCACCTTCCGTGCGGAGACAGGCTACCGCTTCTCCGACATTCCTTACTGGACCGGCCGCGGCGGCATTACACCTCCCGGCGGAAACAACGGTTCTCCAGCCCAGTATGCCTGCGCAAATGGTTCTCCTTCCGGCGTCGGCTATGGCAACCTTGCGACGGCGATATCGAACTGCATCGGCGCTGGCAATAACAATAGCGCAGGAGGCAACAACGCCATCTGGTGGCCCGATCTGCGCACTAACCAGACCGTCAGTACGATTGCAATCATGGTCAGGTTCTAGCCGTCTGATCCGCGGGGCAACCCTTGGCGAATATGGCTAGGCGCACTAACTAACGGGCAGCATCGGGATTCCATGCAACTCCGGTGCTGCTCCCATGAGATCCATATACACCGCGTTGTGGCTACGCCTCGGCATCTTGTCCGTGGTGATGGCGCGTCGCGAATTGTGAACGGCCGGGAACGCAAGAAGGCGCAGGAACTCATATGAAGAACAAAGCTTTGAAACTTGGTTTGTTGCCGATCGTTCTGGTAGCATCTCTGACCGTCAACGGTTGCAAGAGCGATAAAGTGGATGCGCAAGCAGAGGCCCCACCGTCCGCCAAGGTCGTTCAGGACTTCAATGCCAATTTGTTCTCCGTTGATCGCCCAGAGAACTTCCCTCTAGCCACAGCGATAGAACATCGGGCGCCAGCGAAACTGGCCGTCACCGGCGCCGTGAACCCCGATATTGCGCGAACGGTTCCGGTAATCTCGCTGGCATCTGGCCGCATCGTCGGCATTTACGCGCGTCTGGGCGACACCGTCAAGAAGGGCCAGCTTCTGTTAAAACTCCGCAGCGACGATATCTCCGGCGGTTTTGCGAACTATCAGATGGCGGCGGCCGACGAGACGCTTGCGCGCACACAGTATGAGCGCTCTCAAGAGCTCTACAAGCATGGCGCGATCGCGCTCAACGACCTGCAAGTGGCGGAGGATACCGAGGTCAAGGCCAAGGTTGCCATGGACACCGCTGCCGAACACTTGCGTTTGCTGGGTAGCAGCGTCGATCATCCGTCGGGCATCGTCGACATCACGGCCCCGGTCTCCGGCGTGATCACCGACCAGGAAGTCACCAACGCCGCGGGTGTGCAGAGCCTGGGGACGAGTCCCTTCACCATCTCCGATCTCTCTACCGTTTGGATTGTTTGCGATGTCTACGAGAACGATCTTGCCAGCGTTCACACAGGCGACCCCGCTGAAATTACTCTAAACGCTTATCCGGGCCGCGTGCTCAAGGGCACGGTAAGCAATATCCTTCCCATACTCGACCCCAATCTCCGCACTGGCAAAGTGCGCATCGAGGTGCGGAATCCAGGCATGATGCGCATCGGTATGTTTGTGACCGCAACCTTCCAGGGGCAAAAGGACGAAGTGAATACCTCCGTGCCCGCCTCCGCAATTCTTCATCTGCATGACCGGGATTGGGTCTATGTACCCACGCCAGACAAGAGATTCCGCAGAGTGGGGGTCGTCGGAGGAGACGCCTTGCCTGGCGGCATGCAGGAGATCAAATCGGGTATTCAGGTCGGGCAGCAGGTGGTGACAAACCCGCTCGCGTTGCAGAACGAAATCGACAACCGATAACCGCTGAGAGAGTCAAAGGAAAGACGTCATGATACGAACTCTTGTCGATTTTGCCCTCAATAACCGCGTTGTCGTGCTTGCGGTTGCGCTGCTATTGGTTGCCTGGGGGGCAATCTCGTTTCATAACTTGCCAGTTGAAGCCTATCCGGATATTGCGGATAACTACGTGACAGTTATTACCCAGTGGCCGGGACAAGCTGCGGAGGAAGTGGAAAAGCAAGTCACGATCCCCGTGGAAATCCAGATGAATGGACTTCCCCATCTCTCGCACCTGCGCTCCGAGTCGATCTTTGGCCTGTCTTTCGTGCTGATGATCTTCGACGACCAGTCGGACAACGACTGGAACCGGCAGAAGGTGTTGGAGCGCCTTACGCTGGTTTCTCTGCCGCCCGGCCTGCAACCGCAGATAGGTACGGATTGGAGCACGGTGGGCCAGATTTACTGGTACACCCTGAGAAGTACCAATCCGCAATACGACCTCATGGATTTGAAGTCGATCGAGGACTGGACTCTCGAAAAGCAATTCAAGTCGGTCCCGAACGTTGTCGACGTATCCACCTTTGGCGGAACGACCCGCGAATATCAGGTGCGCGTAGATCCGGACAAACTTGTCTCTTATGGCCTGAGTATCGGGCAAGTCGAGCAGCAGTTGAGTAACAATAACATGAACGCCGGCGGCAGCTTTGTAGAGGAAGGGACTCAGCAGCTTAACGTTCGCGCGGTTGGCCTCTTCACCACGGTGCAAGACATTGAGAATACCGTCCTGACGACAAAGAGCGGGACGGCCCTGAGGGTCAAAGACATAGCGGAGGTGCAGCAGGGCCCGAAGATTCTGTTGGGCGCCATGGCAAGAGCGGACCACAAGCCGGATGGAACCATCGTCGACAATCCCGAGGTCATTCAGGGCGCGGTGCTATTGCGCAAGGGCGCGGACGCCGGACCCACCCTGGATGGAATCCATGCCAAGGTCAGAGAACTCAACGACACCATCCTGCCGCAGGGGGTGAAGATTGTTCCGATGCTTGACCGCGCCGATTTGCTGCACTACACACTCCACACGGTGCTCGGCAATATGGCCGAAGGAATGATCCTGGTCACGATCATCCTCTTTCTCTTTCTCGGCAATTTTCGTGGAGCCACCATCGTTGCGCTCACCATCCCATTCTCATTGCTTTTCGCATCCATATTCCTCGATCTAAGCAAGATTCCCGCGAATTTGCTGTCATTGGGCGCGCTGGATTTCGGAATGGTTGTGGACGGCGCCGTTGTCATGGTGGAAAACATCATGCGGCATTTGAGCTATGGAAGAAACGGTTCATCCTCGCTCGCAGGCCGCATTACGATGAGCGTAAAAACGCCGCTAGCAACGATCCGTGACGCATCTCACGAGGTTCAGCGTCCGGTGTTTTTCGCGATTGCCATTATCATCACGGCTTATTTGCCGATCTTCACACTGCAGTTGGTGGAAGGCAGGCTCTTCAAGCCCATGGCCTGGACTGTTGCTTTCGCGCTCCTCGGCGCAATGACGTTTTCCATTTTCATTGTGCCGGTTCTGTGCTCCCTTCTTTTCCGAAGGGGTGTCAAGGAATGGCGCAACCCGGTCATGGAATTTCTCAAGGACCGCTACCGGCACGGGCTTCAGTGGGCTATCAAGAATCGCTGGATCACCGTCGGCAGCGGTGTTGCAGCCCTCGCTGTCAGCCTGTTCCTGGCTTTGAGCGGAGTCATCGGTTCGGAATTTCTTCCGCATCTTGACGAAGGCGCCATCTGGGCGCGCGGTTCTCTGGCCAACAGTACGAGCCTGACAGAAGGCAAGCGGTTCACGGATCAAGCGCGTCTCATCTTTGCATCGTTTCCTGAAGTTACAACCGTGGTATCGCAAGCCGGCCGGCCCGACGACGGGACCGACACAGGCGGTTTCGGCAATACGGAATACTTTGTAGACTTGCTACCGAAGGAAAAGTGGCGGCCTGTTTTCCACCAAAACAAGGATGAACTGATCGCCGCCATGAACCGCGAGGTTTCCAAGCTTCCGGGCGCGTTCTGGAACTTCTCGCAGCCCATTGAAGACAATGTGGACGAAACGGTGAGCGGCGTCAAAGGCGGACTTGCCGTAAAGCTATTCGGAGACGATCTGAAGACTCTCGAGGAGAAAGGCGAGCAGATCACCGCCGTGATGGCAACTGTGCCAGGCGTTCAGGATCTTGGTCTGTTTCGGGATATGGGCCAGCCAAACCTCAACTTTGTGGTCGACCGACAGGCGGCAGCGCGCTTCGGCATCAATGCTTCCGATATACAAGACGCGATTCAGACAGCAGTCGGAGGCAATGCGGTAACGCAGTTACTACAGGGCGAGGCGAGCTATGGAGTGGTAGTGCGGTATAAGCAACAGTATCGCAACACACAGGAGGCAATCCAAAACGTACGGCTCCTTTCCCCATCGGGAGAGCGAGTTTCCCTCGCTCAATTGACCAAGGTCGAGGTTCGCGACGGCGCCTACGACATCTTCCGGGAAGGAAACTCCCGCTACGTCGGCGTGCGCTACGAAGTTCGAGGCAGAGATTTGGGAACTACGGTTAAAGAAGCCGTAGATAAAGTGACGAGGCTGGTCAAGCTGCCGCGCGGTTATCATCTCGATTGGGCGGGAGAATACGAGAGCGAAAAGCGCGCGGAAGCCAGACTGTTTGTTGTAGTTCCAATCACTGTCTTCCTGATTTTTGTCCTTCTCTATTTCATGTTCCGATCGGTTAAGTGGGCGTCGCTCATCATGGTGAATGTCTTGCTCGCCAGAATAGGAGGCCTGCTCGCTCTGCTTGTAACAGGGACGTTCTTTAGCGTTTCTTCCGGGGTTGGCTTTTTGGCGCTCTTTGGGGTCTCCGTCCAGACGGGTGTCATCATGCTTGAATACATCAACCAATTGCGCGCGCGCGGCTATACGGCCGAGAGCGCAGCTGTCGAGGGCGCGATCTTGCGCCTTCGTCCAATCATGATGACGATGCTGGTGGCAACCCTCGGGCTGCTCCCGGCCGCCATGTCGCACGCTATCGGCTCCGACTCGCAGAGGCCATTTGCCATTGTGATCGTGGGAGGATTGATTTCAGACCTCCTAATGAGCATCTTCCTTCTGCCCACGCTGTATGTCTGGGTCGCGAGAGAAGGGGACAAGCTCCCGAAACCGGAGGTGTCCTTTGAAGTCTAGACGGAGACAAACAATCCTCAGAAGTATTGTTTATGGTTTCCTGGGCATTGCCTTGCTTGCGAATTTCGCCTGCGCGCAGCAAAGCCTGACGTGGGAACAAGTGAAAGCGAAATTCGAAGCGGCCAACCCCACCCTTCGAGCAGATGAGATGAACGTCGAGGAGATGAAGGCCGAGGAAATCACGGCGTTCCTGCGCCCTAATCCAGGAATCGGCTTGGCTACGGACGGAACTCAAGCCGCCCGCAATCAAGGAGTCTGGAGGCCATTCGCGGGAACTCAGTTCACTCCCAGCTTCAGCTACCTGCACGAACGGCAGCGCAAGCGCGAGTTGCGCCTTGAAAGCGCCAAGGAAGGGACGCAAATCAGCGCATCACAGCACGAGGACCTGGAGCGCAATCTCCTCTTCAATCTCCGTTCCATGTTCGTGCAGACGCTCGAGGCAAAAGCGGTTCTCGATCTGGCCAAAGCCGACCTGGACTATTACGACAAGATCATCGAAATAAGCCGCGCCCGCTTCAAGGCCGGCGACATTGCACAGATCGATCTGGATCGAATCGAGTTGCTCCGCGTGCAATATGAAGCGGAGATCGAGACAGCGATTGTGAATCTGCGCACAGCCAAGTTCGAACTCATGCAGTTGCTCGACGAACGCACCCCTGTGGATAAGTTCGATGTGACGGGAACCTTCGACTGGAGCGATGCATTGCAGCCGCTGGACGACTATCATCAGGTTGCGCTGGATAACAGGCCCGATCTGCGAGCGGCCATAGAGGCCATTCAACAGTCGGACACGAATCACAAACTTGCCGTCTCCAATGGCTCCACCGATCCTACATTCGGTGCGTGGTACACCTACAACCCGTCCTTTAACAATCCTTACGACCACCAGACAATTGGCGCCAGCGTGAGTATTCCATTGCGTATCTTCGATCGCAACCAGGGAGAAAAGAAGCGCACACTGCTGGATATCGATCGCAGCAAGAGCGCCGCGGACGCCTCGCGAGCTCAGGTCTTCGACGACGTGGACTCTACTTATGAGCAGTTGCGCAGCAATATAGCGCTGCTCAAGCCCTACAAGGAAAAGTATCGCGATCAGGCTACGAGGGTGCGCGACACCGTCACTTTTTCCTATGAGCACGGAGGAGCGTCGCTCATGGACTTCCTGAATGCGCAAAGCGACTATCGCGTCGTGCAGCTGGCCTATGTTCAGTTGATTGGCTCTTATATGACGTTTGCCGGTCAATTGAATCTTGTCGTCGGACATGAAGTGATTCCATAATGAACGCTGTTTGGGCGCAGGGCGTCGGGTCCGGCCAAATTCAACTATTTGCATCATGAGGTCCAATCAATGAAGAAAGAACTTGTTTGCGCCCGCATCGAGGAAATCGGGATCGTGCCTTCCGTGCGTGTAAACATACAGGAACTGGCTCGGTTTGCGGCAGAAACGCTGTACGCGGCGGGGATTCCCGTTGTCGAGATCACGCTGACCGTTCCCGGAGCACTGGACGTCATCAACGATCTGGCAAATCGCTATCCGGAAATGGCAGTGGGCGCCGGCACAGTATTGGACGACAGTTTGGCGCGGCAGGCGATCGAAGCCGGCGCCAGGTTCCTGACAAGTCCGGGATTCGTTCCCGAGGTGGTGGCATATGCAAGAAAGGCGGGTGTCGTGGTGTTCCCGGGAGCAATGACCCCGACCGAAGTGATTGCGGCATGGAAGGCTGGCGCGGATTTCGTCAAGATATTCCCGGCCGCTCCCGTGGGCGGCGTTCAATACGTGCGCGCGCTTAAGGTGCCGTTGCCGCAGATTCCCCTGGTTGTCACCGGCGGCGTTAACCAATCGACAGCGGTCGAATACATTGTGGCCGGAGCCAGCGCCATCGGAGTGGGCGGAGAACTGCTTCCCATAGAGGCGTTGACGTTTCGCCAGGAAAACCGAATTCACGAGTTGGCTCGCAGATTCATTACCATGGTGAAAGAGGGACGGGCGATGCGGGAGACTTACTACTAAGCTATCGGTTATCTCGCAAAGCCGGGATTCGGGGTCTTAGTGGAGCATTGCACGCTTTGCCGCGCAATCGCGGCGCGTGCACTGACTAAAGCGGCTTGCGGCCCCGAGATCCGGAACTTCCCGGGATTAAACTCATTTCTTCAGAGCCGGCCCATGACGCCAACAAGGCGCGGCTGCGAGTAATAAGATTCTTATAAAGAACAGATAGGCTGCAAACTAAGTTGCAGACATTTAGCGAAATACATCGTTGCCCTCATGCGCCCCTCACGTTTGTCGTCCGATACTCAAGCATGGGAGGTAATACAAATATGAATCGCAAACTACTTGCCGCAGGCATTCTCACAGTCGCTCTTTCGGGCATGGGCAGTGCGCAAGGAGCGGCTTCTCCCGCCCAGAGCGACGCGCAATACACCAAGGCTCAACTCAAGCAATTGGTTCGCGACGCGCATACTTCCCAACAGTATGGCGTCCTTGCCGCGTACTACGGGAGTCAGCAGAAGGACTATCTGAAGCAGGCGGCTGAAGAGAAGCAGGAGTGGATACGGAGGAGCCAGAACATCATGGTTGTGGCCGCCAAGTATCCCAGGCCTGTGGACTCCGCGCGCTATCTTTACGAGTATTTCACAACCAAGGCTACGGAGGCGGGCCAGCAGGCGGCGAGATACGGTCAACTGGCGGCTCCAGAACCTTTGTCCAGCACGAAATAAGGGCTTGCAAATCAGCAGCCTTGCCGCTTGTCGGCTTAGAATGTGGAAGGGACGCGGAATAATGGGGCTATTTCCGCGTCCCTCCTAACATGCAATCCTTATATCTCATTTATATATTCTTCATTGATACTTGCTCTATATTTCCTCATATGTTCCTGATGCGATGCCAACTATGCTTTCAGTAATTCGGACGTAGCACCAGTCGTGCAAGATGCGGGGCAGATGAAGAATCCTGGCGTATTCGGAGCGATCGGTCAGTCTCGGGGAGCCGCAGTCTTTGCACAGAGCCTGGTTGCCTGTGCAGGACTGGCGGTCCTGACTTACGCTGGATTCGTTCTACAGGTCAACCTGACCACCATCAGCTTTCTTTACCTGCTGCTGGTGATTGCAATGGCGTTGTTTTGCGGCTTCTGGCAGGCTTCGGTCACATCGCTGCTGGCCGTCGGTTGTCTGGACTATTTCTTTACTCAGCCCATTCTCCATTTCTATATGACCGATTTGAAGGAGTGGGTAGCGCTTGGCGCCTTCCAGATAACGGCGGTGGTCATCAGCAGGCTATCTGCGAAAGAACTGCGGAGCACAAAAGAGGCCGCGGTCCATCGTGCGGGGATGGAGCAGCTGTATGAGTTGAGCCGCAACTCGCTTTTGCTGGATCTGCGGCAGGCGCCAGGGCCACAACTTGTACTGCTGATTCATCGGATATTTGGAACAACTGCTGTTGCCCTGTTTGATCTCAGCCTGGGACGCCAGGACAGAGCTGGCGAATGGGACGAGGGCGAGGAGAATCTGGCCAGGGAATGTTACCTCGAGGAGAATGCGACGGACGACCCGCAAACGGAAACATGGCGGCGCGTCCTGCTCGCCGGGCCTGGGCCGGTGGGTGCGCTGGTGGTGCGCGGAAAGCTGAGTCCGCTGGTGATGGATGCGCTTGCGTCGCTGGCTGCGATTGCCATCGATAGGCACCAATCGTTTGAGAACGAAGAGAGAGCCGAGACCGCAAGCAAGGGCGAGCAGTTGCGCGCGGCGGTGATGGATGCCCTCGCGCACGAATTCAAGACGCCGTTGACAGCGGTTCAGACTGCCAGCTCAGGCTTGCTTGAGTTGGGCGGGTTGACAGAGTCGCAAACCGACCTGGTCACCTTGATCGACGACGAGGCAGTTCGTTTGAATGAACTATGCACTCGACTGCTGCTGACCGCGAAGCTCGACGCGGGCCAGGTTGGCCTGGAGACGGACGAAGTGAATGTGCAGGAGTTGGTCTCTGAAGTACTGGAAAGCCAGCACGTACTGGCAATAAGGGGAAGGGTACAGGTTGTAATGGAAGACCCGTCCCTGGCCGTGCGCGTGGACCGTGCTCTGCTGGCGATGATCCTGGCGCAGTACATCGACAATGCCCGCAAGTATTCGGCGCCTGACACGAAAATCGAGATTGCGGTTCGAAAGAGTCACACTGAGGTGCTTATCTCGGTGCATAACTTTGGATCGACGATTCGACTTGAAGACCGGGAGCGGGTATTCGATCGCTTTTACCGGTCGCCCGACATGAAGGATTCCATTCCAGGCACAGGCATAGGGCTCTCTGTCGTGAGAAAGGCGGCGGATGCTCATCACGGGCATGTATGGGTAATCAGCGATGACAAGGAAGGAACTACATTCTTTCTATCCCTTCCGATTGGGGCAAGGAGGAAGCCGTGAATACGGAACCATCAAATACGGGACAAGGCACCATTCTCGTGGTTGACGACGACAGTTCCACGCGGCGCGCATTGCGCGTGACGCTGTCTGGGATGGGCTTCACGATTGTGGAAGCAGCGCGCGGCGAGGAGGCGCTTTCGCTTGTTCGCGTTACCTGGTTCGATGCGGTGCTGTTGGACGTGGATATGCCCGGTATGGGCGGAGTCGAAACCTGCCGCAGCATCCGGCATGCGATTGCGCGCCTTCCAATTCTTATGCTCACCGTGATGGATAGCGAAGATGATAAGGTGCTGGCGCTGGATGCGGGCGCGGACGACTACATCACCAAGCCGTTTCAGCTTCGGGAGTTGACGGCGCGGTTGCGTTCGGCTGTACGCAGGAGAAGCGCCCAGGATGTCGACCGCGATGCGGCGATCCGCCACGGAGAGATTGAGTTGGACCCGGTGAAATACCGGGTGCTGAAGCGTGGCCGGCCGATTCATCTTACGCCTAAGGAATTTGAGGTCCTGCATTACCTGATGATGCACGCCGGCGAGCCAATTCCGCATGCGCGTTTGCTTAAGTCTGTGTGGGGACCGGAGTACGGAAATGAGTTGGAGTACCTTCGAACGTTTATCCGCCAGTTACGGAAAAAGATTGAAGACGATCCAAGGAATCCACAGTACCTGCTGACTGACGCTTACGTAGGTTACCGCTTCAGCGAGCAGCTATCGGAGACCTGATATCTGTAATGAGCGTCGTTTTCTGCTTTCAATTATCGCAAGTTGAACTCCGATCATGATTTCCCGTACGATATAAGTTAGTCGCGACGGGCTTCTCCAGATCACGGTCTTGCCGGGCGGTGGGTTGTGCGCCCGAGCGAGCCCCAGCATCGTCAGCACCACCCGCCCAACACCAGCGGATCCTTCGGCTCCGCCAGGTACACGATGTACGACGGCACCTTCGTCGCCAGAATGCCCAGCACCAATCCCGCCGCCGAGCCCACCGACAGCAGCACAAACGCCCGCCCCAGTGCCGCCCGCAGCACTTGCTTTCGTCGCGCCCCCAGCGCCATGCGAATCCCCAACTCGCGTAGCCGTTTGCTCACGGTATACAAGGCCATGCCGCAGATGCCCGTCACCGCCAGCGGCGCGTGGCCGTCCTCCACGCCGCCAAGTTTATCCAGAAGCACCCCGCCAACTTGCTAGCCGCGGTTACCGATTTCTGCGGCGACGAAAAGGCACAATCGGATCAGGATCACGGCCCCGTCTTCGTGTGTTCGCCGTAACCATTTCACCTTCTTCCTCTCATGTATACTTGCACGCGGCAGACGGCTCGGCTGTTCTGCGTCACTTTGACCTTGAAATACCTTGCTCTGTATCCGGTACAGGATCTTGGTGGGCCGCTCGACTCGACAGGACAGGGATGGCCTCCGCTGCGGGGGGGCGGCGCTGAGTTGACCACTCCTGTCCCATGCGGGAACAGCGCAATTTGTATCCGTTGACCAGTATCCCTGAACAAGAAGGAAAAGATCGATGAATCCGATAACCAAAAAACTGACGTTTGCCGAGAAAACCGGCTATGCTTTCGGCGATGCGGCCTCCAATCTGTTTTGGATGACTTTCATCTATTTTCAGGGCAAGTTTTATACCGACGTCTTCTTCTACACTCCCGATGCCGAGTTGGAACGCACGCTGTTGCAAAAGCTCGCGGCCATGCTTCTGCTTACGCGTTTTCTCGACATGGCGTTTGACCTGTCCATGGGCGTGCTAGGCGACAGAACCAAGACGCGATGGGGCAAGTTCCGCCCTTACCTGCTCTGGTTTGCGGCACCTTTCGGCATCATCAGCGTGCTGACGTTTACCACGCCCTCCTTCGGCCCGAACGGAAAGCTGATCTACGCCTACATCACCTTGTGCCTGATGATGATGGTGTATTCCGCAATCAACATTCCATATTCGGCTTTGATGGGCGTGATCTCACCGGATTCGCAGGAACGCACCAGCGTGTCGTCGTACCGCTTCGCGTTCGCGTTTGCGGCGGGCCTGGTGGTTCAGTACTCGACGCTCTACCTGGTGGACTATTTCGGAAGAGTCAAGCCGGAGATGGGCGGGGTGATTATGGCAGCGGCCAAAGCCCACGGTTATCAACTGACGATGGGCATCTATGCCGTCGCGGCAGTGGCGCTGTTCCTGCTGACCTTTGCGCTCACGCGCGAGCGGGTGCAACCGTTCCATGAGAAGAGCACGCTCAGACAGGACCTGAAGGATCTGACGAGCAACGGCCCGTGGCTCATCCTCTTTTTTGTTGGCACACTGACTGTCTGCTCGGTCGCCATCCGCAGCGGAGCCATCCTCTATTACTTCCAGTACTACGTGGGCAATGAAAAACTGGCTGCCTCCTTCATGGTTGCCGGCACGCTGCTATCGCTGCTGGGAACGATTGCCATTCAACACGTCACGCGATTTGCGGGGAGGAAGGCCACGTACATCGGCCTGGCGGCCCTGGGTTCGGTCTTCCTGGTTGTTTCTTACTGGGTCAGGCCGGAGCAAGTGGCGCTGATGTTCGCTTTCCAGGTGCTATACAGCGCAGTAACGGGGCCGACATCCGCGGTGCTGTGGGCCATGTTCGCTGACTCCGCCGATTACTCCGAGTGGCGCACGGGCCGCCGGGCCACCGGCCTGGTCTTCTCGGCAGCCGGCATGTCGAACAAACTTGGCTGGGCTATCGGAGGGCCGGTGACCGTCTGGCTGCTCGCCCAATTCGGATACAGGGCCAGTGTGGCGCAAACGCCTCATGCCCTGCATGGCATCCTGCTCCTGTTTACGGTTATTCCCGCTTCTGGCTTCTTGCTTACCGGGTTGGGGCTGCTCTTCTATCCGCTCAACGAAGCCAGGATGAAGAAGATGCAGGGCGAGTTGCAGGAAAGACAGGCGAAGGCAGAAGCGGTGGCGCTTCCCTGAAGTCCGTCGACGCGGAAGACAGAATCGATCTGAACGATGCAGTTCGAGGGATACCCCCGAACTGCTCGTTCTTTCTGGAGCAGCTTCATGACAAGAGAAGAGAGGTTATCCAATGCAATTCGGAGTTTTTGACGACGCAAACAAAGAGTATGTGATCACCCGTCCCGACACTCCCAGGTCGTGGAGCAACTATCTGGGCTCGACGGAATATGGCGCCATCATTACCAATAATGCGGGTGGATACAGCTTCTACAAATCGGCGGCTCTGGGACGTTTCATGCGGCTGCGCTTCAATTCGCTCCCGATGGACCAGCCGGGCCGTTATATCTATCTGCACGACCACGACAGCAGGGATTACTGGTCCGCGTCGTGGCAGCCGGTCGGCAAGCCTCTCGATCGGTACAAGTCAGTGTGCCGCCACGGCAGCGCCTACACGGTCATTTCGTCGGAGTACGACGGCATAGGGACCGAGACCACTTATTTTGTTCCGTTGGGAAAGACCTTCGAGTGCTGGCATGTGAAGCTCACCAACCTGAGCGGGAATCCTCGCCAACTCAGTGCATTCACCTACGCGGAATATGCGGGGAACTGGGACTCCTGGAACGATCTGATCAATCTGCAGTATACGCAGCACACCGTAAAGATGGAGGTCGAGGACAACATCATCGACCACGGGACCAACGTCAACATCCCCAACATGCCGGATAACTTTGCGGAAAAGGACCAGGGGCGGCACACCTTTCAAGCTTTGGTGGGCGCCGAAGTGGTCGGCTACGACACGGACCGCGCCTCCTTCATCGGGACCTATCGCGGCTATGGCAATCCTCAAGTTGTCGAGCAGGGACAATGCACAAACTCACTGGCCGTGGGCGACAACGGCTGCGGCACTTTGCAGGCCAAGATAAGCCTTGCGCCCGGAGAGACGAAGGAGTTCCTCGTCCTGATGGGCATCGGCCGAGGCCGCGAGGAGGGGAAACAGGCCGCGGCGGAATTCGCCAGCATGACGAAGGTCCGCGAAGAACTTGCCAAAGTAAAGAATTACTGGCACAAGCGCATCGCGGGACTCACCGTGGAAACGCCGGACGCCGAGTTGAACAGCACGCTGAATATGTGGGGACCCTTCAATTGCCTGATCACGTATGCGTGGTCGCGCGCGGCGAGCTTGATTTACGCGGGCGAGCGCGACGGATTGGGATTTCGGGACACGGTTCAGGACATGATGGGCGTGATGCACACCATTCCCGAAGAAGCAGGCCAACGGTTGGAATTGATGATCACGGGACAGGTCTCGACCGGTGGGGCCATGCCCGTCGTGCGGCAATTCGACCATCACCCAGGGAGCGAAAAAGCTCCGCAGGAAGAAGAATACCGCTCCGACGACTGCCTCTGGCTTTTCAATGCGATTCCCGCCTATGTGAAAGAGACCGGCGACCTGCCCTTCTATCACAAGGTATTGCCGTATGCCGACAAGGGGGAGGCCACGGTCCTGGGCCACATGAAACGCGCGATCGAGTTCAACGTGGAGCGCTCGGGGGCGCATGGCCTGCCCTGCGGCTTGTCTGCCGATTGGAACGATTGCATTCGTTTGGGGCATCGGGGGGAATCGACCTTTGTGGCGTTTCAATTGCGCTATGCCCTGGCTGTCTATCTGGAAATCTGCCGGCTCTTAAATGCGCCAGAGGAAGAGAGGTGGGCAAAGAAGGAATTGGCAAAGCTGGACGGCCGCCTGGAAGAGGATGCCTGGGACGGAGAATGGTACTTGCGCGCGTATCGCGCCGACGGCTTCAAGTTCGGCTCGAAGGAAAGCGTTGAAGGCAAGATTTTCCTCAATCCGCAATCCTGGGCGTTGATCAGCGGACATGCCAATTCAGAAAGGGCCGCGCAGACGATGCAGTCGGTGCGCGAGCGGCTGGCCACGGAGTTCGGCCTGATGATCTGCGACCCGCCCTATATCGAAACGGACTTCCACGTTATGCGGGCCGCGTTGTTCAATGCGGGTCTGAAGGAGAACGGCAGCATCTTCACCCATACCCAGGGATGGGCGGTGATGGCGGAGACGCTGCTCGGCCATGGCGATCTGGCCTACCAGTATTTCAGAGCCTATTTGCCCGCCGCCTACAACACGCGAGCGGAAGTTAGGCAGATCGAGCCATACGTCTACTGCCAATTCACTCACAGCAAATACAGTCCACGCTTCGGCGCCTCGCGCGTTCCCTGGCTGAGTGGGTCCGCTGCTTGGTCGTATTTCGCTGCCACCCAATGCATCCTCGGAGTTCGGCCGGAGTATGGCGGTCTCACAATCGATCCCTGTATTCCTTCCGCGTGGAAAGAATTCAAGATGACTCGTGTCTTTCGCGGAAAGAGACTGACTGTGGAAGTAAAGAATCCATCCGGAGTGCAAAAGGGTGTGAAGAAGCTGGTCCTCAACGGAAAGCCGATGGAGGGGAACTTTATTCCAGCGGAAGAGTTGCTGGCCGAGAACCATGTAGAAGTAGGGATGGGATAAGTCGATGCAGGCAATGGGCCACAACTCTTTCTCGAAGCTGGTTCGCTCTGCGACGGCTTCATGGAAAGTGCAATCGATGACCTGCCTGCGGTTAAAGACTTGCTTATCCAACTGACGACCGGCAGCGTCGGTCCCGTCCGAAATGCCGCACGGATGGGCAGCGCTGCTTGCTTGCCGCTCTTCTATTCCCCTTGGGTACTTCGGTTAGGCGCGCCTGATCTCCTGCATTTGCGCGGCCCATGAGGTGGCATATGTCCCGCCCAAATCCAAGGGAAGCGCCGAAAAACTATTCCACCGTCACCGACTTGGCCAGGTTTCTGGGCTGATCCACATCGCAGCCGCGGCGGACGGCGATGTAGTAGGCCAGCAATTGCAGAGGCACAATTTCGAGAAGCGGCGAGAGCAGTTCGATGGCCGGCGGAATGAAGATGACATGCTCCACCAGGCCGCCGATGGTCGTGTCGCCCTCGGTGGCTACGGCGATCACGCGGCCGCTGCGGGCAGTCACTTCCTGGATGTTGGAGAGAGTCTTCTCGTAGCGGAGCCTCGAGGCGGGATCGGACTCATCGCGCGTGGCCAGCACCACCACCGGCAGGGTTTCGTCGATGAGCGCGTTTGGCCCGTGCTTCATCTCGCCGGCCGGGTAGCCCTCGGCGTGAATGTAAGAGACTTCCTTCAGCTTCAGCGCGCCTTCCAGAGCGATAGGGAAGTGGATGCCGCGGCCCAGGTAGAGAAAGTCGCGGGCGGTGGAGAAGTCTTTGGCCAGCAGTTCGCACTGCGCCGACCGCTTGCGCAGCACCTCTTCCATCTTGACCGGGATGCGGCTGAGTTCTTCCATCAGCGCGACGGACTGCGCCGGGTCGATGCGGCCGCGCAGTTGGCCCAGCTTGAGCGCGAGCAGGAAGAGGGCGGTGAGCTGGGCGGTGAAGGCCTTGGTGGAGGCGACGCCGATCTCCGGACCGGCATGGGTATAGATGGCGCCGTGGGCCTCGCGGGCGACCATGGCGTCCACCACATTGCAGATGGCCACGGTCTTCGAGCCCAGCGCGATCATCTCCCGCTGCGCGGCCAGGGTGTCGGCGGTTTCGCCGGACTGGGTAATGAGCAGGCCGAGGGCGTTGCGATCGGGAATGGGGTTGCGATAGCGGTACTCGCTGGCGTAGTCCACGTCCACGGGCAGGCGGGCGAGGCGCTCGATCATGTACTTGCCGGTGAGCGCGGCGTGCCAACTGGTGCCGCAGGCGGCGACGTTGATGCAGGAGGCCAGCGCCAGTTCCTCGTCGGGGATTTTCATCTCGCCCAGGAAGACCGAGCCCGAGTCCAGCGAAACACGGCCCAGGGTGGTGTCGGTGACCGCGGTGGGCTGCTCCCAGATTTCCTTGAGCATGAAGTGCTTGTAGCCGCCCTTTTCCGCCTGGACGGGGTCCCATTGAATGCGGGTGATCTCGCGATGGATGGGGTTGCCGTCAAAGTCGGTGAGCTCGACTCCGGCCAGGGTCAGGATGGCCATATCGCCGTCGGCCAGGAAGTAGATGTTGCGCGTGTGGTGCAGGATGCCGGGCACATCGGAGGCGACGAAGGACTCGCCTTCGCCCACGCCGATGACCACCGGAGGGCCGAAGCGGGCGGCCACGATCTTGTCCGGCTCGGTGGCCGACAGAACGCCCAGCGCAAAGGCACCGGTGAGCCGCTTGACGGCGCGGCGGACGGCCACTTCCAGAAGAATCGGCTCGCCGGCCGCTTCCGCGTCGTTCTGCACCTGCTCGATCAGGTGGGCGATGACCTCGGTATCGGTTTCGGTGACAAACTTGTGGCCCTTGGCGGTGAGTTCGCTCTTCAGGTCGAGGTAATTCTCCACAATGCCGTTGTGGACCACGACGATGCGGCCGGTGCAGTCGCGATGGGGATGGGCGTTCTCTTCGGTGGGGCGGCCGTGCGTGGCCCAGCGGGTGTGGCCGATGCCGTACGTGCCATCGAGCGGATGCTCGCGCAACACCTCCTCCAGGTTGTGGAGCTTGCCGGGAGCGCGGCGGACCTCAAGCGTGGAGCTGGAGGGACTGCCCACGGCGATGCCCGCCGAGTCGTAACCGCGATATTCGAGGCGCCGCAGTCCCTCGATGATGACGGGGACCACCTTCTTTGGACCAACGTATCCGACGATTCCGCACATGCAAGAATTCTAAGCGACTGGGCGGCGGCGGGTTGGGCCGAGGCCCGCCAGGTGGGAAACGGAGGGCCGGGCGGGGGAGCAGCGTGCCGAGAAAAAGCGCGGCCGGGAGGGCCTCAGTCTTTCTTTTTGTCCCCTGCGGGCCTGTATTCTTTGCAGCGGTCTCGAAACTCGCAGGTGGAACAATCGTCGTCGGATTCGCAGACGATTTCTTCCGGCGCGAGATCTTCGCCGTCGGGGGTGTGGGTGACGGAGGGTACCGCGTTGCATTGGAGAATGAACGGGTTTTGGGGGACATTCTTCGATGCGATCTGGAGGCCGTAGAGAAACAAGCCGGCGCGCCGCGGATCGAGCTTTGAGGAACCAAGGGCGTTGAGAACCTGGGCCAGCGCGACCTGGATGGCGCTTCGGTCTTCCAATACCGGGAGCTTGAGCGACTTTTTCTGGGCGGAGCCTTGCTCGGCGGCCGGACGATGGAGACGAGTGTGGAAGTAGCAATACGGCATGCCGCGGAGGGCGGGTGAGCAGCACCTGACGCCGTTGGGCATGATATGACGACATTTCTGATACACTTCGACCCTCCCCCCCCTCCCATATTCTGCGAGGAAGTGGTTTGTTTTCAATTGGTTGCGTGGCGAGTGGCGCTGTAAATTCCCGATTCCGCGGGAGTTATTTGCAGAATCTTGACGCCAAAGGAGTTACGGGCGGTTTTTGAGCGCGCTCAAGGTTGTGAAAGGCACTCTAAGACAATTGTGCGCCAAGTGAGGGAATTAATCGGCAAAGTGCCGGATAGAAATTTTCGAATTTTTTGCTTTACAGCTTGCAAGGGTTTGGGACGGGGTGAGGATGGCGGGGTTTGCGGGCCGATTTCGCGTGCCGATTCGGTGAGGGCATCGGGACCTGGCGCCGGCCGGCGTCAGGGAGAGGTATCTCCGAGTAGGCGGCGATGCAGGCGCAACAGCGATTCTGGAGCCTGCGGCGTTTATCAGTACCAAAGACATGGCATGAGATCGAAACCATGCACCTATCCTGGCGAATGGTCGTGACTATGCTTTGCTCTTCTTCCTACCTGGCGCTCATAACGCGGAAATATAATACGTGACATGGCTGGCTCTGCACATCCGTCTATCTTCGGCCCGGCAACGGAAGGCGTACCGCGTGTCTTCCTCTCGTACTCATGGGACAGCGACGAACATGAGGCCTGGGTGAAGGACCTCACCATCCGCCTCCGACGGGACGGCATCGAAGTCCTTTCGGACCAGTTTCATCTCCATCCCGGCATGGAGAAGCAGTATTTTATGGAGCAAGCGGTGACTCAGAGCGAGTTTGTCATCGTGGTCTGCACAGATAACTACGCGAAGCGTGCGAATAATCGCGAAGGGGGCGTGGGCTATGAATCGTTGATTGTTACGTCGGAGATGGCCGAACACATCCACACCCGGAAGTTCATTCCCGTGCTCCGTCTGGGAAGCTTCGCCACTGCGCTACCACTGTATCTCAAGGGACGTATAGGCGTGGATCTGCGCGGGACACCGTATCGTACGACCGAGTACGAGAAGTTGATCCGGGTGTTGCACGGGGAGATGATCCAGCCGCCACCAATCGGGAAGAAGCCAGATTTTTCGTTGGCGCCGACCGCACTTTCCGCGCCAACCGTGTCGGCAGCTGTACCACCGCCACCGTCGCTCATCTGTGACCGTTCTCCGCGTGCGGAGTTGATCTCGACGGAGCTGTCCATGCGAGCGTTTCCAGTCGTCTACCGGTGCAGCTGGTCTGATGCGATTGAGCTCAGCGTGCTTGCCGATACCAGCGAGGTCGATGCGATCTTCACGCGGCTGCGGGACCACACGAAGCCAGTCGTGGTCGCCGTTGGGTTCGACGTCGCGGTTGCCACGTTGGAGACGCTGGACCGCACGATGGAAGGCTCAGTTGCCATGTGGAAGGCTCGGTTCGCACCATCGCGGACAAGCTTTAGCAATGACATGGAGATGGGGACGTCTGGGACTACTGCGGATGAGTTTGCGGAGCTGCGCGCTCGCCGGCTCCTGTTGAACGAATCGCCGAAGGCTTTTCAATCCTCGGAGAACGATTTTATTGGACTCGCGAACGAAGCGATGCGGGAGAATCTGCTGCAAGGCCTCAACTCAATCGTCAAGATCGAGCGGTCTTCATTCTTTGACCTGTATGTCGATTTTGGCCATGATCCACAGCTCTTCCTCGAGATCGCCTGGATCGCAACGATTGCCGATTTGAAGCTCTCTGCAGCGGTTGAGCAGATTCACCATCTGAGACTCGCGTTGGATGGCGACCAGCTCGCCTTGGATTTTGCGGGACGACGACATCGAAAATACGTGAATGTGCCCCCGCATGAAATCCGCGTGAACGGCGGTCTCCGACTTGCGACGGGCGATCCGGTTACGCCTGCCGCGGCTGTCCCGGACGCCCCTTCGGTCGCCGCTTCATCCCAGGAATCTGCCAATCGTCACCGTGAGGCGTGTCGGATTCTGGCTCCGGAGCTTCAACGCACCATTGAGCGCGTTCTCTTCATCCACGGCAGAGCTCTAGCGAACTTTCTCGCGCACTCGACTAACAGCTCTCAGAAACCGAACGATGTGAAGCAGGACTTCCTCCCGCATTGGCCAAATCTCTATCCCAGTGCACCCGCAGTGCGTGAACTCGCCGAGGATGATTCCGCCGCGTTGACGGCTTACTACGATTCGCTTCACGCGCTGAACGACGAGGTAAACGATTGGTGGGCCCGCGATGGGCAACTCCCAATCAACTTGTTCAACGTATTCCGGGACAAAGCTTCCCGCAGCCTACGGCTTGCTCTGTTGTGCGTCGAACGCTTCGATTTGGAGAAGCTGATTCCACCGCCCTACGAATCCTGGGGCACCATCTCATCGCGCATCCGCGACGCTCTCCGGTCGGACGAGAAGATCATGCAAGCGCATTTGCAGAGGGCGGCGGCTAAGACCGCAAAGTGACATCGCGAAGTGGGGCGCATCGGATATCGGCCCACCATCCCTCTCGATTAGTCCTCATAAGTCGCCATCGCGGACGATTTCTGTTGCTGACGCTGCTCCGAGCGGTTGAACGGGAAACCGGGCAGAACTCTCTCGAGGATGCCGGCGGGGCGGTTGCTGGCCGACGATTCGGGGTTGGGGATGGATGGGCGGCGGCGCGGAAATATCATAGGTCAGGGAGCAGGGAGCCGTGACCATGCGTCCACAGAAGGCAGCCATTGAACCCGGCCTGGCCGCGGTGCGGATCTTTGCCGCCAACGAGCGCATCAACCAGATGCTTATCGAAGATCTCGACCCCGCGGCCTGGAGAGCCAAACCGCCTGGCAACGTTCGCACCATTGCGGCGATCTTCACGCACATGCACAATGTCCGCACCAAGTGGCTCAGGCTGACAGCTCCGCACCTGAAGGTTCCGGCCCAGCTCGACCGCGCGCATTGCACGCCGCAGCAGGCCCGCGCGGGGTTGGCCGAGAGCGCCGCGCGCTGCGCGGAGATGCTGGCTGAAGGGCTCGGCGGCAGCGAAGGGAGAGTGAAGGAGTTTTTGAGAGACGGCTGGGCCAAACCCTGGCCGGTTGGCGCGGAGATGCTGTGCTACATGATCGCGCACGAAGCGCACCATCGCGGGCAGGTGTGCCTGCTCGCGCATCAGCTTGGATTTCCGCTGCCGAAAGAGGTCGCGCAGGGGATTTGGAATTGGGAAAAGCTGTGGAAAGAGTGCGAGGCGCCTGGATCACCCCAGGGACGTGGAACTGTTTCCGGCGACCGCGCCTCCCTCCAGATCGGGACCGGGAAGCCGGGACTTTGGAAGCGTTCGGATGGTGACCGGGGCTTGGGCGCGGCTTCGCCGCGTAGACGATCTCTCAAGTTCTTGTCGATGGATTTATGCGGGGGTTGAAACCCCCGCCTCCCTCCGGATCGAGTTTTCCCGCAGCCTGGGTGGACCTGCGCCGAGGGCGTTCAGGAACGGACGGGTTCGGGCGGTGGTTTGCGGAGAGATGAATTGGGGCGATCGTTCCGAAGAGCAACCCTCAGGGGCTAAAGCCCGCAATCATTTCGCAGCGATTTGCGGCACGACTGAAGTCGTGCCCTGTTACAAAGCGAAGCTATTTCACAGCATGAGAAGTCCACGCATGGCAGGCGAGCGAGCGGACGGAGGCCGGGACGGCGTCTCGCTGCCAACAGCGCTACTCCTCGATGCGGTATGTGAACTCTTCGATAACCGGGTTGGTGAGCACTTCGCGGGCGATGCGCTCGACCTGGGCCCTGGCCGCGTCGGCGGCGAGGCCATCGGCCAGCGAGAGCGCGAAGTACTTGCCCTGACGCACAGCGGTGACATCCGCAAATCCGATCTTGCGCAGGGCGTTCTGGATGGTCTGGCCCTGCGGATCCAGGACCGAGGTTTTCAGCGTGACATAGACATGCGCCTTCATTATCCGCGATTATAGTTGAACCGGTGGATGGCCGGGTTCCCCCGCGACCGCCCGGCTTCCGGTTCGATTCCCCGCGCCGGATCCAACCCCCACCCCTGGAGATGCAAGAGAAATGGTGAACTATCTGGAGTTGCCGATCGGCGACCGCGCGCCCGAGGTCTTTCGGGCGGTCATCGAAATCCCCCTGGACGGAACCCAAAAATTCGAATACGACAAGCAACTGCACGTCTTCAAACTGGACCGCAACCTGCATTCCCCGGTGCACTATCCCGGCGACTACGGCTTCATTCCTTCCACGCTGAGCGACGACGGCGACCCGCTGGACGTGCTGGTGCTGGTGCCGGGGCCGAGTTTTCCCGGCTGCGTGCAGGAGGTGCGCCCCATCGGCCTGCTGGAGATGCTGGACCAGGGCGTGCTGGACGAGAAAGTGCTGGCGGTGGGCAAAAACAACCCGCGCTTCGACAACGTGTGGAATTACACCGACGTGTACCCGCACATGCTGAAGGAGATCACGCACTTTTTCTCGATCTACAAGGATCTGGAGGGCAAACGGGTGGAGGTGAAGGGCTGGCACGATGCAGCCTATGCCCGCGATCACGTGGTGTACGCGGCCAAGCAATTCCAGGAGAACAAGGCCAGGCTGGCGGAGGCGAATTAGCTGAAACGAAGCAGGCCGCGCCCGGATGGACGCGGCCTGCCTGGTTTGGCTCGAGTCACTGGCCCTGCCCGCCGAGTTTGGAGCAGAGGAAAGCAAAAGCAGAGGCAAGTTCCCCTCGGCTGCGCTCAGGGCAGGCTTTCGACTTGCTGCGCTGGCTCGGGGTGATAGCCCTTGCGATGGTTCGAACCACTGCAGCCCGGTCAAGAACTCAGTCCGCGGCCTGGGCCGCAGCGAGACGGCGGCGCGCCCGCGGAGCGGCGGTCGCCCAGTAGAGAACCGGCCCCAGCAACCCCACCACTACGGCAAAGAGCAGCGCCGAAGTTGTGCCCATGAGCTTTTCAGAGCGGCAGGCGTAAAGGGCATAGCCGATGAGCGCCGCGGGACCCACTCCCAGCGAGGCCGCAAAAGCCAGATTGCCAGCCTTGAAAGGCCGCTCCAGATTGGGTTCGCGGAGGCGGAGCACAATCAGCGCCACAAACTCCAGCAGCAGGCTCGATCCATACAGAATCAGGTCGATGGAAATGAGCTTCTCGAAGGGCAGTTTGAGCGCCATGGCCCAGGCCAGCCCGCACAGGAGCACCGAGACCCAGGGCACGCCACGGCTGTTGCGCCGGGCAACGACGCGCGGCAACATGCCGTCCTCGGCCATGGCCATGGGCAGGCGGGTGTAGCTCATCACCAGCGCGTTGAACATGCCCACCCCGGTGATGACTCCGCCGGCAGCCACAGCAAGGCCCAGTAACGGACCGCCGACCGAGGTGGCCGCGGTCATCCAGTCGCCGGTCTTGAAACTGCTCGCGGAGAGCCCGGAGAGCGCCATCGCGGTCAAGGGCAGGATATAGGCGACGGCAACCAGGATAGTGGTCACAATCATGGCGCGGGGATAGTTGCGCTGGGGATTCTCAACCTCCTGGGCGACGGTGGAGGCATTGTCCCAGCCCATGTAGTTCCACATCGCCACCAGGAGCGCCATCGATAGAGCGGACTCCGAGGCGGCTCCGGAAGCGGAAATGCCCCATTGCACCTGGGGATGCACCGCGATCCCATGCCACAGGCCGAGGACGACAAAGACGGCGAAGGGCGCCAGCAGCAGCGCGGACATCCAAAGGGAATCGTCGCCCACGGCCGGCGCCCCGCGCAGGTTCCACAGGCAACAAAGCACCACCACCGCCAGCGACCAGGCGTAGCCATACCAGCCGTCGGTGAGCGCCGGCGAGAACTTGCCCAGGTAAAGAACAAAGATGGCCGGATAGAGCGCCATATCGAAGATGCTGGCCGAGAGCGATAGCCAGCCCTCTTGATAGCCCCAGAAAGGCCCCAGCGCCCGCCGCACCCAGATGTAGAAGCCGCCCTCGGCGGGAATGGCAGAGGCCAGTTCGCCGATCATCAGCGCGGTGGGCAGGCACCAAAGGACCGGCAGCACCAGCAGAATCACAATCGCCCGGCCAAAGCCCGCGCCGCCGAGAATATCCTCGATGGCATACGGACCGCCCGACACCATGAAGAATGTGGCGGCGATCAGCGGCAGAAAACGCATCTTCCGCCGGGCAGGTTTGAGGGCAAAGCGCATTGATGTGAATCTAACAACTTTTGCCCTGCGCAGAAAGAAAAAAATGCACCCGAAAACAGATTTTTCCGAAGTGCGCCGCCGCCGCGCCAGCAGCGGCTGGGAGCGCGTTTTCCGGCAGCCGGAAAAGCGGGCCGTTTCCACGTCGTTTCCAAGGTTCACAACAGCGCCTTTTTCGGGCTTTTCCGGGCCCAATTCCGACTTGGGAACGGGCCGGGCGGTTACCACGAAACGGCGGAGGGTTGGACGATCTTCCGCGGCCGGCGCGTCGGGAACCCAACTTCCGGTATAATCCGAGTGAGACCCGGAGAGATGGCCGAGTGGCTGAAGGCGGCGGTTTGCTAAACCGTTATAGGGTCAAAAGCTCTATCGGGGGTTCGAATCCCCCTCTCTCCGCCAGAATTTCTTGCAAGCCGAAGAAAATGAATAAGATATATTAAGATCAACAAGTTAGGATTTGTCGGGAGCCCGACAAATCTTAGCAAGTTTAGCAGATTTTGCATTCTTTCCAGCCTCTGAGGCCTCAAAACCCGACAATCCGACAATGGAAAAGTGCCTCTGGCTCATTGTGCGTAACGAGCGAACCGGCTTCGTGGTGGTTGCAGTTTTGACTAAATTTCCTCAGCTTCATCCTCGTAATCATCAATCTCGTCAAAATCTAGCTCGCCCTGATCGGACCCAACTTCCTCCTCCACAACTTTCTTTCTCCGCCTTGCATGGGGCGGGCGGGGAACCTGTGAACCTGGCTTGGAAAGATCAAGTTCCTTACGCCGCGAGCGTCCCTCGACAATGTAGCTGGGAGCCGTCGTGAAAAGCAGCATGGCGCGAAGTCTCTCGGGACGCATGCCACGGCCAGCTGCAACAAGTTGCCGGATAGTTCGATTCATAGCCTCCGTATGCGCGTTGGTGAGGCCTGAGTCAAAATAAGCCCAAATCTCTGCGTCATAGCGGCTGATCAATCCAAAGAACGGCTTCCAATATTTCTGGGATTCGGAATCCAGCTTTTTCTTCATATTTTCAAAGGCTGAATGGGCCTGCACTGCAGAAATCTTCTTGTGCTCATAAAGAGCGTAAAACTTTTGAAGGAAAGAATATGATTTCTTCAGCTGTGGAATCAGGCGAAAGATTCTGCGAAACTCCCCTTCCAGCTTTTTCGGGCGGTTGCTCTTGGGCCAGACAAAATAGCGGGCATACCTCTGAATGTTCTTCTTGACCTCATTCCTTTGGGCCCTTTCTTTCTTGATCAATTCCTTCAGAATCGCATCGCCCACCTTTGCCTGCAATCCATCGCGGACAGATCTTTCCGACTGAGCGACGTAAGCATTGACAATGCTGTTCCGGATTTTATTGAATCTTTCCCGGGCTTCTTTGAGGACGTGTGCTTTGTCCCGAACGATTGGGATACCGGGAAGAGACTCTCTCACAATCGCTTCGAAGTGCTCTGTCAAATCCATGGTGACGGCTTGAAGCCGTTCGCGATTTTCTAGATTGGATAAGAAACGTTTGACCGTTTGCTTTTTTATCGTCGGCATCAGTTCCATGACGCGCCCGGCCCCAATATCAGTGATGATGCAGGATGGCTTTCTACCCGGGGCTTTCTTTTCAGGCTTGGAATCTTGTTTCACACCGTGGATAGTTTTCTTGGGTGAATCGAGGTAGATCTCGTCTATTCCGAGGAATTCGGGACAGGTCAGATCCCGTTCCCTCTCCATCCTTCGTTCCCAATCGATGCGAATACGGCGCACTGTTGCCGGCTCCAAGCCTGTTTCGAACGCGATCCACACATCCGTCTGTCTCAGGCCCATGCGTTCAAAGACATATTCAATCAGCCGCCGAGAGACTCTGTACTTTAGAGATAGCCCCGGAAGATGGTCGCTATGTGGCTCTCTACAGAATGGGCAATATCTCCTGGGAAACTTCGCATGGACAACTACGGGTTTGCCGCCGCGGGGAACATCTGTAAAGGTCAGCTTTTCAAAGACTTTTCCCCTCGGAAGTAGCACGCCACGCCGCGGGCATATCGCTTGCACCTGGGCTAGGCGTGCCTCGATGAAGTGGATTCCACCTGACTCGGAGCATCCAGACGGAACTGTCTGATAACCATCCAGAGCCAGAAAATCCTCATATACGCTCCCCTTTGACTCCGCGCTTGTAGTGGTCGAATTTGGATAACGACGTTTTGCCATTCCGCTCCGGCTCACTGTCTTGACTGTCTTTTCCGCGTTGCAATTACACGCAAAACTACGAAAAGTACTGGATAGCCCAGCCGGGACACAGGATCTTTCCGTAGTTTTGAGCCACATTCCAAAATTTAATCATAAAATAAACACCGCTCCGTTCATTGCCTGTCGTCCCATCTGCATATACCTGCGGCATGCCCCTTTCTTTCGTTGCTCGTGAACTGCGCTCGGCAGTAATGATAAAGACCCGAACCAGCGGCCTTGCTTTGGCAGATGTTCATGACTTGCATTCAAGATCCTGGCAGGCAATTTCCTGTCACAATTTACCTGACGGAGATTCTGGCTGAAACCCAAACTCGCCACCTCGAACTGCGCGAGAAATTTTCATGGTTTCTTCAGCCTTTCTCGTGGGAGTGAAGCGTTGAGCCGAAACGAACATTTCATGCACCTTTTCATCCTCCATTTCGAAGATTCTTGGAAACAGATTCGGAATGTCATTCGAAAGAGCCCCTCGAAGTTTGCGGCGTTCCTCCTCCGTGAACCTTTCCGAGAGCTTTTCAAGTGCGCTTTTTGTGTAGGTCCTGGATTCGCCTGAGAGCTTCCTAGACGGCTGACGCCAAACATCTCTAGCCAGATTCATTAACGTTGCAATTTCCTTCCAATAACGGGCCCCTTTCGAGGTGATCTCCACCGGAAGCGTCAATTCGAGATGAAGCGCCTGCGCCCACGAGAATACGTCGCGGTTCATTCGCTCCAACTGCGTTAGTTCGTATTTGTAGATTTCCTGCAGTGCGGAGAGTGCCCGTTCAATCAACGACAAAAGGTTTTGCTTTTCTTCAAACAATCCGTATGAAGAGACCCTTGGGGTGAAGCTGGCCAGTTCAGCAACCTGCTTCACGCCGAGTTCTTGGCATTTATCGAAAAGCGTATTTACTCTTCCCGACGCTTCACTGACAGCGATCTTGCATTTCTGAACATCTGGAACGATGTTGTTCGAATGCATGTCATAAAACACAAAGTCACGGATGGCTTGGATTGTGCAAGGCAGAGGAACCTTATCTTGTCGAAGTCGGCGCAGAGCGCGAACTTCCTTAGATAGACTCGTCGAGTCGGGGGCGACTATGAGATGGAGCAGGTCACTGCTCCAATACTCGTAGTCTTTCTTCTTTTCATCAGGTAGGTCACATACAGGCCGGCCCCTACAATTGAAAGCACATTCCGGATTCTGGCATGGAACCGTCATCAGCTTTAAGAGTTCCGTTCTCTCAAAGTCATTGAACGGGCCTCGTTTCGATAGCGACTTTTTTCCGGCCATGGTGGGAATTCTCCTGTGCGGGATTAACCGTTCCCGCCTACAGGTTAGCATACAGAAAGCTTATAACCCATACATATTCAATTGGTTGCCAGTCACCAGTTCCGGAATGATCCAGATGATCACCAAATTTTTCTCTCCCTGAAAGCTGCAGCTTTTCAAGTGTCGATCATCTTCCGCCTGCCCCCCTCGTCCTGACATTTGAAGGACGCACGCGAAAATGGCCCGACCGCAAGTACAGAGCGAATTAAACGACAAGCCCAGGCTGGGTACTCAGCCGTGCGCGCTGGCTGCGGTCGAACCTGGCCAGCTTTCCACTCTGGACAATCTGAATCTCCGCGCGGATGAACTGCTGCGGGTAATCGCCGGTGCGCAGTCTAAGGAAGCTCTGATTAAGCCCACGTTTATTGCGCACGGAATCGAGGAAGGCGTTTCCCTGCGAGATGCCTCTACGAGGGCGGCAAATTGAAGGATAAATGGGGCTTCAGCGGTCTCGT
>Ga0181535_10001186_pt1 | contig 35101 bp, 33 predicted proteins | sample PEATcosm2014_Bin_44_FD_119774 | JGI IMG/M metagenome (GOLD analysis project Ga0181535, IMG submission 119774) | Peatland microbial communities from MTU Mesocosm Facility, Houghton, MI, USA - PEATcosm2014_Bin17_30_metaG | ecosystem: Environmental > Terrestrial > Soil > Wetlands > Peat | place... | reverse complement strand
GCTGATGCGGTCTAAGGGGGGCGCATCTGCCGCTTCAAGAAGATAGCGAAGACGGGTTTCACTGGAATTCAGCTCCTTCGCGATGGCGCGAAGGCTCGGGCTCTTTCCTCTTCGGTAGCCTTCGGTCAAGCGGAGGGCGAGACATCCCATTCGCCATGCCGACTTCCTGTTACAAATCTTGCGGATTAATCTATTGAATATAAATATGTTACCTGTTGCCGGAATTTGGTGACAGAGTCGTCCGCAAGCTCAACACCCTCGAGCTGCAGGTCTACTTCAACAAGCTCTCTCCTCGTCTTGCCCCGAAGTCGGTCAAGTTGATTCATGGCACTCTCCGCGCGGCCCTGAATCAGAGCAGAGAGTGGGGCATGCTGGATCGGAATCCTGCCGTGGGCGTGAAGCTGCCGAGAAAGAGGGCAGTGAAGCCGACCGTTCTTCTTTCATTGACGGACATCCGTCGCATGATCGAGACGGTGAAGGAACCGACGAAGTCGATGATTACCCTGATTGTGTTCGCGTCTATGCGTCCTGGAGAAGTTCTTGCCTTGCGCTGGAAGGACATCCTGGCCGATCGCATCACCGTAGACGAACGCGTCTACGACGATGAATTCGATGAGGTGAAGACAGATGCTGGTGAGCGGGAGGTCCCATTCGACAAGCACGGTGTCATCCTGGCCGCGCTCAAGCGAATGTGGACGAGCAACAAGAAGTACCGCAGGCCGGAGGATCTGGTCTTCGCCAACAGGCGCGGCAATCCGCTCGATCGGCACAACCTTCTCCACCGCCACCTAAAGCCGGTGGCGGAGAAGCTCGGGCTGTCGAGCGACATCGACTTCCGAAGTTTCCGGACAATGCACGCCAGCCTGATGCGGCGTCTGGGGGCTCGCCTTGAGGTGGCGCGGGACAACATGGGGCACGCGGGAAACACGGGGAGCATCACGGTGGACGTTTATTCGAAGACCTGGTGGGACGAACGCGTTGAGGCCGTGACCCGGATTGTCGAAGCGGTGTTTACAGAGCCGGACGAGGAAGGGAGGAAGAGGATTGCGGCTCCGCTGCCCGGCGTTGCGAGGTGCGGAGATGTCGCAGAATGGGAACCCTTTTGGGAACCCCGGGCTATTGAGCCTGCTTGAATCTCACCGTAATTTGTTGATTCGAATGGTCGGGGAGAGAGGATTTGAACCTCCGACCCCCTGGTCCCGAACCAGGTGCTCTACCAGGCTGAGCCACTCCCCGACATGGTTGTGGAAGCATCTGCGGGCACTGCCTGGTGCGTTCAGCCCGCGGACGCACTCCGATTAGTTTAGCAGAAATGCCGCTTTCGGAGATGCCCTGCGACCACGCCTCGCAGGACACATACACTGCCGCAGATGCCTCAAAAAAACGGCCGAGCGCTACTTCTTCTCGTCTGAAGCAGGCGTCACCGCGCCAGGAAAGATCCCTTCAAGCGGGGCACGCCGCTTCTCTTCCCCGAGCGGGTCGGGTAATGGTTTGCGCGGCAGCATCTGATCGCGCTGCGCAGCGTTGTAGACGAAGATCGCCTCGACCGTAGCGATCTGCTTCAGATCGGCAGGCTGCAACCGTTCAAGAACATCCTCGTTCGAGTGATGCGTGCGGCTCTCGTAGTCGAGATCGTCCTGGATGAACTGGAAACCGGGAATTCCCACCGCGTCGAAGGTAAGGTGATCCGTCCCGCCCGTGTTGCGCATTGTCAGTGCGGTCACTCCCAGATCATTCAGAGGAGCAATCCACTGCGCAAAGATCGGAGCGACTGCTGCGTTGTCCTGCAGATAAACGCCGCGAATCTTTCCCGATCCGTTATCGACGTTGAAATACCCGGAGACGAGCTTCTGCTCGGGCTTCAATTCCAGCGGACCGGCATAGCGGCGCATGAACTCAGGCAATGCAAGTTGATCCGGCGCAGTCGAAAGGGGCGCCGATCCGAAATGCTGCTTGCAGTAGCCCTTCGACCCAAAGAGCCCCTGCTCTTCACCAGTCCAGAGAGCGATGCGAATCGTCCGGCGCGGCCTGATGTCGAGTGCCTTCAGGATGCGCACAGCCTCCATCGCGACAATGGTGCCCGCACCGTTGTCGGTTGCGCCCGTGCCCGCAATCCAGCTGTCGAGGTGACCGCCGAGCATCACAACCTGGTCCTTTAGCTTCGGATCGGTGCCGGGAATCTCGGCCACGGTATCGTAACCGTGCTCGTGCTCGCCTGTGTACTTTGTCTCGACGTTGATCTCTACACTTACCGGTGCATTGGCCTGTGTCAGCCGGTATAACCTGCCATAGCTCTCAATCGCCGCAACCACCACAGGGACCTTCACGCGGTGCTCCGCGATGTACGGAGTACGGCCGAGAGTGGCCCCATTGTCGTCAAACAGCGTCCCACCCGAACCGCCGCCATTCGTTCCGTCGCGGCTGGGCTCGATGACCGCTGCCACCTTCTCGTCCGCGAAGAACTGCGCCACCTTTTCCTGCAAACGCTGCCGTTCCTGGCGGGCGCGCATCCTGGCCTGCATGTCTGGTGCATTGGTGCTGGCATTCACGCCTACCGGAAATTCCGCAAGTTCTTCGAGTTCCTTCGCATCGTAGCGCTCAGACAGAGCCTTATCGACGGGAGGAACGTCGCGCATCGGCCCAAAGAGGACGATCTTGCCACCGAGCTTGCCCTTGTATTTATCGAAGTCCTTCTCATCCTGGATGCTGACAAAGACGACATCTCCTGCCACCGGGCCTGACGTCGAAGGCGACCAGGGTGTGGCTTGCACGATCAGAATCGCCGTATCGGGCACGACCATATGCGCCCAGGTATTGATCTGCTGCCAGCCCAAACCAAATTCGCCCCAGTCTTCCAGGTGCGCGTTCTCGAGCCCGATCTTGGTCAAGGTGTCCCGCGTCCACTCATTTGCCTTCTTTAAGTTGGGCGAGCCGGTCAAGCGCGGGCCAATGCCGTCCATCAGCGCCGTTGCAAATTCCATTACGTGGGAGCGATTCAGCCCCTCGTCCCGGATCCGTTGATACATATCTAGGTCCAGCGTTTCAGTGGCCGGCTGGACTTCGGCGTATGGATCGGCGACCGCTGGTGGCTGGGTCTTGGACTTATCGGCAGCATGCAAGGCAGCCGCAGAGCACAGCAGTGCCGCAGCAAGGAAAACAGGGTTTCTCAGCATGAGAATAGGCTCCGGTTGGAAGGCATGAGGCTATTGAACGAATTCTACGTCATGCAGCATCCGCAGGCAGACGGGGTCCGGAGCCGTCCCCAGTCTTCGCAGCCGGTCGATCTAGTCGCTCTTGTCTTTGTCTGTGTCGATCCCCGCCGGCAAATCGATCGCGACCAAAGCAAAGCGAGTCTTTCCGTCTTTCGGTTCCTCAAATCCAACGATGTGTTGATGGCGTTTCGATCCGGCCTTCAGTTGCAGCTGGCCAGAAAAATCCATCCCGTTGCCTTTGCCGTTGATATTGATGTGCGTATTCTTCCCCGAGTCCGCGCAATCGAGCCCCTCGCCTGTCACCGTCGGCGTGCCAACGGGCGCATTGCCCTCGCAGGTGAGAACATCGCCGAAACGGCCCATCGCCTTCTTATAGAAGGCCGCCACCTTGTCCTGTGGGTCAGTCGATGTATACGAGACCGCTCGCACTCGAAGCTGCCACTCGCCGAAGCCCATATGAACATCGGCAGACTTATCCTTCTCATCGTCCTTGGCGATTTCCGCCCCCGGATAAGCCGGCAATCCGAGATCGGATGCCTTGGTTTCGTTGGTGTTCACATGAATGCCGCCAAAAGGTGTATCGATCTGGACAGTCTTATCGTCTCCATTGGCGTCTTTTTCTGTGCGCACACGACAACCCGCGCACCACGCAATCAGCGCGAAACCCGCCACCAGCAGCATGACTCTTCGCAACATGGCTCTTTGCCTCTCTTCTCTCCACTCTTGGTACGCTTCTCCGGTCCGGCTGGTTCCTTCCTTGCCTGAGAGAAGGGTAGCGGCTTTACCTATGTGCCGCCTTAACAGCCGCATAACCCTGTATCGTGGTTCCCATGAGGAGATCCATCTTGCGCCGGCATCTGGCGATCAGCCTCCTTGCAGGCACCGTCCTCCCCGCCGCATCCGCACAGACCACCGCGCCCTCTGCGCTGATTCATATCAGCGTACACTCCCGGCAGCCCATTGGACCATATACCTCGATCTCGAGCTATTTTGGCGCCGATGAGCCCAATTACCTCTACGCTCCCAACGGGCAAAAGCTGCTCCGTGAGCTGGCCGCGATGAGTACCGCGCCTGTCTATTTTCGCCCGCACAATCTGCTGACGACCGGCGACGGCGAGGGTTCGTTGAAGTGGGGCTCGACCAACCTCTATACGGAGAATCCCGACGGTACGCCCATCTATAACTTCACCATCACCGATCGCATCTTCGACGCCCTCGTCAACGCGCACGTGCGACCTCTCGTCGAGGTCGGGTTCATGCCGGAGGCTCTCTCGGCACACCCGCAGCCCTACCGCCATAACTTCCCCAAGGGCGACATCTTTACTGGATGGAGTTACCCCCCGAAAGACGAGGCAGCTTGGACAAAGTGGTCGAGGCTTGTGGAGGCCTACGCTGCCCACCTGAAACAGCGCTACGGCAGCCAAATGAACTCGTGGCTCTGGGAGGTCTGGAACGAGCCCGACATCCCCTACTGGCACGGCACTCCTGCTGAGTATGACCGGCTCTACGATCTGACGGCGGCCTCGATACGAAAGATCCTGCCGAGAGCAAAGATCGGCGGGCCCGAAGCAACGGGGGTAAGCGACCATTCGGAGCCCTTCCTGCGGCAATTCCTGGAGCATTGCGCGCATGGTGCCAACGCGGCGACCGGAGGCATCGGCGCACCGCTCGATTTCATCAGCTATCACCCCAAGGGCCATCCGACTGTCGTCGACGGGCATGTCGTGATGAGTATTGCCACCCAACTCCGAGCCGTTGAGCGGGGCATGAAGGTGATCGCCAGCTATCCGGAATGGAGGAATACTCCGATCGTCCTGGGGGAGAGCGACCCCGAGGGCTGCGGTGCGTGCCTGAGTCCTCAAAATGGCTATCGAAACGGACCGCTCTACGGCGCCAGCGTCACCGAAGCAATCATGCGCACCTACGAGCTGGCTCGCAAGTACGGGCTGACCATGCAGGGCGCTGTGACATGGGCGTTTGAGTTTGAGAATCAACCGGCGTTCGCATCGTTGCGGGCGCTCGCCACACACGGAATCGACAAGCCCGTGTTGAATGCCTTCCGGCTGATGGGCAAGCTGAGCGGGGAATGGGTTGCAAGCGAGAGCGATGGCGAACTTCCCCTGGAGCAGGTTGTGACGCAGAGTGTGACGGGCGCGCCCGACGTGGGCGCAGCAGCGACGAGGAATGGAAAGGAAGTCGATGTTCTGCTGTGGAACTACCGCGACGCAGACGTCCCCGGACCGGAGGCATCCATCCAATTAGCCGTCGACGGCCTGCAAGGGAAGCGCGCGACTGAATCTGAATCCCACATGGACGCAATGCATAGCAATGCGTACAGAGCCTGGCAGCAGATGGGTAGTCCGGAGCAGCCGAACCCATCACAACTCGATCGACTGCAAAAGGCGGGCCAGTTGGAAGAAACGGTGCACCACCAAAAGGTGGTGATAGCCGCCAGCCAGGCCCAGATCACGCTCGCACTGCCCAGGCAGGGAGTCGCAATCGTGCGACTTGAAGAACAATAGCCCTAGTGATGCTCTGCGCCGTCCTCATGGCTGCTCGTCGACCAGAGAATGCAGCATGCAAACACAAAGACAATCAAAGGAACAACGAAGAATGGGGATGTAATGTCCATGTTCGTTACCAACGCCCCCACGCGCGGGTGAAGTAGTCCGCCAGCGTCATTCCGATCAAAACAAGAAACGTAAAGAATCCGGCGCCGACCGTCAGTTTGGTTAGCTTACTGCTGTACTTGACGTGCATGAAAAACAGAACCACCAGCACTGCTTTGGTGCAGGCAATCGCCAGAGCAATGATGGGATTGAATGGACCAAGATCTATAAACGATGCCCACACTGTGAGTGCAGTGCCTACCAGAAGCGACAGCAGGATGATCAGGTAGATCTTCGGACTCACGATGTGGTGATGCCGCTCGTGCTGCTCAGGTCCGTCTTGAAGTTCACTCATAGCAGGATCCTTTATCAGTGTCTGCTGATCAAATACAGCAGCGGGAATAGGAATATCCAAACGATATCGACGAAGTGCCAGTACAGCCCGAAGTTCTCGACGAATGTGACATGTCCTGTCGTATAAGCGCCTGCCTGGGCCCGCGCGATCATGAATGCTAGGATGGCGATGCCGATGATCATGTGCAGCGCGTGCATGCCGGTCATGGCGAAGTAGAGAAAGAAGTAGAGCTCGGTGTGGCGCGCCATGTCCATCGCAAGCGGCTGGTCCTTCGGATACTTGTCATGCACCTCGGGGTCTGACGCAGGATTGACAAACGACTGCACGCTGTAGTGCAGACCCGGGATGTGATGCTTCTCCCATTTTTCGCGATACTCAATCGTCTTGACGCCAAGGAAGCCCAGACCTAGGATGAAGGTCAGAATCAGGCAAAGCACCAGGCCGCTCTTCTTGCGCAGCTCCGCGCACCACACGCCCATGGCCATCGTGAAGCTCGATGTAATCAACAGCAGTGTGTTCAGGCTGCCCCAGAAGATATCCAGTTGGTGGGACGCAGCCACGAATGCCGGGTAATACCAGTTTCGAAAAATCAGGTAGGCGGTAAACAATCCGCCGAAGAACATGATTTCCGTGAGCAGAAACAGCCACATGGCAAAGTTCGTCGCATCGTTCTGCTGCGCGTAGGTCTCGAAATGGTGGCGCTGATACGGCGGATGCTCGTGGTGAGCTTCCGCTGCGCCATGGGCGATCGCTGTGCTATCCGACACTGGCTACCTCTTTTTCCTGCTGGCGTTCGAGCCATTCGTAGTCGTAGGCTTCGTGATCCATGATCGGAGTCTCTGGGAAGTTCTCAGTCAGCGGCGGCGACTGCACCTGCCACTCAAGGCCGGTGGCCTGCCACGGATTGTTTCCGGCGATCTCCCCATACTTCAGCGACCAGGTCAGATAGAGGACCGGCAACAGGTAACCCACGCCGAGAATCGAGGCACCTGCAGTCGAAAACACGTTCAGAATCTGAAATTCCGGTGGATACGATGCGTAGCGCCTTGGCATGCCCAGCGTGCCGAGGATGAACTGCGGGAAGAACGTGAAATTAAACCCGATGAACGTGACTACGGCGGCGAGCTGCGAAATCTTCTCCGGGTACATGCGGCCGGTCATCTTGGGCCACCAGAAGTGCAACCCGGAGAGGAACGCCATCAACATGCCGCCCACCATCACGAAGTGGAAGTGAGCAACGATGAAGTAGGTTTCCGTGAGATGGATATCGGTGCCGGCTGTTCCGAGAAAGACACCGGTCAGTCCGCCGATGGTGAACAGTCCCATGAAACCGAAGGCGTACAGCATCGGCGTCTCGAACGTGATGGAGCCTTTGTAGAGGGTGAAAGTCCAGTTGAATATCTTGATCGCCGAGGGCACCGCGACAAGCATCGTCAGCAGCGAGAAGATCAGCACCGCGTAATTCGAGATGCCCATGATGAACATGTGATGGGCCCAGACAAAGAAGCCGAAGACTGCAATCGCCACCGACGAGAAGGCGACCGCCGTGTAGCCGAAAACGCGCTTGCGGCTGAATGTCGAGATCACTTCGGAGATCACACCCATGCCTGGGAGAATCATGATGTAGACGGCAGGGTGCGAGTAGAACCAGAACAAGTGCTGGAACAGCAGAGGATCGCCGCCCTTGGTCGGATCGAAGACGCCAATCCCTACCGTGCGCTCCAGAGCGACAAGGACGATGGCGATGGCCAGAACCGGTGTACCAAGCACCATCAGAATGCTGGCCGCGTAGTGCGCCCACACAAACAGCGGCAGCCGGAACCACGTCATGCCCGGCGCGCGCATCTTGTGGATGGTGACGATGAAATTGAGGCCGGTGAAAATGGAGCTGAATCCGGCAATGAACACCGCCATCCCGGTGGTAAGCACGTGCGTGTTCACGTAGTGCGTCGACAGCGGCGTGGTGAAGGTCCACCCCGTGTCAACGCCGCCCGACGCCATGGTGTAGAGGGCGAGGATGCCTGCAGCCATGTAGAGATACCAGCTCAGCAGGTTGATCTTGGGCAGCGCCAGATCCTTTGCCCCGATCATCATCGGTATGAAGAAATTTCCGATGGTCGCGGGCACCGAAGGCACCAGAAAGAAAAAGACCATGATGATGCCATGCATGCTGAACACCTTGTTATAGGTGTCCGTGGCCATCAGGTCGCTCTGCGGCGTGAGCAGTTCGAGACGAATGAGGCCGGCAAGCGAGCCTCCGACAAAGAAGAAGAAGCTGATCGAGATCAGATAGAGCATCGCGATCCGCTTGTGGTCGCCTGTCAGCAACCAGCTCAGCAAGCCATTCTCTTTGTTAAGGTAGCTGACCTTCGGCAACTTCGCCGTCGACTGGTCGGGAAGTTTCACGAGTGTGACTTCGTCGCTCATTGCTGCACCATCCCTGTTCCGGATCCCGCTTTTCCGGATCCCTGTCCTTCAGGAGCTTTGCTTGCCTTGCCCTCTCCTTCAGGCAGCAGCGTCGTCGTAGCCGTCGTCTGCTGCACGCGATAGTCGGAATCGAGGCTCTTGATGTACTCCACCAGATCGATCACACCCTCTTCGCTGATCTGCCCCTGATAGGTAGGCATGATCGGGGCATATCCCTGCGTGGTGTGCTGCGACGGATTCAGAATGGCTTCGCGAAGATAGGCATCGTCCGCCGTGATCGCCTGGCCGCTCGAGAGAGTCAACTTGGAACCGTAGACATTCGCCAGGCTCGGCCCGCGCGCATCCGGTCGTGTATTGTGACAGGTCGCACAGCTCAGGCTGGCAAAGAGGCGCTCTCCATTTTGCGCAAGAGACGCGCCGCTGGTCGACCCGGCAAGCCACTTGTTATAGTCCTCGGGCGTCAGCACTACCACGTCGCCAATCATGTGCGAGTGCTCCGTCCCGCAATACTGCGTGCAGAATAAGTGATACGTTCCCGGCGTCGTTGCTTCAAACCAGACCGAGGTGTAGCGGCCCGGAATCGCCTCGCGCTTCACGCGGAACGCCGGGATCGAGAAGCTGTGAAACACATCCTGCGAGATCAGGGTCAACTGAATCGGACGGCCCGTGGGCACATGCAGTGAGTTGATTTCATGCTGCCCGCCGGGATGCTCGGCCTTCCACATCCACTGCTTGCCGACAACATAGATGTTCATCGCATTGGCCGGCGGCGTGTAAACACGGAAGTAAACCAGCGCTCCCCAGACAAACATCACCAGAAAGAGACCGAGCGGAATGATGGTCCAGGTGGCCTCGAGCATTGTCGAGCCTTCGATCTGCGTCGCCACCGGATTGCGCTTCTTGCTGTAGAGAATGGAGAAGCTCGTCACCAGCAGAATCACGATCGTCAGACCGATCAGGCTGACCAGAACCATGAAGAAATAGAGCGCATCCATCTCGGGCGCGATCTTCGACGCCTCCGGCGGGAAGAGCGCGAAGTTCGTCATCCACTTGACGAGAAACTGCCAGATTACTGGACTAATGTGCGACATTCTCTATCCGTTCACCTTTGCTTCTTTCACAGGCGGGTGCGCCTGCCGGTAATCCTTGCGGAACATGAAGAACATGAATCCACCCAGCAGAACCAAGGTCAAAAATCCGCCGAGCTGCACGATGCGCGCCACAATCAACGAGTGCGTATTGGTCTGCGGATCGTAGTGGTAGCAGTATGTCAGGATGTTATCGACCGGCGAGCCAATACGATTGGCCGACGCTTCGTTCAAGCCCAGCAGCATGTCCCTGGGCGAATACTCCACCCCCATGTAGTACTGCGCCAGCTTGCCTTCGGGCGTCACGATCTGGATCGCACTCGCATGCGCATACTGGGTCTGATTCGTGCCCGGTACCTGCATCCTCACGTACTTGAATCCGACCGCGGTCGTGAGCGCATCGATGCTGGCCTGCGTCCCAGTAAGGAAGTGCCACCCATTCGCAGTCTCAGGATGCCCGTAGCGCTTGAGGTAGCTGCGCTTCTTGGCGGCGGCTAGATCCGGACCTTCTTCAGGATCGATACTGACTACCAAGACATTGAAGTCCTTGCCAGGAACGAAACGCACCATCTGCAATGCGCCGGTCAAGCCATCCAGTTCTTCGGAGCAGAGCATCGGGCAGCGGTAGTAAACCAGCGCAAGAATCGCAGGCTTCTTGCCGAAATAGTCGCCGAGATGTACCGCTTTGCCCGAATCGTCGACGAACGCAAGATTCAGCGGCAGCTGCTGGTTCAGGTGCTGCGCGATGCCAACGCCATTTAGAATCGACGGCTGCTCGTTGGCCGTCCCCATCTGTTTATCGCCGTAGCTGGAGACCTGCGCCTGGAGCCCGGACGCGCACACAACAATCGCGGCGGCTGCGAACGTTGAAGCAACGTGCACCTTTCTCCGGATTGTTCTTGCGCTCTGCATAACCACTGACTCCCCTACCGCTCCAACAAGGGTCTTTCTAGTCACTAGTCCCTAGTTACTGCTTCTGCCGGGCTCCGGCGGTACGCGCCTCGGCCTCGTCCTGCTCGTATGCCGTCGGAGCAAAACCGTCTGTCAATGGCACAACCACCACCAGCTTCGAATCCCCTGCCATCAGCGCGGCCTGGTTCGTTTGCGCCGGCGCAACTGGCAAACCACGCTGCGCAATCAGCTCCATCGCCCGCTCAATCGGAATTCGCACTTTGCCCGGGGTCCCATCGATTCGGCTGTAGTTCTCAAGCAGCAGATTCTCGCGCTGATGCAGATCCGCCACATCTTGGTTCCCGTCGTCCGTCTGTACCCGCGGCGTCGGAAACTGCTTCGTCAGCTCGGCCATCTTGTGCTGCAGCTCTGGATTATTCGGTAGATTCCCCAGCTGACGCACATCGACAGTCGTCGCCCACTTACTGGTCGGGCCGTCCTGCTTGTCCATCCACGCATTGATCAAATGGCCCATTCCTATGGTGAGAACGCCGCACACCGCCACAAAGATCGCCAGCGACACAAGAAAGACAAGGATCCCCGTGACACGAACGTCGGTCTGCTCATAGCCAGCCGATGCGTCGACCTCCTCCGGCTTGTGGCCGTGCGGATCTTCTTCATGCATGGGCATGTTCAGGCTCCAGAATCTCCGCAACGTGCGGATCGTTGGTCTGCACCAGCGGCCGCGTCTTCAGCCTTGTGCAGAAGAATGCAATCCAGAACGACGCCATCGCCACCGGCACTGCTGCATACTCCAGAATTCCCCAGCTGAAGTGCAGGTTCCGCGCTGCATCTTTGAAATTCGGCTCAATCAGCCAGAACAGGTCGAAAGCCTTGGCGAAAATCATCCACTGGCATACACGCGTCAGGCGTTTCTTATTCCGCTTGATGTCGCGCGACAAAAGCAGCGAGAACGGAATCACCCAGTGGAAGATGAAGTCGAGCGTAATGATCACGCCCCAGTGGCCGCGAATGCGGTCGAGATACCACGGAATCTCTTCCGGCAGGTTCCCCGACCAGATAATGAGGAACTGTGCGAACCCGAGATAAATATTGAGCATCACAAATGCAAATGTGAGCTTGCCCAAGTCGTGTTGCTCTGTCTGACGGAGGATGGTCTTGAACGGTTCGGCCTTGGAGAGCGCAATCGAGACAATGATCCCGAGCGCAAGAACCGAATAGCCCTGGCCGACCAGGAACAGCAAGCCGTAGACCGACGAGAACCAGGTCACGTCCATCGACATCACCCAGTAGATGACAACCGCCGTCATGGTCAGTGAATAAACCACGATGCCGGGCCCGCTGATGTTCTCGAACTTCTTGATCCAGTACGGCGTCGTGTCGGGCGATTCCGAATCGCGCTTGGCTCCAAGCGAATTCAGCCTATACATGTACCAGAACCAGATAGCAAAGCAGAGAATGCAGACAAACCAGTACGTGCCCGGATTCAGCATCGGCCGCTTGAAGTCCAGACAGTGCGCCTGCATCTCCGTGATGAGCCCGTTCTTCAGCGCAGCTGCGGTAGCGGCCGGAGTGGTGTACACCGCCCACAGATAGAGGTGCTTGATATTGAGCGCCGCGACAAACCAGTAGACCATCACCAACGGTAGCGTGCGGCTCATCGCTTCAAGTGGCCTGCGCAGCAGTAGTCCCCACTTGCCCCCGGAGCAGTACTGCACCATCAGCAAGGCGAGCCCGCCCACCGACCAGCCGAAGGTGAGCAACGTCCCCAGCACCCAGGCGCGGAGCAGGTGATCCCATCCAAGACCGTCCTGGCCCTGTGCCAGGAACCCCAGAATCGCAGCAATCACCGAAAAGATTGCCCCCACGATGAAAGCGCGCGTCCTCCAGCCATCCACAAAGGTTGGCGCGCTTAGATCGGCGGGTAACGATTTGATGTGCGTCTCGTGAGCCATTCCTTAGAGTCCTTACTTCGCCGCCGCGGCAGTCGCGGGGGCCTTGGTTTGCGGAATATTGATCGCTGGATCAGCCGGATTCGCCGGAGCCATCGCTGGTGTGCCTTCCTTCGTCAGGGGCGGATACGCCTGAATCGCCGTCGCCGGCAGTGTCCATGGCTGCGCATAGCTCGCAGGCAGACTCTGCTCCGTCGCGACCTCACTCAGGCTCTTCACCTGCGTGCCGGCCGGCACTTCGGCTTGTGTCGCAGACTGGCTCAGTTGCAATGCTCGAATATAAGCCGCCACTGCCCAGCGATCTTCGGGCGTGAGTTGTGCTGCATAATCGGGCATCGCGCCGTAGCCATGCGTCATCACGTAAAAGTAGTGCGAGATCGGCTGCGATAACCGGACCTGGTCGTGCAGATTCGCCGCCGGCTTGTAGCCGCGCTCCACAATCTCGCCCAGGCCATTGCCCACCCGCGAGTGACATGGCGTGCAATAGATGTTGAAGCGCTCTTGCCCGCGCCGCAGAACGTCCATCGTCACCGGGAACGGCATCAGGTTCTGTTCCTCGCGATAGCCGTTGGCTCCCTGGATCACGCCTGTATAGAAGTAGCTGTCTTCATGCAGCTGTCCGCGAGCCACAGTGTCGAGAACCTGCGGCCGCGCGCCGCGATGATCGGCAAAGATCTCCGACCCGCGCTGCGGAATCAACTTGGGCTGGTTCTGCATATCCTGGCGGCAGCCGGCAACAAACAGCAGCGTTGAGAGGCAGCCCAGAGTTGCGATGCGACGCACCTGATCCCTGTTCCCTGACCCCTGTTCCCTGAGGTGGACCATCAGTACTCCACCTCCACGACCGATGTCGGACCGAAGCCCTGCAGGTACGCGCGCGTCGCCGTGGGGTCGAACTTCGGATCGAGCGCTTCGAGACAAAGGAAGAACTTGTCTGTCGTCGCGCCGTCGCGGAAGTTCGGCGCATTGAACAGCGGATGATAAAGCGACGGAAGACCGTTCAGCGCAAGCATGCCAAAGGCGGCCGACAAGCCTGCCCACAGAATCGTCCACTCGTAGGCCGGAACCACAAATGCTGGCCAGGAGTAGGGCGGGCGACCGCCGATATTCAGCGGGAACGCGAGCGTCGAGATCCACGTCTCGAGTGAGAACATGGCAGCTAAGCCCATCAGGCCGCCGATCAGCGTCACAAGCGGCACTTTGTTGCGGTGGAAACCAATCGCTTCCGCTGCCTCTTCCACGGGATATGGAGTGTAGCAGTCCATGCGTCGCCATCCATCGTGGTGTGCCTGCTGCGCGGCGCGCACCAAGTCGCCGGGCGTTTCGAATTCGGCCAGCAGGCCATACGTTCCTTCGCGTGCAGGCATATTAGTCGGCAGCCTCCGCCGCCTTCGGCTTGATCTTCGCCGCCGGCAGAATCATGCGAATTTCATTCATCGGAATCATGGGCAGGAACCGAACAAACAAGAGGAACAGCGTCGTAAACAATCCCAGCGTGCCCACAAAAGTCATGTAGTCCCACTTGGTCGCGCGATAGGTTCCCCACGACGACGGCAGGAAATCGCGATAGAGGCTCGTAACCACAATCACGAAGCGCTCAAACCACATTCCGGTGTTCACGACGATCGAGATGAAAAACATGTACGAGAGGTTCGTGCGCAGCTTGCGCGACCAGAGCGTCGTCAGCGGAATCGCCAGGTTGCAGGTAATCAGCACCCAGTAGGACCAGCCCATCGGCCCAAACATGCGGTTCCAGAACATGAAGGCTTCCCAGTGCGATGCCGAATACCACGCCATGAAGGCTTCCATGCCGTAGCCATAGGCCACGATAAACCCTGTCGCAAGCATGACCTTGCCCATGTTGTCGATGTGGCGCTCGGTCACCAGGTTTTCAAGGTGATAGAACTTGCGCAGCGGAATCGCCAGGGTCAGCACCATGGCGAAGCCCGAATAAATGGCGCCGGCTACGAAGTACGGCGGGAAGATCGTCGTATGCCAGCCCGGCAGAACAGCCACCGCGAAGTCGAAGCTGATGACCGTGTGCACCGACAGCACAAGCGGCGTCGCGAGTCCGGCTAGCAGCAGCGATGCCGTCTCATACCGCATCCAGTGCCGAATCGAACCACGCCATCCCAGCGAAATCAAGCCGTAAAAGTACTGGCCGATCTTCGACTGCGCGTGATCGCGCATGGTTCCAAAGTCGGGCACCATGCCGATGTACCAGAACACCACCGAGATCGTCGCGTAGGTCGAAACCGCGAACACGTCCCACAGCAGCGGCGAGCGGAACTGCGGCCAGACATCCATGCTGTTGGGATAGGGGAAGAGCCAATATCCGAGCCACGGACGGCCTACGTGAATCAGCGGAAACATTCCAGCGCAGACGACAGCGAAGATCGTCATGGCCTCGGCAAAGCGGCTGATCGAGTTGCGCCAGCTCTGCTTGAACAACAGAAGAATCGCGGAGATCAGTGTGCCGGCATGGCCAATACCAATCCACCAGACGAAGTTGATGATTGCGAAGCCCCAGGCAACCGGCTGTGTGATGGCCCAGATGCCAACGCCCTGCAGGAACAGCCACGTGACCGCGACAAGCAAAACAGTGGCGCCGCCGCCGGCAAGCCCGAAGAGCGCCAGCCAGCCCAGCGGCGTGTGCGGCGTGAGCACAATGCGCGTGATCTTTTCTGTGACCGACTTGAAGGTCTCACCGACTGCAACGACCCGAAACTCTCCGGTTGCCGGGTCGATGGCGGGATCGTTTGGTCTCACATCTTTGGTTGCCATGGCGACATCAACCCTTGGCCGGTGCATGTTCCACCGGCGTCGTTTCAAGTTCGGAGTTGAAATTCAAAACTTCAGCTACATAGCGTGTACGAGGTCGCGTGTTCTGATCGGCGAGCACCTGATACGTGCGCTCCTGCGCGTGCAGTTTGGCGACTTTGCTGGCCGGATCGTTCATATTGCCGAACGTGATCGCCGACGCCGGGCATGCCTGCTGGCATGCGGTGACCACTTCGCCATCGCGAATCGGCCGGTTTTCCTTGTCGGCCTCGATGCGCGCCGCGGTAATGCGCTGCACGCAGTAGCTGCACTTCTCCATCACACCGCGCGAGCGGACCGAAACGTCGGGATTCCGCGACAGCTTCAGGCTCTCGGTCTCAAAGTCGGAGTAGAGCAGGAAGTTAAACCGGCGCACCTTATAGGGGCAGTTGTTTGAGCAGTAGCGCGTGCCTACGCAGCGGTTGTAGACCATCGTATTGATGCCTTCGGGCGTGTGCACTGTAGCACCTACCGGGCAAACCTGCTCGCAGGGAGCATTCTCGCAGTGCTGGCAAGTCATCGGCTGAAAGTGCGCCCGCGGCGCGGCCAGATCGCCCTCAAAGTAGGTATCGATGCGCAGCCACTGCATGTTGCGGCCGATGCGCACCTGCTGCTTGCCCACGACCGCGATATTGTTCTCGGCATAGCAGCTCACGATGCAGGCATTGCAGCCCGTGCAACTGTTCATGTCGATCGACATCGCCCATTTGTTTTCGCGGTAGCCCCAATTAGGAAAGAGCGTTGTCTCCATCTCGGGCGTGTCGCGTCCCTCGCCCTCGTGCGCGAATCCCGGGTTTGCCTTGAACTCTTCCAGCGTTGCGTAGCGAATAATGCCGCGTGGACCCAGCGCCTCATCTGCCTCGAGCGAGTTGTTGGCGTGGCCTGCGGGCTGACCGAATGTCGATCCGCGATGATCCTGGTAGTGACTCTTGGTGATCGCCAGACCCCACGTGCCGTCAACCTTCTTCAGCGATCCGGCCGCGTAAAGCGGCGCCCAGGTCGGACGAATCAGATAGGCATTGAATCCCGCACCCGAACCAACGCGCCCAGCAAACTCACGCCCATAACCCAGGTAGACCGTGACGGAATTATCGGGATGGCCCGGAGCAACAATCACCGGAGCCTTCACCTTGCCGTTGCCGACCGTCAGCTCCACGATGTCCTGTTCTTCGAGGCCGAGTTTAGTCAGCGTGTATCCGGAGACGATCGCCGCGTTGTCCCAGCTCAGATTCGTAACCGGCTTGGGTAGCTCCTGCAACCAGCCCACGTTCGACCAGCGCCCGTCGTACACATTCGGATCGGGCCGGAAGATGATCTCGAGCGCGTCCTTTGATGTAGGCACGGGAACGTTCGGCGCCGGGAGCGACTTTGCCGCTCCTGAAGAAGCGTAGGCCGTATTCGCGATCCAGCCATCGTGCAGCGCCTTGCGCCAGCCGGTTTCAAAGTCGCCCTTGATGTTGTCCCTCTGCGTGGCCCGAACCGCATCGAACGTGCTCAGCAACGGCTCGTCGAGCAGAGACTGAAAAACATTGTGCGCAGTCTTGCCGCCATAGAGCGGATCGATCAGTGGCTGCACAACCGATACCGTGCCGTCGTACGCGCGCGCGTCCGACCAGTTCTCGAGATAGTGCGCCGAAGGGATATGCCAGTGGGCAATCTGCCCCGTCTCGTCCGCATTGGGACCGAGATGCGCAACCACGTTCACCTTGTTGAAGGCATCGCCAAACTTCAGATCGGCGGGAGCATTGTAGACAGGGTTGCCGTTCAGGACGACCAGCCAGTCCACCTTGCCCGCATTCATGTCGGCAACCAGCGACTTGATGCCCGCAATCTGATCGCTGGGCATCGGAATCGACGGTTCGGACGAGACGGTCACCGTCTTGCCGACATTGCCCAGCGCAGTATTGATCGCGAGCGCCAGCGCCGCAACCGATTCGTCCTGATAGAGCCCCGGAAGAACCGCGCTCTTGCCCGCGTTCGCCTTCAAATCCTTCGCCAGCGCATTCAGAAATGCCGCCTGCTCGCCGGTCCATGCATACGACGGAGCAGTCGCACCGGGTGAGCCCACTGCCGCAGCCAACGCCGCCGCAAATGCCGGAATCTCGCTCGCCCGCAATGCAAGCCGATGCTCTGCCTTCATCCCCGTCGTGGTGGTCGAACTCTCCACGGAGTAGAGGCGATTCATGCCCTTCTCGGGCTCTTTGCGCCGCGACGCATATTCGCGCAACAGCTTGTGGAAGCCCGGATAGGCCGCGCCCGAGAGGAAGTCTGCATCAAGCGAGACAATCACCTCGGCCTGGCTCAGGTCGTATTGAACATTGACGCCCTTTTCGAGCCACGTGCCTGCGATCGCCGGGTCATATTGAACCAACGTCGCCTTCGGATAAGCCTTCTGGACTGCGGCCCACTGCCGCGCCAGAGTCGGCGAGGTGATCGTCGCGCTCAGGAAGTAAAGCCCGCTTCCATCTTTGCTGGCCGCAGCCTTCAGCCGCAGCTCCTGCACAAACTCTGCCCACTCGCGGGGTTCACCGCGATAGGTCACATGCTTGGAACGATCGGGATCGTACAACTCAAGCAGGGTGCCCTGCGAAAACACATCCGATCCGCCATGGTTATAGGCATGTTCCGGATTGCCGTCGACTTTGATCGGGCGAAACTGATCGCTCTTGACCAGCACCGGCACTGCGCCTGTGGGCAGCGGATTCGCGGTCGCAAAGTACATCGGCTTGCCCAGCACCAGATCTTCCGGTGCTTTCACATACGGATAAATGGGCTCGTCGGGTTGTTTCGTGCAGCCAGCCACGCCGGCCAGCGCCATTGAGGCGCCCATCAATTTAAGGAAGCCGCGCCGCGATACCGGATCCACCCACTCCTGCGCCGCACTCGGAAACTCGCGTTCCACTGCAGCCTGAAACTCAGCGGTGTCGGCCAGCTCGTCGATCGAGCGCCAATATCGTTTACCCTTCACGGCCTTCAGCTCTTCCCGCACCTGAGCCAAGCTCATGGAAGCGGGGGGCATTGGTGCGCCATCCCTGGGCGCAACCTTGTTGTCAGCGTTCTCCAAGGTGTTCCCCGTCGAATTCTTCATTGCTTCCATCTGCTCGCGGCTCATCGATGGCAGACCTCGCAGCTGGTCAGCTCTCGCGGCGTGCGAATGTGGTACTGCTTCTCGAGAAAATGTCCAAGCTCCATCTGGCCCGTGAACTTCTGGTAGCTCACCGGTGCTGGCAGCGCAGCCCCCGCGACATCGCCCGCCAGCCCCTTGGCCCCATGCAACGGCAACTCAAGCGAAGCCATCTGTGGTCCCGCTGTGCCTGGATCGCCGGTCACGCAATTCACGCTCTGCGCGGTTGGCGTACCCGCCTTGTCGTCGCCCACGGCACACCACACCGGATGATCTTCCCTCGGGCCTTCCCACGCCATGTTGTACACCTGGCTCGTAGGCCGCAGGTTCTTCGCCGGATTGCGATGGCAGTCGAGGCACCACTCCATTTGCAGCGTGTTCTGCGCATACATGAGCGGCATCATGTCCACGCGCCCATGGCAGCTCGAGCAACCCAGGCCCTTGTTCACGTGAATCTCGTGGCTGAAATAGGCAAAGTCGGGAAGATCGTGAACCTTGGTCCACACCAGCGATTCGCCGGTGGCCCAGCTGTTGCGCACCGGCTCAAGAAGCTGTGCGTTGGTCCAGATCTGTGCGTGGCAATTGATGCAGGTCTTGGTAGGGGGGATGCCGGCGTAGCTCGACTTCTCGACCGTCACATGACAGTACTGGCACTGCAGCCCAAGGCCCTGGACGTGATGCTTGTGGCTGAAGGGCACCGGCTGTTCGGGCCGTTGTCCTTGCCGCGTTACCCAGGGAGAGCGCTGCAACTCATCGAGCGTGACACCCAGTGCGATCACAATCAGCCCCGTCAATACCAGGCTCATGCGAGCCAAAGCATTGGAGCTGCGATCGAATATCTGCGCCATGAATGCTTTTCCTGCTTCGTCGTTCAGTTTTCATGCCGCAAGCTGCGCGCTGTGCCGGCGATCACGCAACCTGCGGTCAATTATGTTTTTGTTGCAAAGAGAAGCTGCGCTTCGGTTGCCCCGAAAGTTCAATATAGCAGTCTGAACCTCGCACGCAATGTTCGGCTCACTTGAAAAACAAAAAATGTTTCGTCATGCGAAACACTCGTATCGCGCTGATGGAATTCGCCTTGTGACAAACAGTGATCCAATCGACACCTCACCTGTGCCCTGACGTCGCGCGTTTCAGAGAATGGGATTTCGCATCCAAGCTAGCACATCGATTTCACGCCGACTACTTCCAGCATGTGTGGATTTCAGCGACGCCGATCCGGTGGAGGCGTCGCGTAGCTCTCCGCAAAACTCTCGTCCGGCTGGGTCGAAGGCCATCCCACCATCACCAGAAAGACATCCAGCACGAACAACGCAATAGCCAGATCGTTGAACAACGTGGCCTGGCGCAGATTCGGCCAGAACTGATTTGCTGCCCACAGAAGAAACGCTGCGGCCAGCAGAATCGCCTTCACCATCTCCGCGGGCGCAGGCCACCGTGCCCCTTGATAGAGAAGGTAGGCGACGGCGATCAGAGCAAGAGGAAGCGCCGCCAGAGAATCATGTGCTCGGGCCGGGAATAGACCGGGCTTCACGTCCCACACCAGTAAGACAACAACACCGGCCAGTGTGACCACACCAAGCAACATTGGAAGCAAACGATGAGCCCGATCGAGACGAGCATGCATGCTTCCTTTATCGCGTCTCTCCCGCGAGGAATTCATTTAGAATTCGTAAAGGCGCTTCATCCGGGCGGCCGTCCGTCTCATAGTGCGATCTTTTTGCGGGCAGGATGCTCGGACACGAGATGTCTATCGAATAAAGCCCACGTCTCATGGATCCCCCACGTGAAGGCGAAGGCGTAAGAGGAACGGGGTTATGAAATACGCAGGACTGCTCGTGATGCCGGCCGGTTTCTTCCTTTCCATTGCCGCAATCCTGCTGTTTCCGGCTTCGCCCTCCCGGGCAGCGTTCGTCGCGTGTGGGCTCGCGGTTGAGGCGATGGGACTCGTGGTCGCGATCCGCGGACACATGCCGGGAGACCGCCGGTCATGATCGTAACCTCTCCGTCTCTATCCGAATCCGACTTCAACCTGGCGTTCGTGCTCCTGCTCCTGGCGCCGCTTGCGCCGGCTGGAGTTGCGTTACTGAACACCGGGCTAGGACGTGCTCGCTCCGCGGCGCAAGCATTGCTCGGCAGCCTGGTCGTCGTCGCCGCCGCCGTCCTCATCTTTGCCTTGATTGGCGCAACGTACGCGGACAGCTGGATTGGCGTTGGCCACGTGGCGCAGATCGCCGGCAAACGCTGGAACTGGGCCGGAACGGGTCCATGGTTTCTCAGCGGTTTCGATACCTCGTCCGCACGCGCTCAACTCGCGACGCTATTCGAGTTCCTTGCCCTCACTTTGGCGGTTCTTATCCCCTGGGGCTCCGGGGCGGACCGCTGGCGCCTCAGTGCCGGCGCCGCCACTGCCACAGTCCTCGCCGCGCTCGTCTTCCCCTTCTTCGCTCACTGGGCCTGGGGCGGCGGGTGGCTGGCACAACTCGGAGCGAACTTCGGGCTCGGTGCTGGATTCCTCGATCCCGGCGGTGCCGCCTCTGTTCATGTCCTTGGCGGACTCTCCGCACTGACGATCATCTGGATTCTCGGCCCACGGCGCGGAAAGTTCCCCAAAGAGGGGCTCGCCACAGCGATGCCTGGGCACCATGTTGTCTATGTCCTCTTCGGATGCCTCGTCGCATTCATCGGCTTTCTTGCCTTCAATGCGGCGGGGGCGATGATTTGGCTGGGCGCAGCACCCTCTCAGCTTCCCCGCACAGCGATCGATACTCTCCTCTCGGCCGCCGCGGCGCTCGCGGCTACCTTTGTCATGACCCGCATCCGCTTCGGCAAGCCCGACGCCAGCCTCTGCGCCAATGGATGGCTCGCCGGCCTGGTTACATCCAGTGCATGCTCCAGCCTCGTGTCTCCAATCGAGGCCATCTTTACCGGAATTGTCGCCGGGATCGGTATCCCCCTGCTCGTTGAGTTCCTCGAGCTCGCCGTGTCCATTGACGATCCCTCCGGCGCCATCTCTGTACATGCCGCCAGCGGTCTCTGGGGAATCATTGCCGCCGGACTCTTTGCTCCACAGCCCGGCCAGTTGCTCGCCCAGCTGATCGGAGTAGCAACCTTGCTCGGATTGATCCTGCCGGTCGTTTATCTGCTCTTTGCCCTGCTGAACCGCATCGTTCCCTTCCGGGTCGACTCGGACGGAGAGAGAGTCGGCATGGACCTGCACGAACTGGGCGGCGGCGCTTATCCCGAGTTCGTCATTCACCGCGACGACTCGTACCGCTGACGCCGCCAAGAGGCCAGCCAGGGCACGCATGACCTCATGGCAATTCAACAAAAGTACAATTTCAGTTCATTACAAAACGCTATAATCTGCCCCAGGAATTCCTCACGGCATGGGTGCTCTCACACACCTCTTTTATCCCTGGGGTCTGCTCCTCCAGGGCGCGGCAGTAGTGCACTTTATCCGCCGTCGCCCCGACACGTACTGGCTCTATATCATTCTGTTTCTCGGCCCGATCGGTGCGCTGGTCTACATCTTCGCGGAAGTCGTGCCTGACGCTCCTCTACTCAACCAGTCACTGAAGGGTGTGGCCCGGCGCAGACACATTGGGGCCCTTGCGCTTGCCATTCGCGACAATCCATCATCCGGCAACTATGAGGACCTGGGTGAGTTGCTCATGGAGGAGGGAAAGCTTGGGGCCGCACGGGAAGCGTTTGACCAGGCTATCGCCAAACGCTCCACAACGCTCGACACTTTCTACCACCGCGGTGTCTGCGCTGTGTTGCAGGGCGATGCGACCGCAGCTCTGCCTGATCTCGAGAAAGTTGTCGAGAAGGACCCTAATCATGACTTTCACCGAGCAGCAGGCCTGCTCGCCCACGCCTACGCCCTCGCCGGTCAGGCGGAAAAGGCCGAGCCGCTCTTTCGCAGGGTGACCGTGGTCTCGACGCTGTCCGAAACCTACCTGAACTTTGCCAACTTTCTGGCGACGCAGGCGCGGAATCAGGAAGCTCGCCAGTGGGCGCAGAAGGTGCTCGACAAACAGCCCACCATGCCCTCGTATCTTCGTCGCCGCGAGCGGCCCTGGTTCCGGCGCGCACGCAGGATCCTTAAGCAGCTTCCCGCTTAACCGCCCGGCCCGATCTGGGCTTTGGTTCAATGCTTTGCCAGCAGCAGCATCAACGCGAACAGCGCCACCGGTACCAGCGCCATCCCCGTGTAGAGAAGGACTTTTTTGTTTACTCCACGGCGCCCTGCACTTCGACCGCCGCGCCCTTCCACACCCACCTGGTCCTGGTGCTCGAGGTCCCACATCATCTCGTGCGCCGTGGCATAACGGTGGCGTGGATCGCGCTCCAGCGCGCGGTAGACGATCTCCTCCAGTTCTGGAGAGATCTCGGCGTTTAGCTTCCGGGTTGAGGGCGGGTCAATCAAAAGGCGCTCGTTCATGGCGGCCAGCGGGTTCGGCCCGCCGAAGGGCACCTGGCCCGTCAGCATCTCGTAAAGCATGATGCCCAGCGAATAGATATCGCTCCGCTGGTCGCCCCGTTGGCCCTTTACCTGCTCCGGTGAGATGTAGTCGGGCGTGCCGAGCGTCGCCGACAGGTTCGTGAAAGTGAGGCGGCGCGCGTCTTCCTTCATTGCAATGCCGAAGTCGATCAGCTTGATGCTGCCGTCCTCGTCGACCATCACGTTCTCAGGCTTCAGGTCGCGGTGCACGATCCCGCGTTTGTGCATATAGTCGAGCGCGTCGCAAATCTTGAGCGTGATCCCCACAGCGCGTTCGACCGGCAATCGCTTTTCTTCATTTAGCAGGGTCCGCAGTAGCCTACCCTTGGCCCACTCGATGACCATGTAAACGCGGCTGCGGTATTCGCTGTTGAAGGTCTTCACCACGCCAGGGTGGTCCAGTAGCTGGCCGATCTCCTCCTCGCGTTTGAAGCGCTCGAAAAGGATGGGGTCCGACTCCATCTCCGACCGCGGAACCTTCAGGGCCACCTGCACGCCGTTCTCGAGATTGGTCGCCCTATAAAGCACCGCCATCCCACTGTGGGCGACAACCGCATCCACGCGGTAGTGGTCGACTTGTTCTCCGGACTCGAGTTCTTTCATGCAGGCCTGACTTGCGATGGCAGCTTCATTCTTTCATGCAGATACGTAAGAAATTTGTCAGGAATTACGAAAGAAGCTCCGGGATACCCTGCTGAGCTATCACGTCCTAGATAACTCAGCCCACGGGACTTTTGCGTGCCTTTCCGGCAAAGCCGGCCTTATGATGAAAAAACGTATGCACCGCATCGCGAAGGCTCTGGCGTTCTGCCTGGTGGTCGCTCCTGCGCCCACATGGGCGGGCGCACCCTCTCCTTTTCACGGTGCTCATCCCGAATTTCAGGAAACCGGCTTCCTGAACCGAACCGTGGATCTGCATGGAGCCACATACCGCTTTCAGGTCTACCTTCCCGAAGACTTCCGTCGCGACGATCGCCGGCAATGGCCGGTCATCCTGTTTCTCCATGGGCGCGGCGAACGCGGAGGCGAGGGGATGTGGCAAACACAGGTAGGCCTGCCCTCCGCCGTGCGCGATCATCCGGAACGCTGGCCGTTCATCATCGTCATGCCGCAGTGTCCGCAGCTGCACTACTGGACCGATCCGGACATGATGACGATGGCCTTGGCGGCTCTCGATCAGGAGACTATCGAGTTCCACGCCGACACATCCCGCACCTATCTCACCGCGCTCTCCCTTGGCGGTTACGGCGCTTGGGAACTGGCGCGCACCTATCCCAAGCGATGGGCAGCGATCGCCCTCGCCGCCAGTGGCATCTTCTGGAGCTATGCCCCCGAACGCTGGCATGAAGTCGCTACGCTGCCGGGCGAGTACGCGCATGCCATTGGGCGCACGCCTATCTGGCTCTTCCACGGCAGCGACGATCCGGTCGTGCCTGTGCGCGAAGACGAACTGATGTACGCCGCGCTCAAAGCCTCTGGCGGTCACGTCCGCTATTGGGTCTACCAGAATCTGAAGCACGACTGCTGGTTCCGCGCGTTTAACGAGTCCGACCTCCCTCGCTGGCTCCTGGCGCATCGCGTTGATCCGAAGCAGGAACCCGCACCCTTCGCCGAACGGCTGGTTATCCCACTGCATCCGCCGGCGCTTCATCTAACCCCGGCCCAACTGGAGAGCTTCGCCGGGGAATACGCCGACGAGCACGGCGCTTTGGCGGTCACCATCTTTCGCCAGGGCGACCAGCTGTATGAGAAGGGCATCCATGGCGAAATCACCGAGTTGGCTGCCGAGTCTCTCGCAACCCTCTTCTACCCCAACGGTTCCAGCATGACCCGCATCGCGGTCGAGCGCGACCCGGAAGGTCACATTACGGAGCTGGTTCTTCGCGACGACCGCCACGAAGAACGATGGGAACGAATGCGTCTCGACTCGCGTATTCACTCCCAGCCGGAATAAGAACGTCGGTCGCGAGCAGGGGTTGCAAAACCCCTCTCGAGCCGGCAGAAGGAGGGCACGATGTTTTGTAGCGCATGTGGTCAAGCTTTGGCGGCCGGACAGCCCGTTTGTGCCCAGTGCGGCCGCCCGGTCGCAGCACCGATTCCTCCGATCCCCAACTTCGACTTCCAGCTCCAGAACTATGCCAGCCGCATCCGTGCGCTCAGCATTGTCTGGTTCGTCTATGGCGGCCTCTCGCTGGCCTTCGGCTTCATCGGACTGACCGTTGCCGGCTCGTTCCTGCATGGCGGCTGGGGGCCCTGGGGCCATTCGTTTGGGCCCGGATGGTGGTTCGGCCCAGCCCTGATCCGATTCGGCTGGTCCATGATGGTGGTTCGCTCGGCACTCGCGGTATTCGCCGGCTGGGGCCTGATGGAACGCGCGCCGTGGGGCCGGGTGGTGGCCGTCGTCGCCTCGATCTTCTCCCTGTTTCACATCTTCCCCATTGGGCTCGCACTCGGCATCTGGACCCTCGTGACGCTGCTCGGCTATCGCAACACCACACTCTACGATCAGCTCTAGTGTGCTCTAGTGTCTCTGCTGCAGGCCGTCATCTGTCACACGGAAGCGGCCTGCCTCTGCCCTACAATTGACCCATGAGTTTTCCGCAAAATCGTATGCGCCGCCTGCGGCGCACCGAATCACTGCGCGCCCTGGTTCGCGAAACCTCGCTTGAGCCCGGCGACCTGATCTACCCCCTCTTTCTCTGCCCTGGCACAGGTGTACGCAACGCGGTGAGTTCCATGCCCGGGGTCTTCAATCTCTCCATCGATGAAGCCGTCCGCGAAGCCGAAGAGGCCGCACAGTTGGGGATCGCAGGCCTGCTGCTCTTCGGCCTGCCCGACGCCAAGGACGAGCAGGCCACCGGCGCCTGGGATGACAACGGCATCGTCCAGCAGGGACTGCGCGCCCTCAAACAATCGCAGGCCAGCAAAAAGCTCGTGCTCATCGCCGATGTCTGCCTCTGCGAGTACACCAGCCACGGCCATTGTGGCGTCGTCAAGAAAACAGGCGACGAGTTCTTCGTCGACAACGACCCATCGCTTGTACTCCTTGCGCGAACCGCAACGAGTCTGGCGCGCGCAGGCGCCGATATCGTCGCTCCCAGCGACATGATGGACGGTCGCGTGGCCGCGATCCGCGAAGACCTCGACAAGAACGGCCTCACCGAGACGCCGATTCTCAGCTACGCCTCGAAGTTCGCCTCGGCCTTCTACGGGCCCTTCCGCGAGGCCGCCGACTCCGCCCCCCAGTTCGGTGACCGCCGAAGCTACCAGATGGATGGCGCCAATCTCCGCGAAGCTCTGCGCGAGATTCAGCTCGATCTCGAAGAAGGCGCCGACATGATCCTGATGAAGCCGGCGATGCCCTACCTCGACATCGTCCTCGCTGCGCGCGAGCGTTTTGATGTCCCCATGGGGGCGTATCAGGTCTCGGGTGAATACTCCATGCTGCAAGCCGCATTCGCAAAGGGCTGGCTCGATCGCGATCGCACCATCCTCGAATCGCTGATCGGCATTCGCCGCGCCGGTGCCGACTTCATCGCCACTTACTTCGCCAAGGACGCTGCAAAGCTCCTCGCACGGTAGGGCGTATCGATCAATAAACCCTAGAGCCGCTTGCGAAGAAACTCAAACACCACGTAGCCGATCGCCGCCGAAACCAGCGCAATCCCAGAATTGGTCGCGGTAAGAATGTCCCGCAACGCGTACGCGAAAGTCTTCCCCGCTCCGTTCGCAGCCGTGAACTCCCCCATCAGTAGATTCGAATAAAAGAGGAAGATGATGAACGCGATCTCGATCACCGCTCGAAAGAGGCGGGTCAGGCGTCCTTTGTCACGGGAAGGTTGCTGCATGGATTCTCAATCGTAGCAAGAACCCACCGGCGGGCTTCCACCGTTGCCCCATCCGGCCTGCAAAGCGCGGACCGGTTGAGGCCCTTGGGTTCTATTCGTTGATGAACGCCAGCAGATCCTCGTTCACCTGGTTCTTGTGCGTCGAGCACAAACCATGCGGCGCGCCCGGATAGATCTTCAGGTTCGCACCCTTCACCAGCTTCGCCGACAGCATCGCCGAGTCACCGATCGGCACAATCTGATCGTCGTCCCCGTGAAGAATCAGCGTAGGCACATCGATCTTCCTGAGGTCGGCAGTGAAATCCGTCTCTGAGAACTGCTTGATGCAGTCGTACGCAGCCTTGAACCCCGCCGTCATGCCCTGCATCCAGAAAGAATCACGCAGCCCCTGCGACACCTTCGACCCTTCGCGATTGGCGCCATAAAACGGAATCGTCAGATCCTTGAAGAATTGCGACCGGTCGTCCAGCACATTGGCGCGGATCTCGTCGAAGACCTCGATCCCCAGCCCTCCTGGATTGGCCTCCGTCTTCAGCATCAGCGGCGGCACAGCGCCAATCAGCACTGCCTTCGCCACGCGCTTCGATCCGTGCCGGGCGATATAGCGCACAACTTCACCGCCGCCCGTCGAGTGCCCTACATGAATCGCTTTCTTCAGATTCAGCTCGTCCACAAGTTCGTCGAGATCGTCGGCATACGTGTTCATGTCGTTGCCGTCCCATGGCTGGTCCGAACGCCCGTGGCCGCGCCGATCGTGCGCAACCGTGCGAATACCGCGCGACGCAAGAAAGAGCATCTGGTCTTCCCAGGCATCGGAACTCAGAGGCCACCCGTGGCTGAAGACGATGGGCTGCCCCGTGCCCCAGTCTTTGTAGTAAATCCGCGTGCCGTCTTTGGTCTTAAACGTAGGCATAACTGCACTCCTGTCTTAATCGGTTGGGAAAGTTTCGTTCGCTGTCGATGGAAGGCGATGTGCAAACAGCGCCCCTCGTACCGGCCTTGTCGCGACTGCGAGCATATCAATTCCAGCTCAAGAAACCGTGAACGCCGGACGCGCGACGCACAAAATCCTTTGCGCCACGCCATGTCTGTGTTCTTCTAAAAGCTCCTACCTATGCTCAGGCACCTCGAACGCTACTTTGAGTTCACACATCTGGGAACCAACTGGCGCACCGAGATTCTCGCCGGCGTCACGACCTTTCTCACGATGGCCTACATCGTGCTGGTCAACCCGGCGATCCTCGCCGCCGCGGGCGTCCCTCTGCCTGCAGTCACCGCCGCCACCTGCCTCTCTGCGGCGTTCGGCTCAATTCTCATGGGCATCCTTGCGCGCTATCCCATCGCGCTCGCGCCCGGCATGGGCCTCAACGCCTACTTCACCTACACCGTCTGCCTCAAAATGCACATCCCCTGGCAGACCGCACTCGGCGCAGTGTTCATCTCCGGCGTAATCTTTCTCGCCCTCACCGGCGCGGGCATTCGCCAAATGATTCTCCGCTCCATCCCCCACGAACTCTACGCCGCCGTCGCCAGCGGCATCGGCCTGTTCATCGCCTTCATCGGCCTTCGCAACGCAGGCCTTGTCGTCAGCGATCCGGCAACCCTCGTCGGGCTGGGCAACATCCGTAACCCGACCACGGCGCTCGCGCTCTTCGGCCTGATCCTCATGGTTGCCCTCGAAATCAAGAAAATCCGTGGCTCGATTCTCGTCGGCGTGCTCGTCACCACCGGCATCGCCTGGGCCTTCGGTCTGGTGCACTGGGCGCCCGCCGCTGGAGGCTTTCAAAGCCTGGCCGGCACATTTCTCAAGCTCGACATTCGTGGCGCCCTCAACAAGGGCCTCCTCGAAATCATCTTCGTCTTCTTCTTTGTCGATCTCTTCGACAACCTCGGCACACTGGTCGCCGTCACCAAGCGCGCCGGCCTCATCGCCGCCGATCACTCGATTCCACGCCTCAACCGCATCCTGCTCGCCGACGCCACCGCTACTGTCTTCGGCTCCCTGACCGGCACATCCACCGTGACCAGCTATGTCGAGTCCACAGCGGGCGTCGCAGCCGGTGGACGGTCAGGCATCACTGCCATCGTGACCGGCCTGCTCTTCCTCGCTGCCGTTGGAGCCGCACCCTTCGTCGGAGTCGTCCCATCCGCGGCAACCGCACCTGCCCTCATTCTCGTCGGGTCGCTCATGCTCGCCACCATCACCGAGATTCGCTGGCACGAACCGCTCGTCGCCGTCCCTGCATTTCTCACACTGATCCTGATCCCGCTCACCTACTCCATCGCCAACGGACTCGGCTTCGGCATCATCGCCTGGGCCATCCTCCATCTCGCCACCGGCAACTACCGCCGCCAGGACTGGCTGCTCTACATCCTCGCCGTCCTCTTCCTGCTGCGCTTCATCTATCTCGGCGCAAGCTAAAATCGGAACGGCGTAGTTTGATTCCGAGGCACGAATCATGCACTGGACGATCTTTCCGGCTTATTTCTTCGGGGGAGCTTTCCTCGCGAACGCCCTGCCCCACCTGAGTAACGGCATCTCCGGCCGCCCCTTCCAAAGCCCCTTTGCCTCGCCACCAGGACAAGGTCTGTCTTCCTCGACCGTGAACGTCGTGTGGGGATTCTTCAATCTCGTCGCGGCCTACCTGCTGATCGTGCGGGTGGGTAGCTTTGACCTGCACAATGTCGTGCATGTCGCTCTCGCCGGCGCCGGTATTCTGATCATGGCAGTCATGATGGCCCGCCACTTCGGGCAATTTCACGGAGGCCGATGAGCACACCCGCCGCCGTCTCGCGCTGGCTTTGCTGCGCGCTGATCTTGTGCACGTCTTGTCTCGGGGTGGGACCTGCCTTCGGCGTCTTCGCTGCCGACTCCTACCGCGTAGTGCACACCTACCCGCATGACCAGCAGGCTTTCACGCAGGGCCTTGTCTATCTCGACGGCCATCTCTACGAGAGCACCGGCATCGAAGGCAAATCGTCTTTGCGCGAGGAAGACCTGGAAACCGGTCGCATCCTCAAGTTCCAGGAGGTGCCCGATAAGTACTTCGCCGAAGGCCTCACCGACTGGGGCAACACGCTCATCCAGCTCACCTGGCAGTCGCACGTCGCTTTCGTCTACGATCGCGCTACGCTTCGCTATCTGCGCTCCTTCAACTACGACGGCGAAGGATGGGGCCTCACGCACGATTCAAAAAACCTGATCCTGAGCGACGGATCCAATACGCTGCGCTGTTTCGATCCAGCCACATTTCGCGAAACACGCCGCATCACCGTCATGGATCATGGCAAGCCGGTACCGCAACTCAATGAGCTTGAGTTCATCCACGGCGAAATCTACGCCAACGTCTGGCACGCGGATCGCATTGCACGAATCTCCCCTGCGACAGGTCAGGTCCTCGGCTGGATTGACTTGAGTGGCATACTCCCGTCAAGCGAACACTCAACCGCGGAAGCGGTCCTCAACGGCATTGCGTACGACGCCGCGCACGACCGCCTCTTCGTCACCGGCAAGCTCTGGCCAAAGATCTTCGAGATCAAAGTCGTTCCCGGCCGATCGAAGACGGGCAGCCGATAGCTGGCATCGCCTTGAATTGATGTAGCGGGAGTCACACCGAAGCGCGACCGTTGCCCCGTATACTTCCGCCGAGGCCAGACGCGATGGATTTTCCATCTTTCTCAACTCCAACGGTGTTGCAGAATGCGGCGATCCTAACCGTCGTCCTCGCCTTCGCCGGCTACCTGGTCACATTCCTGAGCGCGCGCATGCTCGCGCAACGCCGCGACAAGCTCAAGCTCGTCAACAAGCGGCTCAACGAGTTTTACGGCCCCCTCTATGTCGCGTCCGAGGCGGGCAACATCGCCTATCGGTCTCTCCTCAACAGGCAGGGCAAGCAGAAGAGCGACCCCATCCTCGACTCCGAAATGAAGGATTGGGTTCTTTGGATGATCACGATCTTCATGCCGCTGAACGATGTTCGCGAGAAAATCATCATCGAGAAGGCCTACCTCATCGTCGAAGAGCAGATGCCGCAGTGCCTGCTGGACTTCGTAACCCACGTGGTGGGTTACAAGGCTGTCCTGGCGAAGTGGGGCGACGGCGATTACTCTGAACGCCGTTCGACAATTGGCTGGCCGCCCGAGTTCGATGTCTATGTGCGAAGGTCCTACGCTGCACTCAAGGCCGAGCAGACGGAGCTCATGCACAGCGCGGTCTGGCGATTGTGGCGCCATCTATTCGCGCAGAGGGCCCCAAAGTAGGTGGAAAGCCTCGAACTCACTCAGGCTTAGAGCGCAGGCGTCGGCACCGGCAGAGAAAGATTTTCCCACAGCCGCAGCGTCGGCTCAGCCTGATTGACCGTATAGAAATGTAAACCCGGCGCGCCGTTGCGCAGCAGCGTCTCGCACAGGCGCGTCACCACACTCGCGCCAAACTCCAGCAGTGCCGGCTTGTCGTCCTGCAGTTGTTCCAGGCGCAGGCGAATCCAGCGCGGCAGTTCCGCACCACAGCCCGAGCAAAACCGCACGATGTTCGCAAAACTGGTAATCGGCATGATGCCAGGCACAATCGGAATCCGGATGCCCGCCTTCTCGCAACGCTCCATGAAATCAAAGTACGCATCGGCGTTGTAAAAAAGCTGCGTCAGCGCGCTGTCCGCACCAGCTTCCACCTTGCGGCAGAAGTTGTCGAAATCCGCTCCCGCACTCGTCGCTTGTGGATGCATCTCTGGATAGGCAGCCACTTCGATCTTGAACCAGTCGCCATGGGTCTCGCGAATAAACGCGACCAGTTCGCTCGCGTAGTGAAACTCGCCTGGCGCCGCCGGACTCAAAGCGGTCGCAGGCAAATCCCCACGCAGCGCCACGATGCGGCTCACGCCCGCATCGCGATAGCGCTGCAGATGCGCCTCGATGTTCGCCCGCGTCGATCCAATGCAGGTCAAGTGCGGAGCAACTTCGATCCCCGTGTGCCGCACCACGGTCAGCAGGGTCTCATATGTCCCATCCTGATCGGACCCGCCTGCGCCATGGGTTACCGAGAAATACTCCGGCCTTACCGCAGCTAGCTTTTCCAGCACAGCCGGCAGCTTGGCCGCTGCCTCAGGCGTGCGCGGCGGGAACAGTTCGAACGAAAACTTCGGCGAAGAAGTCATAAGAATCTAAGAGTAACGATTGCTAAACAATCGGAAATCAGGGACCCGCTTTGCTGATCCCTGATACCTGATACCTAGTACCTGTAAAACTCCGCCTTGTACGGCCCTTCCATCGGCACGCCAATGTAGTCGGCCTGGCGCTGCGTCAGCTTGGTCAGCTTCACGCCGATCTTCTCCAGGTGCAGCCGGGCCACTTCCTCGTCCAGCTTCTTGGGTAGCGTGTAGACGTTCACTTTGTAGCTGTCCTTGTTCTTCCACAGGTCGAGCTGCGCCAGAGTCTGGTTGGCAAAGCTGTTCGACATCACGAAGCTCGGATGGCCCGTCGCGCAGCCCAGATTCACCAGCCGCCCTTCGGCGAGGATGAAGATGCTGTTGCCCGTCGGGAACGTGTAAACGTCCACCTGGGGCTTGATGTTGAGCTTCTTCACACCCTTCTCGGCATTCAGCCGGTCCATCTGAATCTCGTTGTCGAAATGCCCGATGTTGCAGACGATCGCTTGATCCTTCATGGCCTTCATGTGCTCAAGGGTGATGATGTCCACGTTGCCGGTCGTGGTCACGTAGATATCGCCGCGGCCGAGCGTGTCTTCGATCGTCGTTACTTCGTAGCCTTCCATCGCGGCCTGCAGAGCGTTGATCGGGTCGATCTCCGTCACAATCACGCGAGCGCCCATGCCGCGCAGCGAGTGCGAGCAGCCCTTGCCCACATCGCCATAGCCGCACACCACCGCAACCTTGCCCGCCACCATCACGTCGGTCGCGCGCTTGATTCCATCGGCCAGGGACTCGCGGCAGCCATACAGGTTATCGAACTTCGACTTGGTCACGGAGTCGTTCACGTTGATCGCCGGCACCAGCAGCTTGCCCTTTTCCAGCATCTGGTAGAGCCGATGCACGCCCGTCGTCGTCTCCTCCGAGACGCCGCGCCACTCCTTCACCACCTTGTGCCAGTGTTGCGGATTTTCCGCATACACCTTCTTCAGCAGGTCCTTGATCACCTGCTCTTCATGGCTTCCCGAAGGCGAGTCGACCCACTTGTCGCCGTTCTCGAGCTCATAGCCCTTGTGAATCAGCAGTGTCACATCGCCGCCGTCGTCGACCACTAGCTCCGGCCCCTTGCCGCCTTTGTGCGTGAGCGCCAGATAGGTGCAGTCCCAATACTCTTCCAGCGACTCGCCCTTCCACGCGAACACCGGCACGCCCGTCGCAGCAATCGCAGCCGCCGCGTGGTCCTGTGTCGAGAAGATATTGCACGAGGCCCAGCGGACCTCTGCTCCCAAAGACGTCAGGGTCTCAATCAGCACCGCGGTCTGAATCGTCATGTGCAGCGAGCCGGTCACGCGCACGCCCTTCAGCGGCTTCTCGGCTGCGTACTTGTTGCGGATCGCCATCAAGCCCGGCATCTCGTGCTCGGCAATCGCGATCTCTTTGCGGCCCCAGTCGGCGAGTGAAAGGTCGGCGACTTTGTAGGCAAGCTGTTCAACTTCGAGTGTGGGGGTTGCCATGCAAGCTCCTTGATATCGACGTATCGTGATACATTGATGTGTAGCAGAATTCCTGTATGTCGTCAATTACCAAAACGCTCCGTGCGCTCGCCGAGCCCAACCGGCTCCGTATCCTCTTGCTTCTAAAGGAGGAAGAATTGCCGGTAGCGGAGCTGCAGGAAATTCTGACCATGGGCCAGAGCTCGATCTCGACCCACCTTTCGCAGCTCAAACAGGCAGGACTCGTCGAAGACCGGCGCACTGGCAAGAATAACCTCTATCGCTTATCAGCCACGGAGCACAATGCCATGATCGCGGGATTGCTCGACGCAGCCAGGCTGGAGACGGCCGAAGCCGCTGCCGACCAGGCCGCCATGCGTCGCGTCGTCAAGAAACGCCAGGACAGGATGCGCGCCTTCTTCGACAGCATGGCCGGCCGCCTTGGCAAAGACTACGTTCCCGGCAAATCGTGGAAGAGCACTGCCGAAGGCTTCCTTCATCTCTTGCCGCCTCTGACCATCGCCGATCTCGGCTCCGGCGACGGGGGCTTCGCCGTTTTACTCTCCCAGAACGCAGTGCGAGTGATCGGGGTCGACTCGTCCGAAAAAATGCTCGATGTAGCCCGCGACCAGGCGCGGCGCGCAGGAGCCTCGAATGTCGAGTTCCGTCTTGGAGAGATGGAAGAAGTGCCCATCGACGACGCCTCCGTCGACCTCGTCTTCTTCTCCCAGTCCCTGCACCACGCCGCGCATCCCGAGCGCGCCATCCGCGAGGCCGCACGCATTCTGCGCCCCGGCGGCCGCATCGTGATCCTCGATCTCGCCAAGCACCGTTTCGAAGAAGCCCGCGAACTCTACGCCGACGAGTGGCTGGGCTTCACTGAAGCCGAGATCGAAGCCATGCTCACCGGCGCAGGCTTCACCGATGTCCGCGCGTCCGTCGTCGATAAAGACCCCGACGCTCCGCAGTTCCAGACGCTGCTGGCCGTAGGGAAAAAGAGCTGACCAACCACCTGATTGCGGATGCTCAGATGCGCCGAAGTCCGGGAAGTGAGTCACTTGGAAATCTTCGAGTTACGAAGGACCGTCCGCTTGGCCCCAACCAATCATTACTTCCACTAAGCCGACTTCAGGGATTAATCCGGGCGAAGCCGCGTCGAGAGTGACGGGGTGCGCACAACTGGTAGTCATTATGGTGTGACCGGCCCGCTGCGCTAGTCGTGGGTTAGGCCGAGTTTGTTTGAAGAACGCCAGTCCAGAGCCACAAGCGGAGGGAACCGGTCATGAGAGAGAAGTTACGATTTTTGGGCATGGATGTCCATGCCGAAACGATAGCTGTAGCAGTAGCCGAACCTGGTGGCGAGGTTCGGAGCCTGGGCACGATTGCCAACCGCGAAGATTCGATCCGCAAGTTCATCAAGAGGCTTGGTTCTCCCGAGCAACTGCGGGCCTGCTATGAAGCCGGCCCGACGGGCTTCGTACTCTACTGGCAACTGACGCAACTGGGAGTCAAGTGCGATGTGATTGCACCATCGCTGGTTCCGAAGAAGCCGGGGGATCGTGTCAAGACAGACCGGCGGGATGCGTTGAAGCTTGCACGCAGTCACCGCT
>Ga0181535_10001185_pt1 | contig 35158 bp, 31 predicted proteins | sample PEATcosm2014_Bin_44_FD_119774 | JGI IMG/M metagenome (GOLD analysis project Ga0181535, IMG submission 119774) | Peatland microbial communities from MTU Mesocosm Facility, Houghton, MI, USA - PEATcosm2014_Bin17_30_metaG | ecosystem: Environmental > Terrestrial > Soil > Wetlands > Peat | place... | reverse complement strand
TCACCCGCAGATCGTCCGAATAGGCTCGTCCCATCCTCGTCATCGCGGTTACTTCGCCAGAGAAATCAAGGATGACTCGTAGAATCGCCGCTGGGTATAGCTATCTTGATTCTGCTCTAGCGGCCAAAATGTCGCTCGTGGCCCACGCCGGCCATCCTTGCGGTGAAGACTTTTTGGCCGCACCGTTTCTAGCCGCACATCCGGGGTACAGCTACCTGAAGCCCATTCTCAAGGACATGAAATCGGGTCCGTGGACGACGTTTGCGGCCGGAGAGAAGAAGTAGCCGAGAGATCCTCGACGATCCGACAGCAATTCAGTGCCTCTTCAATTTGCCTCTTCTTCGGCGTAAGGGTGGGGGGCACAGACTCCAAACAAGAGCCACCGGAAGAATAGCAGCCGGCTCAGACCGGGGCCGGAACCGCCTCCGCACTGATCGCCGTGACCATCGAGCGGATCGAATCGATCACCAGATCCGGTTCGTCGAGATGAATCCAATGGGCACTCGCCTGGGCGATCACCTGCTGTACGTTGTCGCCGATGCGGCCAAGGTCCTCAACCGAAAGCGGCGTCGATTTTCCCGGCGTGAGCACCAGTACGGGGATGGCGTGGATGGGATCGGCCTCCTGCATCTCTTTCACCGTCTCGGGAATTGCATCCACATGGCTATACATGCCGGCGTAATAGCCGGGGCGCGACCAGTGGGAGGCAACGATGGGCCAGACTTCCTTGGGCATCTTGCCGACTTCGTTTGTGATGCGTCCCAGCACGTGGCGGCCGCCATTTCCAGCCGTGCCTGCGAGCCATCCCGAGAGCCGGCCCGAGCGGCAGAGCAGCGAGGTCACGGCCAGACGGACAAATCCGCAGCGCGCCGCCGGGATGGCGTAGCGGGTCAACTTCCGGCCCAGATCGAGCTGAGATTGCTTGCTGGGGTCCAGCGGCGGCCATTCTTCGCAGCGCATGGGATCCACCAACACCACGCCGGCCACCTCTTCCGGATAGAGAAGTGCATACCGGCGCACGACCAACCCGCCAAATGAGTGCCCGACCAGAATGCAGGGCGTTTTGATGCCGGCGCAGTGCAGCATCGTGTGCAGTTCGACGGCGATGTTGCCCGGCGTGCGCGCCGTGTGGCATGGGCTGCTCCAGCCCAGTCCGCTGCGATCATAGGAAGCGGTGCCAGTGAAGCGCGAGACCGTCTCCTGGATATGAAACCAGTTCAGATTGGTGGCTGCAATGCCGGCTTCAAAAAGCACCGTGGGCCCGCCCGATCCCTTTTCCACCAAGTAGAGCCTGCACCGGCGTCCCACCTTTACCCAGCGTCCTTGCCCGGCATAGCGCCGTCGATCACGATGACCGCCGATCCATTGATACAGGAATCCGACGCCGATCAGGGCCGCCACCGAACCGATGATCCAGAGAAGCACATTCATGATCAATCCTGGAAATGCATAAGCTGCTCAGGGCTGAAGTCCCTGAGGCCGAGATTTGCCTTTGCGTTGCCCCTGTCGATGATGAGCAGCGTCGATCCGCCGTGGCCCCTTGCTTTCACTTCCACCTGGCTTGCCGACCAGACACCGCCGTCATGGCGCAGGCCAAAATAGGTGAACTCCTTGATCGCTCCCGTTCCTTTCAGCGTCTTCTCAACGTAGACCGGAAAGCCAATGCCGTGGTCGAGCCATGTCTTTACCTCGGCGTAGTGGGTGCGATCCGTTGCGCCGGGCGTGCTCATCAAAACGTCGCAATCGCGCGCTCCATACTTCGTCTCATCCACGACCGTCTGGCCGGGCCAGAAATACTGCGGCTCGAGGAAATCCTCATAGCTGAAACCGGCGCCGAGCGGTCCGTCGCTCCACTTGTCGAAGGGCAGAATAGCCGAGGCCTTGTCGCCGGGATGTGCAATCTCGATCACATTCTGGCCATTGGGCCGCATCTCCAGCAGAATGTGGGTCAGCGTTTTCGTGCGCACCAGCGAGTTAGGGCCCGTGGCTGGCGCCGAGGCGATTTCCACCATCACGCGCAATACGCCGGGAAACCAGTGCGCCTTGATGGTGATGGGAAAGCTAACGCGGTTGCCATTCGCATCGACTCGAACCAGATGGCCTGCGGCGCGAAAGTCCGCCGACTCCACGCGCTGACGGGGTGCTTGAAGCACAGCATGCGCGTCCGCTGCGTTTGCAGGGATTGCAAAGAGCAGCGCGGCGGCCAGAGCGGCGCAGAGAGGCCTCATGATGCGATCCTTCCGTCGCGAATGCGAATGTGGCGCGGCGCGGCGTTGGCAATCTCGTTCTCGTGCGTCACCACAATCAGCGTCATACCGCGCTGTTTCTGAATCCCGGTCAGCAAGTCCATGGTGCGCGCCGAATTCACGCTGTCCAAGTTGCCGGTGGGTTCATCGGCCAGCAGAATGGCCGGATCGTTGGCCAAGGCTCGGGCGATCGCTACGCGCTGCCGCTCGCCCGCGGAGAGCTCGTTGGGATATTGATGGATGCGGTCTTTGAGGCCCATCTCGACCAGCAACGCCTCGGCCCGCTGCCCACGGTTATTGCCGTTCCGGGTGACCGCGAGCATGGGCACCTGCACGTTCTCGAGGGCACTCAGCGTGGGCAGCAGATAGAAAGCCTGGAAGATGAACCCCACCTGGCGCGAACGGTAGGTATCCATGTCGATGGCCGAGCCGAGCTGTGCGTTCTGGAAAAAAACTTCGCCGCTGGTGGGCGTGTCGAGCCCGCCCAGCAGTTGCAGCAAGGTGGATTTGCCGCTGCCGCTGGGGCCGCTGATGGCTATGTATTCCCCGGCCTCGATGGAAAGATCCACACCGCGCAGAGCCTCGATGCGTCCTTCGTCGTAGCTCTTGCACAAGTTTCTTACTTCCAGGATCGGGCTAGTCATGGCGGAGCGCCTCCACCGGCGAAAGCCGGGCCCCGCGCCATGCGGGAAGAACTCCGGCAACCAACCCAGCCAGCACTGCAATGCCCAGCGCCTCAGCCAGCAGCAGCACGGGAAAAGATGCCGAGACGATGCTTTCGGTCTGTGGCAGTGTCGCCAGCAGGCGCAGGGCTCCCCATCCGACCGCGATGCCCAGAATACCGCCGACCAGCCCCAGCACAGCCGCCTCCGTCTGGATGAGTAGCACCACGCGCCAGCGTTTCCAGCCCAGCGCGCGCAGGATGCCGATCTCCCTGGTGCGCTCGAAGACCGACATGGCCATGGTGTTGGCGATGCCCAGAATACCGATCAGCATGGCGATCGACGAGGTGCCCCATGCGGCGGCATGCGCCAACTGGACGATCTGGTTGTTGCTGGCCCGCTCGGCGGCGGGAACGGCGCGCAGACCCGGCAGAGCGGCCTCGATTTGCGCCTGCGCGCGCTTGAGATAAGCTGCGGGTTCTTCACCCGGTGGCGGCGGGCGGAGCCGTACGTGAAACGCCGTGACCTTGCCTTGCAGGCTGCCCAGCTTCTGCATCTGATCGAGCGGCAGAATCACCGCGCCGGCCTCGAGCGCAGATCCGCCGTGATAGACTCCCGCCACGGTGAATGTTGAGCCTTGAATCTCCAGCGTGTCGCCGGCGTTCTTGCGCAGGTTGTCAGCCAGCAGGTCACCCAGCATCACTTCGGGCTGCCCATCGCGGAAACGCCGTCCGGAAGTCAAGGTGAGGGATTCAAATTCGTAGGAATCGGCCTTCCATCCGTAGGCCAAAGCGTTCACGTCCTGCGTCAGGTCCATCAGGTTCAGGATCATCGGCGTGGCCTGGGCCACCACCGGCAACGCCTTCAGCGTCGCTCCGGCCCCCTCGTCCATCGAGGTATTGAGAAAGGTCTGCTGGACCACGGCAATGTCGGTCCCGCTGCTCAAATACATGCGCAACCATTCGTGTTCAAAGGAGCGGGAGAAGCCAACCAAACCCACGAAGGCGCCGATCGCCATGCCGATGCCGCATAGCGTCAGCAACGTTCTAAGGCGCCTGCGCCAGAGATTCTTCCATGCAAATTCTGCGAAGGATAATTGGGAGGACATGATGCTGGGGTGAGTCCTAACGTCTTCGGGCGGGAGGAGAATCCCGAAGGGACAAGTTTATCGGGCTAAAAGAGGCCTGTCTATTCATTCTTCTGAAATCGAGAAGGCTTCATCGTTCAGTAACATCGTTCTGGAACGGCAAAAAAGGACAGCCACCCTTACGGTAGCCGCCCTTTTTTGAGCGAAGCTGTCGATCGGATCTTACAGGGACAAAAAAAGGCAAAAACCAACTCTCAAAGAATCTCAGAGGAAAGTGGAGCCGAGCCCGACGCCGCTGAGCCGCTTTGTTCTGGCTTGCCTGAAGGAACTCAGGTCCGTTGCCCGATGCAGGCACCGGACCGGTTCCAGACTAGAAACGTCCGCGTCCGCGCGAGCTTCCGCCGCCGCCGCCGCTGCCCTTGCGCGCCTGGTAGCAATCCCGGCAGAAAACCGGGCGGTCGCCACGCGGCTCGAATGGCACTGTTGTAGGCTGGCCGCAACCCGAGCAAATCACAGGTGTTCCCTGTGCCGGAGCAGAACGGTAGCCGGAGCCCCCCTGATCGTTCTTCTTTGCCTGACGGCAATTCTTGCAACGTTTTGGGGTCGAATAACCGCGTTCCTGAAAGAACGCCTGATCGGCAGCGGTGAAGGTGAAGTCCTGCCCGCAATCGCTGCAAGTAAGTTGAATATCTCCGGCCATGGGTCTCCTCGTGGAGATTGTACAGCCCAAAGTGCTTTTTGCGTGAAAGGATTCTTTCAAAGGGAAAAAACTTCCGCGCGGGTCGGAATTCGTTGCCCGCCAGTTCCTTCCAGCCACCCGCCTGACCCGCTATAGTCTTGTTGAATGGCCGCAAGCGATCCCCAGTTCGAGGCCGAATGTATTCGCCGCATCCTGGCCGGCGAAAAGCAGTTGTTCCACGTCCTCATCCGCCCTTGCGAGCGTGCCATCTACTTTCTCCTGCTTTCGCTGCTGGGCAGCGAAGCCGAGGCGGAGGATGCGGCCCAGGAGACTGTCCTCAAGGTCTATCTCAATCTCCACAATTTCCGCGGCGACGCGCAATTCCGCACCTGGGTGCTTTCCATCGCCCGCAACGAAGGGCTCGGCCGCTTGCGCAAGCAGGCGACCCGGCGCGAGGATTCGCTCGATGCTCAGATAGATGAGCAGAGCGGCGACTATACTCCGGCTATCCTGACCAGTTGGCGCGAGGTGCCCTCCGAGACGCTTGAGAGAAAGGAACTGCGCGCTCTGCTGCGCAAGGCCATCGAGGGCCTGCCTGCGATTTACCGTAACGTTGTGCTGCTCAGAGACATCGAAGAGATGGATGTGCGAGAGACCGCTGCGTCCTTGGACATTACCGAAGGCGCGGTCAAAGTCCGGCTGCACCGCGCCCGGGCTCTGCTGCAGCGGGATCTGGCTCCGCAGCTGAAAGGGTTTGCGCCCAGGCGCAAGGGCTGTTTGGGTGGGGCGCATGAGAATTGACTGCAAACACGTCTGGGAACACATCTCCGCCTACATTGACGGCGATGTGGATGCCGCACTGCGCGCCGAGATCGACCGCCATCTGGAAACCTGCGAAATCTGCTCCGCAGTCCTCGATTCCACCCGCAACGTCGTCGTCCTGGTGGCCGGCAATCGTGTCTTTGAACTCCCCGCCGGTTTCAGCGAGCGGCTTCATGCCCGGCTGGAAAGGGAATTGGAACGGATGGGGTCCGGTTTCTGATTCGTTCTCAAACTTTCATCCGCTCCGATCCGGTGTCTGGTGAATGAGAAACAAAGCGAACCAATCCCACCCCCCGCAGCGTAGAATCTTCCCGGGACCAACCCGGCGCAGAACGCCGCGGAGCCTGGCCCATGGGGAGGAACCCAATGAAAACCGGTCTTCTTGTAATAGGAATGTTGCTCGCCACGAGCCTGAGCGTGAGCGCGGGACCGGTCCGCGCGTCCGGCACGCCGAAGCCTGTGACCGCGAAGAAATTCGATGCCCTGGCCGACGCCGCGCTTGCGGCCATGCGGAAGCGAGCCTCTGAACTCAAGATCACCGGAGTGGCGGTCGTCTGCTATGCCCAAGGCGACAGTATCCAGGGTTGGACCTCAAGGATGGCGGTAATCGGCCGCATGAAGGATGCTCCCACGGCTACCGAAAAGGGGAATAATCTGCTCGCCATCGCCTACGCCAAGGCCGCCGAGATGGCTGAGACGCTCCAAGACAGCGGCACGGCCAAGCGGCCACCCATGACCGGCGAATTCGGCTGGCAGGGCGGAGTGATTGCCCGGACGAAGACCGGCTATGCAATTGTTGCCTTCAGCGGAGGCAAGTCAGAGGACGATGTCGAGGTTTCCCACTCCGGCCTCGAGGTCCTCAAAGCCGCACTGTAGTTTCTTAAGCGGGCTTTCACTTTTTTTGGCGGCCTGCATATCTGCGTTTGCTCCATTTTCTTCGATGGGAGAGTGTCTTCTATTGCAACTTGGAATTCCCCGCGCCTTCACTCGCCGGATGCCGCCTGAAGGGCTTTCCAGCTTTCGCCCTTGGGAGCTGGGAAGCAGAGCCACAGATTGAAGCCTGCCCCGGCACCGTCCGCGCTCCGATCTCCCCCCGTTCCCGTTCTCTGTTTTTGGTGATTTCGTCACAGTATACTGTTCAGTAACGTCTTAAGGTGAGTTTCGTCATGTACCTGCTCTGGCTTCGAGTTGCGGCTATTCTCTATGCGGCGGCAAGTGTGGCCGTTTTTCCGGCCGTGCTCTATAGCCTGTCGCGCTGGCGCAAGATCTGCGTCCATCTGGGCGGGCTGGCCTTGTTCTTCCACTTCGTATCGGTGGTGGAGATGCTGGTCCAGGCCCATCGCTGGATGCCAGTGGGTGTGCGCGAGATCGAGTCGCTGCTGGGGCTGGCGGTGGCCGGACTGTTTTTCCTGGTTTGGTGGATTTATGACGCCATCTCTCTTGGAATCTTTGCCTTGCCAGTGACATTCTTTCTGGTTCTGGTGCCTGCGCTAGGGCCGGATCGCTACACGTTCCCCTCAGAGGGAGTGCGCGTGAGTTGGTTGGTGGCTCACATCGCGGCCCTGCTGATCTCCTATGTGGCGCTCGCCTTCAGCATGTTGGCCTCGGTGCTTTATCTCATTCAGGAGCAACGCATCAAGAGCAAGCTAAAGCCCGGTCAAGACTCCTGGTGGGCGCCATTTGAATGGCTGCCGCCTCTCGACACTCTGGAGCGCATCGCGCACGCGACCCTGGAATTCGGCTTCCCCTGCATGACCGTCGGCCTGGTGATCGGCTCCGTGCTGGCCCAGGAGACGCCGCTGGGCGCCTCCTATTTTCTCGATCCCAAGATCATTGCGGCGTTTATCAGTTGGGTAGTCTACGTGCTTTTGCTGCTGGTTCGCCGCAGCGCAGGCCTGCGCGGGCGAAGGGCGGCTTATCTCTCCGGCGCGGTCTTTCTGGTGATGATCGCCGTGTGGGCGGCGAACCTTTTCAGCCACGTCCACAGGTACGGTGCCCAATGACGCTGGCGCTCATCGGAGTCAACTACAAGACCGCGCCCATCGAGCTGCGCGAGCGGATCGCGATCTCGCGCGAGGAGTTGCCGGAAACGACGCGCGCCTTGGCGGCGGTGCCCGGCGTCAGCGAGTGCATGATTGTCTCTACCTGCAACCGGGTTGAATTGCTGGCTGCCGTCGATTCTCCAGAAGTCGATTTGACCGGCTTTCTGCACCGGTACTTTGGCCTGGACCCGGCGCTGCTGGCTCCGCACATCTACGAGCAGCACGACCAGGACGCGGTGCGCCATCTCTTCCGCGTGGCCGCGAGCCTGGATTCGATGGTGGTGGGCGAGCCGCAGATTCTGGGCCAGGTAAAAGAAGCCTTCGCCGTGGCGCGCGCCTCGGGGACTGTGGCCGGGCAACTGGAGCACTTGTTGCAGAGCGCCTTTGCCGCCGCCAAAAAGGTCCGCTCCGAGACCGAGATCGGGGCAAACTCCGTTTCCATTGCCTCAGTGGCCGTGGACCTGGCGCGCAAGATCTTCGGATCGTTGCAAGGTCGCACGGTCTTCCTGGTGGGCGCGGGCAAGATGAGCGAACTGGCCGCGCGGCATCTGGTGCAGCAGGGAGCGGGGGCGATTCTGGTGAGCAACCGCACTCAGGCTCGGGCCCAGCGCATGGCCGACGAGTTTCGCGGCCGTGTGATTCCCTTCGAGCAGCTTCATCAGGCAGCCAGCGAGGCGGACATTGTGATCAGCTCGACCGGCGCGCCGCATCCCATCTTCCGGCCCGAAGATGGGCAGGCCTTTCTGCATCGCCGCCGCAATCGGCCCATGTTTTTTATTGACATTGCCGTGCCGCGGGATGTGGACCCGGCGATGGGAAAGCTGGAAGGGATCTTCGTTTACGACATCGACGACCTGCAACATGTGGCCGCGGCGCATATGGCCGAGCGCAGCCGCGAGGCCGGCGATGCCGAGGCGCTGATCGCAGCCGAGGTCGAGCGCTTCCAGCAACGCCAGCGCACGGTCAATGTGGCTCCGGCGATCGTCGCTTTGCAGCGTCAGGCAGAGGAGATACGACAGGCCGAGCTGCGCCGCGTGCAGAGCCGGCTTGGCGCCCTCAGCGCGGAGCAGACCGCCGCCGTGGATGCGCTCACGCGCGGGCTGGTGAACAAGTTTCTCCATCCTCCCATGCAGGCCCTCAAACAGGCTGCCCGCGAAGGCGATTCGGAGCGCATGGAAGTGCTTTGCGATGCCTGGTCGGTGCCTGTCGGCGCAGAGCGCGAAGCCGAGCCGCCGGCGGCTGGGTCCGGCTGGACGGGCGGTGAAACAGAGAAGGCTGAGGGAGCGGAAGTGAGCGAATCCAGCGTGGAGAGCAGCCGATGAAGCTGCGCATTGGGAGCCGTGGTTCGCAACTGGCCCTCTGGCAGGCCAACCACATTGCCGATCTGCTGCGAGGCCAGGGGCATTCGGTCGAGATCGAGATCATCAAAACCACCGGTGACCGCCTGCAAGAGGTCACGTTCGCCCAGGTCGGCTCGAAGGGCATGTTCACCAAGGAAATCGAGGAAGCGCTGGCCGAGGGCCGGGTGGATCTGGCCGTGCACTCGCTCAAGGACCTACCGACGGAGCTTCCCGAGGGATTTGCGCTGGCGGCGACGCCTTTGCGCGTCGATCCGAGAGATGTGTTCGTGTCGGCGAATTATGCAAATCTTGCAGCCCTGCCGCTGGGAGCGCGAGTAGGGACTAGCAGCCAGCGGCGGCGCGCGCAGTTGAAGGCGATCCGGCCAGATATTGAGGCCGTCGAGTTTCGCGGCAACGTGGACACCCGCCTGCGCAAGCTGGCCGAAGGCCAGGTGGAGGCGATTTTGCTGGCGGCCGCCGGCCTTGACCGGCTGAAGAAGACCGAATTGGTCCGCGAGCGGCTGGAGCCGAAGGATTTTTGCCCAGCGGCAGGGCAGGGGTCGCTGGGTATCGAGACCCGGAAGGATGACGGGGCGACCATTGCTATTTTGGCGTTTCTTGACGACGCATCTACGCGGTTTGCCGTCACCGCGGAGCGGACCGCTTTGGCCGCTCTGGGCGGTGGGTGCCAGGTTCCCATTGGCATTCATTGCCGGCCTGGCTCCGATGAGGAAGGGAGTTGGGATGAGATTTTTGCCATCGTCGCGGATCCTGCGACAGGAAATGCTGTGCGCATTTTTCATAAGGCGCCTCGGGTCGATTCCGATCCCGCCGCGTTGGGCGCTTTGACGGCGCGGAAGCTGCTTGAGTTAGGAGCGGGCCGGCTGCTCCAGAATCCGGGTATGACTTCCAACGAGGCATTGCGGTGAGTTCGCTGCCGCTTTCCGGTCGGCGAGTCCTCGTGACGCGCGCCGCGCACCAGGCGAGCAAGCTCAGCGAGGGACTTCGCACGCTGGGCGCGGAGCCGGTCGAGGTTCCGGTGCTGGAGATCCGGCCCCCCGTCAATTTTGAGCCCCTGGACGCGACACTTCGGCAGCTAGACGGCTACGATTGGCTGATCCTGACCAGCGCCAATACGGTTCGGGCACTCGCCGAGCGGGCAGCGGAGCTGGGTCTATCTTTTGCTCCGCGTGCGGGGATGAAGGTGGCTGCGGTGGGAGAAGCGACAGCGTCCGCGGCGAGGGATGTTGGGCTTCACGTTACCTTTGTCCCAGAATCATACTTGGCTGAAAGTTTGGTTGAAGGGCTGACGGATCAGGCTGCGGGCGTGCGAATTCTGCTGGCGCGGGCCGAGATGGCGCGGGACGTGATTCCAGATGCCTTGCGCGCGGCCGGAGCCATCGTGGACGTTGCCGTTGCTTACCGGAATGTGTTGCCGGAGGCGGCGCCGGAGCAGCTTCGGCAGGCGCTGGCGGAGGGGATTGACGCAGCCACCTTTACCAGCTCGTCGAGCGCGACTCATCTGGCGGAAGCGGCCCAGGCGGCCGGGGTCGCGTGGCCGTTTGCCGGGGTTCCGGCTGTCTCGATTGGGCCGATCACAAGCCAGACGCTGCGAGATTTGGGCTGGGAACCCGCAATCGAAGCGAATTCTTCCGATATTTCTGGGCTGCTTATGGCCGTGCCTCGTGTCCTTGGTAAGTGAGCAACAAGCGCCGATTGGTTCGCGTTTCCGCTCGTCAGCGGACCGGCAAAGCTCGCTCGCTTCGCTGTTTTTCTACGACTGCCATGTCTTGTCCTTAGAGTGACAGAGCTGTTCAAGGTTGCAGCGGTCGCATTTGGGCTTGAGGGCGTCGCAGACTTGGCGGCCATGGTGGATGACCTGGTGGGAGAAGGAGATCCAGCGGTCTTGCGGAAGGATCGGCATTAATTCCTGCTCGACCTTTTGCGGCGTATCGCCCTTGGCGAGGCCGAGGCGGCGGGCGATGCGGAAGACGTGCGTATCGACCACCACGCCTTCCGCCCTGCCGAAGCAGACGCCGAGAACGACATTGGCCGTTTTGCGGGCCGCGCCGGGGATGGTGATGAGTTCGGCGAGAGTTTGCGGGACCTGGCCGCCGAACACTTCGACGACCTTGCGCGCCGCGCCCTGGATGGACTTGGCTTTGTTGTGAAAGAAGCCGGTGGTGCGGATGAGGGCTTCGAGGTCTTCCAGACTCGCGCGCATCATCTTCTCTGGAGTAGGGAAGCGGCGGAAGAGTTCCGGGGTGACCATGTTGACGCGCACGTCGGTGCATTGCGCGGAGAGGATGGTCGCGACCAGCAGTTCCCAGGGCGAGCGGTGGGTGAGGGCGCACTCGACGTTGGGGTAGGCTTCGTCGAGACCGGCGAGAATGGCGGCGACGCGGTCGGGAGCGAGATCGCCGCGTGGCGCGCGCTTGGGGCCTGGCCGCAGTGCCGGCGTTTTCTTTGCGGTTGACGGCATAGCTCCGAGTTTAACCGGGTCCAGCGGGGGAGAAGAAATCGGGGCGGGAGCCCGGGTCGGCAAACGAAGATGTCGTTCTGTTTTCAGTTTTCGGAATGTTGCCAGTGGGCGGGGCGCTCTGGCGCAGTTCCCCAGCAAAGCGAGGGTCCGCAAGGGACCGGAAAGCGCGCGGAACTGCCGATTGATGCGGCGCCGGGTCGAGGCCATCGCAGACGGCAAGTTTTTTTCATCGACGAGTTAGCGGTCTACGTCCCGGCGCAACGGCCGGACTGCGAAGGAGGCTTCGGTGGGGAGCTGTAGGGATTGCGCCGGGAAGAATGCGGGCCCAAAACAGGGCGGAGGCAGTTTGCCTAAAGGGTTCCGATCCGATGCGTGAAGTTTGCTTATGTGGTTCCGGATCGGCGGTGCAGGTTTGCTTAGGCGGTTACGAAAAAGTATGCCGACTCACCGTTTGAGCTAACCTTCCTGCTGGGAAAGTTTGCCTGGATGGTTACGAAGTTGTTCTGTGAGACTGTGAGGGCTGGCCGCTGCGATATTTTCCGCCAGGGGCGGTTGCTCGTGCAGGCCGCCGGAAATAGGGTCATTTACCGCTGCCCGCGCATGGGTTGAATTCGTAGAAGAGGTTTCTCTCAGGGGCTGAGCAGGCGGCAAGAAAAGGCGGGTTTCGGACGAAATAGGTGCAAACCGGCCCTCCGCGGCTCAAGCCAGTGTTGATTCTGTAGGCTTTATACGGGGGTTGAACCCTCCGCCTTTCACTCCGCGAACGAGGACCCGTCCGTGAGGACCCCGCATCCCTCCGGATTGAATTTTTCCGCGGCCTGTAAAGCCCAGCTCATTTTGGGCCGTCTACAGCACAACTGAAGTCGTGCCTTGTTACAAGGAACTCCCCGGCTGGACAAAAACATGACCGACTATCTGCGTGGCGGACACAGCTAGAAGCCGGCATGTAGGTACTCATGTCGCCATAAGTCCATCGCGCCCAAAAGGCACAACCCCATCGGCACAACTGCCCGGGTGCAGGCCATTTGCAGGTAAGACCGTTTCACGCCTGTGAGCTGCCCTGGTGTTATACTGGCGGACAATCTCGCATTTGTACTATGCGCAACGCACAATGTGAATGTGAAGCCATTGGGTGAGTTTGATGAAATGGTTTTTCTCTCCATTAATTCTTGCGGCTGCATTGATTTCACTTCCGTTGTTGAATGCTCAGAGCTTCAGCAATCCAGTCCGCATTCCCACCAGTCAAGACCCCACCAGCGTTTTCGTTGTCGACTTGAACGGTGACGGACTGCCCGATCTGCTTTACGAGACAATCGGCGTCAACTCGACACCCAGCGCGGTGCAGACGCTGCTGGCGCAGTCGTCTGGCGGTTACGTTCAGGGACCTACAACCATCTTGCCCTCCACGGTTGGCGGTTGCCGCCCGGTGGACGTGAACAACGACGGGAAGCAGGACCTGGTCTGCATCAACAACATCGACGTCTGCGATTTACAGATTGCCACCTTGTTGGGAAATGGCGATGGGTCTTTCCAGCCCGCGATCTACAGCGGATTGATGCAATCGAATTGCCAGTGGGATAACTTCATCCCGTGGCTCTACAGGCCGGCCGACGTGAATTACGACTCGATTCCGGACCTTATCGTTGGCGACGCATTCAACTACGAGTTCTTCGTCTTGCTCGGCGATGGAAAGGGCCACTTCAATGTTTCTTTCACGGCGTTTCCCGCCAGCGTGCAATTCGAGGGGGAAATATTGGCGGCCGACTTAAATGGGGACGGCAAGCCCGATCTCTTTACGAACGTTGGGCCGTGGGTTTGGCTCGGGAAGGGCGACGGGACATTCCTGCAAGGAAAGGCTTACGGATCCTACGATTCCTGCACGCTGTACGATCTGGAAGCCGACGGTCATCCCGACGCGATTTGCGTGAACCCGAACACGAACAGCAGCCTGTCCTTTGAACTCGACGTCCTGCATGGCAATGCGGATGGCTCCTTCAACACCACTCCCATTGCCAGCCAGCCTCAGCAGGGCGGTTTTGGGGCGCTGACTTCCCCCACGGTCATTCTAGATGTAAACGGCGACGGGCTTCCGGACATCCTGGGATCAAGCTCGGATGGCCTCTCTGTGCTTCTGGGGCAATCGCATCTGAAATTCAAGGCGCCCGTTCATTATGCGGTGGGAAACTTTGCATCGATCGGGGACACGACGAGCCAGGTCGCCGATCTCAATCAGGACGGCTATAAGGACATCATCTGCATCGGAACAAAGGGACTGTACATCAGCTATGGCACAAAGAACGGAACCTACGAAGCGCCCGCCACCTATCCGGTGGCCAGTCTGCTCAATGGAATGACCGTGGGCGATTTTAATGGAGACGGCATACCCGACATAGCAGTCACCGGGGACCAGAACATTGAGTTGTCCCTGGGCAACGGGGACGGGACCTTCCAAGCGCCCGTTTCCCTGCCCAACGCAGGCATCAGCTTCGCATCAGTGGATATTGCCTTCAACATCGCGCATGGAGACTTCAGGGGAAACGGGAGACAGGATATCCTCGCCGTCGGCTCGCCCGGAACGTACGAATACAACTCCTACATTTTGTTCAATAACGGCGATGGCACGTTTCAACCGCCGCAAGAATTGGCAAATTCCAGTGTGTTGTGGCCATCTTTCGAGCTTTTCGCAATCGCAGATTTCAACCAGGATGGGCGTGACGATTTCTTCACAACGAGTTCCAATTTCCAGACCGTTTATGTTGGACTTTCCAATGGCGACGGAACTTTCAACACGGTGACCACTGCTTTGCCATTTGTTGGGGAGCTAAGCCCCAGCTTCCCGGCGCTCGCAGATTTCGATAAAGACGGCAAGCCGGATCTTGTTTACCTGACGGGTGCAAATGCTTATGTTTTGAAGGGAAATGGGGATGGGTCGTTCAACACCAATGCCCTGGTTCTTCCCATTCCTCCTTACCAAGGCCAGAGCTTCTATTACAAGCCGCTTTGGGTGGCTACCGGAGACTTCGACGGCGACGGCAATCCGGACTTCGCGGTGCTTGCGACGGTTGGGCCCTATGTGTCCCCGCCCGCGGATATTCCCGGGGCAGCGACTGCCGTGTACGTGTTCTACGGCAACGGGGACGGTACCTTCTCGGCCCCGGTGATCGCAGGTGGATTTAACGAGGTCTACGACACGGTGAAGGCCGCCGATCTGAGCAAGGATGGGCGCTCGGATCTAATTTTGTATAACGCGCAAACCGGGAGCACCGGGCTGGCTCTCCCAGGCATTTCGGTTGGGGTTGTTCCGAGCCTGCCGGGACGCCTGTTCGGGCCGGAGCAGATTTACACGAGCGGGCAAAGCACGAATGTCTTCGTGGCGGATGTAAATCAAGATGGTTTCCCGGACCTGCTGATATCAAATAGCAGCTTTTACGAGGACGGCTTCTACTCAGAACCCGGCAACGCGGTCACCGAGCTGCTGAACCTGGGATCTCAAACGAATCCCAACCTCGCGGCATCGAGCACGAATCTTGCTGCGTCAGGGAAATCGTTTGTTGCGGGGAGTTCGATCACTTTCACTGCCACAGTGAGCGGGACCTCGTCGAGTGGCAGCACGCCAAGTGGCTCAGTGCGCTTCGCAGATCAAACAGGAGTCGAGTCCACTGTTCCATTGGCTTCTTCTAGCAACGCTTCAGCCGCAGCGACATTCACGACGAGCACGATCGGAGTCGGAGCGGACACAATGAGCGCCACCTACTCGGGCGACAGCACGTTTGCTCCAAGCTTCGCCACGATTCCTCTGACAGCTACAGGGCTTCCCGATACCATCGCGTTCTCTGTCACGCCCAACCCAGTCTCTCTCAGTTCCATAGCGACCGTGAACCTCACCGTGAGCAATCCGGCGGGAAGCACAGCCGCGGTCCCAACGGGTTATATCGAGTTCCGCGACGGGTCAACGATCATCGGCGGGCCAAACAGCTTGTCGAACGGATCAACGACCTTCAACGCCAGCTTCACTACAGCTGGGACGCACACGCTCTCGGCGTGGTATTCCGGCGACGTGACCCACGTATCGAACACCGCAACGCAGACCGAGACGGTTCTGGTTACACCCAGTGTGTCTATCAGCGCGCCCACTTTTGTCACGACGGTACAGGTGCTTTCCGCCGCGATTTCCGTTAGCGGTGGTAGCGGAAATCCGACGCCCACCGGCTCGGTGACGCTGACCATCTCGACAACGGAAAACGGTGGAGGCAATACCTCGCCGGCCACAACTCTCAGCAATGGCGGCGCGACGATCAACATCCCCGCAGGATCACTTGCAGTCGGCACGTATTGGCTGACGGCCACTTATACGCCGGACGCAGCCAGTTCCTCAATCTATCTCAGCTCTTCGATCATGGGCTACTATGTTTCGGTTACGGCCCCACCTCCGACATTCGCAATTAGCGGCACAGCCGTCACTGTCGCCCCTGGCGCGACCACTGGGAATACTTCAACGATTACCGTGACGCCGGGTGGAGGGTTCACTGGCGGCGTGGCGCTTTCAGCCTCGATCACTTCCAGCCCCAACGGAGCCCAGTATCCGCCCAGCTTGAGTTTCGGCTCGACAAGCCCGGTGAGCATTACTGGAGCCAGCGCCGGAACGGCGACGCTAACTGTTCTTACAACAGCGCCCACCGTTGGCGCTTTGACCCTTCCTGTGCGTCCCGGCGTTCGATGGTACGCATCCAGTGGCGCTGCCCTGTCCTGCATTTTGTTCTTCGGCATTCGAGCAATGCGGCGAAGCTGGCGAACCATGCTTGGGATGCTCATGCTCTTGGTGGTTCTTGCTGACGGAGTGCTCGCATGCAGCGGCGGTGGCGGCAGTGGAAGCGGCGGAGGTGGTGGTGGCGGCACAACCATTCCCGGTACAACGGCGGGAACCTACATCGTGACTGTAACCGGAAGTTCAGGCGGGACATCGGAAACGTGCACGGTGACTCTCACCGTGCAATAGTTTGTCGTTCTGATTTGTCCAGGGAAATGCCGTTCTGTCTGGTAACAAAGTAGTTGCCGTGGTAGAGGTAGCTGTCCGGCGTCGTCCCTACTTGGCGCCGCGGTTTCCGAAGGCGTCGTAGGGCATGGTGACGACTTTTCCGTGGCCGGTCATGTGGGCTGAAGCCCCGCTCATTTGTCGTTTGCGGCACGACTGAAGTCGTGCCCTGTTACAAGGAACTCCATGGCTGGAGAACAAGGATCTCCCCTGGGTGGAGAACAGGGAATCTCCATGGGTGGGCAACAGGGAACTCACGGCTGGAGAACTTCTTGCGGCGCGGATGGAGTATTTCGGCGGGCTGTAAAGCGCGGAGCCCGCAGTCCATGCGCATAGGCGGCGCGGCCAAGGCCGCGCCCATGCGACTCTATAGGCTGCCGCGGAGCCAGTGGGTGAGCCGGTCGGCCGGGAGGCGGAGGCCGATGTAGAACTGGCCGAAGAGGGCGTAGACGGCGCTGACTTCGTCGAAGCGCATCTCGTAGATGAGCTTCTTGAAGGTGACCGGGTCGTCGGCGAAGAGATCGACGCCCCACTCCCAGTCGTCCAGGCCGATGGAGCCGGAGATGATCTGCTTGACCTGGTCGCCATAGCGGCGGCCGATGAGGCCGTGCTCGTGCATCATGCGCTGGCGCTCGGCAAAGGGAACGGTGTACCAGTTGGCCTGCTCGCCGCGCTTGCGGTCCATGGGATAGAAGCAGAGGTACTTGGATTCGGGAACGACGGGGAAGAGGCGCGGCGCCATGGCGTCGGTTTGGCGGTCGAGGGTGGCGGCGATTTCGGCCTGCCACTCGGGGGAGTGGGTTTGGAGGCCCAGGGCGGCGGCGGCCTCGTAGGTTTTGCGGCTGGACTCGTAGAGGCCGAGTTCGACCACCGATACATAGGAGTGCTCGAGGTCGAGGTATTCGTAGAGTTCGGTTTGAGCAAGATCGAGCTCGACCTGGTTGAGGGATTTGAGCGAGTCGCGGAAGTGGACCAGGATGAGGTCGCCCTTGTGGCCGAGCTGGGAGAAGAGAGCCGAGCGGATGGGCGCATCGGGGGCTTCGCGCTCCAGATTCTTGAGGACAGCGACGGCGTGGGCGGCGATGCGGTCGCGCTCAGGGGGCGGAGTGGCGCGCCAGGCCTTCCAGTCGAAGCGGAAGAACTGGTGGAGGAGGCTGGAGCCTTCGAGGGTGAGCGGAACCGGAGGGAAGACAGGGGGAAAGTCGGCCAATGGAATCACCTCGAGCCTATTTTGAACACCCCTCATCGTAGCAAAAGCAGCCAGGGAAGGGTCTTGAGGCCCTTGGCTGCGCGGTTCCGGTCGGGGGAGTGGGGCTGGTCCGGGGTGGACCTATATACTGAAAGCGCTCATGAACGAAAAAATTCTGGCCCTCCTGGTTCAATTCGTAACCCATGTCATCGAGGCCGGCGGATACGCCGGTATTGTTGCGCTGATGGGAATCGAATCGGCGTGTATTCCGCTGCCTTCCGAGATCATCATGCCGTTTGCCGGCTATCTGATTTATATGGGCCACTTCAGCCTGCTCCGGGTGGCAACGGCAGGCGCCTTGGGCTGCAATCTGGGCTCGGCGGTCGCGTACTGGATCGGGGCCAAGGGCGGGCGGCCGCTGGTGGAGCGCTACGGCAAATGGGTCCTGATGAGCCATCACGATCTGGACCGCATGACGGAGTTCTTTCTGAAGTACGGATCGATCACGGTGCTGCTGGCGCGGTTGTTGCCGGTGGTGCGGACGTTTATTGCATTCCCGGCGGGAATCGCGAAGATGCCGCAACTGCGTTTTCACATCTATACCTTTGTCGGCTCCTGGCCCTGGTGTTTTGCCCTGGCGTATGCAGGGATGAAGCTGGGCGAGGCGTGGCATACGGACCCCCGATTTTATCAGGCGTTTCACCGCTTCCATCTGGGAGTGGAGATTGCCCTGGTCGCGGCGATCGTCTGGTTTGTCTGGTCGCACGTGAATCGAGGGAGACAGGCGAAGGCGGCCTGAAGGCCGGATTTGGGATCGAAGCTCATGGCAAGGCGTACACTGTTCCGTCTGCAGAAAGATGAATTCGAACCGATTGGAACTGGAAATCATCAACAGAAGGTTAGGAGAAGCGATGTCAACTGAAGCGCAAGGCGGCCAGAAGACCGCCGAAGCATCCAAGATTGCGCCCGCTACGGGCAAACTGGGAGTGATGGTGGTCGGCCTGGGCGCCGTGGCCACCACGCTCATCGCCGGAGTCGAGGCCGTTCGCCGCGGACTGGCCAAGCCGATCGGCTCGCTCACACAGATGGGCACCATCCGGCTGGGCAAACGCACCGATAACACGTCTCCACTGATCAAGGATTTTGTGCCCCTGGCCGATCTGAAGGACGTGGTCTTTACGGGCTGGGACCTCTTCGAGGACAACGTCTACGAATCCGCGGCGCACGCCAAGGTGCTGGAGAAGGAGACCCTGGATCAGCTCAAGCCCTACCTGGAGACGATCAAGCCGTTGCCGGCGGTCTTCGACCAGTATTACGTGAAGCGCCTGCACGGCACGCACGTGAAGACGGGCAAGAACAAGCGCGACCTGGCCGACCAGGTGATCGCCGATATTCGTGCCTTCAAGAAGACGGTGGACCGCGTGGTGGTGATCTGGGCGGCTTCGACCGAGATCTTCATTGAGCCGACGGCCGTGCACCAGAGCATCGAGGCCTTCGAGAAGGGGCTGGAGAACAACGACATCGGCATCGCGCCCTCGCAGATTTACGCTTACGCGGCGCTGAGCGAGGGAGTGCCCTTCGCCAACGGCGCGCCGAACCTGACGGTGGATTTCCCGGCCATGGTCGAGCTGTCGAAGAAGAACGCGGCGCCGATCTGCGGCAAGGACTTCAAAACCGGCCAGACGATGATGAAGACGGTTCTGGCGCCGGCCTTCAAGGCGCGCATGCTGGGCGTTTCGGGCTGGTTCTCGACCAACATCCTGGGCAACCGGGACGGCGAGGTGCTGGACGATCCGCAATCGTTCAAGACCAAGGAAGAGTCGAAGCTGGGCTCGCTGGATTACATCTTCCAGCCCGAGCTTTACCCCGACCTCTACAAGGATCTCTACCACAAGATCCGGATCAACTATTATCCGCCGCGGGGCGACGAAAAAGAGGCGTGGGACAACATCGACATCTTCGGCTGGCTGGGCTATCCGATGCAGATCAAGGTGAACTTCCTCTGCCGCGATTCGATTTTGGCCGCGCCGATTGCGCTGGACCTGGTGCTGTTCATGGACCTGGCCAAACGCACGCCGTCGCTGCGCTCGATCGGCATTCAGGAGTGGCTCAGCTTCTATCTGAAGTCGCCGCAGAGCGCTCCCGGCCTTTACCCCGAGCACGATCTGTTCATTCAATCGATGAAGCTGAAGAACACGCTGCGCCACATCATGGGCGCCAGCCTGATTACGCACCTGGGCCTGGAATACTACGACTAGACCCCTGCGGTGGGGCCAGCGGCCTCCCGTTGGTCGGGGACTGGCCGTCCGGGCGGGCCGCTCCCGATGGTCGCGAAAAGCAAGAGCCTCATCCGCAAGGGTGGGGCTTTTGTTTTGGGGGTGGAATTGACGGTCTCACGGTTTCACCGTTTGCGTGTTTCCGTGAGGTTGGCGGAAGTTGGCGTTTAGTTTGAATGATTTAGGTGGCGTTTCACAGTTTCACCGCCAAAAACACGGTGCAAAAGTTTTTGTCCCCTGGCAGGGCAGCGAGCGAACGGAGAGGGCGCAAGAGATGCACTTGGCCTACCTCTTCGATTGTGCGCCAACAGAGGGTAATTTTCTGCAAAATGGGATCGGGAAAGTGCGCTGCCCGCCAGGCGTGCCTGCTGGATACGACGTTCTGCCGCCACGGAGAGGCTGCCGAATTCACCGTTATTCCGCCACCCTATGCATCTTTTTCTGCAGTTCCTCCTTGACTTGCTCGAGGTTGAAGGTGGCACCTTTCTGCATCGGCGGGCACCTACGCTGTGCTGAAAAGTTTGAAGGAGGGTTAGGACTCACAGGACGCGGCAGGATTTACGTGAGAATGCATCTAACGAACAAACCTGGCGAGCAACCGGATATAGGCAGTTTGGTAGGAGACGGATGGCTCGGTCACCTCCCAGGAATCGATTGGCCAGCCATCGCTAAAATCGGCATAGGCCTTTTGTGGCACTTCACCAAACGGGGGGGAAGGCGGCGCCTGCCCACAGCCAGGGTTGATCTTCGGGCAGCCGTTGGCCCAGTTGTAGCGCGGATTGGCGCCGCCCACGAGGTAGCCGGGCGGAGGACCAAATTTCGATCCGCTCACGCTGCCCCAAAGCGCGCTGCCGTGGGCAAACCAAGTATGGTAGAAACGGTCTACGGAATTGGTCGCGCCAAAGGCCTTCATGTTGGACAGATAGACCTTGCCGAGCGGATTGACGCCGTCGACATAGTGCAGATAGTCCGCCGCAGCGCTTAGGTCATCGGCCGGGCTGTGGCTGCCCAGGCCATACAGCGCTTCGTCGCCAAAAATGTTGCCGTGATTGGATTTGGTCGCGTTGCTACCCCAGTCATAGGCGGAAATATAGGCCCGGTAAGGATCGCTCTCGGCGGCCTTCCAACCGTCGTCTTCGAAGCCTTTGGCAAACTCGGTCTTGATGGCGGACGAAACCGAAGGCGTGGCCCCGGCCAGGCTTGCATAGTAGATTAAAGGCGCTGTCTGCGGGTAGTCGAAATCAAGCGTACGGTGATCGGTAAAGATCCGATTGTCGCGGTAATGGGCGTCGATATAGTCGCGATAGATCGTCTCTCCCGTCAGATCGAAGAGATAGACGGCGGCGGCTATGGCTCCCATCTCGCGTCCGTAATCGTCAACCTCCTGCTGCCCAGACGCAAGCCCTTCAGAATGATCGCGTGGATCGTTGTTATAAAAGAGCACGTGCGGATGCGCCTGAGCCCACTCCCAGGCCTTCAGCGCCCGCTTTCTGAGATCGTCGGCAAATGTTTTGAGGGCCGGAAACTGCGCGTAGGTCTTGGCCGCATAGGCAAAGGCCTCGGCGCCCGCATAGGTCGAAGAGGTGGTCGCGGGGCCATAGAAGCTAGGCCCCGTAGCCGCCGAAGCCGGGCTTCCCGACGCTGATCCGATCACCGAGAGCAAGGAGCCATCCTTATTTTGCATGCGCTTGAGCCACTCAAGCTCCCATTTGACCTCGTCGAGCAAATCGGGGATGCCGTTGCCGGATTCCGGAATGTTAAAGTCGTCGGTAAAGGCTGTCGGGCTTTCGTGATACGCGTGAAGGAGGCCCACCACATAGTCGCCGCTCCAGCGGGTGTAACGATTGAAATCACCGGCGTCAAACCATCCGCCGTGCAGATCACGGGCTGTCGCCTTATCGCCCTTGGCGCTATAGAGCCGAGCCTTGGAGTCTTGATCCGGGCCGAGATGACTTGCCTTGTCTGCCCAGCCGGCGCCCGCATAACGCGCCTTCTTGGTAAAACCGGCGCGCTGATAATAGAGCATGCGCACAGCCCGCACCAAGATTGGCTTATAGAGATTGGCCGCGACCGAAAAGGCCGCGGAATCGTACCCCGCCTGCTTGTCCCGGATCAGATAGCGACCCGGTGTGACAACGCCCGAAAAGTCGAATTGCCACGCATGGTCGCCTGAAGAGGGATCGACAGCGCCGGCGTGCCAGGCGACAGGCGCCCCCTCAAAGACAACTGCTCCCGTCTCCACATTGACGACCTGATAGACCTTCCCCGGCGCAAAGTGCCATTGGCTATCGAAACCGGTAGCCGGATCGCGGATAACGGCGACTTTTTTTGCATCCGGAAGATAGCCAAACTGATCGACGACGATGAAGGGCGTAGGCGACGCGCTGCCCTTGGAGTTGCCGTTGGCACCGGCTGGAAGGCTCGGACAAAAACAAAGTGCAGCAAGCCCTGCGATCAAGACCTTCTTCAACATGACCCGCCCAACCCCTTACAAGGAAGTCTTTGATGCCGAGCTCGGAGCGAGACGCTACGAATTCAGCTCAAGGCTGTATTCATTATGTCAGTTGACCGCGCAACGCCGCAGATGATCGACTGGACCGAGCATGAATGAACCCAGGGATTTGCCTCAATTTACCCTCGACAACTATGAAAACGATTTTGCCGATCGCCATCTGCTGCAGGATGTGGTGACGAAGTGGGCGAAGATCAAATCGGAAGCGATTGCCATGGTGAGCGCGGACGGCAGCCGGGAGGTACCCTGGGGCGAATTCGACCGCATGACGACGGCGCTGGCGAGGGAGTTGTTGCGGCTGGGCTTCACGAAGGGCGATTTCCTGGTCACGCTGCTACCGCTGTCGGTGGATCACGTGCTGCTGGAGTACAGCTGCTTCAAGATCGGCGTCATCGTTGCGCCGCTAGATTTGCGCTTGCCGGCCGCAGAGGTGCTCAGGGCGCTGGAGATTCTGAGGCCGCGTGGGTTTGCCGGCCTGGGCGTGAAGGCGCCGCTCGATCTGAGGCCGCTGTGGCGCGCCGTGCAGGCGCAATGCCCGTGGATCGAGCAGTACATCGCGGTGGATTCAGATGAGGCGATTGCAGGCACGCGGGCGTTTGCTTCGATTGCGGAGCCGGCGTGGCGCAATGCGACAGAGGAAGATGCAGCAGCGCTGGACGGGATCGCGGTGAGCGAGAACGACGGCGCGCTGGTGATCTTTACCACGGGCTCGACCGGATCGCCCAAGCCGGCGCTGCTCTCACACCGCAACATCACGGTGCAGAACATGTGCCTGTGCGGCGCGTTCTTTGGCGGAGACAGCGGCAGCCGTTCGCTGGTCAATCTGCCTCCGTCGCACGTGGGCGGCCAGACGGAGATCATGATGTGCACCTTCTTCGGCGGAGGGACAGCGGTTCTGCTGGAGATCTTCGACGCCAGCCGTTCGCTGCGCGCCATCGCAGAGCATCGGGTGCAGCTTCTGGGACAGATTCCGGCGATGTTCAATTTGGAGTGGATGCTGAAGGAGTACGACCGCTACGACCTCTCCAGCCTGAGGTTTGCCGCCTACGGAGGCAATGCGGTGTCGCGGCCGTTCATGGACAAGCTGGCCACCATGGCGCCGGTGATCGGCACGGGGCTGGGACTGACCGAAACCGCAGGCTTCTGTACTTACATTCAGGCCGACGCGGCCGAGCGGGAGACGGTTCTGGGCGGGCTGGGGCAGGATATGCCGGTGTATCCGTGCACCATTCGCGAAGCCATGCGCGACGATGGCAACGCCGGCGAGGAAATGGCAAGCGGCGCAATCGGGCACGTCTGCTTTTGCGGGCCGCAGACGTTTCTCGGGTATGTCAACGATGCCGCAGCCACGGCGCGGACGATTTCGCGCGACGGATTCCTCTATACCGGGGATCTGGGCTACAAGGACGCGGCGGGGCTGCACCTGACCGGGCGGGACAAGTGGGTGATCAAGTCGATGGGCTACCAGATCTTCCCCGGCGATGTGGAGCAGCACATCTGCGGCCTGACGGAGAAGGTAGCTAACTGCGTCGTGGTGGGCGTGGAGCATGAGGTGATATCCGAAGCGGTGGTGGCCGTGGTGGAGAAGAGAGCCGGGGTTGAGCTGGAACGGCCGGAACTGGACCGGCACGCGCGCGGTTTGCCGTCGTATATGCGACCGCGGCATTGGATCGTTCTCGAAGCCGGCCAGATGCCGCTGAACCGGGTGGCGAAGCCGGACTACCTGCGCGCCCAGGAGATGGCTCGGCAGGAGATCGAGCAGTTACGCGCGCGCGGCGAGTGGGACAGAGGCTTTGCCAAGTGCGAGCCGGAGGGAAGCGGCGGAGAGGGCGAGTAAGGGCTGTTGCAGTCTCTCAGGTCCGATCGACCGGGGCGCGTCTCAGGCGGCGATGGCTTGGGCAAGGCGGCGGACGGTGAGGACGGTGATGTCGTCTTCCTGGCCGAATTCCTTGGCGGCGTCGGCGATGTAGAAGGCGGACTGATTGCTCAGGTTGTGGACGCGGTCGAAGCCGAAGAGTTCGCCGGAGGGACGGCGAGCCTCGACGACGCCGTCGGAGAGCAGGAGAATGCGGTCGCCGGGGTGCAGGTAGAGGCGGACTTCTTCATAGCTGACCTCGGGCAGGACGCCGAGAGGCAATCCGCCGGGCAGGGCGACCTCCTGGCTGTTCAGGTAGGGCGGCAAATGACCTGCGTTGGCCAGCACGAGTTCGCCGTTCGCGCTAAATAAAGCGGCCTGGCAGGTGGTGAAGCTGTCGCTGCCGGCGAGGACGCTGTTCAGGGATTCGAGAATGCGGGCCGGACTCTTCTCCGGGGTGTTGCGCAGAGCGCCCATGAGCATGGAGACGTTCATGGCGGCCTTGAGGCCCTTGCCGGCCACGTCGCCGATGACCACCAGCAGGCTGCCGTCGGCGGTGGGCTGGACGTGAAAGAAATCGCCGCCGACTTCATTGGCCGGATTGTAGATGGAGTCCACTTCGAAGCCCGGAGTCGCGAGCCTTTCGCGCGGAATCATCAGTTCCTGCACGCTGCGGGCGGCGGCCAGTTCGCTGGCGGCGCGCTCCTGGTCGTGGTGGATGCGCAGGAAGCGGCCGAAGATGATGATGACAATCACCAGAATGCCGGTGAAGTCGGCGATGGAGGCAAAGTGGATGGGAATGGGGCCGGCCTGGAGGGTGAGCGGGGAGCGGAGATCGCGGCCCCCGAAGTTGCTCATGCCGGTCATGTACAGGGCCTCGATCCAGGCCAGCAGGCTCAGCAGCAGGGGAATGAAAAGCAGGCCGGCCTCGAAGTTGCGGCGCAGGGTGGCCTTGATGAGCGTGACGAAGATGAAAAGCATCCAGCAGGCGGTCCAGAGGGCGCTGCCGATGAAGACCACGGCGAGAGCAATGCCGTAGAGTGCGCCGTGTCCGGGATACAACAACATGGGACTGATTCCGGCGAGGATGGGGGCGGTGAAGCGGAGCAGGCGGATCGTCCAGCGCCTGGGCAGGGAGAGGAAAGCAACCAGGAACTCGAAGTAGAGATAGGCTGAAAGAACGAGCATCTGGAGGAGAGCGGCCTGAGCCCAGAGATGGTCGAGGTGGGCGGTGCTTCCGGCCAGATCGACAAAGCCGACGGGCGCCTGCACCAGTTCGTAGAGGGCCAGCCACAGATACTCGGGATGCCCTTTCTGGCTGTAATAGAGGGCCAGCAGGAAGAGCACCAGAATCATGAGCAGGATGGAATTGACCAAGCGGGGCAGACGCTCGAAGAGATTGTGAACGGACCAAAGCTCCAGCACGCGGTCCAGGTCCTGCCGGCAGCCCAAATGGATTTTTCGATGGGAGAAGAAGGCGGTATAGGCGCCCCAACCGAAAGGAATGTACTCACTGCGCAGGACGAGGGTGAGGGCGGTTTCCGAGGGGGGCAGATCGATGGCGTAGATGCGTGAGATTTGCTGATAATGGCCGGCGGCATCTCCGTGCGGCCCTTCGGGCTGAATGAGGCGGCCGTTGGCGAAGACGTCGACGCCGAAGGACTCGGAGCCGGTGGTTCCGCTGAGGGCGGGCGGCAATTCGAGGAGCAGAAAGACCGGCTGATGGTTGGGCGCCAGCTTGAGATGGAGACGGAACCAGGCAAAGGGGCGATGGAGGCCGGTGGGATAGCTGGCCAGGCCCTGCGGGCCGGATTTGGCTTCCGAATTGGGCGCGTTGGCGGGATGGTCCTCGTCGGGCACGTCGGCAAAGGATTCCTGGGCGTCGCGAACGGCCCAGGTGGAATCGTCGAAGTCGGGCATTGCCGCGGCGGGATTGGCCGTAATGCCGACGCGCCAGCCCTTGTCGAGAACCAGAGGCGAGCCGAGATTGCTGGCGTCGAAAATTGCATCGGGTGTGTGCGGGGCATTGACTGGCGTCGGCATGGAATGGCCGTGAGCCCGCAACAGGTTTTCCAACGGAGGGTGTGGATGGGGCTGCTGGGCCATGAGTTGCATCGCCCCACAGACGGCCATTGCTGCTACCCTAAGGATGGTTTGGCGCAAGACGTCTCCCCCAAATTCCGCGTGTTCTCCACTGTAATTCAGACGGGTGTAAGCTCCAAGGGAACGCACCGGCCGCCGAGCGGGCCGGAGTCTCCTGGATTGCCTGTTTTCGTAAGGAAAGAGGCGACGGGCCGCGCGAAATATTCTTTCGGGCGGTTGCCAAAAGAGAAGATACTAGCGTCTAACCAATAGAGCGAAGCGGCACGAGCGGCGGCGCTGCCTTTGCTGGAGGTGAGGTCATGAGGGCACATTTCAAAGCATCGAAAGCCGTTCTGCTGGCAGGATTGGCGCTGGCCACCACACTCTGGGCGCAGACTACCCCCCAATCCACCCCATCCGGCACGCCCCCGGCCAGCACTCCCTCGGCGCAACCGGCTCCGGGCACCACTCCCGTTGGCAGCGATACGCCCGCCGCGAGTTCGACGAAAGAACCTGCATCGGGAACGGCTCAGGCCGGCGGCGACAAGACCTCCTCCAATCCCAAGGAGAAACCGGCGCCGGGAACCACGCCGGTGGGCGGCGACTCTCCGGCCACGGCCGTCGATCCGGACAAGGTGGTCGAGCCGGGCAGCCAGAAGATCAACGTGAAGCCGGGCAGCATCGACGATGTGAGCGCGGTAGGGAACCGGGATATCGGCGCGCGGGGCATGGGCAACTGGTACTCGGTGGACACCGAGATCAAGATGGGCAAGATGTATGCCATGGAGATCGAGAAGAGCACCAAGTTCATTGCCGATCCCGTGGTGTTGGAGTATGTGAACCGGATCGGGCAGAACATCGTGAAGAATTCCGACTGCAAGGTGCCGTTCACGATCAAGATCATCGATTCGGACGAGATCAACGCCATGGCGCTGCCGGGCGGCTTTTTCTATGTGAACTCCGGGCTGATTTTGAATGCGGACGAAGAGGCGGAACTGGCCGGGGTAATGGCCCACGAGACCGCTCATGTCTGCGCCCACCACGCGGTGCGCGAACAGACGCGCATGAACTATGCCCAGTTGGGCACCATTCCGCTGATCTTTATCGGCGGCTGGACGGGCTACGGAATTTACGAGGCCGCCTCGCTGGCCGTGCCGATCACCTTCCTGCACTTCTCGCGGGATTTCGAGGCGCAGGCCGACTACCTGGGTGTGCAATATATGTACCGGGCCGGCTACGACCCGCAGGCGTTCATCAGCTTCTTTGAGAAGATTCAGGCTCTGGAAAAGCGCAAGCCAGGCGCCGTGGCCAAAGTCTTTGCCGACCACCCGCAGACGCCCGACCGCATTTTGCACTCGCAGGAAGAGATTGCCCGCATTCTGCCACCGAGGGACGAGTATACGGTGACGACCTCGGAGTTCGACGACATCAAGGCCCGGCTGGCGCGGATCGAGAACAAGCGCCGGCTGACCGATTCGAAGGACAAAAACAAGCCCTCGCTGCGGCGGGCGAGCACCGGGTCAAGCGATCCGACCAGTCCGTCGGACACCTCAAGCACCTCGGGCGACGACGACAAACCGACGCTGCACCGGCGCGACGACCAGAACTAGGGCTTTGAGAGCGTCACTTCGAAGATCGCGATTGAGTGCGTGATTCCCAGGTCCCAAAATCGGGAGTTGGGGCACCCCGGCGCGGTTCCATCCTGGCGCCGAGCGGCGGCGCAGGGAGGTGGTTTGCGGCTTGCGCCGTGGTTTGCTGCGCTATACTTTGGTTTCGGAGAGGCACATCGCCGGATGGCAGTGAAATGCGGCGCGCCAAGATGCAGGAAGGATGCATAGGCGGCGCTCTCCGGGGACGCTTTCCTATCATGAAGAAGATCGCCATCTTTGCAGCTGCTTTCGCCCTCATCCTCCTGCTGACGAAGATCGCCAATCAAATCCCCCCCGATCCGCCTCCAGGGACGGCGTTCTCTCTGAAAGCGCAGCATGTGGTGCAGTGTTCTCAGGATGAGATCACGCTGGTGGACGGCCACCAGACGGCGACCCATCTGGTGAAGGACGAGAGTTGGCCGGAGTGCTCGGTCTTCCAGAAGGACGATGTGCTGGACTTCTACCTTTCCCGCGGCGCAAAGACTCATTTCCTGAGCTTCGAGAAGACGGTGTGGTGGCGCAAGGCGATGTAAGGGGAAGGCCCCCCGGCGGGATTCTCAGAGAAATGCACCATCCGTTCCAACAGCCCAAGCTCTTGGGCCGGGCTTGAGTTGCGCCACAACCGGCTGGGTAGGGAGCCGGAATCTGCCGGCGCGGCCTTCGGAACCGGCTGAGATAAATCCGGTTAATTTCCTGTAACTGCCTGAAAATCCTTGAAATGGCGGGTGAAACCGCGCTATATACAAGACTACCGGCAGGTTTGCCGGAATCTGCCCTGAGGCAACTCTGCTGCCAGGAGGCAATCATGCGCAACGCCGCCGCCCGTTCCAACCTGCTGGTTCCCGAGGTGCGCGAGGTCATGGATATTCGCCAGGCCTCGGACTATCTGGGCATCTCTCCCGACACGCTGTACAAGTACGCCTCGGAGGGCTTCGTGCCCGCTTTCAAGCTGGGCAATCGCTGGCGCTTCAAGCGCTCGCGGCTGGACGAGTGGATGGACCGGCAATCGGACATCCAGGCGGCCGAGGCGGAGATCGACCCGCAGCAGAAGAAGACGGTCAAGCCGGCGTTCTAAGAGCAGGGAATAGGGAATAGGGAGTAGGAAAGGCCGCGATGCGGACACGGAAGACGATGATCGTGCTCATCCTGCTCTCGCTCATCCAATGCGGGCCGGGACAGCAAGAGCAACGATCGGTGCTTCTCCCAGCACATGAAGCTAAGGCGGTTGCAAGCAGCTATTCGCGAGAAAGGTCGGAGAAGTTCGACGGAAGCTGGCAGCCGGCCAAAGCGGATCTCGACGATTTGGAGGCTAATCTCTCGCAGATCTCAAACTTAAAGATATATGGATGGGATTCCAAAATTCACATCGACCATCCTGGCCAATATTTTCGGCAGTATGTGGCTGTCAGGGTCGCAGGGCAAAAGAGAATCTTCGTCAGTGCGTTCTGCGACGAGAAGCCGCCGTTCGATTGGCATGATCGACTCTACGTCGTTTCAGACGGGGCAACCTGCTACTGGCAGGCAATCTATGACCCGGCGACGAAGCAGTTTTCAAATCTGAGAATCAACGCTCGCGCCTGAATTGATCGCCGACGGTATCTTCTGACCCCTGCTCCCTGCGCCTCCATGATTTATTCTCTACGAGTGAACCACTTACGCCGCATTGGCGCGTTGCGCCGCCGTTTGACCAAGGCCGGCCTGCATGGGCTGGTGGTCACGCATCTTCCCGACCTTCGCTATCTCACTGGGTTCACAGGCTCGAGCGCCGCTCTGGCCGTGACGCGGCGGGCCGCGCGACTGTTTACCGACGGCCGCTATACCGAGCAGGCCGCGGAAGAGGTCGAGGGAGCGCAGGTCCATATCGTTTCGAGTTCGCCGGCCGTGGCCGCCGTGGAGTGGCTGGCCGCGCAGCCTGGCGTGGAGTTCGCCGGTTTCGACCCAGCGTGGACGACGGTGGCCGACCTGGCCCGGTGGAGGGCCGCACTGCCCTCGCGGCTGCGGCGCAGCTTTCTCTCCGTGCTGCCTGCCCCCATGGTCGAGCCGCTGCGCATGGTGAAGGACGAAGACGAGCTGGCGCTGATGATCGAGGCGGCACTGATGGGTTGCAAGCTCTTCGACCACATCCTGACCTTTATCCGGCCGGGCATTGCGGAGATCGAGGTAGCCGCGGAGTTGGAACACCATGCGCGGCTGCTGGGCGCCGAGGGAATGTCGTTTGAAACGATCGTCGCCTCGGGCGTGCGGTCGGCTTTGCCGCATGGCAGAGCGACCACCGCGGCGCTGCCCCGGCGAGGCTTTCTGACCCTCGACTTCGGTGTTATTCTCAAGGGTTATTGCTCGGATATGACCCGTACCGTGTACCTGGGAAGCCCCAAGACCAACGAGCGGAACGCATACCACGCGGTGCTGGAGGCCCAGGAAACCGCAGTGGCTGCGGTCTGCTCGGGCATCAGCTGCGGGGAAGTGGACGAGGCCGCCCGGGGCGTGTTGCGCAGGGCCGGTTTAGCAGAGGCATTTACGCATTCCACCGGTCATGGCGTCGGACTGGAGATTCACGAGCCGCCGCGCATCGGCGCCGAACAGACAACCAGGCTGCTGCCGGGCATGGTGGTGACCATTGAGCCTGGAATCTACCTGGCGGGCCAGTTCGGCATCCGCATCGAAGACATGGTGGCAGTGACCGGAACCGGAGGGCAGGTGCTGACGCCGGCGCCCAAGGCCCTCATCGAACTTTGAAACCTCCCGTCCCACGTGAATGTGGGAGACTTAAGGAACGAATGAATCCGCTGAATCCAGAAGATATCCAGGATCTGAAGAAACTGATTGAGTTTCTGAAAGAGAATCAGGTTGCCGAATTCGAGCTGGACCGGGGCGAATTGCGCGTCCGGCTCAAGTTCGATCAGCCCCAGACTCCGGCGGCTACATTGTCGGATCTGGCGAGCCTGTTGTCTGGCGCGCGGACAGCGGCGCCGGCAACTGCAGTCTCGGCCACAGCGCCGGAAGCCGCGCAGGTTCCCGTGGACCCGGATGCCGGATTGCATCTGGTGAAGTCGCCGATCGTGGGCACGTACTACGGTTCGCCTTCGCCGGGCGCGGCGCCCTTTGTCTCTCCCGGCGATCACGTGGACAAGGGCCAGGTGATCGCGATTGTCGAAGCCATGAAGCTGATGAACGAGATCGAATCCGATGCCACCGGCGAGATCGTCAAATGCTTTGTTTCCAACGGCCAGCCCATCGAGTTTGGGCAGCCCCTCTTTTCCGTCCGGCTGGGGTGAAACGACAGCGGAGTGAGCGGAGCTAGCGGTGTTCGCCGGCTCCCCCCTAACTCCGCTCACAACGCTTGCGTCGCTAACCCCGCTTAAAGGGCCTTGAATGTTTCGTAAAGTACTGGTTGCCAATCGTGGCGAAATCGCGCTGCGGGTTCTGAACGCTTGCCGGGAACTCGGCATCCGCACGGTCGCTGTCTATAGCGAGGCGGACCGCAATTCGCTGCATGTCCGTTTTGCCGACGAGGCCATCTGCATCGGCCCTCCGCGTCTGTCGGAGAGCTATCTGAATGTGCCCGCAGTGATCTCCGCGGCCGAGATCGCCGATGTGGATGCGATCCATCCCGGCTATGGTCTGTTGAGCGAGAACGCCAACTTCGCCGAGGTCTGCCGCGCATCGAATATCAAGTTCATCGGCCCGCCGCCCGAGGTGACACGTCTGATGGGCGAAAAGGAAAAGGCGCGCCAGGCGATGAAGAAGGCCAAGGTGCCGATTCTGCCCGGCTCCGACGGCATTATCGCCACGGCCGAGGAAGCGCAGATATGGGCCAGGAAGGTTGGCTTCCCGGTGATTCTCAAGGCCAAGGCCGGCGGCGGCGGGCGCGGCATGAGAATCGTACGCACCCCGGAGGAGTTGCCCAACCTCTTTCATGCAGCCTTTACCGAGGCGGCCAACGCATTCGGCAACGGCGAGCTGTACATGGAGAAGTTCATCGAGAATCCGCGCCACATCGAGTTCCAGATGCTGGCCGACGAGCACGGCAACGTGGCCTCGCTCTTTGAGCGCGAATGCTCCATCCAGCGCCGCCATCAGAAGCTGGTCGAAGAGGCTCCGAGCCTGCAGATGACGCCCAAGCTGCGCGAGGAACTGGGCCATACGCTGTGCCGATGCCTGAGCGAGATCGGCTACCAGAACGCCGGCACCGTCGAGTTTCTGATGGACGAGGAGCGGCAACTCCACTTTATCGAGATGAACACCCGGGTGCAGGTGGAGCATCCGATTACCGAAGCCATTACCGGCGTGGACATTGTAAAGGCGCAGTTGCGCATCGCGGCCGGCGAGCGGCTGAGCGCCATCCTGCCGCAGAAGCTGGAAATTCGCGGCCACGCGATGGAATGCCGGATCAACGCCGAGCATCCCGTAAAGTTCACGCCTTCGGCGGGCAAGATCAGCGCCTTCAACGTGCCCGGCGGCAACGGCGTGCGCGTGGATACGGCGCAGTACGCCGAGAGCGTGGTCCCGCCCTACTACGACTCGCTGATCGCCAAGCTCATTACCCACGGCTGCGACCGCGCGGAGGCCGTGGCCAAGATGGAACGCGCGCTCAGCCAGTTTGTAGTGCAGGGGATTGAGACCTCGATTTCGATGCATCAGGCGATCTTTGCCGACGCAGATTTCCGCTCGGGCAACTTTGACACCGGGTTCATGGAACGGTTTGCGGTAAAGAAAGCTGAAACCGGCAAATAGGCGCATACGGAAAATGACAAAAACAGCCCATCGGATGAGTCCGGTGGGCTGTTTTTTTTGTGTTTTTGGGAGCTTTGGAGGCCGGTGAGCGGAGTGGATAATTTTTATCGCTTTTTCTTCGCTTTTCTTGCAAAGATCGGGTATGCTGGCTTCGCAACATGGGAGGTTGCCTGATGGACTTTCAAAAGGAACTGATTGCCGAGTTCGACCGCGAGACCGCCAAGACGCGCAAGATTCTTGAGGCGATCCCGGCCGATGTGGATTTCACCTTCAAACCCCACGCCAAGTCGATGGCGCTGGGCCGGCTCGCCGGGCATTTGTTGGAGACCTCAGGAGATTGGGCGGTTCACACCCTGACAACCGACAAGCTGGAGTTCCCGGCCGACCACAAATTCGAGCCTTACATCCCCGCATCGAAGGAGGCTCTGCTGGAGCGGTTTGACCAGGACACGGCCAAGGCCAAAGCGGCGCTGGCCAAGTTCGCGCCGGAAAAGTGGAGCGAGAACTGGAAGTTTGTGGCGGGCGGCCAGGCCTGGATCGACGAAACCAAGTACGAGGTCTGGCGCAACTGGGTGCTCAACCATGCGATCCACCACCGGGCGCAGTTGGGCGTCTATCTGCGCGTACTCGGCAATCCGATTCCCGGCACGTACGGGCCGTCGGCGGACGAAATGTAGGAAGTGCAGTTGTCAGTTGTCAGTGATCAGTTGTCAGTGGGCGAGAACGGCAGTGGGTTTTAACTTGTACTCTTGGGCAGGTTGAGGACTCCCTGGATCTGGTTCCTGTCAACCGATTACTGACCACTGACAACTGTTTCGACTACTCTTATTCCATGCCTACTTCGTTTCCCAAGCTCTATCCCATCCTGGATTCTTCGATCATTCCAGCCATTGGCCGCGCGGAATTCCTGCGCCGGCTGGGCGCTTCGCTGGCCGAGGCCGGCGTGACGCTGCTGGAATACCGCAACAAGACCGGCGCCGAGGCCGAATTGCTGGCCGACGCCTCTGTGCTCCGCTCCGCGCTGCCTGCCGGACAAGTGAAGCTGATTCTCGATGACCGGGCCGATCTGATTGAACAGATTGGCTTTGACGGCGTGCACGTGGACGCCGGGGACGCTTCGCCGGCCGAAGCCCGGCGGCTGCTGGGACCTGACCGCATCATCGGGACCTTTGGCGGCGGCGCGGCGCTGGTTCCGGGAGTTCTGCAAACTCCGGCGGACTATTTCTCGATCGGCGCGGTGTATCCGACCCGAACCAAACAAGTCTCGTCGGCGCCTATCGGCGTGGAGGGCGTGCGGCGGCTGCGCCAGTTGGCTGGACCGGACCCGGTGCTGGTGGCCGTTGGCGGCATTACGCTGGAGCGGGCGCCTGCCGTGCTGGAAGCCGGAGCGACGGTTCTGGCGGTTGCCGGGGCATTCTTTCGCCAACCGGAGCCGGCGGCCGAGTTCCGCAGATGGACGGCTGAACTCGGGTGAGCTTTGCCTGGATGAATTCGCAGGTTCCCATCTTCGGCGCGATGAGGCTGCGCCGAAGGTGGAGCACCTGGCGTGAGTTCAGGGTCTCCCGTCCTAGCAGCAGAATGGCAAAACGCAGGTTCTTCGACTCCGCTGCGCTTCGCTCAGAATGACAGCAAGGATGGGGCACGGGCACCTTGAAAATGGGCTGCGTTGCTTTCTTGAATCTCTATCTGAAGCTCTTACTGGGTGAGGTAGGGATGGTGATGATGGTGGTGGTGATGATGGTGTACTACCACTACCACCTGCGCCTGCGCCGCATAGGGTACTGCGAGACAGAAGACGAGGGTCAATCCGAGCAGAAACTTTTTCATATCTTTATGATGATGCGCCGCATGACAATTAGCAGAGCTACTTTGACCTGCCCGTGCAAACACCGATTCCGGTGCGAATCCGCACATGGTATATGCTTCTCCAAGTGACGAACCAAAATCTCAATACAAACCAGGCGGAGGCGGCGCCGGCCCACGCTCAGGCCCACGCTCCTCGGCTGGTGGAAAGTCTTGGCCTCTTCAGTTCCACGGCGCTGGTGATCGGGTCGATGATCGGCTCCGGCATCTTTATCGTGGATGCGGACATTGCGCGCGGCACCAACTCTCCGGCGCTTTACCTGGGCGCGTGGGTGGTGACGGCGATTCTGACCATGACGGCCGCGCTGAGCTACGGCGAGCTGGCGGCCATGATGCCCAAGGCCGGCGGGCAGTACGTTTACCTGCGCGAGTCGCTGGGACCGCTGTGGGGTTTTCTCTACGGGTGGACGCTTTTTCTGGTGATTCAGACGGGCACCATCGCCGCCGTCTGCGTGGCCTTCGGCAAGTTTCTCGGCGTCTTTTTTCCGGCGATTTCGACGACCCACTGGCTATGGCATATCGCCCATGTTCCCGCGCTGCGAGTGGGGCCCATGGTGCTGGGCAACATGGAGATCGGCGTCAGCACGGCCAACCTGACCGGCATCG
>Ga0181535_10001184_pt1 | contig 35168 bp, 26 predicted proteins | sample PEATcosm2014_Bin_44_FD_119774 | JGI IMG/M metagenome (GOLD analysis project Ga0181535, IMG submission 119774) | Peatland microbial communities from MTU Mesocosm Facility, Houghton, MI, USA - PEATcosm2014_Bin17_30_metaG | ecosystem: Environmental > Terrestrial > Soil > Wetlands > Peat | place... | reverse complement strand
TGGAAGCCGTGCGTGCGCAAGAGCAGTGTGGCGCGTTGCTGAGCGCCTTCCTCGCCGAGGTATGGCGCCAGGTCATCCACCAGGCCGCCGCGGACATCCTCCCAGTTTTCACCGGCGGGCAGCGTGGCGATTTGGTCGCGCAAGGATTGCAGCACATTGGCCGCCTCAATTCCAGTCACGGTAAAGACGCGATTGCGCAACTCGGGCAGGAGCTGATCAAACACTGCCTTGGTCACGACAGGCTTGCTCGCGATGGTCGCGATCGCCTCTTCGTGCGGGGTGGGTTGGAATGTAATATCCATCTCTGTTTTTGGTAGGGTGAGACTCCGTCGAACCCTAACTCGATCACAATCTGATTTGGGTTCGACGGAGTCTCACCCTACCGTTATTTGTTTTTCAATCCAGCGGCCGCGCAGGCTTGCAATGCCTCGTCCAACAATTGCTGGACGCGCTGGGGTTTCCAGTCGGCATAGAATTTCTTGGCATTCTCAAAGGCCTCTTCCTTGTTGCGTGCTGTCATGATTATTTCGCGTAATGGGGCGTGCGCGCCGCGCAGGGCGATAGCCAGGGCTGGCGCCGCATCGTCTGCAATGAGATCAGACGGATGCGGGACGTGCGCGGGCGAGGGAAGCGCGTTGCGCGCGGTGACGGGGGAATCGGTGGGATCGGGCGGCACTGTCGCGGCTTTGCGGCGGATGGGGAAACCGAGTTTTTTATTAAGGACGGGCAGAGCGGAATCGTCAGGTTCGAGGCCGGCCAGCGCGAGATTATTCAGCGTGTCGCTTGTCTCTTTGGATTCGTCCTCATTGGGCACCACCACTTCCGCGACGGGCATTTCAGATTCATCGCCACAGTTCAGGACAGGGGTCAACCCATAGTTTGGTTCATTTCAATTGGTGAATTGCGCAGCCACTTGGTGAAAAATAAATGAGAAAGAAATGACCGTGCTATGGATTGATCCTTTTATCATGTTGAATCGGCGGAACCGGCTGTGCGCGTTTTGATTGTGAAGGATGCGAAAAGGAGGAAATAATTTGTGATTTTCTTTGCCTTTCATGGAGGCTTTGCGCGAGCTGCGCGTGGCTTTAAGTTTTGGCTCTCATATTTGTTTGACCCAAACAAGTCATTAACCTCCAAAATCATATTTTTTTTCGGCTCCGTTTATTATTGCGTTTATAACTTATAAAGTAAGCGTCACGCCTGGCACCACTGTTCAACCGCAAGATAGGCGTCATAGTATTCTGCTATGACGGATATACAGAAGTCTGATGGAGCCATATTAAAGACCGACGCCAGAGGGCGCTTGCAAACGCCGGCGGCGCGACGGCATAGGCATAGGGGTCAACCCATAGTTCGGTTCATTTTAGTTGACTAAAAGTGTGGAGAACAGTTGAATTTTCTACAGATTTCCACTTGCCACTTTCCCAACTTTGCGACTTTGCAGTGCTATGTCGGAGATTTACGCATTTTTGGCAAAGTTTTTCCTCCTTTTGGTTGCGGCTCTGCCGCGCCAAGACTTTGCGACTTTGCGTTGAATTCTTATCCCCCGTCCCCGTCCGATTTCAGCGACTTTGCGTTGAATTCACATGTGTTTGTCAGCGCAGTCATTACGCAGGGGTCACCAAAGCATGGTTCATTTCTGGGTTGACTAAAAGGGTGGGAAAAGTTATAAACGGATCATTCCACGAAAGTTGCGGATGCATTTGGGCGCGTCGAAGAGCGCAAACTCGCGTCCGCACAGTTGGATGCGCAGCCACGCGGTGGAAAATAAATGAGAAAGAAACCAGACCATGCCATTATTTGACCCCTTTCTGAATTGATGATTGAACCGGGGGGGCTTTGACAGATTAACGGCTGAACTTATGAAAACCAAATATCAACCCGCTATTCGTGCCACGTCTCAATCATTCGGCGGAGCGGTCTGTGCGGGAGCAGTTATGCACCCGCCTTTGTTTAGCCGGGCGCTTGTCCTCGCGGCTGCTGCCGGGCTGTTTATCGCGCCCGCCGTCAGTCGCGCCGATGTGCCTGGCAGTCAGTCCGACGTGCTTTACGTCTCCAGCTTTGGCTTTAACGAAATCGAGCAATTCATGCCCAACGGCGCCAGCTCAATTTTCGCTGATACTGGCGCATATCCATACGGAGTGGAGTTTGACAGCGCTGGGAATCTTTATGTCGGAGCCACCGGCGGCATTGAGAAGTTTGCGCCCAACGGCACTGGCTCGACCTTTGCGGCGCTCAGCTTCGACCCAACAGGCATCGCGTTTGATGCCGCAGGCAATCTTTATACCGATGATTTTTACAATAGCATCATCTACAAGATCACGCCGAACGGAACGGTCTCGGTTTTTGACACCCAGGGTTTGCGTTATCCTGGCGGTTTGGCCTTTGACAGTTCTGGCAACCTCTACGCCGCCAACTGGGGTAACGCAATCGAGAAGATTGCACCCAACGGCAGTGCGGCTCTCTTCGCTCGCACGAGCGGGGGACCGACCGGTCTGGCCTTCTATGGCGGGAATCTATACTCCACGAGCGGCAGTGACGCCATCCAGGAGTTCACGCCCAGTGGCGCGGGATCGACTTTTGCCGTTGGCAGCTTATTGAACAACCCGCAGGGCCTGGCTTTCGATGCTGCGGGCAACCTGTTCGTTGCAAACTATTCCGGCGGCAACGTCGTGGAGTACACTCCAAACGGCATCGGCTCAGTTTATGCGTCCGGCATATTCGCCCCGGAATTTGTTGCCATCCAGGAAGTCCCCGAGCCTTCAGCCTGGGTTCTCTTAAGCTTGGGTGCCATTTTACTGCTGCCGTTGCGTCGTCTTGTTGCCGGCACAAGGGGCAAACCATGGTTTTATACTTTTGCGAGCTTCCACCATTTTTATTTACCCAGGCTGGGCGGTGTTACGCGGAGGGCGTAAATCGGGTTGGGGTTCGACTGAGTCTCACCCTCCCGGGACGGAAGGAAAGGTCGGATTTCTGCTTTCCAAATTTCTGTTTTTATTTTGGTATTTGTCAAGAAAACATACTTGACAAAAATGGGTGCGAAACGCGTAACGCCCGTGCAAACACGGGGGATATTTTTTTCAAAGAAAAGGGTTACGGTTAGCTCCTCTTTTTCCCCCATTTGTGCCATAATCCCCTCCAGACAGAAAAAATGAGCACCGAATCAACATCTCGACTGTCCTCCAAAGCCTTGGCGACGGAGGACGCCGTCCGCCCCCCAGCCCGCAAAGCGGGCCAGCCTTCTGCCGCTTCGGAAGTTCTTTCTGCTACCGCCCACCGGATTACCGTCAACCGGATTACCGCCCCCCGTCCCCGCCCAATTTCAGCGTCTCAGCATCTCAGCGTTTCAGCGTTTGTCCCCCGGCTTTCCCAATTTCTGCTTTTGCCCCTTCCCCGGTCTTTTTCGGGTTTTTCGGGTTTTTCGGGGGGGTAAATTTTTTCTTTTAAACAAGCAGACGAAAGGCGACAGGAATATCAGGGTCTCAATCTCCGTCGCCGGGCTATGGAAGACAGGTCGGGCCAGATCGAACAGTCCGGTGGCAAAGACCGCAACAAGTTCTTTGAAAGCATTATGACATGTTGCCTGGTGCTGTTAGGCAACATAATGGAAAACCGCCCGCCCACCCCGCCGAAGATGCCGAACGGCCCGCCCATGCATCCTTTGCTTTTGGCGGTGATACGCGTTCGGGTCTCTTGATCCCACTCCTTGCGGAGTTGAATCCAATAACTTGAGGCGGTCTTGCGGGCATTTCGCTTGGGTTTTGTGCGGGCGTTCGTTAGGCTGGCGCGGTGGATCGGCTTGAAAAATATGTCGGCGTTATTCCGTGTTTGAATGAGGGGCGAACGGTTGCCTCATTGGTTCATTCGGTGCGCCTTCATATCCCGAATGTCGTGGTGGTGGATGACGGGTCAAGGGACAACACCGCCCAACTGGCGGCGAAGGCCGGCGCCATGGTGGTTTCCCATCCCCGGAATTTCGGCAAGGGCGCGGCAGTGAAAACAGGCCTGACCACGGCAATGCAAAAGGGATTCGATTGGGCCGTGCTTCTGGACGGCGACGGGCAGCATCGGCCTGATGATATTCCCGTTTTTTTGCAAAAGGCTGAAACGACTTCGGCGGCGCTGGTCATCGGCAACCGGATGCATGACGCCCTCTCCATTCCCTGGTTGCGGCGGCAGGCCAACCGCTGGATGAGCCGGCAGATTTCGCGCCGGGTTGGAAGGAATTTGCCTGACACCCAATGCGGCTTCCGCTTGGTGGATTTGAAAATCTGGGCGGCGCTGCCCTGCCGCGCCTGCCGCTTTGAGGTTGAATCGGAAATGCTGCTCGCGTTTCTGGACGCCGGTTGCCGGGTCGATTTTGTCCCGATCCAGGTCATCGGCCGGGCCGCGCACAGTCACATAAATCCTCTGACCGATTTTTGGCGATGGCACAGGTGGTGGTTCAGTCTGCCCGCCGACCGGAGGGTTTTGAATCCATTTGCGGCATGAACCCCGTTCTTTGTTGTTTGCGGATCTGGGGCGTCAAACTGATCTGGCTGACGCTGGTCGGCATTTTGCTGGGGTGTTGTTACCAGGCGGCCGTCCCCACGCTTTACCGCCCCGAAACGAAGGCCGGATTCCGCCTGGGCGCGGTTCATGGGTTTTTGATGCCTGTGGCCCTGCCCAATCTGCTGGCGGGAAAGGACGTGCCGATCTTTGCCGCCAATAACACCGGACGCAATTACAAGCTCGGCTACATCGCCGGCATCAATCTTTGCGGCTTGATTTTCTTCGGCCTGGCCTTCCGTCCGGCCGGAAAGAAAAAACAGGTGTCAATCAAATCATTGCCTCAATAGATCCGGTCCCGGTAAACCTCGATCACATCCACCCGCCCGCCGGCCCAGTAGTGGTTGCGCGGCAATTGAAAAGTCCGTTCCGCGCGGTCATAAATCAATTGGGTTGGCTGGCCGGGCTGGTTGGGATCATAAGCGGCAAAGCGCATCTCCGTTCCGGTTTCTTCATGGCCAAACAACAGCATCCCGTGATTGATGGTCAACTGCGGAAAGCGCACCAGGTGGACAATGGGGACGGCCCGCTCGCCAAAGGATTCGAGCAACTGCCCCGAGAGGTTTTGCTGATGCCGCCGCGAAATCGGAAAAACCATCCGCCAATGGCTGCGCAGGGCGTAGGACTGCCACGCCCCCCCGCATTCCGCCTTGACCAATGCTTCCTGAGCCTGGCTGAAGGCGCGCAAACCGCCGTAGCCCGGAAAAACGATCCTGTCCGATTCCGGGCTGGCTTGCCGCGGGCTGCGGCCGACCACTTGCCGGACGAGTTTGCGATAGGCGTCCGCCGCGAGCGGAGGTTGACTGGCCTCAAAGCGGGCGTGATAAAAAAACTGGCGCGCGCTTCGCACCAGGACGAAACAACGATGGGTGTATCGCGCCGGGGGATCATTCTTCAGCGTCGTCATGGAACCGGTGGCCGGGTCAAACCGGTATTCCCAGACCAGTTCGTTGGCGAATGAAAAGGCGTCCCGTTCAAAATCAAAGTGTCGTGCTGTCGCGGCTGACGGTAAAATCATGCTTGCGCCGCAAGGTAGCCTTGCGATACGAAACTGTAAATGCTTTACGAGCGTTGGCGGCAAGTCGTCCGGGAACGGGGCGGCGAATGCGCCCTGCGTGACCTCTCTTCCGAACGTCAGTGGACTTTTGCCGAAATGGCGCGGTTGGTGGAGGACGCTCCGCTGGCTCCCCTTCCGGTCGCTTTTCCCTGCGGCCACACGGTTGAGTTCATTTTTACGGTCTTGCAGGCCTGGCGTTCCCATTCTGTCGTCTGCCCCCTGGAGACGGACCAGACTGCCGTGCAATTGACAAGTCTGCCGCCCGCGCCCTGCGTCCATCTCAAAACCACCTCCGCCACCACGGGCGCCCCCCGCTTCGTCGCCTTCACGGCGGAACAACTGGCGGCGGACGCGGAAAATATCGTGGCCACCATGGGATTGCGCCCGGATTGGCCCAACCTGGCCGCCATCTCCCTGGCCCATTCTTACGGTTTCTCCAATCTGGTTTTGCCGCTCCTCCTGCACGGCATCCCGCTTTTCATCGCGCCATCGCCCTTGCCGGAAATTTTCCGGCAGGCGGCCGACCGCGCGCCGGCCCCGGCTTTGACCCTGCCGGGCGTGCCGGTTTTGTGGCGGGCCTGGCACGACGCCGGGGTCATTCCGGCCCGCGTCCGGCTGGCCATGTCCGCCGGCGCGCCTTTGCCGCTGTCGCTGGAGACCCGGGTTTTTGCCGACACTGGAATCAAGATCCATAATTTTTACGGCACTTCCGAATGTGGCGGCATCGCTTATGACGCCACCCCTGTTCCACGGACGGAGGAAAGCCACGCCGGGAAGGTGATGCGCGGGGTTGATTTGCAAACGGGAAAGACCGGCTGCCTCGAAGTGCGCAGCAAGGCGGTCGGCGAAACTTACTGGCCGATGCCCTCCCGTGTTTTGGAGGCGGGCTGTTTTAAAACAAGCGACCTGGCCGGGATCATCAACGGCAAGGTTTATCTTCACGGCCGGCTCGCCGACCAGATCAACGTGGCCGGACGGAAAGTCTCCCCCGTCGCCATCGAACAAGCGTTGCTGGAACACGGACGGGTCTCGGATTGTCTGGCTTTTGGCGTTCCCAGCGCCGACACGGATCGCGCCGAAATCATCGTCGCCTGCATCGTGGCGAAGTCGCCGGTCACCGCGGAGGAGTTGAAGCAGTTTCTATTGGCAAAAATTCCAGCCTGGCAAATCCCCCGCAAATGGTGGTTCGTGGACTCGCTGGGCGGCAACCGGCGCGGCAAAATCTCCCGCGCCCAATGGCGGCAAAAGTTCCGCGAAAACCAGCAGCCGGCAAATTGAAGCGGCGTGAGTCACGCCGCGGAATTATCACGCCCCGCTTCGCTTCCGCCGAGGGTCAGGCTGGCCGTCAGAATGGTCCGGTTTTGAAAAACACACTTCGCCTCCGCCTGAACGAGCTTGCCCAGCCGCCCGGTGATGGCGGCCCGGATGGAAAAAGTCTCGCCGGGCTTCACCGTGCCAAGAATTTTCACGTTGCGCAAAGCCGCCAGCTTGAGGCCGGCCAAAGGCGGCCGGGTGGAATCGGTCTGGGCGACGATGCCGGCCAGTTGCGCCGCCGCTTCCACCAGCAGCACGCCGGGAAAAATGGGTTCGCCCGGAAAGTGTCCCCGCAGAAACGGCTCGTCGCCGCGCACCCGATATTCCCCCGCGCCCTCCCTGCCCGGCGTCAGGCTGGTCAATTTGTCAATAAAACGAAACTCCGGGCCGTGCGGCAAAGTGCGCAACGCCGTTTCCAGCATGTCGGACGGGGAGGTCATTTCCCAAGCGGTTCCACCACGGTGAAATTCGTGCCGTAATCGGGTTTAAACAGGTCCGGATTGAGCGGCGGATTGAGTATCCCGTTGCTGAAATCGTTGCGTATGCCCGAGCCGTCGCTGAATGTTAATTCAGTCGATGCGGGCGAAAAATCCCCGGCGCGGACCGCGACCGAAATTTCACTGAGAAACTTGCGGGCGGCCTGGCTTTTGGGTTGCATCCTCAACCGGATGATGCCGTTGGTTTGGGTGATTGACAGCAATTGGAAGCGCGACTCCAGCTCCGCCCGGCTGCGCGGAAAACTGGCGTCCAGCAAGGCCAGCGCATCGCGCCACGGGCCGGGTTGCTTGCCATCAAGCGGATATTTTTCCACCCGCTTCAGTCTCGGATAAATGATGCATAATTGGTCCGGCTGCCGCAGCGCAATGGTCTGGGCCGGCTGCCCCAATTCCCAACGGAACCGGTCCGGTATCGCCACCCAGACTTTGCCGGCGGACACCAGCGGTTGCGAAAGCGTTTTCAGGGCGCGGGTCTCAACCACGTCCGCCGACCAGGTCCGGAGGTTTGCCTGGGCGGCGATCCATTGGTCTAAAAATTTTTCAGATTGGGCCGGCGCGGTCACGGCCGCCAGGCCGAAGGCGAGGCAAAGCCAGGCGAAATGAAAATGGGTTCGGGGTTTCATAAAGTGGATCGAATGGAGGAATCCTCCGCGGACGACTCCGGCCAGATGGGTGCAAAATGAAACCATTGGTCGGCATGTTGTTGAATCTCCGGTTCAAATGCACGCATGATTTCCTGCGTAAGTTGGCTCCGCCCCTCGCGATTGCCCAACGCCTGGCGGTCGTATTCAAATTCGGCCAGCAACCGGGCTTCATACTCCTGGTTCGCCCGCGTAATGGTCACTCCCACGAGCGCGCAACCGGTCGCCCGGGCCAGTTCCGCCGCCGCCAGCGAAGCCTGAAAGGGCCGCCCGAATAGCGTGACCGTCACCGACTTGACGCTTGGCGGACGGTCAATCAACAGCGCGACGGTGGCGCCGTCCTGCAATTGCTTGATGATCTCCACAAAGGCAAACCCTTCGTCGCCCACCACCACGGTTTCGATCCCCCAGCGCGCCCGCGCCTGGCGGCGGATTTCGGTGAAACCCCGGCCCGGTTCGGCTTGGGTGATGGTGATGAGTTTGACCCCGCGTTGCACCAGCAGCGGCCCGCCAATTTCCCAGTTGCCCAAATGCGGCGTTATCAACAACACGCCCCGCCCGCGCTGCCGGGCCTTCTCATAGACGGCCCAGTCGGAATCCCTGGTCAGCCACGTGTTCACGCCGATGCCGCCCTCATAACGCCACAAATCCTTCATCTTGACGGCAAATTGCCGGAAAAGCCGGTGCGCCGCCTTTTCAGCCGCGCGCCGATCGTAGTGCATTACCGGAAGCAGATTCTGAATGATGACTTCCCGCCGCCTGAAGCAAAAAAAGTAATAAATCTCCGCCACGAACAGGCAGAGTTGTTTCAGCGCCACGTCGGGCATGATTCGCACAATCCCCAACGCCAGCCGCCACACCGTCGCCGAATAAAATATCGAGGGGGAGGCCGGTTTGCGAGGGACGCCGGGCCGCTGGTTTCTGTGCAGACAACTCCACCAGGCCGGAAGCAGTGCGACGGCAATCAACACATTCGCGGCGATGCCGACCGCGCAGACTTTGCCCAGGCTGGCCATGCCCGCATTGCCCGACCACGCCAAAGACCCAAACCCGGCAATGGCCGTCCCGCCGCACAATAGCAAGGCGCGTCCAATGGAACGGCGCACCGCCCCAACGTCGCCCCCGTGCCGCCGCAAAGCGAGTTGCATGAAAATGCCGTAGTCCACGCCCGTGCCTAATATCAGGGGGACCGCCATCAGGTTGAGCAGGTTCCACGACCAGCCGGCCAGGGACATCGTGACCAGCAGGCAAAGGCTGCTCAGCAGCAAAACTCCCAGCCCCAGCAACACTTCCGTCGGCCGTCGAAAAGCCAGCCACAACGAACCCAAAACCAGCGCGATCATCGGCGTCACCACCAGCCACATACGGCTCCGCACCCGCTCCAGCGTGACTTGTCCCAGCAATCCCCAACTGGACAGCAAAACCTTTTTGCCCGCCAACTGGCTGGACAGTCCGGCCAGCGCGGACGCCGGAACGGCGGGGCTTGCCGGATAGACCAAACCCATGACAAACCATTCGTGGCCGGAATGGGCCACAAATCTTTTTAACAACCATTGACTCATGTCGTTGGTCGGCCAAAACACGTCCTGGCTCCGGCCCGCCCGCTCCCAAGTTTGCAGCAACCCGTCGGTCAAAAACAGGGCGTTGGTTTCAAAACCTTCCTGCACGGCGGCGGCGCGCAACATCGGCCCCCGCACTGCCAGCGCGGCGGCGGCGGCACGGTTCGCCTGCTGATATTCCACCCGGGGCCACATCATGGTCGGCAGCAAATACCCGCCAATGACCCGGTTTGAAACCGCCTGCCGCAAAACGTCCTCGGCTCCAGCCAGGGTTGCATACACCTCCTGCTCGTTCTGGCCGGAAATAATCACCCAAAGCGGATCCTGGGGAATATCAATGGCCGCCGTCATTTCTTCCAACGCGGCTTCGGCTTCGCTGTGTTGCGGCTTGAGCGCGTTGGCCGATCTGTCCAACGGCGGAAGATGAAACGACAACGCGCAACAGGCGCCGGCGGCCAGAACGAAGGTGACGATGATCGCCGGGCGATTGGAGGAGGGAGCGGCCTGATTGTCCGCGACAAAAGCGGTCTGGCGCGGCGGGATCAGATAAGACAACCAGGGCTGGCGCGGCTGGTTTTTGCCGGCCTTCCAGCGCGCCGGAAAAAGCGGCGGCAGGTAAACCAGCACCATGACCAAGGCGGCCAGCGCCACGCCGATGGCCACCAGCGTTCCCAGTTGGGCCAGCCCCGGCAGCCCGCCAAAATTCAGGACCAGAAAGGCGCTGATGGTGGTGATGGCCGCCCAAAGAATGCTGGGGGAAATGGCGCGCCGGATTTCCGAAATGCTCAAGTGCGGGTGGGATAAAGCTTCCTGATAATGCACCACCGCATAGTCCACCGCCAACCCCAGCAGCACGGCCGCAAATCCCAGACTGATGACGCTGATCGTTCCCAAAATGAGGCTGCCCAACGCCACGGTTGCAATCAATATCACCGCCAGCAACGTCAGCAGCCACAGCATGGGCAGCCAGCGCCGATGCACCAGCCAGAATAGCATCGCGATGATGAGCGCCGTGCCGGTGACTGAACCGCTCAAATCGTGCTGCATGCCCCGGGCTGTTTCCTCCACAAACGCCGGCCGCCCTGTATAACGCACAACAACCCCCGCCCAACCGGCCTGATTGGCCCTGGTTTCCGCCACGATTTTCTGGAGCGATTGCAGCCAGGCCGAGCTGGCGGTGTAAGTCGTCAGGTCCGGCCGCGCCGCCACATACAAAACGCGCAGCGCGCCGTCGGCCGAGGCAAACATCCGCTGTCCTTGTTCCGCCGACGCGCCGCTGAAATTTTTCAGCGCGGGCACGTTCATCAAATCGTAGGGATCAAACGACCGCACCGCGATGTCCATCGGGGAAAGCGAGGTGGCGAGCACTTCCCGGGTCTCGGTCAGCCCGGAGTGAAGATGGCCGGCGGACAGCCGATTGGTCAGTTCGCCAAAAATCGCGGGAGGCTGGTTGAACCACAGATAACTTACAATTTCCGCCGCCTGCGCCGGATTTTCCATCCACGGCGGCTGCCAGGAAACGGCGGCGACCAGATTCGTTTCCTTGCGCAGACGGGCGGCCAGCGCTTCGGCCAGAGACTCGGCCTTGCCGGCATCCGCCGCCCGCAACGTGATGATCAGTTCGCGCGCGTTGGCAAAATGCTGTTGATAAATCTTCAACCCCTGCACCGCCGGTTGATCCGGCGGCAACAAATCCAGCACCTCCGTGTTAATCCGCAGCCGGCTCAAACCAAAGACCACCGGGACGAGCAACAACAGCCACCACAGGCCGCTCCACCGTCTTTTCATGGTTCGAGATACCCTTCCAAAGTTTCGCCCGACTTCACGTTTTCCAGCTTCCAACCGCCATCCGGCTTCCTGGCAAAATGCAAACAACCGGGCAGCGATTCACCCGCCAAGGCCGCGTGCAGGTAGAGCCAGAGAAAGCGGGTCGGGGGGCGATTCTTTCCCGTAAAACTCATTTGCCTGGGTGGAAATTCAATATGCCAGCGGCCCGGACTGGTTTGGGCCAGCGCCATCGGAATCGGCGTCTTGACAAACTGCACCGCGCAACGTCCGTCCGGATGACTGGCCACCACCACTTCGCCGCCCAGTTCCGGATATTTGCGCCCCGGACGCCACAATGCCTGCCCTTGCTGGACGCGCCAGCCCGGACCGGAAGTGGTGAACAACGAATCATTTGTCCCCGTCCGGCAACCGGTAAAAAGAAACCCGCCGATCAACAATGACAAGCCGGCCCCCAAGCACAACCATCGGTGTTTGCATGAACCCATAAACCGCGTTCATTGTCAGGTCGCCCCCCCGATTGTCAAAACTTTCATTTACTGCGGGGCGTGGTTCGCTTTTCGACCGTGCCTCGTTCGTAAAACAAGACGCCTACCCGCTCAATGTGCTCGATCAGTTCCCGTTGGGTGATTGTTCCGAATAGGGAAAGGTCGAACCGATAGGGCAGCAATAGATCGTCCAATTCCTCGTCGATGCGCCCGATTATCGTTTGATCCAGCTTGTCGCCGAACAGGGCCAGATCAATATCCGACCCCGGCCTGTGGCTGCCCTTGGCCCGCGACCCGTATAGCACGGCCTTTTCAACCTCCGGGTAATGCGAGAACACGTTCCGGATTTTCCGGGCGGTTTCGTCGCTCAGTCCGTGATTCACGTTTCTTTTCCTTCCAGTGCCGTGAACCTGTTTTGGAACTTCTCAAACTCTGCTGCTCCAATTCCGAAAGCGGTCGTTGCCGCGCCAACGCCGCGGCGTCCGACAGTTGACCAAAGGCTCTTTTGAAATTTTGGAATCGTCGGCGCCAGCGCACATCTTTGTTTCTCACTGGATCAGACATGGATTGAGCGTAACGGAAAATCGCGGATAAAGCGGTACTTGTTTTAAATCTCCCCCCTCCCTTGAAAAAAAGTCATTGACATATGAGTTATTTTTATGATTTTAATTAGAACGTCTTAGAAAACCGGAGACAACATGAAAAAACTACTGGCTGGCCTTGGCCTGGGCATGTTGGGGATTCCCGCTGCTTGGGCACAACAGGATATATTAACGTTCACCACCACACCTGACGTGTTTAATGGTGTCATCTCTTACACGCTCGGCTATGAATTCGACGTGACTTCGCCGATTACGGTGACCGGTTTGTCGGTCTTTGCCGCCAACCCCGCCGCCGGATTCAACGAAAACACCCCTGTCGGATTGTGGGATGCCAACGGAAACTTGCTCGCCTCGGCCACCGTCCCTTCCGGCACGGCCGCCCCGCTCACGTTGGATGGGCTTTTCCGCTACGAGTCTCTTGCCGCGCCGATGACTCTGCCTGACGGCTCCTACTACGTGGGGGCCGAGATTGAATCCGGAATTGACCTCTTCGCCGCCGGTGTGAATAGCCTGTCCGCGATTCCCGGAGTCACCTTCGTTCAGAACGCATTCTATCAAGGGTCCAGTTTGACGTTTCCCAACACCATTGAGCTGGGATTGCAAAACGCATTCTTCGGCGGGAATGTTGTGGCTTCGTCCGCGGTTCCCGAGCCTGAATCCATTGTGCTGCTGGCTGTCGGGCTGGTTGGACTGGCCGCTTTTGGCCGCAAGTTCCTGAGAACCGGAGTGCGGGCAAACTCGCCGCTCCGCCATTTGCCGGCTATGATGATTCTGCTTTGCGCCGCGGATTCGATCTGCGTCGTCGCCCAGGCTGCGCCGGTCGTGACCACGGTGGCGGGAAGCGTATATCACCCTCAGATTGCGGCCTATTCCTGCACCGTGGCCTGCATGGAAATGCAGCTCGATTGCACCGAGGTCAGGAACAACGATCCGTTTGCGAACGCGATGCTGGGGATCGCCAATCCCGAGGGGAACCTGTTTGAGCCGCTGCCGAACCCGCCGCTCATATTCCAGCTACCCAAGGGATGGGTGCCAAATCCAAACTATGTTCAGATGCCCCCCCCTGCCTACAATATGGCCGGAAATGTCACGGCCAACGTGCAAACATACCTGTACTGGCTTTCGCATGGCCGTGCCACCTATCCCACGCAAAAGGCGCCAAAACCCAACTCCAATTGCTACAGCAACCCTAAATTTGGGCTGGGAACGGATATCTTTGCCGCCCAAACCATCTTGAATCTTCTGGACGACGCCCACATTTACATAGCCTATCTGTTCCCGAATACCGGGGCCACGGCGACTAAGCCGGCTCGGTTGAAGGATGGCGACCAGGCCAGCCGCACGGTTGCCAACACCATTGCGGATTACCAAATCCCGGCCATCATTATGATTGGCGCAGGGGCGCACGCCATTTCCGTTTACGGCGTGAAGACCGACGTCGCCCCGGGATTTAACGCCAAATACGACATAGAGGGATTCTATGTGAACGACCCGTTTTTCGGCTACCATGAGCATTTTCCCGACACCTCTCCTGCCAGCACTTGGAAGGATCATTATTACGTCCGTTACGGCTGGGATTTGCCCAAGACGGGCGGCACATTGACAGTGCTGCCGGACGGCACCACCAATAGAATCCGGTTGGCTCCCTGGTTCCAGAAATTTGTCCCCACCAAGGTGAACGACGTGGGAGTGGCGGGCGACATCGGAAAGCCGGGATACAAAATAGAAGTGGAACCGGAAGGCCCTGAGCAGGCCGACGGCGGCCTTTATGTCAGCGCGCCCACGCCCCCGGTGGAATTGCCGGTCGAATTAGACCCTTACGGAGCGTTTGATTACGCTACAAACGATCTGGCTGCCGACCCTTACCTGAGCAGCCAGCCTGGATTCTCGAATGGCTCTTTCGATTTGGCCGATGCGGTCCTTTTTCAATATCCGGAGGACGGCAGCACGGACGGGGATTGGCTGCTGGCGTATGAAGGCAGCGGCGGCACGAACGATGTCACAGCTTTTGTATTGATCGACGCTGCCACGGGTTTGATAGACGAGGCCGGTTGGAGCGATCCCGGGGACTACATGACCTCCATGACCCTCGCCGATTTGATCGCAATGGAGACGAGTAACTATGCCGGCAACGTGCCAAACGACAACGCGCCCTCCACGGTCAACGTCCAATCGTCCACTCCTGGCAGCCTCACGTTTACCTGGTCCGCCTCGCCGCTGGGGACTTACTATCTGGAGCAAAACAGCGACCTCTCCACCACCAATTGGGTGCTTGTGACGAATCAGCCGGTTGTTGTGGGCGGCCAGAACCAGGTGATCATCACGGGACCGCAAACCGGGAGCATGTTTTACCAGCTCGTCGCATACCCCGGGTTGTAGTTTGGAATCCGTGCCAGCATAAAATCGATGCGCCGAATTTGAGCTTCCCCAAATTTGGGGAAGCTCATTTTTCCATTTTAGCCTTCAGCCTTTTGGCGGGTCCGCCCTGCCTGCCCCGGAAGTCGTTGACTTTTGGAGTGTCAGTAAAATAGTCTTCTGAAAAGTACAAAGCATGAGTTGGCCGCTCAAACGGCCCCGATGATGGATTGCAAGGTCACCAACCGCATTTGTACGTGCGGCGCCAAGGCGCGCTGCCCGTCCGGCTCCTTTAACTTGCTCCTCACAAAACCCATGAAGTTGACTCGACAACGGGCGGTGCCGCAATGAGCCTGCCATCCCGTTTTTCCACGAAGCGTCTGCCTTCATCATTGGGGCCGCTGCTGGCGCTTTACGTGTTCTGCATCGTTCGCTTTCATCTCCGTGACGAACTTCAAGTTCAGACCTTCACACCCCTGAATGTCGCGGTTCTTCTCTCTGGCTTCATCTCTTTATCCGCCATCGCCTTGAGCGTGGATCTGCTGGTGCCGGCGAAAAACGTGCTGAAATTCGCCTGCAGTGGCTTGGTGGTGGCCGGGTATGTCGTGTTAAGCACCTATCACCTGCGAAGTCACAGCCCGCCGGATTACGCGGTGCTGGGAGACAACATGGCCCTGGCCTTCCGCCGGGAAAGCCTGCGCGTCATCGGGCAGACTCCACAACGGGATGATTACATTCTGGTTGCCGTGTCTTTGACTGCCGTGGCGCTGCTGCAATGGAAATGGCGCCCAAACGCGCCGCCGGCAAAGAAGGGGGCGCGGCTCCGGTTGCTGGCACTCCTTGCGGCCTATGGCGCCTGCCTGCAATTTTTGCCCTACTCGTACGACGAACTGACCTGTTTCGCCCAATCGGCTTACCGATATTACGTGCCTGCGCAACCGTTGTTCCAAGTCACGGATGCCAGGGAAAAATTCCCTTATGTGAGGGAGATTGCAAATGAAAGGAAGAGCGAACCTCCGCAAAACATATTCCTCATCATGATCGAATCGTTCAACGCGAATTTCGCTCATCAGAGGACGCCGGAAGGACAGGAATACATGCCGTTTTTCAATGAATTAACACGCCAGGGGATGTTCTATGACAACTTTTGGGGCGAGTCCATGCAGACGGTGAAAGGACAGTTGAGCGTCCTGGCCTCAATCACTCCCCTGACGCGGAAAAAGGTCTTTACCGATTACCCGGATTTAAACCTGCACTGCCTGCCGCAAGTCATGAAGGAAAACGGCTATGACACGGTCTTTTTCCAGGGGTTTGCGGACCTGAATTTTGAGAACACGGGGGCGTTCATGAGAAGGAACGGCTTCTCCGAGGTGGAGGCCATGAACGACGAGTTTGTTTCGGCTGAGGAAAAAATGCTGTACAAATGGGGATGGGGCATCCAGGACAACATACTTTACCAGAAAGCCTTCCAATATTTGGACCGCCTTGCCAAACCGGGGCGGGCGGCCAGAAAGGGTCCCGGATATTTTGTGCTTCTGGCCACCATATCCAATCACATGAAATTTCGAGCTGTCCCTGCGGCCCAGCGCTATCTTTATCCGCAGCCGCGGAACAGGATTGAGACCTACGCCAACTCAATCAGGGTGACGGATGAATATCTCAAGACCTTCTTTGAGGAATTACAAAAGCGGGATTACCTGGGCAATTCGATTGTGCTGATCACCGGGGATCACAGTTTCCCCGTCGGCGAGCACGGGTATTACGACAGCGAATCGGGCTTCTACAACGAGTATTTCAAGACGCCGCTGCTCATTTGGGGAAGAGGCATCTCGCCGGGCCTCTCCCACGAATTGCACTGCCAATTGGACATTGCGCCCACTGTCCTGGACTTGGCCGGGATTTCCGCCAAGGTCCATTTTCGGGGGAAATCCGTCTTTTCGGGCGCGTCCGATTTCGTGCCGCTGGTGCAGCCTTACGCCGGCACTTGTCTGGGCATTGTTTCCGGCCGCTACAAATATGTTTACCGGGAGCGCGGACAAGAGGAATACGTTTTTGATCTGGACAATGACCCCTTGGAGAAAACGAACATTGTTAAAACAATCATTGGCCAGCCGATTTACGAAACCTTTCACGCCAAGGTCGCCGAGACTTTGCGCAACGACCATCTCATCATGGAAAACAGGATCTGGCCAGGCCCGCAGTGCATGGAGAGCAAACCATAGTTTTTTTATAAGAGTCGGGATCACAGCACACAATCCGCTTAGCCCCCGCCTTCCACTTCTCCATCTCCTTCGGAGCCGGCGCGCCCGCCTTTTAAAATTGGTATGCGGCTGAAAATGGGGTAAATTGCCCCTCCTGATGGTCACAACCCCCATAGTCGGACAAATTGAGGATCCCGCGACTGAAATCCGCGCCGCCTTGCCGCGCCCTGAATTGCTCGCCCCGGCCGGCGACTGGGATTGCGTCCGGGCTGCGGTCGAAAATGGCGCGGACGCCATCTACTTCGGCCTCGACCGGTTCAATGCCCGCATGCGCGCCAATAATTTCACCGAGGCGGATTTGCCCAAGCTGATGGATTTCCTCCATCGCCGCGGAGTGAAAGGGTATGTGACCTTCAACACCCTCGTTTTCGCCAATGAAATGGCCGGGGCCGAAACTTATTTGCGCGCTCTCATGGCCGCAGGCGTCGATGCCGCCATCGTGCAGGATGTTGGAATTTGCCGGCTTATCCGGCGGCTTTCCCCGGATTTCCCCATCCACGCTTCCACCCAGATGACGATCACCAGCCCCGCCGGCCTGAAATTCGCCCGGGAACTCGGCTGCAGCCTGGTCGTGCTGGCGCGCGAATGTTCGCTTAAGGAAATCGCCCAAATGACCGGCCCGGCTTCAATGCCTCTGGAGGTTTTCGTGCATGGCGCGTTGTGCGTTGCTTATTCCGGGCAATGCCTGACCAGCGAGGCGCTCGGCGGACGTTCGGCCAATCGCGGCGAGTGCGCCCAAGCCTGCCGCATGCCTTATGATTTGATTTCCGACGGCCAGATCGTCCCCTTGGGAGATCGCCGTTACCTGCTCAGTCCGCAAGACCTGGCCGGCCTGGAAATCCTGCCGGAACTCGTTCGCGCCGGAGTCGCCTCGTTGAAAATCGAGGGCCGCCTCAAATCGCCCGAATACGTCGCCAACATCACGCAGATTTACCGCCGCGCCCTCGATCAGCCGGACGCCAAACCGGCGGCGGACAGCCGCTACAATCTGGAAATGGCCTTCTCCCGCGGCCTGCACACCGGCTGGTTTGGCGGAGTCAATAATCAGACGCTGGTTCACGCCCGCTTCGGCAAGAAACGCGGCGTTTATCTCGGCGACGTGCAACGCATCGAACACCAGCGCGTCCATCTTCAGCTCAAAGCCTCCTTGAAACCGGGCGACGGCATTGTATTTGACTCCGGCCATCCCGACGAGCCGGAAGAGGGTGGGCGTGTTTATCAGGTGGACCAAACCACCGCCATCGCCGTCATCGGATTCGGCCGCGGCGATGTGGACTTTGGCCGCGTGCATGTCGGGGACAAGATTTGGAAAACGAGCGACCCCGAACTGGATCGCCGGCTGCGCCGGAGTTTTGCCGGCGAATCACCCCGGTTCCGGCACCGGGTCGATTTGGAAATCCAGGGCGCGATTGGTGTGGAACTGACCTTGATCGGGCGCGACGAGGCCGGGCATGTCGTGCAAATCGATTCCGCCATGCCACTGGTTGCCGCCCAAAAACAACCGCTCACCACCGAACGGCTGCGCGAACAATTGGGCCGGCTCGGCGGAACCCCGTTCGAGCTGGGCGATTTGAAAAATACGCTGGAAGGGCAGGTCATGCTCCCCATGAGCGAACTCAACCGTTTGCGCCGCGAATTCTCCGGGGAGATGGAAGCCCTGTGCGCCCGTCCCCTGCGCTGGACTCTCAACGAAAATCCGCTCCCCGCCGCCCCGCCCGCCCAGTCGCCGGACGCCGCCTCCGCTGTTCCCCGCCTGATCGTTCTCGTCCGGGAAATGGCCCAGCTTGAGGCCGCCCTGGCCGCCGGGGTCGCCTCCATTTACTGCGAATTTGAGGACCCGAAAAAATATCGCGACGCCGTCGCCGCATTCCGCGCCCGGCCTTCCACCGGCGACGTCCGTCCGGAAATTTTCGTCGCGCCGCCCCGCATTTTCAAAATCGGCGAAGAATGGGTCCTGAAACAAGTGCGCTCCTGCGAGGCCGACGGTTACTTGCTGCGCAATTACGACCACCTTGAATACTTCGCCGGTTGCCGGTGCGTCGCCGATTTTTCGTTCAACATCGCCAACGGCCTGTCAGCCGAATATTTCAAAGATCGCTTCGCATTGGAACGCCTCACCGCCTCCTACGACCTGAACATCGCCCAGCTCGAAGCCCTGCTCGCCGCCGCGCCGCCGCATTGGTTCGAAATCACCCTGCACCAGCACATGCCCATGTTTCACATGGAGCACTGCGTCTTCTGCGCCTTTCTCAGCCAGGGCACCGGCCCGTCCAATTGCGGGCGCCCCTGTGACAAACATAAAGTCGAGGTGCGCGACCGCGTCGGGCTGGACCACCCCCTCAAAGCCGACGCCGGCTGCCGCAACACCGTCTTCAACGGCCGCGCCCAAACCGGGGCCGAATACGCCGCGCATCTGATCGGGTTGGGCGCGCGCCATTTTCGGATTGAGTTTGTCAACGAAACGCCGGCGCAAGTCACGGCGACCATCGCAAAATACCAGGCCCTCCTCGCCGGCCAACTGAGCGGCGGCGACCTGTGGCGCGAACTGAAACTGCAAAACCAGCTCGGCGTCACCCGCGGCCCGATGGGATCCTGACCCGCCTGCCCATCTGCGCAGCGGCAGGAAAAAGCTGAAACGCTGAAACGCTGAAAACGGATGCCGGGAAATTACTTTTCGGACCAGAGCCAGGGGGGGAGGGACGCGCCACGGAAACGGTTGGTGATGGTTTGAAGCTCTTGGGCGGTGAATTTTGCTCCCTTGGTCAGGTCGGCGCCTTGACGGGATTCGGGGTCGAATTCCGGCAGGACACGGCTGGATTCAAAGGGGGTGTTGGTCAGGGCGGCCAGGATGTGTTGCTCCAGGGCGGCGAAGTCGGGCGGGTTGGCCGCACAGCCTTGGGGATGGTCTATGATGCCGGTTAATGCTTGTTCGACTTTTTCGGTTTCACGGATGACGAAGGGCGGTTTTTTGATGCCAGGGCCGGCAACGATGGCGGCGTGCTTGAGTTTCATGTCGCGCTTGGCTTGACGGGTTTGCCGGCGGAGGTTCCAGGCTTTCTGCCATGTCAATAAATCAGCGTATGTGCCGGCGTTGGAGAATCGAAGGACTGCCTCCCTGTCGCAGGAAACGGGTTTGTCCAGGGACACGGTGATGATGTGGTTGAGCGGGTTCCAGGACCAGCGGTCAAGGTTGTCGCCGGATTCCGATTCCGGCATTTTGCGCCCGTTGAGGGTGATGGCTTGCGGTTTGAACAGGCCGTGAACCTGGACATCATAACGGCGATGGAACAGTTGCCCCTTGAACTGGCCTTTCGCCGGGCCGATGCGCAGGGCGTAGTTTCCGGCAGCATCCTCCGGGGCGAAATGCAGGGCGGTCCAGGCGCAGGCGCCGGTCCGGTAATTGAGCGAGACTCCGTCATCTTCGTAAAGATTGAAGTCGGCCGCGCGCGGCCCGGCATAGACTTGGAGGGTCAGCGGATCCGCCGGTTTTTCGTCGCTACGCGACATGTCGGGAGCCATGGGCAGGATGGAACCGGCGCGCGCGAACAGCGGCATGCGGTCGAGCGGACATTCATGGGTCACGGTCCGTCCGCCTTCGTAGAGGTCGCCGGTGAAGAAATCGAACCAGTCATCGCCGACGGGGAGGAAAACCTGTTTGCGGGCCGGTTTGCCGTGGCCGGGGGAATTGATGGGGGAGACCAGCAGTTCGTCGCCGAACATGTATTGTTGCTCGTTATGGTAGGCGGCTTCCTGGCCGGGATATTCCAGATACATGCCGCGAACGAGGGGCAGGCCGGTTTCGTGCGCCACGCGGGAACAGGTGTAGATGTAAGGAATCAAGCGGTAGCGCAAGCCGACAAACTTGCGATAATTCTCCATGCCTTCCATCCCGTATTCCCAAGGCAGACGAAGCCCCCAAAGTCCATGGAACCAAAGCACGGGGCTGAATGCGCCGAATTGCACCCAGCGCTCGTAGAGTTCCGGCGGCAAATCCACTCCAAAGACGCCGCAGCAAAGGTTGTTCATGTAAGGCGTAAGCTGGTTGCCGCCCTGGATGGTGGCGGGAATCAACACCGGCAGGGATTCCCACACGCCGTCAAGGTCGCCGGTGAAAAAGATGCCGTAGCGGTGCGAACCCCAGCAGTTTCCCAGACGGCAGAAAGCCGTGGTGCGCAGTCCGGTGATATGTTCGCTCCCCTCGTATTCGATGTGGCGGGTCCAAAGGAGACTGTCCAAACCATCCATGTTGGCGGGGGCGCCGCCGTCCTGCCACCAGAAGGCCAGGCCGCGATCCAAGTCGGGTTTGTGCAGGAGGTTCATGAAGAGGCCGGCGTATTTTTTATTGGCCAGGTCGTGGGGGATTTCCTTTACGTCCGCCGGCAAACCCATGGCCTGGCGGATGGTGTCAAAATGGCTGTCGCTCTCGCGGGTGAGCGCGCCGTAATGTTCGTTGACCGTGACCTTGACGCCCTGTTGTTTCATCCAGGAAAAAAAGCCGGCCGGGTCGGGCATTTGTTCGAGGTCCCAATCGTAGCCCGTCCAGACCATTTTGGTTTTGGAATCGGAATCAATCACGACCATATCGAGGGGAAGCTGTTCATCGCGGAATTGTTTCACGATCATCTTCCATTCCTCGCCCGAATAGCCGGCGCGCGAGCCAAACCAGGAGCCGAACACGTAACGGGGCAGCATCGGAACCGGCCCGGTCAAAGCCGACAACTCGCGCAAAGCCGATTTGTAATCGTTGCCGTAAGCCAGGAAAAACCAATCCTGCCCGTCCTTGATCGCGCGCGGCATGACCCAGTCGTTGGTCAAATCGAACAAGGCGGTTTTGCTGTCATCCAGCAAGTAGCAACCCTTGCGGCTGAGGGGGCCGGGGTCGGTGACTTTTTTGGTGCTGCGATTGCCCAGTTCCCCGGGCACGCCGCCCAAATTCAGCCCATCGGGCTGCCCCGGCTTCCATTGGTGCAATCCGGCCTGGTCCTGCCAATCAATGAAAAGATTGTTGCTGGTGAACGGGCCGGAGCCGGTCTTGTAATGCAATTCCAGAACGGCGGTGTTGAGAATCAACCAGCCGTCCGCCTCGTGGCTGCGCGCAACAGTTTGCGGCCAGCGATCCCGATTAATGACCGAGACACTGGGAGCGTCCACAAAAACGCCGGAGGGCGAATATTCCATTCGAACCAAGGAAGCATCCAGGACCTGAAAACGAGCCGGGCCGCGCCCGAAAACCGGGACGGAAGCCACAGGCAAGGGAGGGTCAAAAACGCGGGCGGGCAGACCCTGGCCGGGAGCGGTTCCGGCCAGGCCAAGGGACACTGAAGCGATGGCGATGAAGGCAAATTTCATTTGGGCGCAAATTCGTTTGGACGGCGCATTCTACGGCTTCATTTATGCCCGCGCGCGAGCGCGGATGTCAATCAGCCGCTTCATCACCGGATGAAGATTGCCCTGCCATCCGGTCGTGCCGAAGGCGTCGTGCAAGGTTTTGTAAATGGCGTAAAGCTCGGCGTAGGTTTTGCACGCCTGCGGATTGGGTTTATAGACCTGGAGTTTGGAGACGGTCATGGCCTTTTGCGCGGCGGCAAAATTCTTATGGGCGCCGGCCACGACCGCGCCGGCAATGGCCGCGCCGAGCGCGCAGGCCTGGGTCGAGTGCGCCACCTTCATGGGGCGCTGGGTGACATCGGCATAAATTTGCATGGTCAACGGGCTTTTGACGGCGATGCCGCCGCAGTTGATCACCTGCCGGACGGCCACGCCGTGTTCCTCGAGGCGGTTAAAGATGGTCAGCGCGCCGAAAGCGGTCGCCTCGATCAGGGCGCGGTAAATCTCGGCGGGGGTGGTGTAAAGCGTATGGCCGACGAGCAGGCCGGAAAGCGTCTGATCCACCAGGACGGTTCGATTGCCATTATTCCAGTCCAGGGCCAGGAGGCCGGATTCGCCGGGGCGCAGTTTGGCGGCGGCGGCGGTGAGGGTTTCATGGGATTGGGCCGGGCCGCCGGGCTGGATATAATTGACAAACCAATTGAAGATGTCGCCCACGGCCGATTGCCCGGCTTCCAAGCCGTAAAATCCGGGCAGCACACTGCCGTTGACAATGCCGCAGAGGCCGGGGATGGGGGGAAGCTTTTTATCGGCGGACCAGACAGCGATGTCGCAAGTGCTGGTGCCGATGATTTTGACCAGCACGCCCGGGGCAATGCCGCTGCCGACCGCGCCGAGGTGGGCGTCGAGCGCGCCAACGGCGACAGGGATGCCGGCGGGCAGCCCGGTTTTTTTCGCCCAAACGGCGGAAAGGGAGCCGGCGGGTTGGCCGCTGGAAAGGACGCGGGAAGCAAGGCGCGGGCGCAACGCTCCCAATTTTGGCGAAAGCCGGGCGAGGAATTTTGCGTCGGGATAGCCGCCCCAGGACGGGTTGAACATCGCCTTGTGACCGGCGGCGCAAATCCCGGCGGCGCGCCGGGCGGGCAATTCGGTGCCGGTCAGCATGGCGGGAATGTAGTCGGCCAGTTCCACCCACGAATGGGCGGCGTCAAAAACAGCCGGGGCGACGCGGAGGCAGTGGAGGATTTTGCTAAAGAACCATTCGCTGGAATAAGTGCCGCCGCAACCGGCGACATATTCGGGGCGGATTTTGCGGGCGAGGGCGGTGATTTCCGCGGCTTCGGCGATGCCGGTGTGATCCTTCCACAGCCAGGCCATGGCGTTGACGTTATGGGCAAATTTTTTCTGGAAAGCCAACGGCTGTCCGTCAGCGTCCACCGGCAACGGAGTGCTTCCGGTGGTATCCACGCCGATACCGATGACCTGGCCGGGACGGAAGCCGGGCATGGCGCGGCGGGCGGCGGCAAGGGCTTGTTGAATGCAGGCCTGGGCGCCGTCCACGTAATCCGCCGGGTGCTGGCGGGCGAGATTGGGGTCGCGGGTCAGGATGACCCCTTGGGTGCCGTGGCGGTAATTCCAGATGCCGGTGGCAATTTCGCGGCCAGTGGCAATATCCACGATGACGGCGCGAACCGAGTTGGTGCCGTAGTCGAGGCCGATAGTGTATTGAGGAGGATTTTTCATGCGCCTTAAGAATGAGATTCAGGAATTGCACGGGCAAGGGGCGCGTTCGCCTCATGTTGGAGCGACTGCGCGTTGCTGTATTTGGGCCACTTGAAGGCATAGTAGGCTACGAATACAAAACAAACCATCGGAACAATATAACCGCGCGACATACCATGTTTGTCAGCCACATACCCCATGAGTTTGGGCAGCATCGCGCCACCCATAATAGCCATGACAATGAAGCCGGAGGCCTTCTTGGCCCGGACCCCAAGACCGTGAATGCCAAGCGCGAAGATGGTTGGAAACATGATTGACATGAAGAAATAGCTCAGGAAAACGCAAACCACCGAGATCCAGCCCAGTTTCAGAAAAACCAGCAGGCAAAGGAGCACATTCACGCAACCATACAGACCCAAAACCTTGTGTGCAGAGAATTTCTTAAGAATGGCCGCCCCGGAAAACCGACCGACCAGGAAACAGAAGAATCCAAACGAGGCGAGCCTGGTCGCCCCATAGTCGCTGAAATGGAAGACCCCGTCCCTGAGGTCAAACCAGCCTTGCATCCAACCTGAGTTCCAGGATGCAGGAAGGGCGGGAACTTCCGATGTCATGTAGTTAATCAAGAAACTGAAGATGCCAGCTTGGGCGGCGACGTAGAAAAATTGTGCCAGCGTGGCGCCGGAAAAGTGGGGATGCGACCAGATGCTGTGGTGCGTAATTTTGCGGGCGACCGGGAAAAGCGCAGCGGCGGCTATGGTAATTGCGGCGCCAGCGACAGTCCACAAAGTCCTGGCAATTACCGAGTCACTCGCGCCGACCGTGCTGAGAATCACCCAGAGGATCATGACAACAACGCCCACCAGAACGGCCACGTTGGCCAACAGCAAAAAATAGACCAGCCGGCGATTGATTTCTCTCTCCGCCGCAGCCGCGACAATCGTCCCGGAATTTTTGTCATCAATATTGTAGTCATCAGCGGTTTTAATATCGGGAACGTTGGCGAAGAAAAAGACCAGGGCCAGAACAATGACCAGCACGGCCACCCCGGCATAAGGAATCCACAGGGTTTGGCTGCCGGTTGAATTTCCAGCGACGTCCTTGGAATAGAAAAACATGCCGCCGGCGAGCGGCCCGAACAGCCAGCCAATCCCATTGCAGGACTGGGCCAGATTGATGCGGGTGGCCGCGAACCGCTCGTCGCCCAATACCGTAGTGTAAGGATTGGCCACCGTTTCCAGAAAAGTCAGGCCCGAGGCAATCACGCACACCCCCAGCAAGAACGCCCAAAAAGCCGCGATGTGCGTCGCCGGGATAAACCAAAAACCGCCGCAAGCGACCAACAGCAGTCCGACAATAATTCCTCCTTTGTAACCGAGTTTGATCGCCAGCCAGCCGGCTGGCAGGGACATCAGGAAATAACCGAGATAATGGGCGAATTGCACCCAGGCGGATTGGGCCAGAGTGAGGTGCAACTCCTCCTGAAAATGCTTGTCCATCACGTCAATCATCCCGTTGCAGAATCCCCACAGGAGAAAGAGCGAACTGGTCAGACAAAAGGTGAAGATAAGATTTTTGCCGTCAGCCGTGACGAACATGCCTGTCTTTTTCGGAGTCATGACGGGAGATTAGTTCGGGTGCAGGGCGGATTTGATTTCTTCCAGCGAGACGCCGAAGACGGACCGGGCCACGGGATCGAGGGCCGACTCCGGTCCTGACAGGTGAATTGTCCGGTGGAGGTGGGAGACGCTCCTGCCCGGGGCCAGACCGGCGGCCGGGGAGGAGGATTCAATTTCAAAGAACGGCCCCAGCGGCTTGGCGCCGGGCGAGGGTGGCCCGTCGTTGTAGCTGTTCATGGCGTCGCCGCCGTAGGGGTTATCCTGCAGCTTCCAGAGCGAGTTCACATAATCCGTCACGCCCTCCGGCTGGTTGAATTGGACAATGGTGAGGACCTGGTGGTCGGCGTCATAAGCGCCCAGAACCGCCTTGCTGCGCCGGGGGTTGACACCAATTTTGCTGCGGAACTTGCCGTCGCCGCTGAGGAAGATCGTGTTTTCCCCGACCTTCAAGCGGTCGGGCGGGATGGCGCCGAAATAATCGGCGGTCACCTTGATACCCAGTTCAGATTCCGGTCCGGGCTTGATGGGGACGACAATGGTCGAGTGGGGCGAAGGGGTGAACATGCCGAGAATCCAGACGGACAAGAGGCCGCTTTCCTTTTTCCAGGCCTGTTTTCCGGCGTTGGAAATGCGGTTGTCGGTTTCATAGGCCACGAGGCTGATCTGGTCCGAGGGCGGAACGCCCAATTTCTTCCAGGCCGCCTTTGTGTCAAGCAAACTAACCCCGCGTTTCACCGCGACATGGAAACGGGTGCCCGAATAATTGGTCAGGGCGAAATTCAGGCTGAACACCGCCCGCTTCTGAGATTGGCTGGCGGTCTCAAACGGGAGGGTGTCGAAGGGCGGCGGCACCTGCCAGTTGGCCAGGTCGAATTTCGCGCCTTGGGCAAAATAAACCGAAAACTGGCCGCCTTCCGGCCCGAGCCAGAACCGGTCTTCGCCGCCGAAGGCGTTCATGTGGGGCAGCAGTTTGCCGGACGCGATCAATTCCCGGTTGATAAAGCCAAAACTGCGTCCGTCGTCGCCAGTGGCCGTGCTGGTCATGACCCGGCCCTGCCAGGCCGGGGCGATGGCCACCTTGGCGGCGTCTTTGGCATCGCTTAACACGATGACGGGGGTGTGAAGTTTTAAGAAAGAGATATCATCGCCAAAGGAAGCGCCGGAGGAAGGCCGGGCCATTGCTGTCAATGCAGCCATAAGCAGGAGGGTCTTGATGATGGGAGGATTCATTTTTATTTATGGGTTAGGTTTCAAGCGGAACCAGGATTGTCGCGGGGGGGCGCATCCGCCCCTGATGGGATGGAGAACCCGCACCTGCGGGGCGCTGCCCGATCTGAATAATGCTGAAACGATTCACGATTTTCCTTCCCGCTGTGACGAGCCGGATCGCGCGCCGTTTCGGGATGGCAAAACCTACTGCCTACCCGTTTCACAAGTCCAGCAACAAATCGGCGGGTTGCCTTAAATTCAATGACACCGGAAATCGGTGGAAACAAACATGAGTCAACGGATGCCTTCACGCCCCTCCGCCGGCAACAGTTTGCCTTTGAATTGAATTCCCCCTGGAAAAAGGCTGCACTACCCGCATTGAAATACAGCAATGCGGGTAGTGCGATTATAATGTGACTTGTGCGCGGGAGGGCAAGAGAAAAACAAACAGGGGAAAAACATGCTTTTTCCGTGGGACCAGGGAACTGTGTGTCAACTATAACATTCCTTTGGTGTCTTTTTTATTCCCGTGTGCGGCTGGCGGAAGCCATCAGACCGAATCTGCCTGCATTCAGATTCGCTTTGAAGTTTTGTTCCCGCCCGCCTACCTTGCAACTGATGTTCGAAGCTTCCGAGCTGTTTGATTTGAGCCAGACACAGCACGCCGCCATTTTTGAGGGCTGCCGTTTCGCGTGGGATGCTTTGCCCAAAATCGCCCCGTTCCTCGCACAACATCTCCCTCCCGGCCAGCATCACCGCTCCGAGGGGAGCGTCCTTGTCGGCGACCGCGTTTTCATCGGCCCGGGCACCTTGCTCGAGGATGGCGTGATGATCAAAGGCCCCGCCTTCATCGGGCGGAACTGCCAGATCCGGCATAACGCCTACATCCGCGAAAACGTCATCATTGGCGACGATTGCGTGGTGGGCAACTCGACCGAGATCAAAAACTCCCTGCTTTTCAACCACGCCCAAGCGCCCCATTTCAACTACGTGGGCGACTCCATTCTCGGCTGCCGGGCGCATCTTGGCGCCGGGGTTAAAATTTCCAACTTCAGCCTGTTTCACAGCACCATCACGGTGGAAATCGACGGCCAACCCTTTGACACCGGCCTGCGCAAATTCGGCGCCCTCCTGGGAGACGCCTGCGAAATCGGCTGCAACGCCGTCCTGAGTCCGGGCAGCATCATCGGGCGCGAGTCGGTGGTTTATCCCAATGTCTCGTGGCGCGGCGTCTTCCCCGCGCGCATGATTGTCAAGAACAGAGCCGCCCAGGAGGTCGTGATGCGGCGCCGGCGCGACGACCAACCGGAATCCGGCCGATGATCCGTCTGGTCGAAGATCAACCGGCGGAAAGTTCCAACAGCCTGGTCGGACAGGTTGCCGAAATTTTTTCCCCCACGGGCATTTTATCCAAGTCCAGGAACTTCGAGTACCGCCCGCAGCAGCAGAAAATGGCCGTCGCCGTCGCCGAATCGCTTGAGGAAAAAAAGCATTTGATCGTCGAGGCCGGGACAGGGGTGGGCAAGAGCCTGGCCTATTTGGTTCCCGCCATTCTCCATGCGGTGGCCCGCCACAAGAAAGCCGTCATCTCCACCCACACCATCAATTTGCAGGAGCAACTGATTGACAAGGACCTGCCCATGCTGGCCAAGGTGCTGCCGGTCCGGTTCAATTACACCATGCTCAAAGGGCGGCACAATTATCTTTGCACCCGGCGTCTGGCCAGGGCGGCGCGCCAGGCCAGCCAGCTTTTCACCACCCCGGAAGCGGGGGAATTGCAGCGCATCATCGAATGGTCCCGAAAAACCGAGGACGGAAGCCTGTCCGATTTTGAGGTCGAACCCGATCCCCGCGTCTGGCAGCAGGTCTGTTCCGAACGCGGCTTGTGTTCCCCCAAGGTCTGCGGACACCAGTCCGACTTCGTCAAGGACGGCGGTCCGTGCTGTTTTTTCCAGCAAGCTCGCAGCCGCATCCTGTCGGCGGACGTTCTTGTTCTCAACCACACCCTGTTTTTTTTGCAACTGGGGGGATTGGAAGAGGAATCGGAAGGCGGCGTGCTGTTCAAGAATGATTTCGTCATCTTTGACGAGGCGCACACGGTGGAAAAAGTCGCCTCGCGCCACATTGGGCTGAGTCTTTCCAGCGCGCAACTGCGCTACGCCCTGCACCAACTCTGGAACCCGCAAACCAAGAAGGGCCAACTGGCCATCCTGCGCCGCGGGCCGGAGAAACTGGTGACGGAAGTGCTCAAGGAAGCCGACGTTTTTTTCGCCGCAGTCGAGGAAGCCTGCGACGGTATTGCCGGCGAACGCGTTGCCCGCGAGGACGCCAGCCGCCGCTGGAGCGAATTGCGCGTCCGCCGCGCCGATTTGGTGAAGGATAATCTTACCCTTCCCTTGCAACGGGTGCGCGAGGAAGTCAACGCCCTGATTAAAGTCGTGGACGACAAGGATACCGCGCAGGAATTGACCGAGTGCAACCGGCGTCTGGCCGAACTGCGCGAGGAGATCGCCGTTTTCCTGAGCCAACGCGAGGCCGACCATGTCTATTGGGTGGAACGCGCCGGGAAAGCCCAGCGCAACCTCACCCTCAACGCCGCGCCCATTGATGTGGCCGATTACCTCCGCCAAAGGTTGTTCAACGCCGACACCTCCATCATCATGACCAGCGCCACCCTCGCCGTCGCGGACGGCGCTGACCCGAAGGCTGCCACATCCGCCGGCGCGAAAAAATCCCCCCTCCTTTATTTTGCCCGGCAGGTGGGCGGCGAGAAATCCACTTTGCTCCAGGCCGGGTCCCCCTTCGATTACGCGCGGCAGATGAAGTTATACGTCGCCGGCAAAATGCCCGACCCGCGCGACGCCCAATACCAGGACAGTCTGGTGCGGTGGATAGGGCATTTTGTCCGCATGACCCACGGCAAGGCGTTTGTGCTTTTCACAAATTTCAAATTGATGCTCGAAGTCGGACGGCGCATGGAGCCTTTCTTTGACGAACTGGGCATCGCCTGTTTCATCCAAGGCACCGGCACCCCGCGCTCGCTCCTGCTCGAACGGTTCAAGCGCGACACCGACTCCGTTCTCTTTGGCACGGACAGTTTTTGGCAGGGGGTCGATGTTCCGGGCGAATCGTTGTCCAACGTCATCATCACGCGCCTGCCCTTCGCCGTGCCGGACCATCCCTTGGTCGAGGCGAAGATTGAAAGCATTGAGGCGCGCGGGGGCAATTCCTTCATGGAATATTCGCTGCCCGAAGCCATTTTGAAATTCCGGCAGGGCGTGGGGCGCCTGATCCGCACCAAGACCGACCAGGGTATCGTGGTGGTTTTGGACAACCGGGTGTTGACGAAAAAGTACGGGCAGGCTTTTCTTAAGGCCGCGCCCCAATGTCCGATGGAAATTGTTTAGGGGCCGAAATAAGCTGTGTCCAAACCGCCTTTTTAGTATAGCATGGCGCAGAATTTTCTGGAAAGTTGTGAACGAAGAATCATCTCTTGGATTTGTGGCATTGGCCTTTGCGCTCGCCGTTGGCGGCGGGGCGCTCGGCGCGATTTTGGGCACTTCGCACAAACGTTTGTGCGCGTTGATCAGCGTCGGGGCCGGCTCGCTCCTGGGCGTGACTTTATTTGGCATTCTGCCCGAAACGGTCGGGGACCTTAATTGGTGGGAATTGGTGCTGGCGCTGGTCTCCGGTTACGCGGTGTTTTCGCTGGTGAGCAAATACATTTTCCACGTTTGCCCGGCTTGCGCCGCCAGTCATTTTGACGAGGCCACCACCCACCGGTTCAGCGAGATTGCCTCGGCCATGATGCTGGCTTTGGGCATTCACTGCACGGTTGACGGTTTGGCCATCTCAGCCGGAAGCGAGGCCCATGGCACCGCCACCACCAGCGGCCACATTATTGTTCTTTCGATCATCCTGGCCGTCTGTGTGCATAAGGTTCCCGAAGGCCTTGCCCTGGGCGCATTGTTGCGCGGCGCCGGATTGCGGACTCAGGGAATTATCTGGCGGGTGTTTGCGGTGGAATCCACCACCGTTTTAGGCGGCGTCGCGGGCTGGCTCTTTTTCCCCGACGCCTCCCGTTTCTGGGTGTCGGCGGCTCTGGCTCACGCCGGGGGCGGGTTCATTTATCTGGCGACCCATGCGGTCATAGGCGAAATCATCAAGCACCACAAAGCCCTCGTCCTGGGTTGTTTTTGCGCCGGGATCGGCCTGATTGGCTCGTTGGAACTGCTATTGCGCTTCTTCCACTGAAATGCCTCAGCGCGGTTTGGCGCAGATTTGATCGAGCCGTTCGCGAACAGAGGAAACGTTTCCGCGCAGACCGTAGAACTGGTCGGCAAAGGACGCGGGCACCTTCATCTTGTTGACCTCGATTTCAATGTGTTTGATCTGGGCCAGAAGCTGGCCGCATTTGACTGGTTCGCCATCCTCCGGAATCTCCCGTTCCAATCTGAGCAAGGCGCGGTACCAGCCGGTGATGCGCATCTGCATGCGCCATCTGATGGCGGCAGGGATCAGCCGCATGCCCGGAATCAGCACCACGATCAACGGCAAAAAAACCACCAAAACACGGCTCAACAGGCTGGCCAGCCAGAACGGTATCCAAGTGGTGTTGTAAATAAACCTCTTGCCCGACTGTTGGTAGCGGACGGCCTCTTCGCTGATGGGGAAGGCGTGTTCGGTTAGCGCTGGAAATTCATTCTGCCGCTTGAATACCCCGGCTCCTCCATGCGTTTTTTTCATCGCCTCGCTTAACAGGTCCGACAACGCCGGATGCAGCGTCGGCTTCGCTATCAGTTCAACTGTCGGCCCGATCAGATAAACATCGTGGTCCGGGATGTTTTTGCCAAAATCCATTAATCCCTGCGGCATGATCAGTTTGTTTACGTAGGGGATCCGGCGCGTGTAACCGTCCGCCTGCGCAAAGTCAAAAAGCCGGACGTTGATCCGGTAAAGATTGGATATGACCTGTTGCGAGGTCGAATCGGACATCAGAAAAATCGCGTCCACCTGTTCACGCATCAGGGCGTCAGCCGCCTCGTCCCCGTCATAATCCTCCAGCTTCGTCGTTCCGTTGGTTTTGATGTCGTTCAGGGCCAGCAAGCGCAAGGCCAGCGACCGCGTGCCGCTTCCCGGCGCTCCAATGGCGATGCGTTTCCCGGCAAACTCGGACAGGAGATTGACCGGCTCCGGGCTGCGATAAAATATAAGGAGCGGCGCATAGGTGATGCTGCCCAGCGAAACCAGTGTATTGCTGTCGGGCTGGTTGGTCACGCCGCCCTGCACGAATCCAACGTCAACCTTGGACTTGGGATCGTTCAGCCGCTCCAGATTTTGCAGCGACCCTTCCGAGGAGAGGATTTTCAGGGTGATACCCTTTTCCTTGAGGGCTTTCTGGTACCTTTCCGCGTAAATATGGAACGAACTTCCCGGAGCACCCGCCGTGATGGTGATCGTTTTGGGCGGCGCGGAATGGATGGACCAATAAACCGCCAGCCCGATCAACAGCACGTTTGTTATCACCACCACCGCCGCCAGCTTGCGGCTGATCCCGAAAATTTCGATCAACGGCGCGGACAGCGTGTTGAGGCGTTTTTTTAAACGGGTCCTGAGACGTTCTTTGATGTGATTGGCGAGTTCCTGGGACATGATCGGATTTGAAAGTTTGAGACGGCCTCAGGACTTCAGTATGGCTGTGCAGGCCTGGCGCAATTTCTCCAAATCCGCCTTGCTCCGCGCCTCGATGTAGCACCGGAAAACCGGTTCCGTCCCGCTGGCCCGGAAGGCAACCCATTCGCCTTTCGGCAATAAAAATTTCCAGCCGTCTGTCGTGATGAATTTTTCCACAGGAAAGGCTCCGACGGTTTTTAATCCCTCGCCCAGCCGCGACCGCAAAGCCTCCTTTAACGCGGGATCCACCCGGATGTTGATGCGGTCGGTGTAAAATGCGCCCCCGATTTTATTGATTTCCTTCAGGATGCTCCCGAGCGACTTTTTCTCCACCGCCATTAATTCCGCCATCAGCAGGTCGGCCAGGATGCCGTCTTTTTCCGGCACATGCCCGCGCACGCTCAATCCGCCCGATTCTTCGCCGCCGACAATGACCGGCTCGCGTTCCATGACCGCGCCGATGTATTTGAACCCGACCGGCACTTCATGGACTTTGATGCCGAAATGCGCCGCAACCGCGTCCACCTGATGGCTGGTCACCACGGTTCGCACAGCCGAGCCTTTCCAGCCCCGGTTTTTAACCAGATGATACAACGTCAGCGCCAATACTTGATTGGGGGTCATCCATGTGCCGTCCGAATCCATCACGCCAAACCGGTCGGCGTCGCCGTCCGTGCCCAAGCCCAGCCGGGCCTTGCCCGCCAGCACTGTTTTCCGCACTTCGGTCAGATGCGCCGCGCTCGGTTCCGGTGGGTGGCCGCCGAAAAACGCGTCCAGATCGTCGTGAAAAACGGTCAAAACCGCCCCCGCCTTGCGCAGGAGCGTGTCCAGATAACCGCGCCCGCAACCATGCATCAAATCCACCGCGACCTTCAGCCGGGCTTTTTTGATCAGCGAAAGATTCGCCAGTTTGCGGATGTGTTTGAAATAGGCCGGCCGCGGATCAAAGGTCTTGCAATTGAAAGAGCCGCTTGTGGCCGGGAAGGTCCAACCCTCCGCCTGCCGCCGCGCGATCACGGTCTCGATCTCTTTCGTCGTTTCTTCCGGCGCCCCCGCCCCGTCGTAGCGCGAAAATTTGAAGCCCGAATATTCCGGCGGATTGTGGCTGGCCGTGATGTTGACGCCCCCGATTGATTTCCGCAGCCGGATGGAGAAGGCGAGAACAGGCGTCGGGGTGTCGCGGTTGCAAAGCAGCGGCGTCAACCCGTTTGCGGCCAGGACTTCCGCCGTGGCCAGCGCGAACTCGCGACCCAGAAAACGGCAGTCGTAACCAATGATGACCTCCGGTTTCCGCCCATGGATGGGAGACCCGGCATCGGCCAGCTCCCGTTGCAAATATTCCGCCACCCCCTGGCTGGCCAGCCGGACGTTTTCGAAAGTAAAATCCCGCGCAATCAAAGCGCGCCAGCCCGCCGTGCCAAATTTGATCGGAGTCGCGCTCACGTTATTGTTTCCAGTCGAACGCCCCTTTTTTCAGCGCGTAAACATAGCCGACGAAAAGGACGAACATAAAACATCCCATTGATCCGATGATCAGGCCCGCCTGCGACGCCAGCATCTCCCGGTAATTCACCGCCCATGGGTAAAGGAAAATCACTTCAATATCGAAAAGGATGAACAACATCGCCACCAGGTAAAACCGGACCGACAACCGGGTGTTGCTTTCCCCCACCGGCAACATGCCGCATTCGTAAGCCGTATCCTTGATGCGCGAATCCTTGCCCCGCTTGCCCAGGACCACCGACGCCACCAAAGTCCCCGCCGCAAACGCCACCGCGACGAGTCCGAGGAGGAACACCGGGATATACTGCACGAGCTGGCTTTCTGGCATTACCATAACGGCATTTTAAAAACCCGTCCCCCCCTTTGGCAAGGCGCGATTTGCGCCCTCGCGGCGTCCGGGAAGGATGGTACCCCCGCCCGGAATTGAACCGGGATGGACGGTTTAGGAAACCGCTCCTCTATCCATTTGAGGTACAGGGGCCACAAAGGCTGCGGGCAGCATAATTCAAATCGCCGCCCAAAACAACGACAACTGCGCGGCGCGGCGCAGCGGAGCGGGTCGCAGGCGGGGGGGCAAAAAACACAGCAGTAATTTGAAAAGTAGAAATCTGGAAAATCGCTGGAAAAACCGGGATTCGGAATTAAACGCAATGCCGCGCCTGCCCCGTGGCCGGGTTGTCCGCTACTCTCCGGCATGGCAGAACGAACCATAGCTGGGCAGTTTTCTCTCTCATTTATTTTCCACCGCAGGCTGCGCATCCAACTGAAATGAACCGGTCTTCTGGACGAGGGCGACTGCTGTGATTTCATCGGGACGCCTTGACCGCCTGGGCTGGATATGTGCCGGGGGCTTGCCAATTCGGCGGCATGATGGGTTGCAGTCGACGCCGTTGCGAAGAATTACGGAGTAACGGTTTCCAGAACACCAAACACCGTGAAGTCAGCCGGGTTGGACGTCAGCAGACGGCGAACGCCGCTGGTGTGAAGGATGGCGGCAAGATGCGTGT
>Ga0181535_10001181_pt1 | contig 35223 bp, 36 predicted proteins | sample PEATcosm2014_Bin_44_FD_119774 | JGI IMG/M metagenome (GOLD analysis project Ga0181535, IMG submission 119774) | Peatland microbial communities from MTU Mesocosm Facility, Houghton, MI, USA - PEATcosm2014_Bin17_30_metaG | ecosystem: Environmental > Terrestrial > Soil > Wetlands > Peat | place... | reverse complement strand
CGTAAGCGAAAACGTGCGCATCCGGGTTGGTCGCAGCGCCATGCATAAAGCGTGGATGGCTGAACATATTGGTTGTATTCCAGAGAAGCTTTACGCCGGTTTCGTCCTGCAACTTTTTCGCAAGCGCAACAACCCTGTCGAGTCGCTTGTTGGTCTCTTTGAGATTATCTCCTTCGGGCGAGATATCCCTGTCGTGAAAACAGTAGTAGTCAACGCCGAGCTTCGTGAAGAACTCGAAAGCGGCCTGCATTGTTTGTTCCGCCTGAACCATCGGATCGCCGCCATTCCATGGGCGACTCTGCGTTCCGGCCCCGAACATATCGGCGCCTGAACCTTTCATCGTATGCCAGTACGCGACGGAATAGCGAAGGTGGTCCCGCATAGTCTTGCCAGCCACCACCTCTTTTGGATTGTACCACTTGAACGCCAGCGGATTTTTTGAATCAGGCCCCTCGAACTTTATCTTCTTCACGCTGGGAAAGAATTCCTTCATGTGTCGTTATCTCCTTGGTCTCGAAGTTTCATGAACTTCCAAATATGCCCAGTAAAACGTCTTAACGCTATCGCGTCATTGCCCGCGACAAGGTGGTTTTACTAGCACAATGCTGGCGCTTCGGTCAACGAAGAAGCCAATTCCACAGCGGTTCCGCGCAAGATGCGGAGCTTTGCGACGTTATCTGGCTACCGTTGCTGGTAGATTGCAGCATACCCCTACCAATTCTCCAAGCACCCTGAAAGGGTGCAATTCTTAAGCCCGAGGTGCAACCTCGGGACCACGTCCAGCCCAAACCATAGATCCCAAAAGTCCAAATGGAGCGAAGATAGACCTTCGTCCCTCCTTCGCTCTCACCGGCCTCCATTTCCTCTGCGTTTCCTTTTTCCTCAGGGCATTGCCCTGGGCTATGGAATGCGACCCTTTCAGTGTCGTTCATTTCATCTTCTCTTCTTGGTCTGCCAACGTCCGAGTTCTCCCTTGATCAGCCCGGCGTAGTATCATGGCGAAAGCGATCATTTGTATCGTAATAGCGGTTACGAAATGCTCCCGAAATAAATAATAAAAATATCGCTTTACAACTTCAATGGGTTGCGCGATAGTCTAGCTTAGCCATAGACATACTAGTCTATGGCATGGGTTGACTGTGAATTTGGAAATCAGGAGGACGGTGGAAGCCACAACGAGAATGCGGTCTCGCCCGGAAGGAGGAGCGATGCGGCGCTGGTGAAGCAACCAGCCACAGTAACGGAGGCCCACTCCGGAGGATCGATTTTGGAATGAAGTTTGTTTGAGAACAATCGAGATAGCAAAGCAAAGGAAGGTAAGAGGAGACATGAATAATAATTCGAGCAGCACTCAGTTCGGTAGAAATGGTTTTCTTGGGGCCATCATAGCGCTACCTAGGCTTACGTCGCTAAAGGCTTACGTCGCTAAAGGCGGACGCGGCATGGCGGTCATCGCGATGGCGGTCGCACAATTGCTGGCAACGCAAACCAGCCTAGTGGCTCAAACAGCCGCATCAACCGGTAATGACGTCAAACCGGCCAAGATTGAGGACAAAGGGCTTCAAAAGCCAGCATGGCTGACGGAGCTGTCGGTCGGAGTTCGAGAAAGTCACGATGACAACGTGTACTTGGGGGGAGCAGACAAGGAGTTCTTGCCCGCGACTTACAAGGTGCCGGACGGGAGTGTGGCGGCGGTAGAGGGACACGGTTCTTTCTTCACCACGATATCACCCAAGATAGGCGTCGATTTTGCAAAACTATTGGATGCTAACAGCGCTCTGCAGACTCTGTCTCTGAGTTACGCTCCAGATATTGTCCGATACGGCGACGCATCCACGGAGAATTACACCGCCCATCGCTTGGGAGCTGCAGTCAAAGGCAACGCCGACGCCCTTTCATTCAAATTGGGTGAGGGCTTCACTTACATAGACGGCAGTGATCTGGGGCCGACGTATCCGGGCAGCCTCCTTAGCGCCTACGGCACAGGCTACTTGCGTGAACGGCGCAAGCAGTGGCAAGACCGCACAACCTTCACACTCCAATATGATCAAGAAGCTTGGTTTCTGCGACCGACGGCGTCCCTGCTCGATTATAATCTTCTCACCAAACAACTCGCGGGAATAACTGGATATCAGAACTATGCCGACAGGTACGATGCCAACGGCGGTGCCGACCTTGGCTACAAAGTAGATAAAGATCTGGCTGTGACACTCGGTTACCGGTATGGACACCAATACCAAGAGAAGTACTCCGCGGAAATTGACTCTTTCGGGCAGACTTCCTCCAGTGATTATCAACGTCTATTGCTGGGTTTCGAAGGCAAGACGTTTAGCTGGCTTGATGCCAAGGTGCAGGCTGGGCCTGATTTCCGGCAGTACACCGATGCGGCTCCTGTCAACGACCGCAATCCGACGAAGTTCTATGGCGAGGCGACACTGGCGGCGACGCCTTCCAAGAGCGATACGATTACGTTCAATTATCGCCAGTGGCAATGGGTCTCCAGCACCGGCAAAGTGCCCTATTACGACAGCAACTTCGACCTGGGCTACAAACGTAAATTAACCGACCAACTATCAGGGAATCTCGGAGCCCGCCTGCAGTCATCTGACTACAACAGCGGCGATAGTTACAGCGGAACGACTGCCAAACCGGTCGTCACACAAAACCAACGCAACGACTGGTTCTACACCTTTTCGGCCGGATTGAAGTACGCGTTTACGGCAAGCCTCAGTGCGGATATTGCCTATGCCGCCAATCTGGCGCGCAACGAACAGGATGGTCTCCCAGCCTCGCAATTGCCTGAAAGTAAGCGCGAATTCAATGACCAGATCGCCTCAGTCGGAGTGCAGTACAAATTCTAACCAAGTTAAACACAAAGAAAGACGAAGAGGAAACCATGAAAGAATACATCAAACGGACAATTGTTCTGTCAATTCTATCAACCGCGATTGCACTGGGCGCGCTTATTACGAATGTAAATGCCGCTCAGGACGATAAGGAAATATCCTTTGGAGTGGCTCCTGGCCCGTACGGGGATTTGATCACCAAGGCGATCAAACCCGGACTCGAGAAAAAAGGCTATACCGTAACGCTGGTCCAATTCCAGGATTACGTTCAGCCGGATCTCGCACTTGCCAAAGGGGAAACGCGAGCGAATCTTTTCCAACACCAGCCCTACTTGGAGAAGTTTGCAAAGGACCATAATCTGGCTCTTGCTCCGCTGATCAGAGTACCAACCGCCGAACTCGGAATCTTCTCGCGGAAGGTCAAGTCCCTGAAGGAACTCAAGAAGGACGACGAGGTAACGCTTGCACAGGATCCGACGAATCTGGCGCGAGCCTTGCGCTTCCTCCAGAAAGTGGGGCTCATCAAGATCAACCCCGCGATCGACGCCACCAAGGCATCGGAGAAAGACATTGCGGAGAATACAATCGGCCTGCGCATCACGCCCTTGGAAGCGGCGCAGGTTCCCCGAACGCTGGATACCGCCGCGATCGCCGTCGTGAACGGTAACTATGCCATTGCGGCCGGACTTAAACTCTCCGATGCCCTTGTGCTGGAAGAACTGGATGAGAATCTCAAGGTCCTGGTGGTTGTCCGCGCGGAAGACAAGGATAAGCAATTCGCGAAGGACATCGTCGAGGTGGTGGAATCGGAGGACTTCCATAAAGTTGTGGAGGATCAGTCAAATGTGTTCTCCAGCTTCCAGAAGCCGGAGTGGTACGTGAAGAAATGGAACGCGCCCGCGAAGACCGAAGCGAAGTGAGTCGATAGCAAGTCAACGGAACACACACGTCTCTGGCGCAAACGCGTACGCCGGTTGCGCCAGAGACCATTCTCTCATACGGCCGGCGCGTTCGCGTCAAATGTCGGGAATCGATGATGGTTTACCATGATTATCCTGGAAAAGGTCAATGTGAAATTTCATGCGCGAAAGGCTCCGGACGTGCATGCGGTGCGGGACGTAAGCCTGCGAGTGGGTCCCGGCGACTTCTTCGGGATCGTTGGAACGAGCGGCGCGGGGAAAAGCACATTGCTCCGGACCATCAATTATCTGGAGAAACCCGATTCCGGCAGAGTGGTAGTGGCAGGACAGGATCTAGGCACCCTCGCGCCGGAGGAGCTGAGAAAAGCGCGACTGCACATCGGGATGATTTTCCAACACTATAACCTGCTGCAGTCCAAGACCGTGTTCGAGAATGCCGCTTTCCCATTGAGAATCGCTGGTGTCGGCGAGACGGAAATCCATAGGCGCGTTGACGAGTTGCTTGAACTGGTTGAATTGACACCCAAGAAAGACGCATTTCCTTCGTGCCTGTCAGGCGGCCAAAAACAGCGGGTGGGAATCGCGCGCGCACTGGCGAATCATCCGCGTGTCCTGCTGTGCGACGAACCGACATCGGCTCTGGATCTGGAAACCTCGAGCGCGATTCTTGAACTTCTCAAGACCATCAACGCCAAACTGAATATTACCGTTGTGCTGATTTCCCATGAAATGCAAGTAATCAAGAAAGTCTGCACCCGTGTGGCGATCATGCTGGACGGGTCCGTGATCGAAATGGGTTCTGTGTACGACGTCTTCGCTGAACCCAAACATCCCTTCACGGTGGATCTGGTCAAGCGGACTCAGAATCTCAAATTACCGGATCGGCTGTTGAAGAGCCATAAAGGCGATCTGCTGGAAATCCACTATCGCGGGGAACGAGCCGAGGCGCCCATTATCGCGGAAACGCTGCGTCGCTTCCCGGTCACGATCAATATACTGCATGGAAACATCGAATACATCGGCGACGCGGCACTCGGGACTTTGATGGCCGACCTTGAAGGCGAGCCAGTTGCGCGGAGAAATGCATTGGAATACCTGCGGCAGCATGTCGCCAGATTGGAGCTTATCCATGTTTCATGACCTCGACACAGCGGTCCTCTTACAGGATCTGCTAAAGGCGACCGTGGAGACGGCACAGATGACCGGTATCGGGCTGATCCTGTCTTTGTTGCTGGGCGTTCCGCTGGGACTGGTTCTGTTTCTGACCGGCAAAGGTCTGATGTGGGAGAATCGCATCCTGGCACTTGGAGGAAATATCCTGGTGAATTTCGTTCGTTCGCTGCCTTTCGTAATTCTGTTGATCCTTGTGCTGCCGCTCGCGAGTCTCATTACCGGCAGGAGCACCGGTCCGCTGGCGGCTTCGGTTCCACTGGCCATTGCGGCTGTCGCATTTTACGCGCGATTGGTGCAGGTATCGCTCGCAGAAGTGGATCGTGGAGTGATCGAAGCTGCTGTGGCCTGCGGTGCCACGCACTGGCATATCGTTCGCCATGTCCTGCTGCCCGAGGCATTTCCGGGACTCCTGCGTGGATTCACAGTCACAGCGGTGAGTCTCATCGGTTATTCCGCCATGGCCGGTGTCGTTGGCGGCGGAGGCATCGGGTTCCTGGCCATCAACTACGGTTACTATCGCTACGAAACAGGAGTGATGTTCGTTACCGTCGTGGCATTGGTCATAGTCGTGCAAGCCATTCAATCCGTTGGCGACTGGGTTGCCGACAAGAAGGACCATAAGATCAGGGACTAAGATGGGCTCGCGTGTCCACGAAGCGGGAAACCGCGTGATAACCGATAAAAAGAAGCGGAACGAAAGTGAGAATGAGCACTGAATCTCAAGAACCGGCACTGATCATTCAGGATCTGGGCAAAGAATATACGGTTGGATCGAAACGTATTCCGGTGCTCTATTCGGTCAATCTTGCCATAGCACGCGGCGAGTTCATCAGCATTGTTGGTGGCAGCGGTTGCGGTAAGAGCACACTGTTAAGAATCATCGCCGGACTTGAGAATTCGTTTACCGGGACGATTCAGTTGGACGGGCAGCCCATTCATGGGCCCGGCACTGATCGCGGGTTGGTGTTTCAGGAACACCGCCTTTTCCCATGGCTGACCGTCGAAAAAAATATCTCGTTTGGCCTCGCCGGGCCGATAGCGGAGTCTGAGCGAACTGTTCGCGAACACATCGCACTCGTCGGTCTCGATGGCTTTTCCGCTGCGTATCCCAGCCAGCTTTCCGGCGGTATGGCACAACGCGCTGCCATCGCGCGCGCAATTGTGAATCGTCCGAAGATACTGTTAATGGACGAACCGTTTGGGGCGTTGGACGCATTCACAAAGATACAAATGCAAGAGGAGGTGCTCAAGATTTGGCGCACGGAGCGTTCAACGGTCATTCTTGTGACGCATGACATTGACGAAGCAGTCTTCTTAAGTGACCGCGTGTTAGTCATGTCGAATCGGCCCGGCACGATATGCAGGGACTATTCCATAGACCTTACGCGACCCCGCGATCGAAACAGCTATGAATTTGTCGAGCATCGCCGGCAAATCTATCGCGAGTTCTTTACGCAGGCGGAAAGACCATTTGCCTATGCCATCTAAGAAAACATCGAACAATGCTGTCAAACTCAGGCGACAGATCACGCGCGAAGCCTTGCGCCTTGGTGCGAATCTGGTGGGTTATGCGCCCGCGTCTCGCTGGCTTGGCAGCGAACTGGCAGAATCCTACTGGCCGGGATCTATCTGGCCGCAGGCGAAGACGGTGATTGTGCTCGGAGTTCCAATGCTTCTGCCGATCATAGAGAGCACACCTTCGATCAACTACCAGGAGATGTACACCGCGGCAAACCAGATACTGGATCAGGCTGCCTTCCGTCTGGCCGCATGGCTCAACGGGCTCGGCCACGCGGCCATCTACCTACCGCGCGATGGCTATGGCAACCTCGATATTCTCCGCCGCAAACCAGTGGCCAGTTTCAGTCATGCGATAGCCGGGAAATATGCCGGATTGGGAACGATCGGAGCGAGTCACATGCTGTTGACTCCGGAGTACGGGCCCCGAGTTCGACTCGTATCTGTGTTCACCTCCGCAGACTTGCCCGGCGATCGACTTGTCAAAGGCGAACTTTGCAACGGGTGCGGTTTGTGCATCCGGCTTTGCCCGGCAAAGGCATTCACGCCGGTTAAGAAACACCTGATCGCCAATATGGATAAGGATCCATGCACCGCGCGTCACCAGCAGCTTCGTCTTGAGAACCGCTGGCCCTGTGGCATTTGTGCCAAAGTTTGTCCCGTCGGCACCGACCGGAAACTTTACGGACGAACAAGCGCCCAACTCTATCTCCGCGAGTCGGAGTCGATTGACACAGAGAACCCGACATACAAGGCGTGGAAACACATGCGCTCACATGGCTCTGAAAACGCCGGCAAGGAACTGAAGTGAAGGCAACTGGATTTCAACGGCTCGATTGTATTGAGCCGATTCTCCGCGACGTTCGTCCGGGGAGTCGGCCTCAACCGCGCAGCAAGACGAACGGGAACATTATCGCTCGCTATTAAACTTCAATTTAGGCGTTAGTCGGCAACAAACAAATCCGCAACGCCTGGCAAAGGACAAGGAAGATTGATTATGACTAAATTAAAGATAGTACTGTCAGCAACCGTGCTGACAGCGGTTGTTTCGCTGATTCACGCTGAAACCATTCCCTCCAAGATTACACTGGATTACGCGTACTACAATCCGGTCAGCCTGGTGCTCAAGGAAGAGAAGTTTCTTGAAGACGATCTTGCCAGCGACAAGGCAACGGTCGAATGGGTGTTCAGTCAGGGCAGCAACAAATCGCTGGAATACTTGAACAGCAAGAGTGTGGACTTCGCTTCTACCGCCGGAGTCGCTGCGTTCATATCGCGGGCCAACGGAAATCCCGTGAAATCTATATACGTCTATTCGAAGCCGGAGTGGACGGCGCTGCTGGTGGCCAAGGACAGCAAGATAACTTCCGTGGCGGAGTTGAAAGGGAAGAAGGTCGCTGCCACGCGAGGCACCGATCCGTTTGTGTTTCTGACACGAGCGCTGAGCGCCAACGGATTGACGATCAATGACGTCGAGTTCGTCGCACTCCAGCACGCGGATGGCAAGAACGCCCTGCTGCGTGGCGACGTGGATGCCTGGGCTGGTCTCGATCCATTGATGGCACAAGCCGAGGTCGATTCCGGGGCGAAATTCCTCTTTCGCGACGCGAGTTTGAACACGTACGGCGTTCTGAACGTGAGAGACGACTTTGCAAAGGACCATCCGGAGTTGATCGTGCGGGTTCTTAAAGCCTACGAGAAAGCGCGCCTCTGGGCGCTGGCCAATCCGGTCGAATTCAAGGCGCTTGTTGTGACGCAGGCCAAGCTCAACGAGGCAGTAGCCGCCAAGGTGCTAGAACGTACGGATTTGAGCAATTCACTCATCGGCGACGACCAGAAGAAGGCCATCGGAGCGGCAGGAGATGTGCTCAAGAAGAACTCGGTCATCGGGGCCGATGTGGATGTAAATAAAACAGTGAACGAACTCGTAGAACCTGGTTTTGCGACGAAAGCGGTGAAGTGAACGTATTGATCGGATTCATCATTCCAGGGTTTCTGGTGGTGGCGTGGGAGATTCTGTCGCGGTTGGGAGTTTTTCCGCCCAACTGGCTTCCGGCTCCCACGTCCGTTGTGTCCACGGCAGTGGAACTCGCGCGCCACGGCGATCTGGCACGACATGTCATGATTACCACATGGCGTGTCGTTGCCGGTTTCTCCATTGGCGTGTTCGCCGCCACGATGCTGGGTGCTCTCACGGGCTACAGCCCGATCTGCCGTCGTTTGCTGGATCCGCTTTTGCAATCGCTGCGAAGCATTCCTTCCATGGCTTGGGTTCCGCTATTCCTGCTATGGCTTGGAATTCAGGAAGCGTCTAAAATCACATTGATCGCCGTGGGTGCGTTCTTTCCAGTGTACCTGAATCTAATGAGCGGCATCCAGCACGTCGATCCGAAGCTGGTTGAGGTGGGCAGAGTCTTCCGGCTGAGTGGCTTTAATCTCATCCGGCGCGTAATCCTGCCCGCCACACTGCCGTCGTATATCACAGGACTGCGAAGCGGGCTGGGTCTTGCCTGGATGTTTGTCGTGGCGGCAGAGCTTATGGGAGCAAGCAAAGGGATAGGGTTTCTGATGAACGACGGACAAATGACAGGACGCCCCGGCATCATCATTGCCAGCATTATACTCTTCGCTATTTGCGGAAAACTAACCGATCTCGCCGTGGAGTGCACCGGCCGGCGTTTCCTGAAATATGAACGATAAGACCATGAATAGGAGCGATTTCTTTATCCACAATGTTCCCGGAGGCAATCGGCTTCGCGGACATTGCAAGTCGGAGGAGAAACAAGAACAGGAGAAAGCACAATGAGTCAGAGACCGTACGAATCGATTCCGCAGGCTGTGGGGCCATACCGGCAAGCTGTGGAGGCCAGTGGCCTCGTGTTTGTGTCGGGGCAAATTCCTGTGGACCCGAAGACCAACCACCTGGTGACAGACAATATCCGGGACGCCACACGGCAATGTCTGAAGAACCTGACCGCGGTGCTGGGAGATGTGGGTCTGGAGTTGCGCGATGTGGCAAAGACCACAATCTATCTCGCCGACATCAAAGATTTTGGAGAAATGAACGAGGCTTACGCCGAGTTCTTCAATGATCCGTATCCGGCGCGGGCTTGCGTCCAGGTTACTGCATTGCCGAAAGGCGCCTCGGTCGAAATCGATGCCATAGCGGTCCGCAAAAGCGGGGAGACCCGATGAATCGGAGATCCACGCACAAGACGTTTTCATGCTCCGGGTGCGGCGCGTTAAACTGCCGCTTTCTAACACCAGAGGCTTTTGCAGTTGGGATAAAGACGATGATCGAAAGAAAAACAATCCAAACGCGAAAGGAATAATTCCATGTCCGAGAGAAAATATTGGGAAAAGGAACTTGAAACTCTGCCCCGACCTCAACTGGAACAGTTGCAATTGAAACGCTTGAAGAAGCATCTGGCATTTGCCGTCAAAAACTCGCCCTATTACCGCCAGGCATTCCGTGAAGCTGGCGTAAGGGCGGACGATTTGAAGCATCTCGCGGACTTGCAGCGCTTCCCCTTCACGGACAAGAAGATTGAACGCGACCGCCAGCTTGCCGTGCCTGATCTCGGCGACATGGTGGCCGTGCCGGAAGAGAAGATTGTCTTCGTTTCCGCTTCCAGCGGTTCGACCGGCGTGCCAACGCTGAGCCCGTTCACGAAGCAGGATTTCGACGACTTTCAGAATGTCGAATCCCGTCAGTATTGGAGCATAGGCATGAGGCCTAAGGATCGTTACCTGCACGCGTTGAATTTCTCGTTGTTCGTCGGCGGACCCGATGTTATTGGTGCGCAGAATCTCGGCGCCCTTTGCATCTGGGGCGGTACACTGCCTTCGGACCGATTGCTCTATATCATTCAGCAATTCAAACCGACGATCACATGGACCACTCCATCCTACGCCTGGTATCTGGGCGAGACCGCAATCAAACAGGGAATAAATCCGGCACGCGATCTTAGCATCCGCAAAATCATCGTCGCCGGCGAACCGGGCGGATCGATCCCAGCCACACGGGAAGCCATCGAGAGAATCTGGGGCGCCGATCTCTATGATTATTACGGTTTGTCGGATATATTCGGATCGTGCGCCGGCATGTGCCCTGAGAAGAACGGTCTGCATCTGGCCGAAGACAACATACTGCTCGAAGTGCTCGATCCCAAGACGCAGGAACCGGTGCCGGACGGCCAGCCGGGCGAGATGGTGTTGACGACGCTTCTTAAGAAGGCGCGGCCCATGATTCGTTTCCGTACCGGCGATATTGTCACACGATTCCCCGATGAGTGTCCGTGCGGACGCACGTTTTCTCGCTTCGTTGTGCAGGGACGTCTGGACGACATGTTCATTGTCTCCGGCGTAAACATATTCCCAAGCGACATTGAGTTTGTTGTCCGGAACGTTCCCAATCTGACCGGCGAATATCGCATTATCGTTTATACGGAAGACCGGCTGACGCGATTCGACGTCGAAGTCGAAGCGGCAAACAATCCAGAAAACTTCGGCGATCAGCTCGCTGAGCAGGTCGTCCAACACGCCAAGCAGCGACTTGGCATCAGGCCGAAGAATGTGAAAGTGCTGCCGCCGGGCACGTTGCCCAGGGCCACGCACAAAGCCAAACGTTTAATCGACCAGCGCAACGTCGAAGGCGTTGTGAAAGGCGCTAACATTTAGTACCTTATCGAAAAATGTTAAACAAATATGTGTAACATGCATTACAATATGTTCGTTCCGGGCTTCATTTGTGCGGTTAGAATGAATGTTTTGAAATCGTCCAATCTTTTGGTTCCGGCTATGCCGGGTTAGGAGTCATGTCATGCCCAAAACCAGTCAACGAACGAGCACGTTCGGCGAATCCGTGATCCGACGGATGACCCGCGTCGCCAACGAGCACGGAGCGATCAATCTGTCCCAGGGGTTTCCTGATTTCGATCCGCCGGAGGCGCTGTTGAAAGCCGCCGAACGCGCCGCACGCCATGGCCCGCACCAGTACGCGGTTACTTGGGGCGCACACAATTTCCGAAAAGCCCTGGCGCGAAAGCAATCCTGTTTCATGGGGTTGCAACTCGATCCCGATGCGCACCTTGTCGTGACATGCGGCAGCACCGAGGCCATGATGGCTGCGATGATGACCGCCTGTAATCCCGGCGACAAGGTCATAGTGTTCTCACCGTTCTACGAGAACTATGTCGCGGATACGATCCTGTCGGGCGCCGAGCCGATTTATGTGGCGCTGCGCCCGCCGGATTTCGCCTTCGATCCTGACGAGCTGCGGCAGGCGTTCGAGGAGAAACCGAAAGCGCTGGTGCTCTGCAATCCGTCGAATCCCTCCGGCAAGGTGTTCACCCGCGAGGAATTGATCTTCATCGCGAGGCTGGCGGAGAAACACGACACTTTTGTCATCACGGACGAGGTGTATGAGCACATACTTTATGCGCCGCATGAGCACGTCTATTTTGCGTCTCTGCCCGGCATGTTCGAGAGGACGATATCTTGTAGCTCGTTGTCCAAGACATATTCGATCACCGGCTGGCGGCTTGGCTATGTTATCGCTCCGCCGTCAGTTATCGACGCGGCCCGAAAAGTGCATGATTTTCTCACGGTCGGCGCGGCAGCCCCGTTGCAGGAAGCGGCGATTGCCGGTTTGGAGTTGCCGGACAGCTATTACGATGAATTGCAGGCTATCTACACTGAAAAACGCGACGTGTTCCTGAAATACCTCGATCAGGCCGGACTGACATACACAAAACCGCAGGGCGCTTACTACGTGATGGTGGACATATCCGAGTTCGGCTGGAGCGACGATACGGAGTTCAGCGAATGGCTGGCGCGTGAAGTCGGCGTGGCGGCAGTGCCCGGATCGAGTTTCTTTCGCGAACCGGTGAGACACCTCATCCGATTCCACTTCGCGAAACAGACCAAGACGCTGCACGCCGCCGGCGAGCGGTTGTTGAAGCTTCGGGAGAAAGCGAGGAACGCCCGTGATTGAAGTGCGCTGGCATGGGCGCGGAGGACAGGGCGCGTTTACCGCTGCGCGACTCCTCGGAGCCGCGGCGGCCCTGTTCGAGAACCGTCACGCGCTGGCCTTTCCATCGTTCGGGCCGGAACGGCGCGGCGCGCCGGTGCTCGGGTTTACGAAGATCGATGACCACAAGATTACCGACCGGAGCGCCGTGACCGAGTGCGATTACGTCGTCGTGCTGGACGAAACGCTTATGAGTCCGAAAATTGCCGTCGGGCTGAGGGCAGGCGGCAAGCTGATCGTCAACGCGGCATCCCCTGCCCCGTACCGGGATTGGGCTGGAGCGGGCGACTTACTTGCCCTTGACGCTACATCTCTGGCGCTTCGGATCATTGGCCGCCCGATCGCCAACACCGCCATGCTGGGGGCATTGATTGCCTGGACCGGCTTGGTCAGACTGGAATCGGCCTTGCGCGGGATTGAGGAGGAAATGCCGCAGCGTCTGGCCGCAAAGAACGTCGAAGTGTTGCGCCAGGCATTTGCGATCGCCGGAGAGAACTCATGAGCCGCCATACTGTTCGACCGCCATTTCAGCCAAAACATATCGCCGATTTCCCCTGCGGCACATGCGACGAGGCAGGGCATTTAGTGGAGACACTTTCGAGCTGGCGCACCTCCACACCGGAAGTGAATCTCCAACTCTGCACCGGTTGCCTGCGATGTTACCTGCTCTGCCCCGAAGGTATGATCGTGAAGAAGAACGGCAAGGTGGCGATCGAGTTCGACTTTTGCAAAGGATGCGGCATCTGCGCGCATGAGTGCAGATCTGACGCCATCCGAATGATCGCGAGGAGAGAATGACCGCGAATGGCTCCAGAGTCTTTGTCTCGGGCAACGACGCGGTGGCGCTTGGCGTCCGGCTGGCACGGCCGCATGTGATTGCCGCATATCCTATCACGCCGCAAACTGCCGTCGTGGAGCGGCTCGCAGAGATGGTCGAGGATGGATCCTTGCGCACAGAATACCTACACGTGGAATCCGAGCATTCGGCTTTGTCAGCCTGCATCGGGGCAAGCGCTGTTGGCGCACGAACTTTCACAGCCACGTCGTCCCAAGGATTGCTGTATATGGTGGAGTGCATGCACTACGCCAGTGGCGGACGTTTTCCTGTTGTGATGATGAATGCCAATCGCTCGCTTGCGCTGCCTTGGAACATCTACAACGACCAGCGCGATTCTCTGTCTCAGTTGGATAGCGGATGGATCCAAGTCTACGTCGAAGATGCCCAGGAGGCCCTCGATATGATCATCCAGGCTTTTGCCATCGCGGAGAATGAGAAAGTTCTCACCCCTGTGATGGTCAACCTCGATGGGTTCGTTCTGACACACACCTACGAACTGGTCGAAGTGCCGACACAGGAAGCTGTGGACAGGTTTCTACCTCCGTTTAAGACAACCAACAAAATGTCCTTTGAAGCCCCAAAGAACATGGCTTTCACCGCCACGCCAGCCCATTATACCGAATTCAAATTCCAACAACACCAGGCAATCCTCGATGCGGCAACAGTTATTGCCGATGTGGACCATTCCTTCGGCGAGCAATTAGGCCGGTATTACGGCGGTTTGCTCGATGCCTACCGCGTGGAAGATGCGGAATTCGTCCTCATAACACTCGGGAGCGTCACCGGCACAGCGAGGGTTGTCGTGGACCAACTGCGCGCGGAAGGGCGGAAGGTGGGGGTGATCAAACTCAGATACCTGCGTCCATTCCCGGTGGAAGAATTGCGATCGCTCACTCGCAATGCATGGGCGCTGGGCGTTCTCGAGAAGAATATCTCCATCGGGTACGAAGGTACTGTCTTCACAAATGTTCGATCGGCGCTGTCACAAAATGGGACAACGCAGGAAATTCTGAACTTTGTGGCAGGCTTGGGGGGCCGGGATATTTCAAGAGGAGACATCGCGCAAATGTTTGAACGCCTGTCATCCGTTGCCACAACACATCCAGCCAATCGCGTGATCTTCGTCAATCTGGGAGTGGAAACAGCATGAGCCAAACCGTTTCAAGGCCATTGAATGCATCGACACTCGACGAGCGGGAATTCTTCTACGGTCACAAAGCGTGCGGTGGCTGTGGCGGCAGTCTTGCTGTGCGGCTGGCATTGAAAGTGCTTGGCGAACGAACTTTCACGGCAGTCCCGGCGGGCTGCATGTCGGCGGTGGGATTTGTCTATCCACAACTCGCTTTCGGCAGCAATGCCATCATTTCCACTTTTCCCGGAACGGCTTCGATGTTATCGGGCATCGCCGCTGGAGCGCGGGCGCTGGGCATTCCAGATTTCCATGCTGTCGGGTTTGCCGGCGATGGCGGCACGGCGGACATTGGCATTCAGGCCTTATCCGGCGCGATAGACAGGCATGACCGGATCATTTACATTTGCTACGATAACGAGGCGTATATGAACACCGGCGTACAGAAGAGCGGTTTGACGCCGTTCGGCGCAAGAACGACAACCACGCCTGCAGGTCGTCGCCTCCGCGGCGCGCTCACCCAAAAGAAGAATATGTTCGAAATTGTGGCCGCGCACGGGATCGAGTATGCGGCAACGGCAAGCGTTGGCTATCCGCAGGATTATCTGAACAAGATCGACAAGGCCAAATCGGTGAGCGGAACGTCGTACATTCATGTTTTCGCTCCGTGCCCAACCGGATGGGGCACGGGCAGCGACGTCTCGATCGAACTCGCCAAGGACATTGTCGATTGCGGCTTGTGGTATCTCGCGGAATTCGAGAATGGAGAATTCCGGCTCAACCGCGACCCGAAGCAGTTCACGCCCATTCAAAACTATTTCAACAAACAGGGCCGGTTCAAACATTTGCTGCCTGAAGACATTGAGCAGATCGTCAAACATCGCGACCGCGAGTGGGCGCGAATCCGCAAGCAGTGGATTCGCATTTCCCCACCTCCGGCCGTGGCGGGAGAAGAATAGAGATGCGCATTGCAATGGAAAGCGATCTTCCAGCGATCGTCGCCATATACAACTCGGCGGTGCCAACCCGGCAATCCACCGCCGATACAGTGGAAGTGTCGGTGGAGTCCCGAAGGGGATGGTTCAATGAGCACACTCCCGACAAACGACCGCTTATGGTTCACGAACAGGATGGTCGAATTATCGGCTGGGTGAGCTTTCAGTCTTTCTACGGGCGCCCCGCCTACGACCACACAGCCGAGATAAGCATCTACATTGCACCGGATCGCCAGGGCAAAGGGCTCGGGCGAAAGCTCCTCGCCGAGGCTCTGGACATGGCCCCGTCGTTGAATATCAGGACAGTGCTTGGATTCGTGTTTGCGCACAACGAACCAAGCATTCGCCTTTTGGAATACTTCGGATTCAAGTCATGGGGAATACTGCCCGATGTAGCTGAAATGGATGGAAAGGAATACAGTCTTTGCATCCTTGGATTGCGCGTGGGGTAACGGATGTTGATCGATTGCCATACTCATGCTTTCGCCGACAAGATCGCGGAAAGAGCCGTTACGCATCTGAACGATTACTACAAGATCCAGATTACGCGCGGCGGACGCCTGGCCGATTTACTCGTTGCCGCCGAGGAAGCCAAACTGGACGCGTTCGTTCTATTGGTGGCCGCCACTAAACCGGAGCAGGTCAGACCGGCTAACGACTGGATTCTCCGATTGGCCGGTCTCTCCGATGACGACATCCGGCGGGAGTTCGGCGTTTCGCATGTGCCGCGCATTGTTCCTTTTGGCACGTTCCACCCCGGCGACACAAACTGGCCAGCGGAAATCCAACGTCTGCGGGCGGCGAACATCAAAGGCATCAAACTGCATCCGGAATTTCAGCAGATCGATCTGGCAGATCCAGCGTTGTGCGATTTCTTTGCGGAGGTGGAGCGGGATTTCGTGGTGTTAATTCATGTTGGCGACGCTATTGCGCGAAGAACCAATCTCAGCACACCCGAGAAGGTTGCGGCTATCGCGCAGAAATTCCCGAACTTAAGGTTAATCGCCGCGCACATGGGCGGCTACAGATTTTGGGACGAAGCATATGACGTCCTGGCAGGTCACAACGTTTATTTCGACACTTCCAGCGTCTTTCCCTATCTGGAGATGGACAAGTTTCGTGCACTGGTATCCAAGCACGGCACGGAAAGGATTCTCTTTGGAAGCGATTTCCCCATCGGCTCTCCGCAGGAAGACTTGATCATCATGGAGAAGATTAACTGGCTCTCTTCGACCGAAAAGGCGCGAATTCGCGGCGGCAACTGCGCCAAGTTACTCGGTCTACGTGAGATCGCATAATACTTGAGGATTTCCTTGGCCCGCGCCTCAATAGAGCATGCCTTCTGCCCGCGAGATTGCGCCTCGATTGGGTACCAAAAAAAATAATGAAAATATTTCTTTACAGTCGGAAGGTCTTATGCGATAGTCTAGCATAGTAATAGACATACTAGTCTATGGTGCGGGTTGACTGTGAATTTGGAAATCAGGAGGACGGTGGAAGCCACAACGAGAACGCGGTCTCGTCTGGAAGGAGGATGCATGGTGCATTGTTGAACAGGTAAGGTCAGCGTCAGCGTAGCCCATATCCGAGGGTCGGACATAGGGTTAAGTCTTTCAGGTAACAGTTCAAATGGAAATTGTCTAAGAAGGTAGTAAATAAAATGAAGAGTCAAGTCATGAGTCAGTTTGTCAGAAACGGTTTTCTTGCAGCTATCGTAGCCATCCCATTGGCGTATACTGCACAAGGCGGTGTTCCGTTCAACAATCTGGAGGGAGTTGGCGGAGCGGCATTCAACCCGTTGGCCTATCCATCGGGACAGAACAAGGACACCAGCAACAGTAACGCCTTGGAACAGGTTTTCAGCAAGCCGCAGTTCGGCACATGGTACGTCCGATTGAATGCAAAGGACATTGATTGGAATGCCATTGGCGCTTCAGTTACCGTCTTGGATCGCCTCGAACTGTCGTATGGTTATGAAGCCGTCGCAATCGGTGGCGCGCTTAACATTCACAAGAACAGCATCGGCGCAAAGGTGCTTCTCGTTCCCGAGAACGCTGGCGACTCGAAATTCGTTCCGGCCATCGCGATCGGTGCCATCCATAAATCCACCTCGCAAGTTGTGGTGCCGAATTCGGACGATAACGGTGTGGATTTCTACGCAGTGGCAACGAAGCTGGTCACCCAACTGCCCCTGCCCGTGCTGATATCAGGCGGCGCATTGTCCAGCAGTGAATACATCACCGGAGTTGCCGGCTTCGATGACAACAGGAAAATAACCGGCTTTGCAAACGTGGACGTGATCCTGCCGATCAGCGTCGCTGTCGGCGCCGAATTCAAACAGGGCGAGAAGTATGACGATTTCGAAAATGCCAACTATTGGGATGCACATCTGGCATGGCTGGCAAGCAAGAATCTCACGTTGATCGGGGCTTACGTGAATGCAGGAGACAAGAATAAAACCACGCCCTATGGACTCGGTCAAGGCGCGGTAGTGAGCGCGCAGTACGCGTTCTGAGGTTGACACACAACAAAGAAGGTTTGGAACATGAGTAACGAACCCACGGGCCAGACAGAACGATCCGCGCTGACGGTGTTTCTGGATCTTCTGTTTGGACGTCGGAAACAGACAGAAGAACAGCAACAAAACGGAAGAAAAGGAGAAGAGAGAATGTCTACAAAAGGAATCAATACACTGGCATTGCACGCGGGTCAGGTTGCTGACCCGACAACCGGGGCCCGGGCGGTCCCGATTTATCAGACCTCGTCGTACGTGTTCAAGAGCACCGAACATGCGGCCAACCTGTTCGCATTGAAGGAGTTCGGCAACATCTACACTCGGCTGATGAATCCGACAACCGATGTCTTCGAGCAGCGGGTGGCCGCCATCGAGGGCGGCACCGGAGCGCTTGGAGTGGCGTCGGGACAGGCGGCGATCAGCTATGCGCTCCTGGCGATTACACGGCTCGGCGACGAAATTGTCGCGGCGAACAATCTGTATGGCGGAACGTACCAATTGTTCCACCACACGTTCCCAAAACTGGGGCGGACGGTTAAATTCGTAGATTCGCGCAATCCGGAGGCTTTCAAAAAAGCCATCACACCAAAGACGCGGGCCATATACGCTGAAACAATCGGGAATCCGAAATTGGACGTGCCTGATTTCGAGGCATTGGCCAAAATCGCCCACGAGGCTGGGATTCCGCTGGTAGTTGACAACACGGTCGGCGTCGGCCTGGTCCGCCCCATTGACTACGGGGCGGATATTCTGGCCAACTCGGCCACGAAATATATTGGTGGACACGGCACTTCGATCGGTGGCGTGATCGTGGACTCGGGCAAGTTCAAATGGAACAATGGCAAGTTCCCGGAATTCACGGAACCCGATCCGAGCTATCACGGCCTTGTATATTGGGACGCGCTAAGCAACGTGCCGGGTCTCGGCAACGTGGCGTTCATCATCAAGATTCGCGTCACGCTCCTGCGCGATATTGGCGCGGCGCTAAGTCCGTTCAACGCCCATGAATTTCTGCTGGGTCTGGAGACGCTGCCGCTGAGACAGCAAAGGCACTCAGCCAACGCCCTGGAAATTGCGAGCTGGCTCAAGAAACACCCGCTGGTGAGCTGGGTGACCTATCCTGGTTTGGAAGACGATCCAAGTTACAAGGTGGCGTCCAAATACCTGAAAAAGGGGTTTGGCGGCCTTGTCGGGTTCGGCATCAAGGGCGGACTGGAAGCCGGGAAGAAGTTCATCAACTCGGTGAAACTGTTGTCTCACCTGGCGAACATCGGCGATGCGAAAAGCCTCGTGATTCATCCGGCCTCGACGACGCACCAGCAGTTGACCCCCGCGGAACAGCAGGAAACCGGAGTCACGGAGGATTACATTCGTCTTTCCATCGGCTTGGAAGACGCCGACGACATAAAGGAGGACATCGAACAGGCGTTGAATAAGACAAAATGATGGAACGACGAACTACGGGATGGGCGCCGCGTGAAGAAACGGTGTCCCATCCCGGCCGCTGTGGGAACAAAAAGCCACGGCGCAGCACGGAGCCGTGCAAGACAATGGGCAAAGATGTGAATGGTGGAGAGTATTTCGAGCGAGTTGCACCGCAGTGGGACCAAATGCGGCAGCGTTTCTTCTCCGAAAACGTCCGGGCCGTGGTTTATGACACTGCAAATGTGCAACCCGGTAAACTGGCCGCCGACATCGGGGCAGGAACGGGGTTCATTACGGAAGGGCTGTTGCGGAAAGGCCTCAGAGTCATTGCAGTGGACCTGTCGGAAGCGATGCTTGAGGAGTTGCGGAAGAAGTTTGGAGATTTCAACGCAGTTGACTGTCGAGCCGGCGAGTCAGCGCACCTGCCTATCGCGGACGCTGCCGTGGACTATGTCTTCGCGAACATGTATTTGCATCACGTTGAGAAGCCCTCGGACGCCTTACGGGAGATGGCCAGGGTGTTGAGAACGGGCGGTAAGGTCGTGATCACGGATTTGGATGAACACTGTCACGAATTTCTAAGAGCGGAGCATCACGATCGGTGGATGGGATTCAAGCGGGAGGATGTCCGGCTGTGGTTTGAGAAAGCTGGATTGAGGAATGCAAGGGTGGATTGTGTGGGCGAGAATTGCTGCGCTACATCGGGTTTCGGGGCAGGGAGCGCCGCTGTAGGCATATTCATCGCATCTGGAGAAAAGTGACCGAAGCGAGACTTGGAAAAGGAAGTGAGAGAGCACGAACGGAAGGAAAGCGAGCGAAGACATCATGGCTGAATACGGCAATATACTTGGGGCAATAGGCAGAACGCCGCTGATCCGTTTGAACCGCATGGTTGCAAACGTCGCTTCCCCGATCTACGTAAAAGTCGAGACATTGAACCCTGGTGGCAGCGTCAAAGATCGCATCGGCCTGGCGATGGTGGAAGCGGCTGAAAAAGTGGGATTGCTCAAACCCGGCGGCACCATAGTGGAAGCCACCGCTGGCAATACCGGTGTCGGTCTTGCGCTTGTCGCCGCCGTCAAAGGCTACCGCATGATCGCTGTCCTGCCGGACAAGATGAGCGAAGACAAAATCAGCCTCCTGCGAGCTTATGGAGCCGAGGTGGTTATTACGCCAACGAACGTTCCGGCGGAGTCGCCGGAAAGTTACAACGGAGTCGCTGACCGCATTGCGCGCGAAATCCCCGGCGCGTTTCGTCCCAACCAATTTGCGAATCCGCACAATCCTTTGATTCACTCGCTGACAACTGGTCCGGAAATATGGGAAGACAGTCACGGACAAGTGGACGTTTTTGTCGCAGGCATGGGAACAGGTGGTACCATTTCAGGCACAGCCAAGTTCCTCAGGGAAAAGAACCCCGGCATTACGATCGTGGGCGCTGATCCGGAAGGTTCGATTCTTTCCGGCGACAGTCCGCATTCCTACAAGGTCGAAGGCATAGGCGAGGACTTCATCCCAAAAACATTCAACCGGCAAATCGTTGATGAGATGATCCGGGTGAGCGACAAGGAATCCTTCAACACGGCCCGGCGTCTGGCCCGCGAGGAAGGCATTCTGGCCGGCGGTTCCTCCGGCACGGCGTTGGCAGCAGCTCTCAAGTACGTGCAGCGGCTTACGCATCCCAAGTACGTTGTCGTGCTTCTCCCCGACACAGGTCGCAATTACCTGAGTAAGATATTCTCCGACCGCTGGATGCAGGAAAATGGATTCTGGGAAGACAGCGCGCCCCAACCTCTGACCGTCGGCGATATTCTTGCCGGCAAGCGGCAACGACCACCTTTGATAGCCGTCAAGACCACGGACAAGCTCAGTCGCGCAATCACCTTGATGGAGACTCACGATATTTCCCAACTGCCGGTGTTGGACGGCGAGAGAGTGGTTGGCAGTCTTAACGAATCCTCGATTATGAAAGGCCTTCATGACGGGCTGGACATTGCCAATCAGGAGGTCGCTGCCGTGATGACAAACTTGATGCCCAGTCTTGACATCAACGCTGATGCTTCCGAAGCTTATCGGCTACTCCTGTCCGGTGCGCCCGGAATCATTGTGACTCGGGGGCCGGCGAGAAGCGGCATAGGACTCATTACAAGAACCGATCTCATCGCGGCATGGGTGCGCGGCAAGACTACGACCACTGGAGGAACACATGAAATTTGAAACACGGGCCATACATGACGGACAGTCCGCTGATCCGGCCACAGGAGCGGTAACAATTCCGGTGTTTCAAACATCCACATATCAGCAGGATGGCATCGGCAAACCGCGCGGTTACGAATACTCGCGGACCGGCAATCCCACGCGCCATGCGCTGGAAGAAGCGCTGGCCTCGCTGGAGAGCGGCAAGCACGGGCTTGCCTTCGCATCGGGTGTAGCCGCCACAACGGCCGTCCTCCAGCTTCTGCGACCGGGAGATCATGTGCTGGCCGGCGATGATATCTATGGCGGAACGTATCGCCTTCTCGAAAAGGTCTACTCGCCATGGGGCCTGCATGTTGATTATGTGGACACCACCGATCCCAACGCCTTTGCCGCGGCTGTTCTGCCAAATACAAAACTGATATGGGTGGAAACTCCTACCAATCCGCTCCTGAAGATCGCTGACATCGCAGCGCTCGCCGGAGTGGCGAAGCAAGCCGGCGCATTGCTTGCCGTAGACAACACATTCGCAAGCCCATGGTTCCAACGGCCGCTGGAACTAGGCGCACACATTGTGGTTCACAGCACAACAAAATATCTCGGCGGACACAGCGATGTGGTCGGCGGGGCTGTCATCACAAGTCTGGACGATGAGTTCAACGACCTGAAGTTTTATCAGAATGCGGCTGGCGCAATCCCCGGCCCTTGGGATTGCTGGCTGATTTTACGCGGTCTAAAGACCCTGGCTGTGCGTATGCGCGAACACGAACGCAACGCCAAGCACCTTGCCCTCATTCTCGAAAAACATCCGGCGGTGAAACGGGTCTTTTATCCCGGGCTTGCGACGCATCCTCAACACGAGTTGGCCGCGAAACAAATGTCAGGCTTCGGAGGGATGATCAGCCTTGAGTTGAATGGTGGCTTTGAAGCTGTGGAACAATTCGTGGCGCGCTTGAAGATCTTCATTCTCGGCGAGAGTCTCGGCGGCGTCGAATCGCTGGTCTGCTATCCGCCGCGCATGACACATTCGTCGTTTCCAGCAAAAGAGAGGCATCGCCGCGGAATTCATGATAACCTTGTGCGTCTTTCCGTAGGCATAGAGAACGTCGATGATTTAGAACAGGATTTAAGGAATGCGCTTGGTTGACCCGAGCGAAGGGGAAATGTGAAACTGACAATCAATGGAAAGAAGACCGAAGTGAAGGGCGTAACCACGGTTGAACAACTTCTGAAATCGGTCAATCCGGATGGAGCACGCACTGCGGTCTTGATTAACGACAGCGTTGTCGGCAAGACTGAGTTCAAGCAGTGTCTTCTCAAGGAAGGCGATCATGTCGAAATCCTGACATTTGCGGGAGGAGGCTGAACCATGCCCCTATCAGCGGAAGAACGTGAACGTTATTCGCGCCAACTGACCTTGCCTGAGATCGGCGAAGAGGGGCAGAAACGACTGCGAGCTGGAAGAGTTCTGATCGTCGGTGCAGGTGGCCTGGGCTCGCCTGCGGCATTCTACTTGGTTGCCGCAGGTGTCGGAAACATCGGCATCATGGATGGGGATGTGGTGGAAATCAGCAATCTTCAGCGACAGATACTCCATGCGACGGACGATATTGGCCGACATAAAGTGGATTCTGCGATCCGGACTTTACGAGCGTTGAATCCTCATGTTCGTTTGCTTGGCCATAAGGAACGGCTCTCGCCACTCAACGCAGAGCAAGTGCTGAGCGATTATGATTTCGTTGTGGATGCGACGGACAATTTCTCATCCAAGTTCCTGATCGCGGACGCGTGCCACGGTTCACGAAAACCATATTCACATGCAGGCATATTCCGTTTTCTTGGACAGACGATGACGGTCCTTCCGGGCAAAACCGCCTGCTACCGCTGCGTGTTCGACTCGGAACCAGATGCGCAGGCGCCTGCCGGCAATCCGCCGCAAGGCCCGTTGGGCGCAGTCCCTGGCGTGATTGGCGCCATTCAAGCCACGGAAGCAATCAAGAGCATCCTTGGCGTCGGCCAGCCATTGACAAACACGCTGCTTGTTTACGAGGCATTGGAGATGACGTTTCGCCGAATACCGGTGAAGCGAAACATCAATTGCATTTTGTGCGGAGCGAACGGTATAACGAAACAATAACACATAGGAGAAGTGAAACATGAGTCGCGTATACAAAGACAATCCTGAGTCCATCGGAAACACACCATTGATCCGTCTGAATAGGGTTACGCAAGGCAGCAGCGCCGTGGTTCTGGGTAAAGTGGAGGGCAGAAATCCGTCCTACTCTGTCAAATGCCGCATCGGAGCCGCGCTGATCTGGGATGCAGAGAAGCGTGGCGTGTTGAAGCCCGGAGTCGAGATTGTCGAGCCAACGAGCGGCAATACCGGCATTGCTCTGGCTTTCGTGGCCGCCGCCCGCGGCTACAAGCTGACGCTGACCATGCCGGAAACGATGAGCATTGAACGCCGACGTGTATTGGCCGCCTTCGGCGCAAATCTAGTTCTCACACCAGGCGCCGAGGGAATGAAGGGAGCGGTCAAACGCGCCGAGGAACTCGCCGCATCCGATCCGCAACGCTACTTTCTGCCTCAGCAGTTCAAGAATCCGGCAAATCCTGCCATTCACGAGAAGACCACCGGCCCTGAAATATGGAACGATACGGATGGCGGAATTGATGTGCTGGTGTCCGGTGTGGGCACAGGCGGCACCATAACCGGCATATCCCGGTACATCAAAAATACCAGGGGGAAACGTATTCTGTCCGTTGCAGTGGAACCGAAGGAGAGCCCTGTCATTTCGCAAAAACTGGCCGGGCAGGAGATCAAACCGGGGCCGCACAAGATACAGGGAATCGGCGCAGGGTTCATTCCCGACACGTTGGATCTCTCGATCGTTGACAGAGTCGAACAAGTAGACAGCCTGGAAGCCGTGGAATACGCACGCAGGTTGACGCGCGAGGAAGGGCTGCTGGTTGGGATATCAAGCGGAGCGGCCACAGCGGCGGCCCTGCGCCTGGCACGTGAAAAGGAATTCGCAGGAAAAACCATTGTAGTGATTCTTCCTGATGCCGGTGAACGCTACCTGTCTACCGTGCTGTTCGAAGGAATTGGTTGATTAGTCGCAAGAAAGGCTAGGATTACGCCAGAAGCGACTTTTTGCGAAGAACAACAGTTAGCACGATGTCGATCTGTTTCTTTGCGGTTTCCGTGACAGGAACACTCAATCGTCAGCATGCCGGGGACCGTTGAGCAGACGTTTGATGACATCACAACTCATGCAATGGAGAATACCCATTTTGGATGGGACCCCATCCGGGACACAGTTCTTTGCGGCGATAAACCAGCAGAACTGGCCGAGTCCAACCGTAAATCCCGGACATTGTTCACGGATTTCTGGTTTGCATCGTCTGATTGCCCAACAGGGAACGTCTCGCATCGTTTGCCTGCGATACAGCGCCAGCAATATCAGGAGCTGGATCATAACCCGGCATGGAATTGTCCTCCACTCCTGTTCGTAGCTTTGCACGGCCTTTTCGGATATGCCCAATACCTGCGCAAGCTCGACTTGCGTACGGTTCAGGATGGCACGGATTTGTCTGACTGTCGCCGCAAGGGACATGCTCGTGCCTGCCAACCCGTTACTTTGTCGCCTTTTCGACAGTTGCTGCTTGTCGCGGTCACTCATGGTCTTGTTTGTTTTCTCCTGTTCTGCAATGTTCATATTCCAGACTTACCGACGGGCGAAGGCACGGCTTCCGGGGAGACTCTGATTACGCTTTTTCCTTCTTATATTGGATACCACAGTGTGGCATATCTTTGATTTGTGAAACTTTTAACAGACATGATGGATCTGCGTCCAGCATCTTCTTTGGACGCGAACAAAAGCGATGATGAATGACGGTGGTGAACCCGTGCAACATATTCCAGCCGGTTTCAGAGATGAGATGCAGGAGATAGTGGAAATGCGCGCCATTGGCGCGTGGTCAGCAAGAAGACAGGCGCATCTGCGATTCGGGTGCGGCGGGTCCAGAGGCCGCGCGAAGGGGCTCAAATTGCGTATCACCAAATCGCAGATGCGCCCCAAGACCGTTGCGATTTTATATTGATTCTTTAAGCGCATCGCTTCACAGTCTTGAAAAGACGAGAAAACAAGGAGCGAGCATGAGCAAAATAAAAACTGCAAATCCCGAAACACTGGCGCTGCACGCCGGACAGGTTGCCGATCCAACCACAGGCGCAAGGGCTGTGCCGATTTATCAAACAAGCAGCTATGTGTTCAAAAGCACCGAACAGGCCGCTAATCTTTTTGCACTGAAGGAATTCGGAAACATCTACACGCGTTTGATGAATCCAACGAACGATGTGGTTGAAAAACGCATCGCTGCGTTGGAGGGCGGAACCGGCGCTCTCCTGACATCCAGCGGGATGGCGGCGATCTTCCTGGCCATTCACAACATAGCGCAAGCAGGCGATCATATCGTGTCTTCGTCTTCGCTTTATGGCGGAACCGACACGCTTTTCCGTTATACCCTGCCGAAACTCGGGATCGGCGTTACGTTTATCGAGGATCCGACACCGGCGGAGGTCAAAGCTGCGATACTTCCCGACACCAAGGCTGTCTATGCCGAGACAATCGGAAATCCCAAGGGCGACGTCGCGGATTTGTCCGCGCTCGCAAAAGTCGCACATGACGCAGGCATACCGCTCATCATAGACAATACTTTTGCGCCCATCCTTTGCCGTCCTTTCGATTACGGAGCGGACATCGTAGTGCACTCCTGCACCAAATGGATCGGCGGACACGGCACATCCATCGGCGGCGTGATTGTGGACAGCGGCAGGTTCGACTGGTCGCGCGGCAACTTCCCGGACTTTACCACGCCGGACGAGAGCTATCACGGGATCGTTTACTGGGACGCTTTGAAAAATGTCCCCGGCATGGGCAATGTCGCGTACATCATCAAGGCGCGGGTTGACGGAATGAGAAACATAGGGATGTGCGCAAGTCCGTTTAATGCGTTCCTGTTCCTGCAGGGACTGGAAACTCTGCCGTTGAGAATCCGCCAGCAATGCTCAAACACACTCGAGCTGGCAAAATGGCTGGAAAAACATCCGAAGGTTGCGTGGGTGAACTACACCGGACTGCCTGGCCACAAATGGAACAAGGCCGCTAAAAAATATCTGAGAGGCGGCTGCGGTGCGGTGCTGGGATTCGGAATCAAAGGCGGCCGCAAAGCGGGTGAGAAATTCATCAATTCCGTGGAGCTCGCAAGCCATCTGGCAAATGTCGGAGACGCCAAAACGCTTGTGCTGCATCCGGCCTCGACCAGTCACCAGCAGATGTCGGAAGACGCCCAGCGCGCTGCCGGTGTAACCCCGGAGTTTGTCCGCGTGGCCGTGGGGTTGGAGAATATTGAGGACATCAAGGCCGACTTCGATCAGGCGCTGGCAAAGAGCGTAAAGTGAAAAGATTTCTAACCACGGAGGCCACAGAGACACGGAGAACATAATGATGATGCTTCTCTCCGTACCTTCGTGAACTCCGCGGTGAACTTTATTTCTTCTTGGTTGCGGCTTTGCTGCTTCAGGAACTGCGTGATAATATTCCTTCATGAAACAACGGATTGCAATCGCAATGAGCGGCGGCTTGGACAGCTCTGTTGCCGCCGCGATCCTCCAGGAACAGGGCAGTGAGATCGTCGGCCTTACCGCCAAGCTATGGCCGGACGGCTCACGCTGCTGTTCCGACGAGGATATTCGTGACGCGCAAAGGATTTGCGATTTTCTCGGCGCTCCGCACTATGTCGTCGATCTGCACGAAGCATTCCAGGAGAAGGTCATCAACTATTTCGTCTCCGAATATGCGCGCGGTAGAACACCGTCACCATGTGCAGTCTGCAACCGTGCCATCAAGTTCGGCCTGCTAATGGACAAACTTTCGCCGCTCGATGCCTCATTCATGGCGACCGGTCATTATGCAAGGATAGCGAAAGATGCGAAAGGGGGCTTTCGCTTGCGCACCGGTATGGATTCAAAGAAGGACCAGACTTATTTCCTTTTTGACTTATCACAGCAGCAGTTGGCGGCAACGATTTTTCCGCTTGGCGAAATGACAAAGGACGAAGTGCGCAAATGCGCGAAGAAAAAGAATCTGCCTGTTACCAGAAGGCCGGAAAGCCAGGATTTATGCTTCGCCGAGTCCGGCGAGCATTACCGCATTGTCGAGCGATTCCTGCCCGGCGCAACCCGTCCGGGCGATGTTATGGATGTGGGGGGAAATAAGCTCGGCACTCATCAGGGGCTTCACCGCTGCACAATCGGACAGAGGCGCGGACTCGGCATCGCAAAAGGCAGACCTTTATATGTTGCGGACATTGATTCGGAAAAGAACACTGTGACGGTTGCCGGCAAAGACTGCCTGCTGAGCACGATGGTTCGTGTAGAAAACATCAATTGGATAGCCGGCGACTTTCCCAGCTGCACATTCGCCGCCACCACAAAGATCCGCTATAACCATGCCGCCGCCTCATCCCATATCAAGCCAACGGGAGACCACTCTGCTGTCGTAACGTTTGACGAACCGCAATTTGCAATCACACCCGGCCAAATCGCCGCATTTTATGACTGCGACGAATTGCTCGGCGGAGGCTGGATCGAAAAAGGAGAGTAGGCGAATTATGAAACAACGTATTTATCTCGATTACAACGCAACGACTCCGTTGCGGAAGGAAGTTCTGGATCGCATGGCGGATGTAAACGCAAACGTCTTCGGTAATCCATCCAGCGCACACTCCGAAGGCCGGAAAGCCAGGGCCATAATTGAAGACGCGCGCAGCGCAATTGCAGCCGCGCTTGGCGCAGAACCGCTCGACATTATTTTTACCGGCGGCGGCACCGAAGCCGATAATCTCGCCATTCTTGGCGTTGTTTCGGAGAATGGACGGAAACGCAGGCATGTCGTCAGCTCGACAATAGAACACCCGGCAATTATGAACGCGTGCCGTTTCATCCAGTCGCAGGATGTTGATGTCACGTTCGTCAAATGCGATGGGACCGCCTCAATCGACGCCGACGATGTGGCGCAATCCCTTACCGGCGATACGATTCTTGTCAGCATCATGCACGCCAACAACGAGGTTGGGACCGTCCAGCCCATCGAGGCGATTGCAGCACGTGCGCGGGAAAAGGGAATACTCGTTCACTGCGACGCAATTCAGAGTCTCGGCAAGTTGCCTGTGAATGTGCGAAAGCTCGGCGTTGATCTGCTATCCATCTCGGCGCACAAGATTGGCGGGCCAAAGGGAATTGGCGCGTTGTATGTCAGAAAAGGAATACCGTTCCGGGCAATGACGTACGGTGGCCGCCAGGAACGGGCACGGCGCGCGGGCACGGAAAACGTTCCTGCCATCGCCGGATTTGCAACTGCCATGGCGATAGCGGTGAAGAAACAAGCCGCTGAAGCAAAGCGCGTCCTTCGGCTCAAGACTCTGCTGTGGAAACATCTGAAATCAGAATTGCCGGATACGATTCTGAACGGCGATTTGAGTAATTCACTGCCGAACACGCTGAATGTGTCATTCAGCCGGTTGGGCGGCGGGGACATAATGATGGCGCTCGATCTCGATGGTGTGGCTGTGTCCACTGGATCGGCCTGCGCCGTGGGCGCGAGAAGGCCGTCGCACGTTCTCGAAGCCATGCGGCTCGACGGAAATCGCTGCTGTGGATCGGTTCGCCTCAGTCTGGGTTATCGCACCACGGAAGAGGAAGTGCTGAAAACCGTCTCTATCGTTGCGCGTGCGGTCAAGCGCATGTACAAAAGCGGAAAAACGTGCTGCGGGTTGTGAATCGCGGTTTTCACCCCTCACCCGTCCCGCGCTTGCGCGGGACGGGTGAGGGGGAAATGGAAAGAACGAAACATGAAACTGACCGTAAACGGCGAAACGCATGTTCATAAAGGCAATGCGACCCTCCCTGCCCTCCTCACGGAACTTAAGGTTGATGGCAATCGCGTCGCCATTATGGTAAACGATGACGTTGTCGCGAAAGACGAGCGGGCTTCCATCGTCCTGAAGACTGGAGACAGGGTGGAACTGCTGATGTTCGCGGGCGGCGGGTAGTATCTCAATTGTCAGAAACAACTGCACCAAAACAAGATTAACTACGAAATGCGCAAGAACACGCGAAACAACTATGTCTTTCGTTTTCGCGATTTTCGCGTGTTTCGTAGTTAGAACTCTCTAAATCGGAACAGAGAAAACATGAATAGCAAATTGAAGATTGGAAAGTATTCGTTCGATTCGCGGTTGTTGATGGGAACCGGCAAGTTTTCAAGCGTCAAGACGATGCTCGATGCCGTGAAAGCTTCCGACGCACAACTCGTTACAGTTGCACTCAAACGGTTCAACCGAGAAATGAAATCCGACGACCTTTATGCGCCGCTCTCGAAGCTGAAGAATGTCACGATCATGCCGAATACATCCGGCGCAAGAGATGCCCGTGAAGCAGTACGCGCCGCGCTGCTAGGACGGGAACTGAGCGGCAGTCCGTTCGTGAAACTGGAAATACATCCGAATCCGCACCACTTGATGCCCGATCCCATAGAAACCCTTGAAGCTGCCAAAATACTCGCAAAGGAAGGTTTCATTGTCATGCCGTACATGCCTGCGGATCCCGTACTCGCAAAGCGGCTTGAGGATGCCGGTTGTGCCGCCGTGATGCCGCTCGGTTCGGCAATCGGAAGCGGACACGGACTCAGAACCAGCGACCTCATTTCGCTCATCATTCGCGACAGCAATGTGCCGGTGATTGTGGATGCTGGACTCCGTTCTCCTTCTGAAGCCGCCGCCGCCATGGAAATGGGCTGCGACGCCGTGCTGGTGAATAGCGCCATCGCGGCAGCCGATTCCCCCGTGGCAATGGCCGAAGCCTTCGCCCTGGCCGTCAAAGCCGGCTTTGCCGCATGTCAAGCCGGCCTAATGTCCACAAGCGATACCGCGGTTGCGACAAGTCCGCTGACATCTTTTCTATCGGAGAAATAGGCATGCAAGGGAACAAGATCGCCGCAGCGCCACCGCCAATCCTTCCCAATGAGAAGAGAAAAGATATGGCAACATGAACCGCAGCGGCCTGCCAGTTCAAAGACGAACCGTATTCTTTTGATTTTATGTGCCTCTTTATGGCTAAATCCCCTGCCATGAGAAGTACAATTCCAAAATGGCTCGATCCGGCTCCGTGGCTGGAGACAAATCGCGAAGCTGATGCACAGGCTGTCCAGAACGCCATCGCTGCGCGTTCTCCAACCGTAAAGCATTTTGCCACGCTGCTCTCACCGGCTGCCGCACAAGTGCTGGAGCCCATGGCGCAACGCGCCCAAACGCTCACCCGCCGTCATTTCGGCAAAACGATTTCGCTCTATGTGCCGCTGTACCTCTCCAACTATTGTCCAGGCGGCTGCATCTATTGCGGATTTGCCGCCGACCGTAAACAGCGGCGGCAAAGACTCGAAGAACCTGAGTTAAAAAATGAGCTCGCCGCGCTGAAACAAAAAGGATTCGAAGACGTTCTGCTACTCACCGGCGAACGAACGCCTGAAGCCGATTTCGAGTACCTGTGCAACTGCGTTTCCCTCGCTGCGAAATACTTTCACAACATAACGATCGAATCGTTTTCCATGCTTGAGCACGAATACAGGCAGCTCGCCGACGCCGGTTGCACAGGCATAACTATCTACCAGGAAACGTACAACCCCAGGCTGTATTCCATGCTGCATCGCTGGAGCCCAAAGCGCGATTTTCTCTTGCGGCTCGAAGCGCCGGAGCGTGCGCTCGCCGGCGGATTGCGGACAGTGGGAGTCGGCGCGCTGTTGGGTTTGGGCGATCCAATCGCCGACGCGATTGCGATGTTTCGGCACGTCGAGCACCTGAGAAAGACTTTCTGGCAGGCCGGTGTGTCAGTTTCATTTCCGCGTCTGAGACCGCAACTCGGCGGCTACAAGTCTCCGCACACCGTCTCCGATAAGCTCCTGGCACAGATCATTTTCGCTTTTCGAATCTGCATGCCGGATGTGCCGCTTGTCCTCTCAACGCGCGAGCGTCAGGAATTCCGCGACAGCATGGCCGGCATCGGTATTTCGAAAATGAGCATCGCCAGCAGAACGACCGTGGGCGGGTATCACACGGGAAAAGCTGCAACGGCTGGCCAGTTCGACGTGAACGATACGCGCGATGTGAAGACATTTTGCGGGATGCTCAAGAGCAAACGTCTTGAGCCGGTTTTCAAAAACTGGGATGCGGCGTTTCGATGAAGCAGATTCCATACAAACAGATTGAGACCTTGTTCCTCGACGCCGGTAATACGATTGTCTCGATGGATTTCCGCTGGATTGCCACCGAACTACGCAACCGCGGCGTCCGCACAACAATCAAGGCTTTGCGCAGGGCGGAAGCCGCATCGCGGCCTTTCACTTCAAAACAACTCAGTCAGCTCAAGTCAACGGAACTGGCCCAGTTTTTCCTTTTATACCTGCGAACGATGCTCGGCAGCCTGCCAGGGACAGCCCTAAAACAAATAAAGGACATGGATAAGCTTGTCGCCGATCTTGCGCCAGCCTTGAAGAACTCGAAGACTCGCAGGCTGTGGTCGATGCTGATGCCCGGAGCTCCGAAGGCTCTCGATAGGCTACATGCAATGGGCCTCCAACTTGTCGTTGTCAGCAATGCAGACGGCACTGTTGAAGCGTTGTTTGAAGAACTCGGGCTGCGCCACTTGTTCAAACATGTCGTAGATTCCGGTGTGGTTGGATACGAGAAGCCCGATCCACGGATATTCCGGCATGCGCTGAGCGTGAGCGGCGCTGCGCCGGATAGGACGCTACACGTGGGCGATGTCTACGATGTGGATGTCGCCGGCGCACGGGCCACTGGAATCCACGCCCTGCTTCTCGATCCGTTCGATGACTGGAAGAATATTGATTGCACGCGCCTTCCCGATCTCGCAGCATTGGCTGCGATAATGGAAACCGCGAGAAAGCGCTGAACCTGAGTCATGTCCGTCAGCGGGTCGGCGTCTGGCGAATGGCTGCAAGCGATACCTCAGCAGCGTCAAGAACACGGGAATCGGCTGTTGTCCTTGCGATCTCCTCCAAAACCGTGCCGACTGTGTCCGTGTCGAAATTCTTCAAAGCTGCGATGGCAGCCACCCTTGCGCTGGCAGTCATCCCGCCATGCCCTCTTGCCGCCTGCAGGAGGACCGGTAACGAGTCCGTATTGCGAACCCTCGCCAAAGAATCCAACGCGGGATCTGTTGCGCCCGCCTGAGCGGACGAAATTCTCGCAAGAAGATACAACGTTGCTTCGGGTGTCCCGATGATCCCGAGCGTGTCGCAGGCGGCAACTGCGATAGACTCCGATCGGGAGGCTTCCGGCGGATCGGACAAACTAATCAAGGCCTGTACAAGGTTGGTTCCTTGCGCATGCCGCACGGTATCGGCAAGCCGTTGTTTTTCGGAATCGTCTTGTGCGGAATAGTAGAGCTGCTCGATCTTATTCAGCAGCTCGTTGTCCGCGATGTTGCCGAGCGCCCGTTGCGCGATGTCGGCAACGTCGGACGGATCGTCACCGGAAAGGACTGCTTCCAGAAGAACATCGGCACAGGCCGGATTTGTGACCTGGACGATGGCGTCGCCGATCTGTCTTTTCAAGGCATTTTCGTCGGACATCTGGCTGAAGAGCCCCAACAAAGAGTCAATTGCCTTCTCTGTGCCGGCGTCAACCATGCCGCTCACGATTAAGATTCCAATGTCTGGATCAGGCTCCGCTGCAAGCAAAGCGACCGCTTCATCAACGGCCTTGTCATTCTTGGCGATAACTGCGCCGATCCTCTTTCTGGCATGTTCGACATTTCCTGTTTCCTTGAGAAGCGCAACGATTTCCTTGATTGTTGTGTCCGAAGTTTCGACTTTCGGTGCACTGGCTCCAGCTTGTGGCGGAACAACGTTCGTCTTTACCGCGCCATCGGAGTGTTTCGCGACCACATCAGGAATGCCAGTCTGATGGTTTGCAGCCTGACTGACGGTTTCCGCCTTTTTCGCTGCATTAACATCCTCCGGATTACGTCCGCAACCCGAGAAAGACAAGATGGCAAGAAACGAGCAGACCGACAGAGTGCGCAAATTCCAGGAACTTGCCGCCTTGTAACCAATTGCTTCAGATGTCATATGCGCTTGTCTGTTAGTCATGGAAGACCATGTCGGCGCCGCCGACAACGATGCCGCGATTCTCGTCACCAGACACTAGCGCTTGCATGCCAGCTTACCCCTTATGGTAGAGGTGCGTAAGGCACCGTAAGGGTGTTGTTGATTTCGTTGGTTTCCTCGACAGTTCCGCGACTGTCAACATACGCCTGGAATGTCCGTTGATTGGTGGTGCTGCCCGCCGACAGCCCGGTCAATGTGTACGTCTTATTTGTATTCACCGCAATTGTGCCCACGGCTATGTACTTGTCGCCTTGATTCGTAGGGGATGCCACGAGTTGATTTGTGTTGTTCGCCCAGACATCCAAATATCCGCCAGAGCCGGACACATATCCCTTGTTGCGAACCGTGACGTACGCCGTGAAGTTGCTGTTCACGATAGGATTCGTCGGACTGAAGTTTACAGCCGCTATTGTGAAGTCCGGACACGATTTCGGCGTATAAACAACCGTCTGCTGGTTGTTTGCCTTGCTGACCTCATCCAGCACATTTCCGCAATCCACAAACACCCGGAATGTCCTCTTAACGGTTCCAGTGGAAACTGACAGATTGGGAAACACGTTCGTCACCGTCTGGTTCACATTCAGCGTGCCCAGTGGGAACTCTATGTCTTTTCCGGTATCGTCCGTGGGCACGGCAGGCTGATTCGCCCAAGCCGCGATATTGCAATTGGCCGAACTTGTCCTGCCCTGATTCTTAACGGCAACTGTGGCGGTAAACACACCGCCTCTGGCCGGTGTCGCGGGACTCAGCGTTACGGATGACACAACCAGATCAGGCTTGCTGACCACGTTGTATACCAATGTCGCCTGATTATTGTTAACGAGTGTCTCCGGAGAGGAGAGAGTCGAATTTACAAACGCGCGGAATGTGCGGCCAAGCGAATCCACATTGCCAGCAGAAATACCGCTGAACGTAATCGCCTTGCCTGTATGCGCACCCAAAGTCCCAACTGCCGCCGACTTGGTTGCGCCGTAACCAATGACCAGTCCCACCGGTTGGTTGGTCCAGATGGACAAGGTACCTGCATTGCCCGCGGTATAGCCGGCATTCGTCACTGTCACCGCCGCTGAGAATGTCCCGCCCACATAGGGTATCGTCGGATTCAGCGCGATGGAGACAATCTGGAAGTCCGGACGCGTGTCATACACGAACCATCTATCCACGGCAAATTGCGGATCGCCTGCCTTGACCAGCGCTTCAACCGTCAGTTCATTTGTGCCAGCCCCAAAGTTCGACATATTGACGGTGTCCGTCTTTGTCCCGGTGCTGGCTTTAGAACCAACCAGCTGTCCGTTGACGTAGAACAACACTGAAGTCGTCATCAACTTTGGATCGGTCACAGACGCTTGAAGCGCTATCGTGGAAGTCAGAAGCGGGATGACTGCG
>Ga0181535_10001180_pt1 | contig 35226 bp, 38 predicted proteins | sample PEATcosm2014_Bin_44_FD_119774 | JGI IMG/M metagenome (GOLD analysis project Ga0181535, IMG submission 119774) | Peatland microbial communities from MTU Mesocosm Facility, Houghton, MI, USA - PEATcosm2014_Bin17_30_metaG | ecosystem: Environmental > Terrestrial > Soil > Wetlands > Peat | place... | reverse complement strand
GTGTCTGAGAAGATGCGAGATTCCTCTGTTGAGGTAGCCAAGCCTGGTATGGCGCAGGTTTGCTAAACCTGTGTCCCCTTGGGACTCGAGGGTTCAAATCCCTCCCTCAGCGCTTCAAAGAGATAATCTCAAAATCGAGGGGATTGGATGGCACAGGAAGAAGAAATAAGATACTTTGTCCGGGTCGGCACGACCGATCTGGACGGCACGAAATCGGTGCGGGTCGCATTGACCGGCATCAAGGGCGTTGGAAGGCATACCTCTACGGTCATCTCCCGGATGGCAAAGGTTGACGAGTACGCGAAGCTTGGCCTTCTTGATGAAGAGTCCGTGAACCGGATCCGTGCTGCGGTTGAGCAGTATACTGGGAGCATCCCGGTATGGATGGCAAACCGGCAAAAAGATCTCTACACCGGCGAGAATAAACACCTCATCGGCGGCGATGTAGCACTCGCCCGGGATGAAGACATCAACATGATGAGGAAGATCCGCTGCTACAAGGGAATCCGGCATGAGACGGGTCAAAAGGTTCGCGGGCAGCGCACCAAATCGACCGGCAGAACCGGCGTGACCGTCGGCGTCAAGAAGACTAAAGAAGGAGGTCAGTAAGCCATGGGATACCCAGGTAAGAACCACAAATCCTACCAGACCCCCAAGCGTCCGTTCGAAAAGACCCGGATCGAAGAAGAGACCCGGCTCGTTATCGAGTATGGTCTGCGTAACAAGCGTGAGGTATGGAAAGCGCAAAGCCACCTGAGGAAATATCGCAAGGCCGCTCGTGAACTGCTCGCTCTGATGTCCAGCAGCAAAGACGCTGCAATTTTCGAAGCGAAGAAAACCGAGCTTATCAGTCATATGCAGCGTGCTGGGCTCCTTGGTCCAGATGCAGATATTGATAACGTCCTTGCACTTAAGGTTCCATCCCATCTCGAGCGCCGGCTTCAGACCATTGTGTATCGGAAGGGTCTTGCCCGCTCACCGAAACAGGCACGCCAGCTCGTTACCCACGGTCACATTGCGATTGCAGGACGGCGTGTCACCATTCCGGGATACCTTGTAACCCGTGGAGAAGAAACAGGGATCTCCTATTACGGGACCTCTCCGTTCGTTGATGCAGCCCATTCAGAAAGGACAAGGATAACCAAACCATCAGGAGCCGGAGTGAACTAAAATGGCGGCAAACGATAAGGAAAAGTGGGGCATTGCTCATATCTTTGCCTCATTTAACAATACAATCATCACCGTCACAGATCTTTCCGGTGCAGAGACCGTTACGAAAAGCAGCGGCGGTATGGTTGTCAAGCAGGACAGGAATGAAAGTTCCCCCTATGCAGCTATGCAGATGGCGTCAAACGTCGCTGCGGTTGCCCGGGAAAAAGGCATCGTGGGTGTCCATGTAAAGGTTCGGGCACCCGGACAAGGTAAACAGCGAAGTCCCGGGCCCGGTGCTCAGGCAGCAATCCGCGCACTTGCAAGGGCAGGAATGCGCATTGGAAGAATCGAAGACGTCACACCTGTCCCGCACGATTCGTGCCGTCCCAAGGGTGGCAGACGAGGAAGGAGAGTGTGATGGAGATCGAATTCGCGAGTCTGGACAATACTCTTGCACGATTTACATTATCGGGAGCGAAGCCCGGTTTTGCGAACGCTTTCCGCAGGGCAATGATCGGTGAAGTGCCGACCCTTGCAATCGAAGATGTGCGTATCTACGATAACACAAGCGCACTTTTCGATGAAATGCTGGCACACCGCCTTGGCCTTATTCCGATAAAGACCGATATTACCAGTTATTCGACTCAGGAAAATTGTTCGTGCGGAGGGGCAGGCTGCCCGTCCTGCATGGTCACTTACACGCTGAGCGTTGAAGGTCCCAAACTGGTCACCTCAAGTGACCTTATACCTCAGGATCCTAAAGCAGCGCCTGTGAACGAGAACATCCCCATCGTGAAACTTGCGAAGGGGCAGAAATTGGTTATCGAAGCGCGTGCCGTCCTTAACTCAGGTAAAACACATGCGAAATGGCAGCCCACTCTCGTATGTGGGTATAAGAACCACCCGATAATAACCATCAGCCCCTCCTGCGACGCGTGCGGTATGTGCGTGGATGAATGCCCCCGCACTATCCTTGCAGTCAAAGGAAAGAAAGTTGAGGTCATTGAAGGCAAGCTTCCTGATTGTTCCATGTGCAAACTCTGTGAACGGGCCTGCATTTCCAGTGGTATTGGTGATGAGCCTGCGATCAGGATTTCTGCCTCACCGGACAGATTTATTTTTGCGGTAGAAGGCGATGGGTCACTGCCCACAAAAGAGATCATGGTTCAGGCGCTTTCCTTTATCAGGGGACAGGCAGACGAGCTGGAGAGACAGACAAGCGAGATTTCAGGGGAGGAGAAGAAATGACACGAATTGTGGAAAAGACTAACCCCCGTCTTACCAACCTCATTTTGCTCTTGAAGAACACGTCACGGGAGAATGAGGCAAAGATCTGGCGCGAAATTGCAGGCAGGCTGGAGACCCCCAACCGGAATTATGCAGAGGTCAACCTGTCAAAAATTAACCGCTACGCTCAAAACGGCGAGATAATCCTCGTACCCGGCAAGGTATTAGGGAGCGGCGTACTGGAGCAGTCTGTAAAGATTGCCGCGCTGAATTTTTCCGAATCAGCTACGAGCAAGATCAGGAACGCAAAAGGGCAGTGCATGACGATTGAACAGCTTTTAAAGGACAACCCCAAAGGGAGCGGTGTCCGAATCCTGAGGTGAATAAGAAATGGTTACCGTAATCAACGGAGATGGACTTATTCTCGGAAGGCTTGCAAGCACGGTGGCCCACCGTGCCCTTGATGGCGAAGAGATCGCAATTGTCAATGTCGAAAAGATCATTATTTCCGGCAGCCGCGCACGCGTTCTGGGTAATTACTACCATAAGCGTGAGCGCGGATCGACTGACTGGGGTCCATATTTCCCCCGGAGACCGGACCATATCACCAAGCGCACGATCCGTGGTATGCTTCCCTATAAGCGACCCCGCGGTGTCGACGCGATGAAGCGGATCCGGTGTTACGTTGGCATCCCTGTACAGTTTGCAGGTGCGGCAATGGAAGTTCCCGAAGATGTCCACATGAACCGGCTTAACACCCCGCAGTTCATTACGCTATCGGCAGTCTGCACGGCCCTCGGAGCCAAGTTCTAAGGTGGTCACCATGGCGAAAATCATTAACACAAGCGGAAAACGAAAAACAGCAATTGCCCGGGCGACCATAAAGGCCGGCAAAGGCGTGATCAGGGTTAACTCAGTACCACTCGAGAAATATGGCACCGAGACTACCCGTATGAAAATTGCCGAGCCGCTCCTCCTTGTCCCCAGCGCAAGCAGTGAAATTGACGTGACTATCGACGTTTCCGGCGGCGGGGTCATGGGACAAGCTGAGGCTGTACGCACAGCGCTCGCCAGGGGCATTCTTGAGTGGACAAATGATCCTGCTATCAAGGATGTCTATCTTGCTTACGACAGAACGCTTCTTGTCAACGACTCACGGCAGAAAGAAACCAAGAAACCACACGGCCGTGGCGCACGCAAGAAATTCCAAAAGTCTTATCGTTAAACTAAAAGAAATTAAAGAGGTCGAAAATCTTGATACCCGTACGATGTTTCACCTGTGGAAAAACCATTTCCACAGCATGGGAAGAATTTAAGGCGCGGCGGGAGAAAGGCGAGGATCCTAAAAAGATCCTCGACGATCTCGGTATCACCCGATACTGCTGCCGGCGCATGCTTCTGACACACAAAGAGATCATTGATGAGCTCAACCCGTACCAGTAATATGACCGAGGGGTCGTGGGGTAGCCTGGACTATCCTATTGCGTTCGGGACGCAGTGACCTGAGTTCGAATCTCAGCGACCCCATTTTCCAGTTACAGATAATGGAACCATTTTGAGGACGAGGAATGCAGACACAAACATACACCCGGTATGAACGGGCGAGGATTATTGGAGCAAGGGCTCTGCAAATATCAATGGGTGCTCCCTTACTTATCACTACTTCCCGGATCGATCCCCTTGAGATCGCCATCGAGGAATTCAACGCAAACATTATTCCCATTACCGTAAAGCGAAGATGAGAGGCTGAATGTTATGACGATCATTGAGGCAATCGAGCTGCGAACGATTCTGGACAGCCGGGGAAACCCTACTGTCGAGGCCGAGATATCCACATCTGGCGGCTATGGCCGAGCAGCTGCACCGAGCGGTGCAAGCACCGGGGCGGCAGAAGCTAAAGTCCTTCCTCCCGGGGCAGCTATAGAGCATGCCCTCCAGAATCTGATTCCGGCTCTTATCGGTATGGATTCATCCGATCAGGAGGGTTTTGATGACCAGCTCCGTGATATTGACGGGACCCCTGATTTTTCAGAGATTGGTGCAAATGTAGCTGTCGCCCTCTCCCTTGCAAATGCAAAGGCGGCAGCCTCGGCATTTGGCTTCCCCCTCTTCCGATACCTTGGTGGGGCATTTGTGCGCGAGATGCCGCTCCCTCTTGGAAACGTTATCGGAGGCGGTGCTCACGCTTCAAACGCGACCGAGATCCAGGAATTTTTAGTCGTCCCGGGTGGAGCAACGGATGCGGAAGAGGCTGTTTTTGCCAATGCCGCTGTCCACAGGATTGTCAAAGATCTTCTCAAGAAAAAGGGAATTGCCGCCGGCAAGGGTGATGAGGGTGCATGGGCACCACAGATTGATGATGCCCTTGCATTTGAGCTCATTGCCGAGGCAACCGGACGTGTGGAAGACGAGATGAATGTCTCGGTCGATATGGGTATTGATGTCGCAGCAAGCCAGATGTGGACCGGCTCAGGGTATAAGTACCGCGATCAAGTCCGCTCTACCGAAGACCAGATCGCATACATCGCCGAACTTGTTGACAAATTCAATCTTGTATATGTCGAGGATCCCCTTCACGAAAACGATTTTGACGCTTTTGCCGAGCTTAATCATCAGATTGGCGACAGATGCCTGCTGTGCGGGGATGATCTCTTTGTTACCCAGGTTAACCGCATCGGGCAGGGCATCGAAACCGGCTCTGCCAATTGCGTACTCATCAAGCCGAATCAGGTTGGCACACTCTCCGATACCTTCGAGGCTGTCCGCCTCGCTCACACCCATGGTCTGGACACCGTGATGAGTCACCGGTCCGGTGAGACCACGGATACTACTATCGCGCACCTCGCCACCGCATTCTCCTGCATCTTCTTAAAATGCGGAGTGGTTGGCGGTGAACGCATTGCCAAATTAAACGAACTCATTCGCATAGAGGAACAACTATGACCCCAGTAAACGAGATGGAAATAGAATTAAAGGAACCGCTCATCCCCGTAGAGGAGTACCTCGCCGCCGGTGTCCATATCGGTACCCAGCAGAAAAGCGAGGATATGAAGAAGTTCATCTACCGTGTCCGCGGCGATGGGCTGTATATTCTCGATATCCGCGAGACCGATGCACGCATTAAGACCGTTGCAAAGTTCCTGAACCAGTACGAAGCCCCCGATATCCTTGTCGTCACTTCCCGTCAGTACGGCCAGTACCCGGCAAAGAAGTTTGCAGACGCCATTGGAGCGATGTCAGCCACCGGCCGGTTTATCCCCGGGATGCTCACCAATCCTGTTCTTGACGGCTATATCGAACCCAAAGTTGTCGTTGTCACCGATCCAATTGGCGATGCTCAGGTAATAAATGAAGCCGTCCAATGTGGTATACCGGTTGTTGCACTATGCGACACTAACAACATGACCAAGTTCGTTGATCTTGTTATCCCTACGAACAACAAGGGCAGGAAAGCGCTCTCAATGATCTATTTCCTCCTCACCCGGGAGATGCTGCGACTCCGGGGGATTGCTACCGGTCTTACGCAGGAAGATTTCGAAACTGAGATTTGATGCAGGTTCTTTCTATCCCCTTTTTGGATCGATCGTTAAATATAACAGAACGACCAGAGGGTTGATTTAATGAAGACGCGTCCATGCGCAGTAGCGGGCATGTTCTACCCCCGGGATCCATCACATCTCGGGCAGCTCCTGGAAAGTTTCTTCTCAAAGACGACTACAGGTGAAAGTGCATTAGGTATTGTCAGCCCTCATGCCGGTTACATTTACTCCGGCCAGATCGCAGCCCACGCATTTTCAAGTATCAGCCCGGATTTTTCTGGCACATTCATCGTTATCGGCCCGTCCCATCGCGGGTATCTTACTAGCGTATCTTCGATTCCTTGGGAGACCCCACTGGGAATTGTTGATATGGATACTGAATTTATCAAGGTACTGGATATTGTGATCGACGAACCTTCACAGAACGAAGAACATTCAATAGAGGTTCAGATGCCGTTTATCAAGTACCGGTTCCCGCGTTCAAGGGTAGTTCCCATCATGATGGGAGAGCAGGATCCAGCACATGCCGCCGTCGTTGCAGAGAAAATTATCGCTGCACACCTTCTGACAAAACGGGACATACGGATCATCGCCTCCAGCGATTTTTCGCATTATGTACCCGAGGCACAGGCAAAGGACGGCGATCTCTTTGCGATCGAAGCGCTTACAAGGCTTGATACAAATGAATTTTATCGTCGGATCCGGGAAAAACGCGTAACTGCATGTGGTTACGGCCCGATAAGCGTGATGGTATCCGTATGCAAAAGTATGGGAGCGCAGGAAGGGCGGCTGATCCAGTATGGGACGAGTGGGGATGTCACTGGTGACAGGAGCGAAGTCGTGGGGTACGCAGCCTTTGCGGTGATATAGGTTGGCTACGTGGAGTGCGCCGGGCAAGGTATTTCTGTTCGGCGAGCATGCAGTTGTATACGGAAAGCCCGGCATAGCTATGGCGATTAAACCCCGGGTTTTTGTAACGGTGAGAAAATCACGGCGTCCTCAAAGGGCAAAATCTCCGTATATAGACGGGTGTTTTGATGCAATGGGTGTGGTCGGCAGCGTCTACATAAACTCGCAGATACCCAGCTCGTCAGGGCTCGGGTCGTCTGCTGCGGTCACCGTCGCTACACTTTCAGCAATAAATGACGAGTTTGCCCTTGGAAAAAACCGGGAAGACATCGCAAACATGGCGTTTGAGATCGAAAAAACCGTGCAGAAAGGACGGGCGAGTCCCACTGATACTACCGTTTCCACATACGGCGGAATTGTTCTTATCTGCGGAGGTTCACGAAGGCGCCTTGCTCCCCAGAATATACACATGGTGATCGGTGACTCACTGGTTTCACATAGTACGGCAAAAATGGTGGAACAGGTTGCGGATTTGAAAAAACAGAGTCCGGAAATCGTCGATCCAATCCTTGATGCGATTGAAGGTGTGAGTCTTGCAGCTATCCACCATCTGGCAAACCACAAGGAACTGGGAAGATACATGAATATGAACCACGCACTGCTCGAAGCTCTTGGTGTCGGCCATTCACAGCTTTCCCGGCTGGTACTCGCTGCCCGTTCAGCCGGGGCATTCGGTGCGAAAATCACCGGGGCTGGTGGTGGGGGTTGTATGGTGGCCCTCTGTGCAAAGCCGGTCCGGCACCGGGTTGCGCAAGCCATCCAGTCGTGCGATGCGCGGGCGATTGTGACGGGTATTGACACTGAGGGAGCTCGGAAGGAGAAAAATGTCTGATCTCATCCTGCTCAAACTCGGAGGCAGCGTAATCACGGACAAAGGAGCAGACTGCCGTGTTAACCGTCCTGCATTGACCGGAATTGCAACGACCATTGCAACTGCTTCTGTATCAGGCATTATTATCGTTCATGGAGCCGGTTCATGTGGACACCCGGAGGCCAAGAAATACCATCTAGATGAGGGAGCAGCAGCCGGCCAGACAGATGGCATTGCAGTTACCCACCGCGTTGTCAGCACCCTTAATGCGGAAGTCGTCAGCGCCCTACGGGACGCCGGTGTACAGGCTCTTGGTGTTCATCCACTTCATGTATGTGTTGCAGACAACGGCCGGTTAATCGCGTTTGAATGCCGGCATCTGCAAAAGATGCTCGCACTTGGTATGGTTCCGGTGATCCACGGTGACGTGGTGATGGACCTTTCACATGGAGCCTGCATTGTTTCAGGTGACCAGCTCGTGCGTTATCTCGCGATTGCACTCAAATGTACCCGTGTAGGACTCGCCACCGATGTACCGGGAGTGCTGGATGGAGACCGCGTGGTCCCGGAGATTACTCCGCAGACTGTTGACGCCCTCCATATTGGCAACTCGTCACATACCGATGTAACCGGTGGAATGAAAGGGAAAATTAACGAACTGCTCGGGCTTGCTGTTGCAGGTTCCGGTGCAGATATTTTCGAGGTTTCACGTCTCGGCGATTTCCTTGCAGGAATGGATCATGGCGGAACAAAGGTGAGAGGAGAATAAGAGAAATGGCAGATAAGAAACGATTTACCTCATCGCGCAAACTCGACCATTTGCGCATCTGTGTCGAAAAAGAGGTCGAATCCGGTGCCACAGGTTTTGGGGATATCAGTCTGGTTCACAATGCCCTGCCGGAATGCAATATGCGTTCGATCGATCTATCCACCCGGTTTTTCGGTCACGCACTTGCATCCCCTCTCTTTATCTCGGCAATGACCGGGGGCCATCCCGGAACAAAGGAAACAAATGCCCGTCTTGCCCGGATTGCAGAACGATTCGGCATCGGCATGGGTGTAGGATCCCAAAGAGCAGCTCTTGAAAACCCGGCGCTTGCTGATACATTCTCGGTTGTTCGTGACGAAGCTCCACATGCATTTCTTGTTGCAAATCTCGGCGCTGTTCAGCTCCGTGACCATGGAACAGCATGGGCTGAGCGGGCAATCGAGATGATTGGCGCTGACGCCATTGCAATTCATCTGAATTTCCTTCAGGAAGCCATCCAGCCTGAGGGTGACCACAATGCAACCGGTTGCCTTTCTGCTATCTCGACACTCTGTGGTGAGATAAAGACCCCGGTGATCATCAAAGAAACCGGCTGCGGAATCTCAAGAGAAGTTGCCCGCCAGTGCTGGAACGCAGGAGCCGGGGCTATTGATATTGGTGGCTGGGGGGGTACTTCATGGGCAGCGGTCGAAAGTATCCGCGCAGATGAAAGCGGGAATGCACAGGATAAGTATCTCAAGACCCTTGGCGAGGACTTTGCCGGCTGGGGTATTCCAACGGTCGTAAGCCTTGCGGAAGTAGCAGAAACGGGCAGCCCCGTAATAGCATCCGGGGGTCTCAGGAATGGCATTGATATGGCGAAGTCTCTTGCTCTCGGAGCCGATCTCTGTGGCATGGCACTACCCCTCCTCAAACCGGCACTTGAGAGTGACGATGCACTTACCTCCAAAGTCGAAGCGATCCATCGGGAGCTGGTTGCATCGATGTTCCTGTGCGGAGCCTCAAAGATTCGCGATATGCGTACCGCACGGCTCCTTATCATGGGAAATACCCGACAAATGATGGATGATAGTAATTCTTCGTGAGACTGGAAACCCCGAAGAGATAAAGAAAAACAGAATCAGGTTTTAAAGAATACCTGCAGAACGACATAAACAGGAGAAAAAACATGGATATTGAAATTATAGCAGTGGGCGGTTACGATGAGGTCGGGCGGAATATGACCGCTGTCCGCTGCGGAAAAGAAATTGTCATTTTTGACATGGGGCTTCGCCTAGATCAGGTTATGATCCATGAAGATGCGGAGCTTGAGAATATGCACTCCCTCGATTTGATCAAGATCGGGGCAATTCCTGACGACACGATGATGAACTCTGTCGAGGGAACAGTTAAAGCGATTGTTTGCTCTCACGGACATCTTGACCATATCGGGGCTATTCCCAAGCTTGCACACCGGTACAACGCACCGATCATTGCGTCACCGTATGCGACGGAATTGATACGGCAGCAGATATCCGGCGAACAGAAATTCGGTGTCAATAACAAGCTATTCGCGCTCAGATCCGGCCAAAGGTATACAATTTCGCAGCATCTTGTGCTCGAATTTGTACGGGCCCAGCACTCTATTATTGATACGGTGACTCCGGTACTTCACACGCCTCATGGTGCGATTGTCTATTCCTGCGATTTCAAGCTCGACAGGACACCAGTGATCGGAGAACCTCCGGACTTTGCCCGGTTACGCCAGATAGGAAAGGAGGGCGTTCTTGCACTCATTGTGGAGAGCACATATATAGACAGGCCCGGCCGGTGCCCCAGCGAGCGGATCGCCCGGGATCTCGTGCGGGATACTATCACCAGTTATGAGGATGATAAAAGCTCTATCATTGTCTCGACGTTCTCTTCCCATATTGCCCGCGTTAAGACGATTGCGGAGTGTGCGCATGAAATCGGGAGAAAACCGGTTCTCCTTGGCCGGTCGATGGAGAAATACTCTGTGACAGCCGAACAGATGAAGATGGTTTCGTTCCCTCCGGATACCAGTGTCTTTGGAAACCGCCGGACCGTTGACCGGACCCTGCGTCGGATGGCGAAGGCAGGAAAAGAGAAGTTTCTCCCTATCATTACCGGTCACCAGGGTGAACCCGGTTCTATCCTGACACGAATTGCTTTGCGGGATACCCCCTATGAGATCTCAAAAGGGGATAAGATCCTGTTCTCTGCTAATGTTATCCCCAACCCCATGAACTTTGGGCAGCGGTATATGGTAGAAGCGCACCTGAAAATGGCAGGGGCACGACTTTTCCCTGACCTTCACGTAAGTGGACATGCATACCGTGAGGATCACTATGAATTCATCAGTCTCCTGAATCCGCAGCACATTATCCCGGCTCACGGTAATATCAGAATGACCGCGACATATGCGGAGTTCTCAAGTGATCTCGGATATGTATTGGGCAACGACGTTCATGTGATGCGTAATGGACAACGGCTCAAGTTAAACTAGAAGGGAATTATATGTCGGAACTATCACCATACCTGAAATCGGTTGCACAACAGATAGATGGCATGATCGATCAGTATTTTGCCCATGCTTCCGGAGAACTCAACAAGGCATCAAGCCACTTGCTGAGCGCCGGCGGTAAACGGCTTCGCCCTGCAGTAGTTCTCCTTTCGGCTGACGCCATCAGGCATGGCAGTTCCAAGGAGATCCTGCCGGCTGCACTTGCCCTTGAGCTCACCCACACGTTTACTCTCATCCATGACGATATCATGGATGGTGACTCACTGCGGCGGGGGGTCCCGACGGTCCATTCAAAATGGGATATGCCAACCGGGATTCTTGCCGGTGATGTCCTGTATGCCAGAGCGTTTGAGTTCATTTGCCAGGTAAAGGCCGGTGAAGGCGCTAAAGTCAGTGCGGTAGCCCTGCTTGCCCGAGCATGTGCAGATATCTGCGAAGGTCAGCATATGGATATGTCATTTGAGCACCGGACTGATGTGGCCGAAGAGGAATACATGGAGATGGTCAGGAAAAAGACCGGTGTTCTTTATGCTGCAGCAGCAGCAATCGGTGGAACACTTGCGGGAGGGAACGAGCATCAGGTAGGAGCTCTCTATAAGTTCGGGCTCAATACTGGAATCGCATTCCAGATACAAGATGATCTTATCGATCTCCTGACGCCGGCGGAGGAGAGTGGAAAGGATCAGGGATCAGATCTCCGGGAAGGAAAGCAGACCCTGATTATGATCCTCGCACGGAAAAAAGGTGTTGATCTCACGAAATACCGGCGCGATCTTTCTCCATCTGATATCAGGTCCGCGATACAGGAACTTACCGATGCAGGAGTCATCGAAGCGGTTAAAAAGAAGGCGTTTGGTCTCGTCTCGGATAGTGACCGGCTACTTGAAGCGCTCCCGGCTTCAAAGGAGCGAGAGCTTCTCATGGATATCGGGAAATTTTTTGTGACCCGGAGTTTCTAGAATGGTTTCGGACGATATCAGGGATATCCTTTTCCTATGTGCACTCCAGAATGCCGTGAAACACGGAAGTGTACCCCAAAGCGGGGCCGTTATCGGCATGGTGATGGGAGCCCACCCTGATCTCCGTGGCCGGGCTAAGGAAGTATCGGGTCTTGTAAAGCAAGCGATCGCTGAAGTTGCTGCCTTTTCTCCTGAAGAGCGTGTTACGAAACTGCAGTTACTTTCCCCAGAGATGTTTGCATCACTTCATGAAAAACACGAGCACCGTAAGACCCTTCCCGATCTTAATGGGGCAGAGCAGGGTGTGGTCATGCGGTTTGCCCCAAACCCCTCAGGCCCGCTCCACATCGGGCATGCCCGTGCAGCAGCACTCAATGACGCTTACGTGAAACAGTATGGTGGCAGGTATATCCTGAGGATTGAGGATACTGACCCAAAACGGGTTGACCCTGACGCGTATGAGATGGTACAGAAAGATATCAAATGGCTAGGCATGGGAATCACCGAGACGGTCACTCAAAGTGAACGGCTTCCCTTGTACTACGATCTCTGCAAGCAGCTCATTGCCCGTGGAGGTGCCTATGTCTGTACCTGCGAGAATGAACATTTCAAGGCACTCAAGGATACTAAGAAAGCCTGCCCTTGCCGTGATCAGCCGATAGAAGCAGCACTTTCACTCTGGGAGAAAATGCTGGATGGCGGATTTAAGGAGGGTGAAGCATCGGTTAGGGTCAAAACGGATCTGTTGCACCCGGATCCTGCAATGCGTGATTTCCCTATCTTCCGGATCCTCGACCGACCAAAACACCCGAAAGTTGACGCACGCATTTACCCGCTCATGAATTTTTCGGTTGTCGCTGATGATCACCTTCTTGGGGTAACACACGTGATCCGGGGCAAGGATCATATTGCCAATACCCGGCGTCAGCGCTATATTTATGATCACTTTGGCTGGAATGTTCCAGTGTACCGTCATTATGGACGGATGGGTATTGAAGGGGTGGTACTCTCTACTTCCCAAATGCGGCTCGGGATAAATGAGGGAAAGTATACCGGATGGGATGATGTCCACCTCGGTACTCTCCGGGCGCTTGCCCGCAGAGGGATTAGTCCTGAAGCAGTGAAAAATGCAATGCTTGCAATTGGTATCGGTGAGACGGATATTTCATTCTCGTGGGACAACCTCTACGCCGAGAACAAGAAGCTGGTTGATCCGGTGGCAAATCGCTACTTCTTTGTACCTGATCCGGTAACTGCAGTCATTGATCAAGCCCCCCACAGGATCGCCGAAGCAATGCTTCATCCCGGAGATGTATCCAAAGGAACCCGGACACTGTCGTTTGAAGGGACAGTAATGCTTCCCGGAAACGAAATTGTGCCGGCAGCGGCGATGGTTCGTCTTAAGGATCTCTTTAATGTGAAGATTATATGGAACGGGAATACGCCCTCGTTTGCATATGGCGGTGATTCCCTTACTGACGCCCGTACAGCAAAGGCACATATAATCCAGTGGCTGCCGGTTCAGCAGACCGTTCCTTGCACACTTGTGACCATGGAAGGATCTGTAAACGGTGTATGCGAACCTGCCGTTGCAAAAGAAGAGAATAATGTTGTGCAATTTGAGCGCATAGGTTTTGTCAGGATCGATGCAGTGACCAAGAGTGGCATTCGGGCGTATTTCACTCACACATAGATATTTTTGTTAATCGGGACTAGTTTCAAAAAACCCCACAAATGATTGTCTATTTTATTGTTTAAATTCTATAACCGGAACCCATACTATTTTATAACAAAATGCCACGATATTCTTGTGTGGAAGATACCTCTGGTTATTATCCGTATACCACAGAATTTCCAAGTGTAGCAGAAATTGAAAGATGGGTAGCGGGGCATCCCAATGCCGCCCAGCTTGCAGAAATTATATCCCGGTCTTACGATTATATCCGTCAATTGCCCTTTAAAGGTGTTGAAGAGCACTATTTGGAGGATAACGAGTTTTCGTTATCGTAATAACAAAACAAACCGTTTTTCTGTCTATTCTGTTTGCCCTAGTTCAGAACATAGATGATATACGATTATCCTGCACATCGTTATGCTGCGGAAGTGATCCAGACGAAAGGCATGTCCTTGAAAAAATCCATTGCATTTCACGAGTACCTTACCGGATATGAGGATCCCTCAGGAAAGCCTATACACAAGGAAGCGACGGCTAGCCCCCGGGGCTTGACACGGTATACCGGAGAATTCTGGACATCCCGCCAGCGCCAGGCGTCATCCCTTCATGAGATTTCCTATCGTGCCTGTTTCAAACCGCAGCTGCCAAGATTTTTTATCAATCTGCTCACGCATGAACGTGATATCGTATATGATCCGTTCGGCGGAAGGGGGACTACTGCGATTGAAGCCGGCCTTCTTGGCCGGCGGGTTTTCGCAAATGATGCAAACCCACTCTCCCGGATCCTTACGGAACCGCGTTTCTTCCCCCCTTGTGCCGAGGACGTTGCAATACGGCTCGCAATCATTCCCCGTGATGGCAACAGGGCAGAATGCGATCTTTCCATGTTCTATCACCCAGATACCGAGCAGGAGATTGTCGCCCTGCGCCGTTATCTTCTCGAAAAAAAGGAGGATGGCACGGATGATGCCATAGATCGCTGGATTGGAATGGTTGCAACCAATCGCCTCACTGGACATTCAAGCGGTTTTTTTTCCGTATACACACTCCCTCCTAACCAGGCAGTATCGCAAAAAAGCCAGGAACGAATCAACAGGAAACGATGTCAGGTTCCTGAATACCGGGACACTCACCGGCTTATCGTGCGCAAAACAAAGAGCCTAATCTCGGGATTAACGTCTGCTGATATCACAAATCTCCATAGTGCCGGTGCGGATGCCCGATTTTTTACAGATGACGCCCGAAGGACATCGGGAATTGTCTCCGAGACTGTCCAGCTCACGGTTACGTCGCCACCGTTTCTCGATGTTGTTCAGTACCGGGAGGATAACTGGCTCCGTTGCTGGTTCTGTGGCCTTGATGGAGATGCAATAGGCCAGACAATCACAATGGCAAGAACGATTAAAGATTGGGAGTCCGTTATGGGGGCAGTATTCATGGAGCTTTTTCGCATTACCTCTCCCGGAGGGTTTGTGGCGTTTGAGGTGGGTGAGGTGAGAAAAAAGACGGTGCGTCTCGAAGAGCAGGTTATACCGCTTGGCATTGCAGCCGGTTTTACCTGTGAAGGGATTATCATCAACCAGCAGTCTTTTTCGAAAACCTCCAATATCTGGGGCATTGACAACAACCAGTCCGGTACCAACACGAATCGGATTGTTGTTTTTTCAAAACAGTAAATCCCCTTTGCGATAATTGTGGGAAATAGTGTCCTTTACATCGATGTTTGAATGATTGTCAAATATTAAAGAAAAGCCAGTGTTAAGTATCCAAAGTGCCAAACTGTATCCATGGTCACCCGTATCCGGCGGTATGCACAGATCATCGATATCCTGTGGAAGCACGGTTTTGGCATTGCATTGGAGAAAGCCTTCCCGGGCAAAACACGTTTCCGCCTCCCTGGTACTGATGAACAGGCGCCGGATCAATCCACGGTTTATGAACGGGTGCGTGTAGCCCTTGAAGATCTTGGACCAACTTTTGTGAAATTCGGGCAGATTATGAGCACGAGGACGGAGATTTTTCCCCCGGAGCTTATTGTCCAGCTTAAAAAACTTCAGGATCACGCAAAACCCCTGCCGTTTTCTGAAGTTATCGATGTAATCAGGGAGACCTGCCCGAATCTGGAAGACTGGTTCTGCGAGATCGATGAGTCTCCTGTAGCTTCCGCTTCGATAGGTCAGGTTCATCGTGCTGTTCTTAAAGATGGAACGGTAGTTGCAATCAAGATCCAGCGCCCCGGGATCCCTGAACTCATCGAGACTGACCTTGCCATACTCCAGTCCATGGCAGAGCGTATCGAGGCAGTATTTCCGGAAAGCAGGATGTACAATCCAACCGGTCTTGTGCAGGATTTCGCCACCCAGATAAGAAAAGAACTGGACTTCACCCGTGATGGCCGGAATGCAGAACGCATGGCACGCAATTTCCGGGATGTGCCAGGCATCCATTTTCCAAAAATTTATTGGGAATACTCCTCATCGCGACTGCTGGTGATGGAATTTATCAAAGGCGTACGGGTAGACAACGTTGAAGCGATTACTGCACAGGGCTGTGATCCCCACGATATCGCTGTCCGGGGATTCAATGCATACCTGAAAATGATTTTTGAGGATGGGTTTTTCCATGGAGATCCTCATCCGGGTAACCTTCTTGTCTCCGAGATGGGAGACCTGGTTTTCCTTGATTTCGGTATTGTCGGGGTATTGAGGCCGGAGAAGAAGCAGCTCTTTATCAACCTGCTTTTTGCCATGACCACCGATGACGTCGACATGATTATCAAGGCGCTCGAAGGTTTCGGTATTTTTGTTGCCGAGGAAAAACGCGAGGAGCTCAGGGACGACCTCTATATCATGCTGCATGATTTCGGCGGAGGAGACGAGATTGCCCAGTTCAATTTCGGGCTCATGATCAACGAGCTCACTGAAGTGATGAGGCGTTATAATCTTAAAGTGCCGATGAACCTGATGCTTCTTTTAAAGACACTTGTCATGGTCTTTGACGTGGCTGTATGGCTTGATCCCAAATTCAGCTTCGGTGGGGAGGTAACTCCTTACCTTCGCAAGCTAGCTGACTCAAATGTGCTTTCTGCAGGCTACATGAAGCGGGCGTCCAATTCACTTCTTGAGGCTGTTGACGCCGCATTCGATCTTCCCCGCAACGTAAACCTTATGCTCAAGCGCCTTTCAACAGGAACCATCCGGCTCGAGGTCGTTGATACTGATTTAAAGAAACTCCAGATGGCACTTGACCGGGCAAGTGACAAGATCATGATCGGTCTCGTCGTTGCCGCACTCGTGGTCGGGTCATCGCTCGTGCTTCAGGCGTCACCTGTCGCATTGCCAAAAGAGATCATGTGGGTCGCCGTGCTGGGTTACACTGCAGCAGTACTTTGTGGGTTTTACGCGATTTATCACGTTATTTTCCTGAAACTGCGGCTTGAACGGTGAAGGAATGTTTTTCCCTTTTAGAGATCCCTGCTAATGCATGCCCAGGATTGCGTTTTTTGTGCTAACGTCATGCGGGCATTCGCCGAACTTGTCGAAGGCAGAATAATATATGGCAATCCTGGATTCATTTTTTTGAAGTAATGACCGGCGGTATTGCCATTGAGTGCAATGCACCGGATTGTCGGATGATCCAAAACAAATCCTCGGATATCGTTGGGGACAGGATTCCGGATTGCAGTGTCCGCGCTCCCGTCGCGGCTGCAAGTAAAAAGGACATCCCAGAGTGCAATCTGTCGTTGTATGAGCAGAGCGGTACGGGAAATATATGGCGCTGTGTGGTCAATTCTGAACAGTATTTCCAAAATTTTCCAGAACTGATTCTGCGGATTGCCGTAATATTCGTTTTTTTCAAGTGACTGTACACTTGGGTAACTCCCGAGAATAAGAATAACCGGATCCCTGCCACTTACAGGCACGAGGCCCTGTTTGACTGGACCGGGCTCCGTTGGAATCATACGAAAAAACCACAAAAAGGGTGTTGTATTCTGTTATGGTTTTTTGTAATAGAGCAGGCAGTGGCAATGCCCGTCTTTTGCGATTTCGTCTTTATGGTAAATGCAGGGGCATTCAATGGCACGATCGCGTTCCTCGTCCCCGCTTCGGAGCCGACAGGGACAGTAGGGTCTACCAAACTTCTTTTTATTTCGTACTAGCCCACGAATGACGGTTTGTAAGTGTTCTTCGTCAGGGTTGAGTACCCATCCATTCTTGCGGGCTATTCCATGAGCCCATTTGAGCATATCAGCTTCATTTTCGGGATCTTCTGCCATAATAGCCCGCCTCATCTCGGTGCCATGAGTATTCTTTTCGGTTATCTTATATGTTGTGAATTTTCTCTCTTTTTCGCAATCAAAGATTTTTTCGTCGGTGCCGTGCTCTTTTTTGAGAGCGCAGCCTTAGGCTCATTTACGATCCGTGCTGCAACCTGATTATAGGTTGCCATAACGTCACCTTTATTAAAACGGTACACATCTTTATCGAGAGATTCGCCACTCTTTTTATCCCAGAGTCGCATCGAGTCCATGCTGATCTCGTCACCAAGGAAGATTCTTTTTCCCTGCCGTCCGAACTCTATTTTGAAATCCACGAGCCTTATTCCCTGTTTTGCAAGGAGTTTGGAAAGAAGTGCATTGATCGTAAGCGCGATCTCTTTAATTTTTTTGAGTTCTGCTGGGGTTGCCAGCTTGAGTGCTACTATGAGATCGTCGTTGAGCATGGGATCATGGCGGGAATCGTCCTTGTAATCGATCACGATAACCGGGGGTTTTAAGGGACTTCCCTCTTTAAACGGATAGTTTCTGACAATTGACCCTGCTGCGAAGTTTCTGACAATCACTTCAAGAGGGATCATGGAGAGCTCCCGGACAAGCATCCTGTTATCATCGATCATCTCAAGAAAATGTGTTTTTACACCGTTTTTTTCCAGATGGGAAAAGAAGAATGCAGAGACTCCGGCATTATAAGCGCCCTTGTTTTTAAGTGTATCTTTTTTACCGCCATCAAACGCAGTGATATCGTCACGGAATTCAACAATCAGTTTTCCTTTCACGTCAGTGTGGTAGACCGATTTGGCCTTACCGGTATAGAGAAGGTTTTTCTTCTTCATGGTTGCCCGCTCTTCGTTCTAATATCTTGATCGAGCCGGTTTATTAGGGGTTGCAGTCCGGGGTCGTACCAGCCCATGCGGATAAAGCGAGGGTAAATGCAAAGGCGCTCCCGAAGCGTCGCATCGCCAACGATTTTTTTAAGATCCTCCAGCGCAGGCCAGGGATGCTCCGGGTTCACATAATCAATAGTGACCGGGGATATACCTCCCAGATCGTCAACCCCGCATGCAATAAGCCGGGACGCATCGATCAGGTTGGGTGCAACCTGGATGGCGATCTCCTTTGGGAGAATCCGTCGTGCCATTTGTATCGTCTCGCAAATCTCCATTGTATCAGGAACACGGAATGCTGCCATAGGCGTGTTGTTCTTGGGACAGAAGTTCTGGAGTATTATTTCCTGGATGTGCCCGTATTTCCTGTGGATTTCCGCTATTGCTTCAAGTGAGGCTTCGCGATCAGGGACCGTCTCACCAATCCCCAGGAGCAGGCCGGTGGTAAACGGTATTTTGAGTTTTCCTGCATCCTCAATCATCGCAAGGCGAATGATGGGATCTTTTCCTTTGGATCCATGATGTGCCGGTATCTGTGCTGTAGTTTCAAGCATAAGCCCTATACTGGCATTAACGGATCTGAGGCGCTTTAATTCATCATACGTAAGGATACCGGCATTTGTATGAGGAAGGATCCCATGCTTGATGCTCACACGGCACATTGCTTCGCAATAATCTAGGATCGTCTCATAACCGGTTTTCTTAAGATACGTATCAAACCCGGGTTCTTCCTCCGGGTGCTCGCCAAAGGTAAAAAGAGCTTCTGTACAGCCGGCCTCTTTCCCGCGTACTAGGACTGCCTCCACTTCCTCCGGCATCATAATACATCCCTCATCCACAGGTGTACGAAATGAACAGTAGCCGCACCGGTTATGGCAGACGCTGGTGAGCGGCAGAAAAACATTTTTGGTAAAAGTGATTTCCCGTGGCTGCATACAGTACCGTTCCTTTTTGAACATGTAAAAATTAGTGGATAGACGGCTTGTGGGCGGGAATATAGGATCCTTGAATGGCATTTATATGATCCCTGCGAGATAGATGTTCATAGAAATACGAGTATTATTTCGTGATATATTGTGATGCCCCTTATTCTCATCGATGAAAAGACCGACCGCAGTGCCGCACTTGGCAAGTATCTTACGGGCAACGGTTCTTATCGTGTAATCGCATCATCCTCTCCTGAGGTAACTATCAGCCGTTGTCTCTCAGGTAAACCGGGTGTTCTGATAGTAGTTCAAGATGAGGAACAGCACGGCATCATTTTCTTAAAAAATCTGCGGGAGCAAAAAATCGATCTCCCGGTGATTATCCTTGCAAATGCGTATGATACGGATATATTCCATATCGCGGTTGCAAACGGCGCCGAGTATATGGTTATGGCAGGGGAAACGGATAAATGGTATCCTGTACTTGAACAATTGATTGCAAAAGTCTCTGCAAATCGCCGGATTCAGGATAAGATAGCGTTTTTTAACAAAAAATTAAATCTTGTGGGGAGTGTCACTCGGCATGATATACTCAACCAGTTGACAGCAGTAAGTGGCTATACCGAGCTGCTGGAGATGACGGTGGAAGACCCACAAATGCGATTGTACATAGAAAAGGAACGATTTGCTATTGATAAAATACGGAGACTACTCCAGTTCTCAAAGGACTACCAGAATATGGGGACGGAGCCGCCCGTCTGGCAGACGATCTCGTCCGTAATCCGACGTGCCGAGGATCTCATCTCCCTGAAGGGGATATCGATAAAAGATACAAGTGGAACTGCCTCTGTTTTAGCTGATCCGGCTGTTGAAAAAGTGGTAGCACAACTGCTGGACAATGCCATCCGGCACGGCCAAACAGTCTCATCGATCAGCATTTCAACTCATGAAGAAACAGGGGGTGCAGTTCTGGTTATTGAGGATAATGGTGTCGGCGTTCCTGATGCTGATAAGGAACGGATTTTCGAGCGCGGATTTGGCAAGTATACCGGATGGGGGCTTTTTCTAGCCCGGGAGATTCTCGCAATTACTGATATAACCATTACTGAAACAGGTGTTCCGGGAAAAGGAGCGTGTTTCGAGATCCATATCCCCGGTGTGGCATACAGGAAAGATGGAACCGGTAGATCCGCAGTAACCTGATTTGTTTCCACGAGTAAGACCCCCGGTAATCGGATCAGATCTTCTGCTGATAATTCAGGCTTCAACGCAGAAGAAATGATATCAGCATCTTTTTTTGATTATCCTGCATATGAGGGTATCACATGTGTCCCCATGCATTGATTCCCTTTAAGCCATCAAGTCCAAAGAGCCGGCTCTCCGGCATGCTCTCTCCGGAGGAACGAGAAATATTTGCCCGTGCGATGTTAAATGACGTTATCGCTGCCGTAAAAGATGCGAACTGTAGCCCGGTAATTATCGCCACTGAGCTTTACGATAGTGAGGATATTCTGGTTACTATCGCGGACAATGACCTGAGTGGATCGTTAAATGAAGTACTTTCTCAGGCTGCGGGACCAGTCCTGATCCTTATGGCTGACCTTCCGCTTGCAACCGGTGAAGCGATCCGCCGGTTAGTCAACACTAAAAGCGACATTGCAATTGTTCCTGGCAGGGGTGGGGGAACAAATGCGATCTTTGTAAAAGAACCCACTAAATTCCATGTCGATTATTACGGTATGAGTTTTTCAAAACACATGCAAATAGTACGGGAAGCCGGGCTTACCTGCGAAGTAGTGGATTCGTTTTTACTCCATACGGACATCGATGAGGAAGACGATCTGGTGGAACTTTTAACCCATGGGACCGGAAAAAGCAGGAAGTGCCTTGAAGATCTCGGGGTTACCCTTTCTGTGGCGCATGGGCGGGTTGGAGTGAAAAGAAAAGACGTATACCATCAGCAATCTTGAATCGCAGATATTATGGTCATTATAAGTGATCCAGTACTCTCTCTATTGCGGTCTGACTTTACCCCGTAATTCTTTTATAAAAAGGTATATCTATCCGGTATCTCTTTAAAATTCAGGTATCAATGTGTACATAATGTACCTTCCTGAGTGGTTCACCCCTGTACTCATTGGGATTGATGTTCTGGTCATTATATACGGTCTTCAGGTCGCTTTTAATAAGAAACAGATGTATGGTTGGTTTCTGGCGCTGGCATTTTTTTTATTTGGTATAAAAGAGATTCTCCCGTATAATGGCGTGAATCTGACCTTTACCGTGGAAGCATTACTGTCGGTTGCAGGTCTCGCCGCTGCACTTTGGGCATTCTATCTGCTGGTAAGATCACTTCCCTCTTAAGGGGGATTTCTTCGTTTTTCTATTCCGGCTCTGCACTTTTCGAAAGATCAGAATGGGTATTACGGAATTGGATAAGCCCGTCGCAGAATTCGCCCAGATACTCGTCCATCGAGAGGCTTCCTTCCTGGAATCGGCATTCCTCTTCCTCAATGACCCGGTTAATCAACTCTTTGGTGGGAAGAAGGAGATCAATTTTCACCCCGGCCTTTTCCGAACCTCGGATAAGAGCTTCGCGAAAAAGACCTATGCAATAGGCGATTCTGTATTTGTAGAGGTGCCTGGTCTTGTCCAGGTACCCCGCAATCCGATCTGTTTCGATTGAAAGGAAATCGGATTTTATTTTTTCATCGTTACATTTCCCAAGCATGTATTTGTAGTGTGCATAGGGATACATTGTTTCAAGTTCGGCAGGCACAATCCCGCACGTGCCAAAGATAACGATGTGGTATTGCGATTCGTCAAAAACCTGTGAAATGATCATACGAATGAGCTGGTGGCTCGGGCTTGAACTGTAAGGTTTTCTTACTGCACAGGGCATGAAGATTGCAATATCCCGTGGTTGAACCTCGTATTCATCGATAATATACCGGTAGGACTGCTCAAATTCCTTCAGGTAGAATGGCGGGCCGGTGAGCTCGGGTTTATCCGGTTCATTATTTGGATCGGGTGCGGAATTTCCCATGACACTCCCTAACAAAATCAATCACGCACCAGATGAAACATCTGGTTGCATGGATCAGTTTCTGTTACCAGACCATTGATTCTTCGGCAAACCGCCAAGGGACTGCGGATTTTCAATTCCCGCCGCTTACATCGCAAAACTTACTATTTGTGCAGGTTTTTTTACCTGCGGGATGCTACTTACCTTAAGATGCACAGCACGGAAGACCCGGAACTGAAACGACGAACATGTTATCTCAGGATTGGGTTTACCGGGGTTATTGCCGGATTTGTCATGCTGATTTGTGGGGTCTTTGCGGGGAACATTCTGGTTATGGACACAGGAGCAGGTTTAACCTGTTTTTCAGCATCTGTCCAGAGCATTTTGATTTTTTCACAGTTTAGAACCAATAATTTTGAAAACGCTTCCTATTCGAATACAGACAATAGCCACGAACCAGTAATTCTTTACAACGACCCCCTTGTATCCATCACTGAGGAAAGCATAACCTTTGCTACTTACTCATTTCCTTTAGGAAAAAGCCGACTGGTAGCATTTGCAGATATAGATCACATATCTGTCCTAGAACCGTCAATTATGAATGGCAAATGGCGGATTTGGGGTTCGGGAGATCTGCGCACATGGTTTCCTCTCGACATTCACCGACCTTCTCGCGATAAAATATTTGTTGCAATCATGAAAACCGGTGGCACAAATATCGGATTTTCTGTGGAGAATTCAAAAAAGGTCGCCGTGCTATTCGAAGAGTGCAAGCTGCTTACCAGATAGTCGGACAAATATCGCCATCAAACGAGGACAGGATGAGACGAAATAGTGGATAGGCAACCCGACCCCTCGTTTTTTCTGTATTCGCGGAAATATAGTTCAGCAGAAATCGAAAAAACCGGAGAGAAACGATATGCGCGGGTATGCCTGGATCGTGCTTGTTATGGTGGTATGCACTATTGGCGCTGGCTGTATATCGAGCCAAGTTCAAAATACTGCGATCCAGGTCACTACAGATACACTGGATTCTTTTAATCCGGTAAATGTCGGGTCAGTCGATTTTTATACAGCCGATTTCCGGGTAGAAAACCCCACAAACAGGACTTATGATAACGTCGAGGTTCAGGTAACCCTCATGCCGATTTCAGCGTACTGTCATTCCCATTCGGCAACTTTTGATATTCCTACCTTGATACCTCGGCAAAAAATGACCGAAACGTTCTCGTTCTCCGAGTTCGCCGATCTTGACTGTTCCTACAACTTCTCTTCCTCAATAATATCGGATCCAGTCTAGAAGTCATGGAAGGATTAGTCTTTATATCTGGCTCTTCCGGAAAACGCCCATAAACAAACACTCTTCTGCAGCAATAGAATCAACACCTGCCTGATTACCTATTGACATTCCAAGGCCACGAATTATAGCGGCTGGTGTACATTCATCTGCTTCGCCCATCACAAGTTCGGCTGCTGAAGCAATGTTATCGGCAACTGCCCGTTTGGTTACCTCTAACCGGCGTCCAAACAAGTCGCATCGACCCCGGTCATCGATTACCGATATGATTCCAGCACATCCGATAGCAACACCAGAACATCCAAGACGCATTGCATGGGTCCGGCTGTCAGCAACAATAACGCCTATATGAGCATGGCACTTATGGGCGATCTCATTCTGGATTCGCAGGGCGCTTGCATTGGGATCCGCTGGCAAAGGAACAACAGATCCTAGTGGAGCATTCGAAGCGTCAACACCCGCGTTTGGAAGAAGTGTACCCTCTTTCATACAGAGTAGAAAACCCGGTATACCGCCAACTATCGAATCACTTTCGTTAAGGACGACTTCAACAATCCGGGGATCCATATGATATTGTTGTGCTAGCTCTATTGAATGAGAGGAAGGCGTAATTGTTTCAAGTACAACCACATTTCCTTCGGCCGTCGCCACTGCAGTTTCTGCAAGGACAAGGATGTCCCCGTCTTTAAAACCGTTGCAGGCAGTTTCTGAAGCCGCAATTATCCTCTCGGTAAACGGGTCGTTGGGCCGGATAATACCGGTGGAGAGTCCGGTTACGGTAAAAGAAGTGTTCATACACCATCCACTAGGTTTGCATATACCTTCATGATGTCTCGGGTTGCTGCTACATCATGTGTCCGAACAATTGATGCGCCTTTTTCAAGAAGCTTCATGGTCACGGCAAGCGTGCCTGGCAGCCGGTCTTCCGGGTCACGGTTCAAGAGCATCCCGATAAAGGTTTTCCGCGAAACTGCAGCAAGAACCGGACGATCGAAGCGCTGGAACTTTTCGAAGTTCCGGCAGAGTTCCCAGTCATCTCCGACAGAACGGAATGGTGTCCAAATTCCTATGCCGGGGTCGAGTACGTATTCGTTCACGCCAGCATGCTCACACCTTAGCATTACCTCTTTGAGCGCGGCCAGCGTCGCTTCAACTCCAATCGGGTCTCCCGGTTGCTGGTTTGTCGCCATCACAAAAGCAGGAAGCCCTGATTCTGCGACTTTTTTTGCATAAGCTGGGGACATAAACCCACTAATATCGTTTGCGGCGTGGATATCATGCTTGAGGCACACCTCAAGTACTCCGGGGTGCATTGTATCGACAGAAACAGTAAACCCGGTTCCGTCCAGTTCCTTAAGGGCGGCATCGATACGTTCAGCTTCAGCTTTCCCACTAATTGCCTGGGTGTTGGGTGCTGTGCTCCGTGCACCGATATCTATCATATCAGCACCCTGTTCGATCATGGCAACGGCGGTCGCATGGACCTCCGTAATGGGGATGTAAGATCCCAGATAGAACGACTCCCCGCTAACGTTGATAACTCCCATCAGGCGGGGTTGTGCGGTTCCGCCAATCTCAAGGTTGTTGACGCGACAGGATATCATGACATCCTCGTAGCGGCGAAAAAGGTGTTTTCCATGAGTGTGGCAATGGTCATCGGGCCAACACCCCCGGGAACCGGAGTAATTGCTGAAGCAACCTCCTTTACTGCATCAAAATCCACGTCTCCCACCAGTTTTCCGTTGAGCTGGTTAATGCCGACGTCAATGACAACAGCGCCGGGTTTGACCATTTCCGGTGTGATAAAATGCGCTTTTCCAACTGCTGAGATCAGGATATCCGCATTCCTTAGTTCGGCAGGAAGGTCACGGGTCCTGCTGTGGCAGATCGTTATTGTCGCATCCGCGTTTGTCATGAGCGCCGCCATAGGCCTTCCGACATCGATGCTTCGGCCGGCGATAACAACCCGGGCCCCGGCAACGGGAATCCGGTAATCCGCAAGCAGGTTCATAATTCCTTTAGGTGTGCAGGGTGAAAAAAGGGGTTTGCCGCTCATTAAAAGACCAAGGTTTGTTGGATGGAACCCATCCACGTCTTTTTCTGTTTTTACCGCGTTGATCACTCTGTCGGTATCTATCTGTCCGGGAAGGGGAAGTTGTAAGAGGATGCCGTTAATGTCTGTATCCCGGTTAAGCTTGGCGATCGATTCGAGTATTTTCTCTGTCGTGGTGTCACTAGGGATCTCAATGCCGATCGACCCGATACCGACACGCTCGCATGCCCGGTGCTTCATGCGAACATACATCTGCGACGCCGGATCATTGCCGACTATGACTGTGGCAAGCCGGGGATAAAGCCCGGACTCTCCGATTTCCTCCTTGAGGAGTTCGAGCCGCTTTTCAGAAACTGTTTTCCCATCAAGGATAATGGCCATCGTCACACCCGCAGATAAGATCAGGTCACCGGGTAAATCGAGAATTTCTGTGCCATTTCAGCAACCTCCCGGTTGACCTTTTTAATCAGCGTTTCGTTTGAAATGTCCTTTACGATTGCAGAGATCCAAATGCCTATCTGACGCATTTCAGCCTCTTTCATCCCCCGTGAAGTGACGGCCGGTGTACCGACCCTGAGGCCGCTTGTGACAAACGGGCTTTTGGTCTCATTGGGAATGGTGTTCTTGTTGACTGTGATTCCCGCTTTTCCCAGTGCAACTTCTGCTTCAAGACCAGTCAGGTGCTGGTCGGTAAGATCGATAAGCATCAGATGGTTGTCAGTTCCGCCGGAGACAAGCCGGATACCATTGTTGGTCAGTACCTCTGCAAGCGCCTTGGCATTCTTGACAATCTGTTTATTATATTCTTTAAAGGATGGTTTGAGCGCTTCCTCAAAACAGACCGCTTTTGCACTGATCGTATGCATAAGAGGGCCGCCCTGCATTCCCGGGAAGACTGCCTTATCGATTAACTGGGCATATTCATTGTTACACATGATTGCGCCGCCCCGTGGTCCGCGAAGCGTCTTATGAGTTGTAGTCGTGGTGAAATTAACGACGCTGACAGAAGTTGGATGGATACCGGCCGCGACAAGTCCGGCAATATGGGCGATGTCTGCCATACAGTATGCCCCGACCTCGTCCGCGATCTCCTGAAATGCCTTAAAATCGATGGTGCGGGGGTATGCAGAAGCACCGCAGACAATGATCTGGGGTTTCTCCTGTTTTGCCATCTCACCAACTGCGCCATAATCAAGCATCTCGGTTTTGGGATCCACTCCGTATTGGGCAACCTGGTAAAACTTGCCGGTAAAGCTGACTGGTGAACCATGCGAGAGATGGCCACCCTGGTTGAGCTTCATGCTCAGGATCTTTTCTCCAAGCTTCATGTACGCAAAATAAACTGCCATGTTCGCCTGGGTTCCCGAGTGAGGCTGGACATTTGCATGTTCAGCTCCAAAGAGTTTTTTCAATCGGTCACGGGCAAGATTCTCGGCCATATCATGAAATTCGCATCCACCATAGTACCGTTTTCCCGGGTAGCCCTCAGCATATTTATTGGTCATAATAGACCCCATCGCTTCAAGCACCGCACGACTGACAATATTCTCGGACGCAATCAGCTCTAGCCCGTTTGTCTGGCGGAGCCGTTCCTTCTCAATGATATCTGCTATTTCTGGATCTGTTTGGGAAAGATACGACATATGGTTACACGTTTGTGTGGATCAGGTAATACCTTTTCTTAGGATGAGCGCAGGGATAACAAAACCGGCAAAATCTCCGTCATAAACCCGGTTTTTTTCCAGTAACGTGCCTCTTGAAAAGGCGCGTAATGTAAAAATTGGAAGGGTCATCCGGGGTCTGGGAACCTCTTTTTTGGAAAAAATAAGCACAAACCTTTTTTTCTCATCCGCAGATCACTACTATTATTAATAAGGTGTGCGCCGCACCTGTATATATCAAAAGTATGCGGGTATTGCATGGTGCAACCGGATGGAAAGATCAAGTATCTTGAGTTCGAACTTGATGAGAAGGAGAAATTGGTCAAAATGATGGAAAGTTCAGGAAGCGGTGCCGGTGAGGATCGCGTCGCCGCGCTCGAAAAGAAAGTAAACGAGATGGAAGCACTCGTTAAGGGGCTCACTCAGGAACTCCTTGACCTTAAGTCGATTGCGATGAAAATGTCCAAGCAGACCGAAGAACGCAGCCGACAGGAACTTAAACGCGTGCAGCCGATCGTTCAGGGTTCTCCGGCGGTAGGATCTGCATCTGTGAATGCCACCGCGCCCCAGCAGGGTGGCAGCACCGTTGTAATACGCAAGGGTGGCCGCCCCGCTGATGCCGAAGCTTCCGCCCCTGAAGAGCCTGCAATGGATATGATAATGCAGACAGACGGAACAATGAAGCTTGAGCCCCGCCGCGGGGAGAAAAACTATATTGTCGCATCAGCTGGCTATGGCAGGAACAAGAAGGGTGTATCTGCCAAACCAAAGCAGAGTGATCTAATCTACGCCGTTGAAGAAGACAAATCCGATGCAGCAAAGAAATAAGAGTGACGGGGAGCCGGATCTTTGCACATCACAGAGCTCGAGATAGATAATTTCAAGTCTTTTTCAAAAAAGACAAAAATTCCCTTTTTAGAGGGTTTCACCGTAATATCCGGCCCCAACGGATCTGGTAAAAGCAATATCATTGATTCTGTTCTTTTCGTTCTGGCTCTTTCCAGTTCCCGTAACCTGCGCGCAGAAAAGCTTACTGATCTCATAAATCTTAATTCCGGGAAAAACACTGCGGAAGTTGCTATTGAGTTTTCTGATGGGACGAAGATCCGGCGCCGGATCAAACGGACAGGAAACGGATATTACAGCTATAACTATCTCAACGACCGTCTTTGCAAACAGAGCGATATCGTCGATCATCTCTCGAAGTTCGGTATTATCCCGCATGGTTACAATGTCGTGATGCAGGGTGATGTAACTCGTATTATGGAGATGAGCGATTTCGAGCGCAGGAAGATCATTGATGAGATAGCCGGGGTCTCTGAATTTGAAACAAAAAAACAACAAGCACTCTCGGAGCTCGATGTAGTAAGAGAACGGATCGAGCGAGAGGAAATCCTTCTCATAGAACTTACAAAAAGGGCAAACGAACTCAAAAAAGAACGCGAACACGCGCTGGAATACCAGAAATGGCAAAAAGAGCTCGGTTTCTTTCAGGGTTGCCGTTCCGCCGCTCAACTTCATGGCAAAGAGAAGGAAAGAGACACTCTTCTTGCATCTGCAGAGGAGCAGAATATAAAGATCTCCCGTATCAATGCCGATCGGAGCATAGAGGAGAACGAACTCGCCTATCTTAAGGCAGATCTCGCTGATATTGATGAGCTTCTCAATCAAAAGAGCGGTCCGGATTATCTGAAAATGATTGCAGATATCGAGGAGGCGAAGAGCGGGATCAAGCTTGCAGAACAGACAATAATCCGGCTTAAAAAGGATAAGGGGGCAAATCTCGAAGGCATAAACCGTGTATTCGCAGATACAAAACGGGCCGAAACCCGGGTAACTGAGCTTTCTGACCAAATCCGTGCATTGTCTATAGATCGTACAAATATTTCCATGGAAGTGGCAACTTCACAGTCACAGCTGGAAAAAATTGAGATTGAGATCCGCAGGTACTCATCTGATACAGAGGAGGCCCGACAGAAACTTTTTTCCCTCATGGAAGAAGCGGAAACAAAAAAGGGGGAGCGTTCTGCAATCCTTCACCAGCAGGATATGCTCATCGAGAGGAGTCGGATGCGGACCAGCGAACTCGAACGCCTCACGACACTCCAGAAACAGCTAGACGAGGAATATACTGCTAAGCAGGAGCAACTTAACCAAAACGAACGAACGGTTGCAGAACTTAGCGACAGGAAAAAGGATCTCGACCGCACACTCTCCGAACTTGAGAGTACCCTCTTTGCCCAGCGTTCATCCCTTGAAAGATTGCACGGGGAGATGAAGGGTGTTGAGCAGGATGCAATCCGGCTGGAAGCTGCACAACAGGCCCGGGGAGAGTCCGGTGGAAAAGCCATCGAAGCAGTGAAAGCCATTGAGGGTGTTCACGGCACTATCGCTGAACTGGGGCGAGCTCCTCCTGAGTATTCGACGGCGCTTAATATAGCCGCAGGGAACAAGCTGCAGTTTGTTATCTGCGATACCGACCAGATAGCAGCCGATGCAATCCGTTACCTTAAGGATGAGCGGTTGGGAAGGGTGACATTTCTACCCTTAAACAAGCTCAGGCCACCCACTCTTCTGCCAGTTAAAGAACCAGGTGTTGTCGATTACGCAGTCAATCTTCTCGATTACGATCCAGTGTATGATAAGGCCTTTGCTATTGCCCTTGGCTCGACGCTTGTTGTAGACACACTTGACCGGGCCCGCAAGCTCATCGGTAAATACAGGATGGTCACCCTTGAAGGGGAAATGCTTGAGAAAAGCGGTGCGATGACTGGTGGCTCGGCAAAGAAACCTGCCAAGGGATTTGGTGCGGCTGTCGATGATGAGATCATCCGGATCCGGTCTCATCTGGCAGAGCTTGCCCAGGAAGCTGCGACGCTCGAAGCGAGTATAAAGCGCTTAACGGAAGTTGTGGACGGTAAACGCGCTCTTCGTAATGAGATCGATCAGGATGTAGCGCGGGTTGGGGCCCTTACCGAGGAATATTCCCGGCGGTTTGAGGCAATTACCTGTGAAAAACAGACAATAGAATCTGCTGTCGCCCGGCAGAAGAATGAGACCGGCACCAGTGCTGCCGAATTGACTACGCTTGAAGGAGAACTCGACACAGTCACTGAAACCATCAACGCGATAATCGCTCAGATAGACGGCATAAAAAATAAACTGGAAGATACCAATATCCCGGCCCTCACCGACCAGATGGAAAAGAAGAAAAAGGAGATCGAAGAGGCTGAACGGCATCTGCGCAATAAGGAAGCTGACATGAACGATGCCTCACGCGAGCGTCAGCACTTCAATGTCCGGATAGGAGAACTTGGCGAAGAACGCACCCGGCTTGATGAGCGTAACAGACAAATTGATGGGGAAGTGGCCGGTTCAACCGAGCAAATCACCTTAAATAAGACCGTTATTGCCCAACTCGAAGAGAAACAAAAGCAGTTCTCGGGCGAACTTGAAAACCTGCGAAAGAAACGTGCCGATATTTCTGGCAGTATTCATGCTTCTGAAACAAAACTGATCAAATTCGACTCAGATAAAGAACGTTTCATTATACAGCTTACCGCCCTTGAAGAGAGATCTCAGGCCCTTACGTTGGAAATTGCGAGTCTCAAGGATATGGTTGGGGAGATCACAACGGATTTGACCCTCACCGAGATTGAAGGTAAAATCGCAGATGCTGAATTAGCGCTTCATAAGATAGGTGCCGTCAACATGCTTGCCATAGAGGAATATGAGAAGATCCAGAGGCAGGTTGAGGAACGGACCGAACGTAAAGACACACTCTCTAAGGAACGGACAAATCTAATCGAACGTATCGAAAAATTCGAACAGATGAAATTCGAAGCGTTCATGACTGCATTTAAGGCAATCGACACCAACTTCAGGGAGATCTTTGCCCGGCTTACAAGCGGTAGCGGGAACCTGGTTCTTGAAAATGAAGAAGACCCCTTCACCGGGGGGCTTACTTTTGCCGTAAAACCCCGCGACAAAAAAGTTCACCTCCTCTCCTCTTTGTCCGGAGGGGAGAAGTCTCTTACCACTCTTGCGTTTATCTTCTCTATCCAGCATCATATCCCGGCACCTTTCTATGCCTTTGATGAGGTCGATATGTCACTAGATGGTGCAAATGTAGAAAGAATTGCGGCGATGATAAAAGAACTCGCCCCATCCTCGCAGTTTGTTATCGTCTCGTTACGAAAGCCGATGATCGAAGCAGCGCAACGAATCATGGGCGTCACGATCCGGCCAGATAAAAGTACGCTTGTTACAGGAGTCAAGGTTAATGGATGACCAGAACCTCAATCCCCCAGCAAATCCGGATCCAATGGAAGATAAATCTGGAGAGCGGTCGTCAGGGGTTAATCCGGATGTATCAGATCCCAATGCCTCTTTGAAATCTCCGCATTCATTAGAGGGATCGGTTGTTGCTGAGTCACATAATGTCGAAGACCCGGTCGAGATCCTTGTCGGCCTTGCGGAGCGGGGCGAGATCGATCCATGGAACATAAACATCATAGAGGTGACCGACCGGTTCCTTTCAGAATTGGAACGATGCCGTCAACTTAACCTCCAGATATCTGGGCGAACCCTTTTTTATGCGGCTACACTTCTTCGCATGAAGTCCGAACACCTCGAGATTGTCTCTGAGTCCGATGACGAGATCGAGGGGGATAGTGGGGACTTTGACCTTGCCGGGGATACTGATTTTGACGACGAAGACCGCTTCGGGCCCATCGAACGGCTGGAACGGGAGATCCAGCGACGGCTCGATCGAAAGAGCCTGCGAAAGAGCCCCGTAACCCTGTTTGAACTGATCATCGAACTTAAAAATCTGGAAAAAGAGGAACGACGGCGTCACCGGCTTCCCCCTCAAGAAGATTTTCTGGTAGAGGCAGACGATGTTGTTGGTATCGCTCACGAGGAAGGTTACCAGGACTCGTCCCGTCAGGTGATTGAGGAGTGTCTGGCAAATGCGGACCCTGATGCTGAAATCACGCTCGCTGAGCTCTGTAAAGATCTTGGCTGGCGACTTTCCGAGGTATATATCCCCATTCTCTTTCTGGCGCTGGATGGGCGATGTACGATCAGGCAGGAAGAGTTTTTTGGGGACGTGTTTGTGCAGGTCGTAAAGGCGGATGAATAGTTCCTTGGGAGAAACAGTTTTTGGAAATATCCCACTCTTAGTAAAAAATGAAATTCAGAACGGTCATAACCGAAATTCACGGTGATGCATTGTTTTTATATTTTTAGAGACTTGATTAAAACAAAAAGTGACTTTTTTTGATTATAATAATGCATTATTGTGTCATACAATCGTGCATCCACCCTGTCACCTGATATGTTGGTGGGCCGTTATCCGGACGCATGTCATTATCGATCCGCCATTCGAAAAGACCAGCTAGATCATGCTCTTTTACAAATGCACATTTGGCCATAACAGTGGTTTGTGTATCCGGGCCGATATTGTCTGTGTATTCCGATTCACTCTCGACTCCTCCAATCATTTTATCGTAAGGGAAACCGGCAGCTGCATAAGAATCGGCATACATTACGAGATCATACTTTTCCCCACTTCCATAGGTCATCAGGTTGAGCTGGTCAACGCTACCATTTAAATCTGCGACAGTTTGCGCTGATTCTACGCCCGGCCAAACTGTGTGGGTCAGTAGAAACGGCAGACCGTGTGGATTAGAGCCAGCAGAGGCAAACGTAGCGTGACATGTCGAAAGGAGTAAGGTTAGCTGCGGTGCATAATCATCGATCTTCGGGCTTTCCCAATCCATATCGTAGCCATCGAAACCGTAATCTTTCATGTAGGTGAGAACGCTGTCGGCGAACTTTTGTGGATCTTGCGCAGCCGAGAGGTACTCATTGTCGAGATCGCCGCCAAAATTTGAGGTAATAAAAATCTCCGCATCCGGGTTATTTTCATGGCAAAGCAAAATAACTTCCCGGATTCGGTTCTGCATTTCTTCTCTCTGTGCGATATTCTCTTCAGAGTTTCCTGTAGGGAGATCGGTAAGGACTCCGTCATTTAGCGTTGCAAATCCAATGTAAAGTCGGGTTATCTTTTTCCAAGGGATCTGATCTTTTTCAGACATTACTAAGTCATAAGTGTCATCGTTTGGATCAGGAAAGAGATACCAATATGCTGCGATTATCTTATTTTCAGATTCAGGTGCAGTAACACGAGTATTCAATATTGGCGAGGAATTCTGTGATTGGACAAATCCTGACTCAGGAGAAGGTGGGACGTTTTGCGTACAGCCCGTGGTTACTATTGCTACCATCAAAATTATCAAAACAAAGATTAACGTTCTCATTAGGATCCCGCAACCGTTAATACCCCATTTGACTGTTCAATCCAAAAATATTAACATCTACACTTGATGTTTAATAGTCCCCGTTTATATCATAATGTGTCGTTTTTTCTAACTCCTGTGATTACCGAAGCATTTTTGTCAAAGGGTGCGGAGGTATGGATCAACTTAAAGGTTGTTTTCAGCGCGATTCATCCGGACCTTCATTTTTTGAGTACAGCGTAGCTGTTTAGATTTGGCAAATTTTGGAGTTTTCGTCAAAATATCGAGAATTTCGGGTTAAATTCGAGAATTTCGATGATGTGCCATTCCATATCTTTCTGAATATTTAACCGGGAAAAGGAATATTCGTGCTCGAAATCGATTTCCGTGCTTTTGGGATATTATCTTCGACGGTGATAATTATAACGGTATAATAATATCGACTTTTTTCAGGGAACTGTAAGGGCAATCTTTAAATTGTACTCTGTGAAATAATATGATCCACAAATCTGGTGAAGTCCCGACGAAAACTGCATTTGGCAGGTATCGGGTCTGAAGGGAGTGCAGGTAATAAGGTATAAATAATACTGCAACCTACATTACAAGCCCGTGTTTAAATCAAAAACACGACGAAAATTGAGTGATGAAGAATCAGGAAAATCCGGTCAAGTCCGGGTCTGGTTCCGAATCAACATAATGCAGGCAAGAAGGTATAAATAACTGGAAAGCCTATATTATAAGCCCGTGTTCAAGTGAACAAACACGACGAACACACGCAAATCTTTGATGGAGATCCAACGCACCCCGCGTGACGGGAGTTGGTTCTGACGTTGATACTGGCAATGCGGAAATTTGTTTAGTAACCGCTAATTCCTCGAAATTAAGGTTCAGATAGTGTGCGTATTTGTATGAATTCTGGTTGATCCTGCCAGAGGCCACTGCTATCGGAGTTCGATTAAGCCATGCGAGTCGAGAGGTGTAAGACCTCGGCATACTGCTCAGTAACACGTGGACAACCTACCCTGAGGAGGGGGATAACCCCGGGAAACTGGGGATAATACCCCATAGACTATGGATGCTGGAATGCTCTGTAGTTAAAAGGCCCGCCGCCTCAGGATGGGTCTGCGGCCGATTAGGTTGTTGTTGGGGTAACGGCCCAACAAGCCTGTAATCGGTACGGGTTGTGGGAGCAAGAGCCCGGAGATGGATTCTGAGACACGAATCCAGGCCCTAC
>Ga0181535_10001178_pt1 | contig 35275 bp, 27 predicted proteins | sample PEATcosm2014_Bin_44_FD_119774 | JGI IMG/M metagenome (GOLD analysis project Ga0181535, IMG submission 119774) | Peatland microbial communities from MTU Mesocosm Facility, Houghton, MI, USA - PEATcosm2014_Bin17_30_metaG | ecosystem: Environmental > Terrestrial > Soil > Wetlands > Peat | place... | reverse complement strand
GGGGGGGGGGGGGGGGGGGGGTGGGGGGGGGGGGGGGGGGGGGGATTGTGGGGGGGGGGGGGAGGGGGGGGATTTTGGGGGGGGGGCGGCAGAAGCGGCGGGGGCGGCGCCGGTTCAAGCTGGTGACATGAAAGCGCATGAATTTTTAGACAAGCTTCAGCACGACGCCATCGTCAAGGCGATAGGCGAGGCGGAATCCAAAATGTGCGGGGAAATCCGCGTCTTCATCAGCCGCAAGAAACCGGACGACGTGGTGGCCGCCGCCGGGAAATGCTTTCATCATCTGGGCATGAAAAAACCCCCGGAGCGAAACGGCGTATTAATCTACGTTGCCCCGCAGGCGAGAAAATTTGCCATCATCGGGGATCGGGCGGTTCACGAGCGTTGCGGGGATGAATTTTGGAAGGAAGTGGTCGGGCAAATGGCCGGCCATTTTCGCCAGGGCAATTTCACGGATGGAATACTGCACGGAGTGAGCCGCGCCGGAAAACTTCTGGCGGACCACTTTCCCCGCCATCCCGGCGACCAGAACCATCTGCCGGACGAGATCGCGCACGATTGAATTAGTCCCAGTCCGGCATTGCGCGGAGCATGAACTGGTCAAATAGCGGCACGGTGAACGCCATGTCGCCGTGGTCCGGACTGTAAATCATGCCTTTCTTGATCAGTTGGGATCGCAACGGACCAAGGCCCTTGTTTTTTATGTGGAGCGTTTCAGCGACGTCGCTGCTGCGGTATGCGCCCGGTCCCAGACTTGACATGGCGCGCAGGAACCGCTTCTCGCCCGGCGTGAGCCGGTCGAAGCGCACACGGAAAAAGTTTTGATCCAGCCGTTGAATCACCGCCGTGGTGGCTTCTTTGACAGTTTGCGAGGTAATCGGCGAGTGGGCGGCGTGATTCCACGATTGGTAACCCCATTCCTGGAGAAAGTAAGGGTAGCCTTGGGTTAATTGGAAAATTTCTGCCAGCGCATTTTTTTCAAACTCCACGCCGACAGCCTTGGTCGGTTCTTGCAACGCCTTGATGGCGTCCGGTTCGGAAAGCGCGCCAATGTCGGGAAAGCTGAACAGTCGTTCCGCGTAGGATTTCGATTCGTCGGCAAGCCCAGGCAAAATGGGCAGGCCCGCGCCAAGCAGCACCACGGGCAACTGGCGCTGCTGCATCTTATGCATGGCCATGATGAGCGCACTGAGTTCCTTTGGGCTGAAATACTGCAGCTCGTCAATAAGCAGCGCCACCGGAGTCTGGCGTTCCTCGGCGGCTTCGGCGACGGCCAAAAATAGATCGGGCAGGTCGCTTTCCAGATCGCCGCTGTCCGCCGCGCCTTTCTCGGGTTCGATGTCCAAGCCGACTTCAATATCGCCCATCGTCACTTTCACGCCGTTCATGAAACCCTTGAGCACAGCCAGTCCGCGCCTGGCTTTGTCCCCGGCGCCGACAATACGATCCAACTCGAAGAGCAGTTTGCGCAAGGGCGGCACAAGTTGCGCCCCCAGCGATTTGTCCTCGTGCGCTTCCAATAGCACCGTGCGGTAGCCGGTCTTTGCGGCAATGCGCTCGATTTCATTGAGCAACACCGTTTTGCCGACGCCGCGCAGACCTGTGAGCAGGATGCTTTTCTCGGAGCGTTTTTCTTTGATACGGCCCAGCAAAATGCGGGCCTGTTCGAGGATTGCCTCGCGACCAACCATCTCGGGTGGCGGAGAGCCTGCGCCGGGCGAAAACGGGTTCTTTATGGCGTCCATGGCAAATTTCTATACATATCTAAGTATGTCTAGACATGTCTATGGCAGTCTAGCCGAAAGTCGCTAGATGTCCATAGAAATCGGATAAAAATCCGGCCCGCCCCTGTCCTGCGTCTTATTGATCGGAGAAACCGTGTTTGTCCCACTCCGGGGATAAGCCCAGGTCTTTGATCATCTGCAAATCCTTTTCGACCGGCTGATTGAGGGTGGTCAGATAGTTTCCCACCATCAGGGCGCTGGCGCCGGCTTGGAAAATCATGCTTTGCATGTCGCGCAAGTGCATGGTGCGGCCTCCAGCCACTGTGATTTCACGGCGGGGCAGGATGAAGCGGAAGCAGGCAATGGTCTTGAGAATTTCCAGCGGCGTTATCGGTTCCGCGTTTTCAAAGGGCGTCCCTTTGACGGGGTTGAGGATGTTGATCGGAATCATGTTGGCCCCGATTTCTTTCAGGGAAAGGGCGAGGTCGCAACGGTCTTCGCGCGTTTCTCCCATGCCGATGATGCCGCCGGAACAAATTTTGATGCCGGCGTTTTTCAAAAACGTGAGGGTCTGTATCCGCTCATCGTAGGTGTGGGTTGAGCATTGTTGGGGGAAAAAACGCCGCGAGGTTTCCAGGTTGTGGCCGTAACATTTCACGCCGGCTTCTTTCAGGCGGTCGGCTATTTTCTGGTTGGGGATGATGCCCAGGGAGACGTCGGCCCGGACTTTGCCGCCATCGGATAATTCGCGGATGCGGTCGCAGACTTCGTCGAGCATGGGGCCTTCTTTTAATCCGCGCCACGCCGCCACCAATCCCAGGGCGGTCACGCCATTCCGGGCGGCTTCTTCGGCGGCTTCCTGCACCGGTTCGGGATCGACAAAACCGTAACGCGGCGAGCCGGTCTGGTAAGAGGCGGATTGGGCGCAAAAACTGCAATTCTCCGAGCACGCGCCCGCTTTGGCGTTCACTATCGCGCAGAGGTGAATCTTGTTCCCTTTGAAGTGTTCGCGGATGCGATTGGCCCCCGCCAATACTTCGAATAAATCGGCGCGGTCTTCTATGGAAATGAGCCACAGGGCCTCGTCGCGGGAAATTTCGCCGCCGTCAATGACGCGCTGGGTTAGCTCTGAAATCTTTGTCCGGCAACTGACGTCAACCTGTTCAGTAATCATGGTTGACATGATGGGATCCCGGACGGAATTATTCAAGCCCGAAATTGCGGCTTAGGCGGTGGAAATAAATAAAGGCGGCAACCTGCCTTGTTCTTTTGCCGCCCAGCTTCGTTGTTCGCTCGTTGCAGATCACTGCGGATATGCGCCTCGTTCACGCCTCGCCGGGCGACAAAATCCCGGCGGCATCTTGCCACTTTTATTTATTTCCACCGCCTTACAAAACGATTTCCGTGCCGGGCGCTTCCCTGGCGAAAATCTCCAGCAGCATCGAGTGCGAAACCCGTCCGTCCACGAATGATACTTTTTCCACGCCGGCTTTCGCGGCGGCGGCGGCGCCATCCACCTTGGGAATCATGCCTTTGTCGATCACGCCCGATTTTTTCAAGCCGTCCACCTCGTCCAAGCGGAGACGGGCCATGACGGAGGCCGGGTTTTTGGGGTCGCGCAACAGGCCGGGAACGTCGCTCATGAAAACCAGCCGCTGCGCTTGCAGGGCGATGGCGGTCTGGGCGGCGGCCGCGTCGGCGTTGCAATTGTATATTTGACCTTCTTCGCCCCGGGCGGTGGGGCTGATGACCGGGATGATGCCTTGGCGCAGACATTCCAGCAGGGGCGCGGTGTTGACGTGGGTGACTTCGCCGATGTAGCCGGCGTCGAGCGATTCCCCCTTGGGGCCGGCGGGCCGGAGTTTGCGGCAGGTGAAAATGGCGCTGCCGGCGAATCCTTTGGCTGTGGCGCCAAACCGGCTGATGGTTTGGACGATTTCCGGATTGATTTCGCGGGACAGAACCTGTTCGACCACCTGGACGGTGGGTTCGTCGGTCACGCGCATGCCTTGCAGGAAAACGGCTTTCAACCCCGCTTTTTCCATGGCGCGTGTGATCGCCTTGCCGCCGCCATGCACCACCACGGGATGGATGCCGGCCGCCGCCAGGAAAACGATGTCCCGCGCCACGCTGTCGCGTCCGGCGGAATCCGGGTTGTCCATGAAGCTGCCGCCGTATTTTATGACGAAGGTCCGGCCGTGAAATCGCTGCAGGTAGGGCAGCGCTTCCAATAGCACATCCGCTTTTGCAATCAGGTTCCGCATGGGTATTTTGTTGGATCAGCCGGCCAGGGTTGAAGGATCGTTCACGTCGCCTTTGTTGAAATCGACGTAGGCTTCGGTCAAATCGGCCGCGTACATCAAGGCTTGGGCTTTGCCCTGGCGCAGGTCAATGTGCAGATCGAATTCCTTGGCGGTTGTGATCCGGCACAACGCTTTGAAAGTCGCGCTTCCAGGCCGGCCCCGTTTGAGCGCGTAAACAATTTCCCGGCTGCCGGGCAGGCTGTAGCCGACGTCCACGGCGGCTTCCTTCACTGCGGCCGACGAATAGCCCAGCGCGCAAATGATGCGGCCCCAATTCGGGTCGCCGCCGCACCAACTGGCTTTGACCAGGGCGCTGTTGGCCACCGCCCGGGCCGCGGCATCGGCTTCGGCGCCGGTTTTCCCGCCCTTCACCCGCACGGTGATAAACCGGGAAACTCCTTCGCCGTCGAGCACGATTTTTTTGGCCAGTTGCAATGTCACATGGTCCAAGGCTGCTTGAAATATTTCGAATTCCTTCGACTTCAGGGCGGGTGGTTCGTTTTCCGCCATGCCGTTGGCGAGGATGAGCACGGTGTCGTTGGTGCTCATGTCGCCATCCACGGTGATGCGGTTGAAACTTTTCGCGACGGCCTCGTTCAGGGCGGTTTGCAATGTTTTGGCGTCGATGGCGGCGTCGGTGGTCAGGAAGCAGAGCATTGTGGCGTGAAGGGAGCGCAGGGCGGGGCGCGCGCCGGTCGGACTCATGCCCGGCTGGATCATTCCGGCGCCCTTGCAGATGCCGCCCAATCGCACGGTGCGGCCGCCCATCTGAAATTCAACGGCGATTTCCTTGGGCCGGGTGTCGCTGGTCATGATGGCTTCGGTCGCGTGCTTGGCGCTCTCGATGGAGGCCTGGAGTTGGCGGGCCGCCAGCCCGATTCCCTTGCGCACATTTGCCATGGGCAACGTCACCCCGATGCGCCCGGTGGAGGCCACCATCACGTCTTGCGCGGTAATGGAATCGACTCCGGCGGAAGCGAGGGCGGACGCGGTGATTTTGGCCATGGCTTCGGCGTCGCGCATGCCCTGGCGTCCGGTGCAGGCGTTGGCATTGCCGGAATTGACCACCACGGCGCGGGCCAGGCCGCGTTTGGTCCGGCTGACGCATATTTTCACGGGGGCCGCGCAAATCTGGTTGGTGGTGAAGTCGCCCGCCACAGTGGCGGGCCGGTCTGAAACGATCAGGGCCAAATCGCGTTTCTGCCCTTTGTTTGAGCCTTTGCCCGTGCCGAGCCGTTTGATGTCGCAAAAGACGCCTGCGGCCTTGAAACCGGTCGCGGCCGTCACTGACCCTTCAATGGATTTAAACGGAAAATGTTTCACAAATAGCACGTCAAAAAAGTAAAAAAACAGTTAATTGTCAATCTTGGAAAACGATTTCATCCCGGCGTTTTTGCCCTGACTTTAATCGTCGCCCCCGCTTGTGTTATCATTAACTTTCCGGCGGTGTTTGCCAAGCAACATTAAACCGTCTAATTCGTCCCCCGCCGTGGATTTCGCTCGTAAATTCCGGGGTAAAATGTAAATTGCAGCCTTTCGGGCGATTGGCGCAGTGGTAGCGCAGCAGCTTTACACGCTGTGGGTCGGGGGTTCGAATCCCTCATCGCCCATTCCCCAATCCGGCGCGCGGCTTTATTTCTCCATGGTCACGTCGCCGCCGATAATCCGTTCGAGGTGCCCGTGCGGGCCGCGCAGCAGCAACGCTCCGTCCGCGTCCAGCGCCTCGGCCATCCCGCGAATCACCCGTTCGCCCACCCGGACGTTGATGCGCGCGCCCAATGTGCTGCACCGTTCCTGCCATTCCTCGGCCACATCGTCAAATTGCCCCAGTTGGATGCGTTGGTAGTCCCGATCCAGTTCGCGCAGGACATGCACGGCCAGCGCGGCGCGATCCACCATTGCCCCGCTTTCAATTCGCAGCGAAGTCGCGATTTTGCGCAAATCCGCCGGGAATTCATCCGCCCCCAGATTGACGTCGATGCCGATTCCCAGGATGACTTCCTGCAAGTGATCCAGTTCCGCGCTCATTTCGGTCAGAATCCCGGCCACTTTTTTGCCGTGGATCAAAATGTCGTTGGGCCATTTGATTTCCGGCACGATTCCGGTTTGCAAGGTGACGGCCCGGGCCATGGCGGTGGCCGAGGCGATGGTCAATTGCGTGGCCGCCTGGGGCGACATGTTCGGGCGCAACAGCGCGGACATCCAAAGGCCTTTTCGCGGCGGCGAAATCCATTCCCGCCCCATCCGGCCCCGTCCCTTGGTTTGCGCTTCCGCAAAAATCACCATTCCTTCTTTGACGCCGCTCCGCGCCATGCGCGACATCACGTCGTTGGTGGAAGTGGTTTCCTCGAAGACCTGAATTTCCCGGCCAATCACGCGCACTTTTCCCAGCCGGGAATACAAGTCGTCGGCGTGCAGGACATCGGGCACGCTCAACAGGCGGTAGCCCAGATGCGGACTGGCTTCGATGTCGTAGCCGATGGCGCGGAGCGATTCGATGCGCGCCCAGATGGCGGCGCGGCTGATGCCGAGCGTGCGCGAGAGTTCCCCGCCGGAAACGCCTCCCGGCGCGGCCCGCAAGGCGGATAGTATATGGGCGTCAACTGTGATTTCGGGCGATGTCATGATTCAAAATCCAATGCAATATCCACCGCCGGCGCCGAATGGGTCAGCGCGCCCACCGAGATAAAATCAACCCCGGTTTCCGCGATGGCGCGGACGGTGGCGAGATTGACCCCGCCGCTGGCCTCGGTTTTGGCCCGTCCGCCGATCTGGCGCACGGCGGCGCGCATGTTTTCGTCCGACATGTTGTCAAGCAAAATAAAATCGGCCCCGGCGGCGCAGGCTTGCGCGGCTTGTTCGAGCGTGTCCGCCTCCACTTCCACGGCCAGTTTGGGGAATCCGGCCCTGGCCCGTTGCACCGCCGCCGCGACGGCGTTGGGCCGCTCGTGGCGCAATGCGGCCAGATGATTGTCCTTGATTAAAATCCAGTCAAACAACCCCATGCGATGATTGGCTCCGCCCCCGCATTGCACCGCGTGTTTTTCCAGGAGACGCCAGCCGGGGGTTGTTTTGCGGGTGTCAAGTATTTGCACGCCGGTTCCGGCCACGGCCGCAACGTAACGGGCGGTCAAAGTGGCCACGCCGGATAAACGCTGCATGAAATTCAGCGCCACCCTTTCGCCGGTGAGAATGGCGCGGGCCGGTCCGCGGATGGTCAACAGCGCCTCTCCCCTTGCCGCGCGCCGTCCGTCCTGGGTGGGGGAAGTCAGGACCAGTTTGTCCGACAACTCCCTGAAAACAGCTTCCGCCAGCGGCAGCCCGCAAACCACCAAAGGTTCCCGCGCCACCATGACCGCGCCGGCCACGGCGTCAGCCGGGACGGTGGCAAGGGTCGTGGCGTCGCCCGGTCCGACGTCTTCGGCCAGGGCGGCCCGGATCATGTGCAAATCAAAAATCAAAGCGCAACAAACGTTGTGGGTTTGCAGTTGCTTCGCAAGCGCAAAATGAATCACCTGGCGCCGGGACTCGCCGCAATGACGGTGAATTTATCCGCAGCTTTGTCTTTGACCAGTTTAAGGCCATGTTCATCAAGCAATCGGGCGAGCGCCTGATCTGCGCTGATGTTTGTCCACGCAAATGTCACGGTGGGTTCGTGATTCGCATTTCCATGCCAGTTTTTTGGCGAGGCGAACAACTTTGGATCAACGCTGACTTTAATGCCCGCCAGCCGGGCCAGAGCTTGAATCACATCGGTGATGGGAACATCGTCCATCCGAATCGTCGCCAGTTTTTCGGTTGACTCGCCGTTCGCCGTGGCCGGCACACCGATGAGGTCGATCAGGAGTTTGCCGGTGTGGTCGATGCAGGCGGAATAGTTGTCCCGGATTTCCTGGCGCATCACGTCCGCTTTTTCGTTCTCGTTGATTCCGTCGTAGTAATTTACCAGACAATAGCGGGCATAGGCTCCCACTTGGACTCCGTCGCCGTAGTAGCAATCGTTGAATTTCTGTATGCAATCCCGCAAATATTTCTCGGATTCCTGGCCGGAGGTGTTTTGCGCCAGGTAAAGAAGCGCGCAGCCGGTCCGGTTGGCGTCGGGAAACTTCTCGATCATTTGTTTCAAATTCTCAACACATTCCGGGGAACCCCATTTTTTGCCCGCCGCCAAATACATCCTCTCCGCTTCCGCCAATTGCTCCTGGGTGTGGGTTTTCTGGTCCAGTTTGCGGCGTTGGTCGAATTTTTCAAACAGGGCAAGCTGTCTTTCTTTCGGCAGCGATAATTTTTCCATCTCGCCCACCTTCTTTTCCAGGACCGTTACTCTTGCTTTCAACTCTTTCACTTCCCGGGCATCTTTCTCCCCGGTCGTGTTGCATCCGGTTGAAATCAGGGTTATCGCCAGCCCAAAACAGAACATTCCGAAAACCGGCGACTGTGAAAAAACGGGCAGCAGTTTCATAGTTATTTCCTTTCCAAGGAGTTGTAGCGGAATTCGTGGGCGATTCTGGGGGAATTCCGGGTTTTTGCAAGTTATTTCAGGCGGTTCTCCCGACGGCGGATTGCTGTTACCAATGGCGCGGAGATTGCGTCTTACTGGAGAGAACATGTATCATAGTCCGCGATTCGTCCCGACAGCAGCGTATTGCAACATATTGTTTAAATGAAAAAAAAGCAGCCAGGTTTCGTTTCTTCCCACTCCGCCTTAAAAATCAACCGGCGTCATTTTCTGGGCGCCGCCGCCGCTTTGGCGTTGCCCGCTTTCATTCCAGCCCGGGTTCTGGGCTTGGGTGATACGCCCGCCCCTTCCAATCGCATCAATCTGGGCGTAATCGGTTGCGGCAGGATGGGGACAAGTAATATCGAGGCTTTTTTGGGCTTGGCTGATTGCCGGATTGTCGCCGCCTGCGATGTGGACAAAAACCATCTAAACGCCACGGTCCGGACCATCAATACCAAATACAACAGCAACGACTGCAAAGCGTACCATGATTTCCGCGAACTGATGGCGCGCAAGGACATTGACGCCGTCATGCTGGCTTTGCCCGATCATTGGCACGAATTGATGGCGGTGGAAGCGGCCCGCCAAAAGAAGGATATTTACGGCGAGAAACCCCTGGCCCACACCGTCGCCGAGCAGCAAGCCATCGTCAAGGCCGTGGCTGCCAACGGACGCATCTGGCAAACCGGTTCGTGGCAGCGCTCGGTCGCCAATTTCCACAAAGCGGCCGAAATCGTCCGCAACGGCCTCATCGGCACCATCAAGCGCGTCGAAGTCGGCCTGCCCCGGGATTACAACGGCGCGGAGAAAAGGCGCCAGAACGAAATGAAGCCAGTGCCTGCGCCGCCGGAATTGGATTATGATTTATGGTTGGGACCGTCGCGGCTGATGCCCTATGTTCCGGCGCGGATGCATCGCGATTGGCGCTGGAATTACAATACCGGCGGCGGCCAGTTGATGGATTGGATCGGGCACCATTGCGATATTGCGCATTGGGGATGCGATTTTGACAACTCCGGCCCGTCCGAAGTCCAGGGCAACGGGGTCTTTCCCCCGAAAGGCGGAGTCTGGGATGCGGCCAAGACCTACCGGATTGAACTCAAATACCCCCGAGGCATTGAAATGACCATTGGCGGCGGCCAACCCGATATTAAGAGCGGCGTGAAATGGATCGGCACCGGCGGCTGGGTGCGGGTGGAACGTGGAATATTCGAGTCGTCCAACGAGGATTGGTCGGATTGGAAGCGGGTGCCGGAGGAATTGCGCAAGGTAAAACTGTACGAGTCCAGCGAACATCATCGCAATTTCCTGGATTGCGTCAAATCGCGCAAGCCGACCATCACCCCGGCTGAAACGGCCCATCATTCCGCCATTCCCGGTCACTTGGGATTGATCTCGATGCTTTTGGGCGGTCGCAAGCTCAAGTGGGACGTCGCGACTGAACAAATTCTGGGCGACGATCAGGCCAGCAAGATGCTGACCCGGCCGTTCCGCGCCCCGTGGCATCTGGCGTGATCCAGCTCCCGAAAAGCGGACATTAATTGGGAGGCCGGCAATGCTTTATCCCCTCCCGTTCGATGGAACGGGCAGGGGAGAGGGTCTTCGCAGTTTACCCCATCCGTCCTATTTGTCCTTTTTTAGGGCGTCGTCCCATTTTATGCCAGGACGGCCTGATATTTGCTATTTTTCGGATGGCGCAAAGTTGAGAAATGTTCAGTCGTTTTTCAAGTTGTTGAATATCAGCATAAACCAGCACCGATAAGTTACGTTTAAAAATGATCGCGATCCGAGCCGTACTACTGTGGGTTTTTTTAGGATTGATTCCGCTATGGGCGGCGGGACGGCCGTTGGTTTCGGGACATGTTCCGGCGGTTGTTAAACAGCTCAGGCCAACCGGCAATCTGCCGGCGGAGACGCGGCTGAATCTGTCCATTGGATTGTCTCTGCGGAATACGGAGCGGTTGGGGCAATTGGTGCGGAATCTGTACAATCCGGCCTATTCAGGATATCACCGTTATCTGACCCCGGGGGAATTCACGTCGCAATTTGGGCCTACCGAAGAACAGTACCGGGCGGTGCTGGATTTTGCGCGCCGCAACGGGTTGACGGTCACGCGGACGCACCCGAACCGGATGCTGGTGGATGCTCAGGCAAAGGCGGCGGATGCGGAAAAAGCTTTTGGCGTGCATTTGCGGAAATTTCAACGGCCGGAGGGGGGTGGCGAATTTTTTGCTCCGGACACCGAGCCTTCGGTGGAGGGGGATGCGGTGATTTTGGATGTGAGCGGATTGAGTGATTACCGTCTGCCGCAACCCTTGATCCGGGAGCGCGCGGCGGCGGGGCAACCGGCCAGTGTCCATCCGAACACGCCCGTGGCGACGACGGGGGCTTATATGGGCGGCGATTTTCGGGCGGCTTACGCGCCGGGCGTTCCCCTAAACGGGGCGGGACAAACCATCGGACTGGTGGAGTTTGATGGTTATTATGCGGCGGATATTGCCAGTTACGAAAGCAAGACCGGATTGGCGCCGGTTCCCTTGCAGACGGTGTTGCTGGATGGTTATAACGGCGTTCCCGCCTACTCCGGCGGCAACGCGGAAGTGTCGTTGGATATTGAAATGGTGATTTCGATGGCGCCGGCCTTGTCGAATGTCATGGTGTATGAAGCGGGGCCGAGCGGCACCCCCAACGACGTTCTCAATCGCATGGCGACGGACAATCAAGCCAAACAACTGGCGTGTTGCTGGACTTGGAGCGGGGGGCCGTCCGCGACCTGCGATCAGATTTTTCAGGAGATGGCTTTGCAGGGGCAGTCGTTTTGTTGCGCCTCAGGAGATGGCGACGCCTATGTCACCGGCACGTTGGATCGTTCCTCATCAGACAACGCCCCGTGCGACAGCCCGTACGTGACGAGCGTGGGAGGGACGACATTGACGACGAGCGGGTCGGGCGGGCCGCGGGTTTCGGAGACGGTGTGGAATTGGGGCGGGACAGCCGGGAGCGGGGGAGGAGTGAGCAGTTATTACGCGATGCCCTCGTGGCAGCAAGGCGTCAGCATGTCGGCCAACGGCGGGTCGTCCGCCATGCGGAATATTCCAGACGTCGCCATGACCGGGGATAATATCTATATCATCTACGGCAATGGCGACTCGGCAACTGCCGGCGGGACAAGCTGCGCGGCGCCGTTATGGGCGTCGTTCATTGCCCTGGCCAACCAGCAGGCGGCCGATTGCGGGTTGCCGCCGGTCGGTTTTGTCAATCCGGCCATTTATGCCATCGGCAAAGCGGGCAATTCCAATTCCGCCTTCAACAACATCACGACGGGCAACAATACCAACGGCGCGAGTCCCAACGCCTTTTACGCCACGCCCGGTTACAATCTTTGCACGGGGTGGGGAACGCCCAACGGATCGAATCTGATCAACGCCCTGACCGTGAATTTGCAATTGGCGCAGAACGGCGGTTTTGAAACCGGGACCCTGGCCAATTGGACGCAATCGGGAAGCGCCAGCTCCGTGTCCGCGTCGGCGGCCTGCGTTCATTCCGGCAATTACGGCGCGCAATTGGGGATGTCCGGCACGGCCGGGTCGCTCTCGCAGACATTGCCCACTGTGGCGGGGGGAAGTTACATCCTGTCGCTTTGGCTGGCCAACCCCGCCGGGGGAACCCCGAATCAATTTGGGGTTGCCTGGAACGGGACGAACCTTTTCAACCAGACCAATCTTTCAATTTTGGGCTGGACGAATCTGCAATTCATCGTGCGCGCCACGTCGGCGGCGACTGGCGTGCAAATGAGCTTTTGCAATGCGTCCGGCTATTTCGGGCTGGACGACGTCAGCGTCACGCCTTTTACCGCGCCGGCGGTGCAGTCGCTGGCCAAAGTGAGTAATGCGGTGCAACTCTCGTTAAACACCACGCCGGGTTTGACCTACCAGTTGCAATATGTGACGAATCTTGCCCAGACAAATTGGATCAACCTGGGCCAGCCGTTTACGGCCATCGACTCCGTTGCGTCGTTTTCCGACATGAACGCGACCGACCCCGGGCGGTTTTACCGGATCATGGTTTACCCGTGAGCGGCGCGGGCGCGGATTGAATTTTTCGTTTTTCAGGGTAATAGTATTAGCAGTACTAGTACTATATGGATAAAGATGAGTTTGGTATTTCCAGGGGAAAACCCGTCCGCCGCCGCCAGCCATTGCCTCGTTCCTTCAAGGATTTGACTCCGTGCAAACACTTCAATCCGCGGACATTTTTTTACGAATTGGTTTGGAAGGCGCTCCTGACCCCGCGCACCGGGGAGCGCATGCGTCCGAAATTTCCCAAACTGACCCACGGCCAGGTGGCGTTGACGTGGATCGGCCATTCGTCGTTTCTGGCCCAGTTCACGGATTTGAACGTGATGATCGACCCGAATTTTGCCAACTGGCTGTTCTTGTTGAAACGGATTCGGCGCACCGGAATGAAACTGCGAGACCTGCCGCATATAGATCTTATTTTGTTAACGCACGCGCACTTTGATCATTTCCACCGGCCGACCTTGCGGCGGCTGCACGCGAAAATCGGCATCATGCCGTGGGGCATGAGGGACCTGGCGGCGAACCTGGGATTCGAACGCATCATAGAGCTGCAATGGTGGGAGAGCTTTGTGCATAAGGATTGGAAAGTGACGTTGGTGCCGTCGCAACACTGGGGCGCGCGCGTGTTGCGGGACAATCAGCGGGGTTACGGCGGTTTTCTGATCGAGCACCAGGGGCGGAGTTTATATCATGCCGGCGACAGCGCGTATTTTCCCGGATTCAAACAGATCGGCAAACTACATTCGCCTGAAATCGCGATGCTGCCCATCGGCGCATATTTTCCCGATTCGTTCCGGAAAGTCCACATGGGGCCGGACGAAGCGGTGAAGGCGTTTGTGGACTTGAGATCAAAATGGTTTGTGCCGATGCATTACGGAACCTTTAAATTATCGTTCGAAGATATTAACGAACCATTGCGCTGGCTCAAAGAATTGGTGGGCGCGCAAGGGTTGAATCGGAATTTGAAAGTCCTGCACGAAGGGCAGCCCATCGTTTTTTAAAATTTCAAAACCACAACCGGCTGCGGTGATGGGCCAATCAATACCTTATAGTGTGGATTTGGACCTTAAAACGGCCGGGAAACGTTTTTTTTGCCCAAGATTTCGTATAAATCATACTAATGCAACATGCTGGAATTAAAGACGTTGAGTTTTTTACGCCCCATAATGGTGCAAATAATCAAAAAAACTTGTTGTCAAATCGGCGGGGTTTTCCTATTGTCCGCATTAATGCACCGTTTTTGGTGTGAGGTGTGAATTGATTCCACCCAATGGAACGCATAAAAACGTAGAGAAAAGTAATCTAAACAAACGCAAACTAGGAGGAACATGAAGATGAATAAATGGACTATAGGTTTGGCAGCCGTTGGGCTGGTCAGCCTCGCGCCCGCAGTTATGGCACAGACCGCAGCACAGCAGGGGACTCCTTTGCTGACGTCGTTGTCGGCCACCACCATCAGTGGTTACGTTGACACCTCGGCTGTGTGGAATCCCGGCACAGGCAATGCGAATCCCGCACCCTATGCTTTCAACGCCGGCAAACAAGACGGTTTCAATCTTGACGCCGTTGACATCAAGTTGTCCAAGCCTTTGGAAGAGGGCAAATGGTCCGCTGGTTATGTTGCCGAATTGAACTATGGTCCTGATGCGACCAACATTGACGGCGGCTCTCAGCCCATCCGTCAGGCCTATGTTGACTTGGAAGTCCCGGTTGGCAATGGCATCGAACTCAAAATGGGCCGGTTTGACAATATTCTCGGCTATGAGACCAGCGACTCGATGAACGATCCTAACTGGACCCGTTCTTATGGCTATACTTTTGAGCCTACCGAGCACACCGGCGTGTTGGCGTCCTATAAATTCGCTGACTGGATCGGTTTGCAAGCTGGCGTGGCCAATACCTTGACCACCTTGCCTGTGAATTCCCGTCAGGTTTTGAACACCTCCACCCCCAACGAAGGCAAGAAAGCCATCGTCAGCTTGCTGACCTTGACTGCTCCTGATAGCTGGGGCTTCCTGAAGGGTTCTGCGCTCTACGGCGGATTCGACATCGGCCAAGGCGTCGGCCCGAGCACAGAAGAGTGGTATGTTGGCACGACCATCAATACCCCCGTCAAGGACTTGACCCTCGGTGCATCTTGGGATTCCATCCAGGACGCAGTGGGCATGATTCCTGATGCTGCTGATCCCGGCGCATTCGCTGCTGGAGACGCTGGCTACTTCCAATCCATCGCCGGTTATGCTTCCTACAAGCTGACCGACAAAGCGACCCTCAATGGCCGCTTTGAATATGCCAGTGGCAATGCCTTGAACAACCTCGAGTACTATGAAAATGGCGGCTCGTTGAACAAGGTCATCGCTGTCACCGGCACATTCCAATATGACCTGTGGGCGAACGTGATCAGCCGGCTTGAAGTCCGTTGGGACAAAAACGCCGGCAGTGGCACCGCTTTCGGCGGAACCGACAATGGCGCACCCTCGAAAAACCAAGAAGTGTTGATCGCGGCGAACGTCATCTACAAGTTCTAAGCTGATTAGAATTATTCAAACCCCTTCCGGGCAACCGGGAGGGGTTTTTTTATTTGACGATGATTCTCCCCTGATTTTTCGTTGCATTGCGGGCGGATTGGCTTATTGATTTACGGATGAACTCAGTCCGATCCTTATTTTTTGGCGCCGCGCTGGCGGCGTTGCTCGTCCCCAATCTTTCCGCGACGAAAATTCCCGCCCGCTGTGATGTGGGCGGTTTTGCCGTGGGATGCCAGGCTTACACCTTCAAGGATTTCACCACCTTTGAGGCGATTGACATGACGGCGGAAGCCGGGGGCAAAGTGATAGAATTATTTCCCGGCCAGCGTTTGAGCGCGGATCGTCCGGGCGTCAAACTGAGTCATGACATGTCCGCCGCCGATCTGACCGCGCTCAAGAAGAAGCTGGCGCAAAGCCATATTCGCGCAGTCAACTATGGAGTGGTGGGCGCAAACTCCGCCCAGGAGTGGCGCAGGATTTTTGAATTCGCCAAGGCCCTGCAACTTTACGGCGTCACCACCGAATCAGTCGATCAGCTCGACACCATTGAAAAGCTGGTCAAGGAATTCGACATCAAGGTTGGCATTCACGATCATCCCCGGCAACCGGACAATCCGGGTTACCGGGTCTGGGATCCCAAGTATGTGCTTTCGGTGGTGCAGGATCGCGACCCGCGCATCGGCGCGTGCGCGGACACGGGGCATTGGCAGACGTCCGGTCTGGACCCGTTGGAATGTGTGAAAATTCTGAAAGGCCGCATCATGAGTTGTCATCTCAAGGATCATGATAAAGCCGGCACGGGGGCGCATTGTGTTCCCTTTGGCACCGGTGTTGGTGAAGTGAAAGAAATTCTCGATGAGCTGAAAGCCCAGCATTTCGACGGCAACATTTCCATCGAATACGAGTACAACTTTGGTCATTCGTTGCCCGAAGTGCGGCAATGCGTAGATTTCATGCGCAATTACGGCGGGGGCAAATAGGGCGGAGCCTCAGTGGCGATGGTGTTCCAAGGCGTAGGAGAGGATGCCCAGAACGGCCAATAAAAAGAAGGCGGTCAGGGCGATGAAGCGGTTTCGCGCCACCCGTTTTTCGTAACGCAAGGGCCGCAGGCCCTGGATGCTGCCGGAGGCGAGATAATTGACCAGTTTGGGGTTGGCCACCGGGGGGGCTTGAAATTGTTTTTTGATCCGGTCCAACAGACTTAGCAGATCGTATTTCCTCACGCCCAATTCATTGAAATGCCCGGGGTTGGGAGGGTTTTCCGCGGGCGCTTTCAGTTGATTCCGGTCCACTCTCTCGAATATCGGCTCGGTGCTTTGGTGGCTTGGGACGCCCGGCTGGGGCGGTTGGATGTTTTCCCGATGCTCGAGACTGGGACGGACGCGCGAGGGGCTGGGACGAAGCTCGCGATCAAGCTTTTTTATCTTCGACTCAAGCGCCGCGATCCTGGAATTTAATTCTCGCGACCGGTCTGAGATAAGGTCAGGATTTTTGGTAAACAATCCCATGCCGCCGGTTCAGTGCCGCAACAGCAACACCAGGAAAATGGCCAGGCCCAGCAAAACCAGTGGCCAGGTGAAAGCCATCCCGATTTTGCAGAGTTGGGCAAAATCCGGCGTTGCCAGAAGGGACGCGCCCGTTTTGGCGTTCGATTCGGGCAAACCCGCCCCTTCGCTGGTCAGGACGGGAAATTTGAGACGGGCCGCGTTCCACTCCATGCGGGCGTTTTCGATCACGGTGGCGGCGCGGGTCAGCTCGACGTTGAAATTTTCCTTGAGCCAGGCATTTTCGTCGATGCCCTGGACTTTGGCGGCGGCTTCGCGAAATTCAATCAAGGTGCGGGACATTTGCTCGGCATCGCGCCGCGACGACAGTTCCGACTCCTCCAGCAATCCAATGCCGCGGGTCAGGTATTGCAGCATTTCCTGGCGGCCGGTATGAAATTCCATCTGGCGACGGCGAAGGTCTTCCAGACCCGCCCGTTCGCGTTCCAATTCCTCTTGCGCCCGTTTCAGTTCAGCCAGCTTGATCTGCTTTTCGCTGACCTGCGCCTCCAGCTCTTCGCGGGTGGGCGGGCGGTTTAATTTGCCGGGAGCAGCAACGGGGTAACCGCTTTGTTGGGCGGATTGAAAATCGCTATCAACGAACTCTCCAGCTTCATGATGCGCAGCCATGAACGCTACGGTAATACTCCGCATCTGTTCTGTAAAGAGCGCGTTTGAAATCCGTTTTTGGTGCGGCCGCGCCGCCGTCCGGGATTGCTCTTGCCACGATTGCGCGGGGCATCTTAGCATCACAATGTGTGCGACCAACATTGCCCGTCTCTCTCCCGTGAAAAACTACATACTTGACACCAATGTCCTGCTGCATGATCCCAACTCGCTGTTTGCCTTCAAGGACAACAACATCCTGATTCCCATTGAAGTTCTGGAGGAAATAGACCGGTTTAAGAGGGAATCGTCCGAATTGGGCCAGAACGCCCGCTCCGTCTCCCGCACCCTGGATTCCCTGCGCGGCAAGGGGCATTTGAACAAGGGGGTCGGACTGGACAACGGCGGAATCCTGCGCATCGTTTTCCAGGAGGTGGGGGGGGCGCCGCTGCCCTTCGGGAATAACTCGGTGGACAACCGCATTATCCGGCAGGCGATGGCCATCCAGCAAGCCGAGCCGAAAAACCGCGCCATCCTCGTCACCAAAGACATCAACCTGCGCATCAAGGCGGACAGCCTCGGTTTGCCGGCGGAGGATTATGAGTCGGATCGCGTTCTTTTGACCGACCTCTACACGGGCATGTTTGATTTGACGATTCCGGCCGAAAAAATGTCGCAGTTCCGGATGGAAAACGAGCTGGAACTGGCCGGGCGCGGCAAATATTTTCCGAACGAGTATTGCACCCTGACGGAGGAATCCAATCCCAAGCGGACGGCGCTGACCAAGGTGGATGCGACCGGCACAAAACTGGTGCCGATACTGGATTGCCGCGACGGGGTTTGGGGCATCAAGCCGCGCAACCGCGAGCAACATTACGCCTTTGACGCCTTGCTGGATGACCGGGTGAAACTGGTCACGCTCATGGGCAAGGCCGGCACGGGAAAGACATTGCTGGCCATGGCGGCGGGTTTGAAGCGCACCGTGCTGGACCGCGAATTCCGGCGTCTGGTGGTGGCGCGTCCCACTGTGTCCATGGGCCGCGAAATCGGCTTTCTGCCGGGGTCGTTGGAGGAAAAATTAAATCCCTGGATGCAGCCCATCCACGACGCGCTGGAATTGTTGAGCGATTTGAACATGGGTTCCGATCATCGGCGGAGTTCCGATCTGATGCGTTCCGGGATAATCGTGGTGGAAGCCTTGAGCTACATCCGGGGCCGGAGCATCGCGCATCAGTTCATGGTGATTGACGAATCGCAGAACCTGACGCCGCTGGAGGTCAAAACCATCATCACACGGGTGGGCACGGGGACGAAAATCATCTTTACAGGTGATCCTTACCAGATTGACAACCCGTATGTGGATTCTTCCTCCAACGGTTTCAATTACATCGTGAGCAAATTCCGCGAACAGCCGATTGCGGCGCATATTGAGCTGCAAAAGGGCGAGCGATCCGAACTGGCGGAACTGGCGGCGAATATCCTGTAAGCCGAAAGGGGAATCCGGTCGCGCCACTGCGCAGACCGGGTTCGCGCCGGGGCTTTCTAGCGCCGCTTGGCCGGGCCGAAAAAGTAGCCGCCGCGCACCCTGGCGCCGCGCACTTTGCCGGGGAAGGATGTTTTGGCCCCGGGTTTGCTCTCTTCAAAAAGAGCGGTGTACTGGTAGGTGAAATTCTCCAGTTTGACGCGCGGCACCTTTCTGTCGATAAACCGCTCGATGGCGTAAACATGGGGGGCATCCGCCGCCACCATCAACGTCATGGCGTCGCCCGTGTGCTCGGCGCGACCGGTGCGGCCGATGCGGTGAATGTAATCCTCGGGATGCTGCGGCACGTCGTAATTGATGACATGGCTGACATCGGCGATGTCCAGACCGCGGGAGGCAATGTCCGTGGCCACCAGAATTCCGTAGTGTCCGTCGCGGAAACCATTAAGGGCTTCTTCCCGTTCTTTTTGGCTGCGATTGGAATGGATGACGGCGACGGAATGGCGCTTGCGTTTGAGCAGGCCGGCAACGCGGTCGGCCCCGTGTTTGGTGCGGCAGAAAACAATGACTGAATCGTATTTGGTGCGTCCCAGCAGTTCGGCCAGCAAATCGGCTTTTTGCGATTCGGCAACGGGATAAATGACGTGTTCCACCGTTTCGGCGGGACTGCGACGAATGCCGACTTCCACCGTTTGCGGATTCCGCATCGTCCACTGGATGAGGGAGGCGATTTCGATGGGAATGGTGGCGGAGAAAAGGGAGGTGTGCCGTTCCTTGGGGCATTTCTCGACGATGCGGCGGACATCGGGGAGGAATCCCATGTCCAACATTCGATCCGCCTCATCCAAAACCAGATATTTAACGTGATCCAGCACGCAGGTGCGCCGTTCCATGTGGTCGAGCAGGCGTCCCGGAGTGGCGATGATGATGTCCGCACCCTTGGCCAAGTCATCCAATTGTTTGCCGTAGCCAACGCCGCCATACAGCACCGCAGTGCGGAGATTGGTGGCGCGGGCGAAGTCGTGAAAGGCCACTTCCACTTGCGCGGCCAGTTCCCGGGTCGGCTCGAGGATGAGGGCGCGGGGCTTGGGTTCGTGCAGGCCGAGTTTCGACAACATGGGCAAAGCGAAGGCGGCAGTTTTTCCGGTGCCGGTTTGTGCGCTTCCAATAACATCGGTCCCGGCCATGATCAAAGGAATGGCGCGTACTTGAATGGCCGTCGGCTTGACGTAGCCCATGGCTTTAACCCCTTCCAAAACCTGAGGGGAAAGCCCGAATTTAGTAAATGACATAATCGACCTCTAAGGTCAGCCCGCCGACCCTCTTATGCAAGCTTGATTAACGGCTGCGCCTCAAGGCGTCGTCATGGTCGCGCTGGCCGCAGGAGGCGGTTCGGACGGCCCGGCTGCAGGAGGGGGCGTCGGTTCGGTCGGATTCACCGCTGCGGCCGCCTCTTCAGGAGAGACAACAGGAGCATCTGCGACCGGGGACGCTGTTTCCACAGACGGAGCTGCGGCTTCCGCGGCCGGAGCCGGGGTTTCCGCAGTTGGAGCAGGAGTTTCGCCGGGGAGGGCGGCAGGCGCCGCTTTCTTCTCGGGTTTGGGCGGCTTGGGCAGAGGCCGTTTGGCGGTCTCAAGAATGCCGTTGGCAAATTCGATGACGTGGCCTTGATGGATGAGCCAGTGCAAATCGCCGGCCAGGGCCGCTTGTTCCGGGGAAGCCTCAGGCGCCAGAGCCGGGACGGGGGCGGCGGCGGCATCCGCCGGGGCAGCGGACACGGGAACAGCCGTGGCCGTGGCAGCCACCATAGGCGCGGGCGCGGAAGGCGCAGGCGTCGGGGCCAGAATCTCGAAAAGTTTACGCCGGGTGGTTTTCGGGTGCTGATTGACGAAATCTACAATACACTTGACACCTTCGGAAACGGGCGTTGCCTCCAAGTCCAGGAAATGGGGGCGGGCCACGGAAACGTGGGTCACGGTGCGGTTGACCTTGAAAAATTGCAGGCCATGACCGGCGAACTGCTGGCTCAGGGTGGTGGCGACCTTCAAGGGGAAACGGCGCTGGTCATCCCAAGTGAAGCGCAACAGGCGTTGCAATTCCGGCGAACGCAACTGTTTGGCGGCGGGGCCGCTGAGGGTGTACGTTTCGACCGGCTTGATGATGTTGGCGGCGTGAACCTGGCGGAAATGCTTCTCCACGTCTTCGCGGCTGGCGAGCTTGAGCGCCTCGGGCACGTTCAGGCAGTTGTATTCGGTCTTGAAACTTTGATCTTCAATCCACTTTTTGACCACGGCCTCGTCCTTGACGATTTTGACCCGGGCCTTGAAGGCTTCAAAAGGCATGCGGGAGAAGCGTTCGGCATGGAGTTTGCGCAGTTGATTTTGGTAGTCGTGATGGTTGGGCGGTCCGAGAATGGCGCCGCTCATCCCGCATTGCGCGACGAACGTGTAAGTGCCCTTGGGCGGATCGGTGGGCGTGCGTTCAGCCTTGTAAAACGTGCCGAAATGCTTGCCTAAAACATGACCGACGGCCTCGTCTTCGGAAAGCCAGAGGGTGTCGTCCAAGGCGCAAAGAAAGAGCGGCTGGGCGGGCGTGCCGTCGGGCTTTTTGATTATGTCAAAACGGATTTGCTGCCGCTCCGGCTTCTGCAAAATCAGGAAGGCGATGTCAAAAAGCGGATAAGCGCGGCCGGTGACGCGGATTTGCCGGGCGAGGGATTCGATGCCCTTTTCGTCGGGCACAATGGTCACATTCAGTTGGGGGAGAGGGGCTGGGGCTTCCCGTTGGACTGGGGGGGCATCATGGCGTTCGCGCGGGCCGCCCTGAAACGGGCGTGATCCGCCGGGCCGGGGTCCGCCCGATCGGTCGGAGCGTCCGCCGCCCTGGGGTCTTCCACCCGACTGGCCGAAATCACGGCGCGGAGGGCGTCGCCCGCCGGAACGATCTCCATGTTCGCGAGGAGGACGGTCGTCTCCGGCATAGCCGGCGTACTTGTTGACGGACGGCGAGCCTTGAGCCCAAGCGGGCAAAAAAAGCTTCTCAAGATCGAATTCAGAGTCTGGCGATGTGTTGCTCATCTAATACGCACGGATATGGTGTAATTTTTTATGCCGCGCAAGGATGTAGGTTCTTGCTTCAGATTGCAAGCGCGCTCTTATTAGCCGGAATTTTCCAAGGGACAATGGTTCAAGGGCTGGCCGGGGCCTCATTCCGTCTTGAAAGCCAACGGTGCAGGCGGTGGTGCCGCCTTCCGGTCGCGCGATGATCAAGGAAGTATTCGAGAACGGCAAACCGTTTGCGGGGCAATAAAATGCGGGGCGCGGTCAGCGGGCGAAGATTTGGCGGATGACGTCTTCGATGGGGACTTCCTGGATGTCGATGTCGTTGACGGGGAGTTTGTCCAGGAGACGCTTGCAGACGGCGATGACGTGGTCGCGTTTGACTTTGAGCCGGATGCTGTTGGTGGTTTTTTCCAGTATTTCGCCGAATTGGAGGATGTCCACTTCGGGAAGACGGGTGCCGGTCAGCCAGGCGATGGTCACTATCTTGAAATCGGCAAAGCGGTCGATGATTTCGCTGAGCAGGCCGTCGAAAAATATTTTTCCGTGGTCGATGATGATGACGCGGCGGCAGAGTTCCTGAATGTCGGTCATGTAATGGCTGGTCAGGACGATGGTGGTTTTCCGGGCGGCGTTGTATTCGCGCAGGAATTCGCGGACGATTTTTTGCGAAACCACGTCCAGACCGATGGTGGGTTCATCGAGGAATAAAACTTTGGGCTGATGGAGGAGGGCGGCGATGAGTTCAAGTTTCATGCGTTCGCCCAGCGACAGCTCGCGCACCATGACGTTTAGTTTGTCTTTGACAGCGAGGAGTTCGGTGAGTTCGCCGACGGTCTGGTCGAATTTTTTCCGGGGGATGCCGTAAATTTTTCCGTTCAGCTCAAGGGATTCGCGGGCGGGGAGGTCCCACCAGAGTTGATTTTTTTGGCCGAGGAGCAGGGCGAATTGGCGGCGGTAGCCGTCATCGCGCTGCCAGGGAACGTAGCCGAGCACGCGGGCGGCGCCGGCGGTGGGATGGAGCAGTCCCGCCAGCATTTTCAGGGTGGTTGTCTTGCCGGCCCCGTTGGGGCCGAGGAAGCCGACCAGTTCGCCCTCTTCAATGGCAAAGCTGACTTGATCGACGGCAACGGTCTGCTCGTAGCGGCGGTGGAAAAGGCCACGCACCGCGCCGCCAAAACCAGGCTCTTTTTTATATGACCGGAAGGTCTTGGTCAGGCCGTGAACTTCGATCCATGACATTTTGCCCGGCGGTTATCGGAGCAGTTGCTTTTCGAGATACATGACGGACTGGCGGACGTGGGCATCGACTTCCATGCGATCCTTGACCAGACGGCAGGCGTAAAGGACGGTGCCGTGGTCGCGCCCGCCAAAGGCCTCGCCGATGGTGTTGAGCGAACTGTCCGTCATTTGACGGGAAAGAAACATGGCGACCTGCCGCGGAAAAGCGATGTTTTCGGGGCGCCGTTTGCTGGTCATGTCGGCCAGGCGGATGTCGAAATGTTCGGCAACTTTTTTCTGGATGAAGTCGATGTTGACGGTGTAGCGGCCCTCTTCGTGCAGGACTTCGCGCAACAGGCTTTCCACCACCTGCAACGTCACTTTTTTGCCGGTGAGCGAGGCGTAGGAGGCGACCCGGATGAGGGCGCCTTCGAGGCGGCGGATGTTGGTGCGGATGCGGTTGGCGAGGAAATTGATGATTTCGTCGGGCAACTCCACACCCATGGCTTTTTCTTTTTTGCGCAGGATGGCCATGCGCGTTTCGGCATCGGGGGGCTGCATCTCAGTGACCAGACCCCACTCGAAGCGGGAGACGAGGCGCTGTTCGAGATTCTGGATCTCGGCCGCAGGACGGTCGCATGTCAACACGATTTGTTTGCGGCTTTCGTGCAGGGCGTTGAAAGTGTGGAAGAACTCCTCCTGGATTCTTTCCTTGCCGGCCAGGAATTGAACGTCGTCGATGAGCAGGACATCGGCCTGGCGGTGTTTGCGGCGGAAACGCATCAACTGATTGTTTTGAATGGCGTCGATGTATTCGTTGGTGAATTTTTCCGAGGACAGATAAGTGATGCGCGCGCCTTTTTTGGTGTTGGCGATGTACTGGCCGATGGCGTGGAGGAGGTGGGTTTTGCCCAGACCGACACCGCCGTAAAGGAAAAGAGGGTTATAAGATTTGCCGGGGGCCTGCGAAACGGCCATGGCGGCGGCATGGGCATGGTTATTATTTTCGCCGACGACAAAGGACTCGAAAGTGTTTTTGGGGTTGAAGGCGATTTCGCCGCGGAGCGCGCCGTTGCGTTCAGCCGGTTCGGAGGCGGATTTGGTTTTGGCCTTGGGTTCGACGACCGTGACGGCGGCGGGGGGGGCGGCGAGAGTGGCGCCGTTGGGGTTGACGCGGAATTTGATCTTGAGATTCTGGCCTGAAGCCTGCCCCAACACGTCGCTGATCAATCCCAGGTAATTGTCCTTGAGCCAGACTTCACAGAAGTCATTGGCCACTTCGAGGATGAGAGTTTCATCTTCCAAGGCCACGGCCTTTATAGGCAGGAACCACAGATTGTAAATGTCCGTGTTTAACATCGTGCGCAGTAATTGTTGCGCCCCGGTCCAAATTTTGTCGGCGGATGATTGCATTTTGATTTATCGCCAAAACCCAAATTTTTAATATTTATTCACCGGCTTCATTAGGAAGCCTCAGCACCGCATTGCAACTGCAAAGGATATGCATCATGGCGGGTCGTTTTGCACTCAAAATCGAAGCGTCGGGGCGCAAGATTGATGTTCCCTCGTGGGGCGGGTGTAAGAAGCTTATTCTCACGGCCTTGCGTATGAAGCAAATTGTCAATCATTTTAATCTTGCGCGCCATCTTTGCAAGCAACCCGCTTGTCCCAGCAGCGGCGACTGTTTTAGACAAATACCGCCTGTCTGACTAGCACAACATATTAACTCTTATTCACGACTTATTCACAACGCATGAAATACCTTGAAATCAGGGGGTCTCGAATGGATTCAGTAACTCGCGCCGGCCCATTGCCATAATTTTGCTGTTGCGCCAAATCATCATAACAAAAAACACGTCCCCCCGCTCCCGCGCGCGGTGGCGAAGTCTGGATTAAATCGCCGCGTCGCCCGATTCCTCGGTGCGAATGCGAACGGCGGTTTCAATGTTGCTGACAAATACTTTGCCGTCGCCGATCTTGCCCGTGCGGGCGGCATGAACTATGGCGTCAACCGCCTGCTGTATCAAAGCATCAGGCAGGACGACCTCGATCTTGATTTTCGGAAGGAAATCGACCGTGTATTCACTGCCGCGGTAGATTTCGGTGTGGCCCTTTTGGCGTCCGAAACCCTTTACCTCCGAGACGGTGAGCCCTTGGACGCCGATGCCGGCAAGGGCTTCTTTTACTTCCTCGAGTTTGAACGGCTTGATGATGGCATCGATTTTTTTCATGGATATTGAACAACCGGATATTAACAATCGTCAGAGGGGTGTAAACAGGAAACTGAAAAAAAGTTTAAAAAAGGCGTTTTTTGTTGAATGAAACTTTTTTTAAATAGTCTATTGACGATATAGCGAATCTGTGGTTCACTAATGGCGGATTAGATCAGAAGAATTTTAGGGCAAGTTTGAAATTGTTCTTTATTGCCCGCAGTATTTCGGTTGTTTGTATTGTACAGCAACAACCGGGAGTCCCCTAATCCTACATGTGTACTAAATTCGAAAATTCCCCGGGCTTCTTGGTCATCCTCTGGCCGCTAAGCCCGGTTTTTTTTGTACCTGCGCCTTCTTGGATTGCTCTCCTCCGCATACGGCTTGGTGGAAGCCTGTAAATTCATAACAAGTTTTCGCAAAACAACTTACGTTTTATCTCCCTGTCTGAAAAAGCGCGGGTATGGCCCGGGTTTTGGCAGAACTTGCGCCTTGGGAAAAGGGGTTGGCATAAATTGCTCCCTCCCGGTCACGGGTATTGGGAAAATTGTTCCTCCTGCGGTGTTTTTTGGGGTGTTTTGGAAAATCCCAATATTCTTAAACAATTGTCCATAAATATTTTCCATGCGTGAAAAATATGCCGCGCGAACGTGGCAGCAGTCCTGCTACTCACCAACAACTGTAACTCAAATGAGAATATCGATGGTCATTGGCGGAAGTTGTGGGTTTGCGGGAAGCGCCGCTTTTAGCCCTGCAGAGGGCGAAGCAGGGCTTGTTTCCCTCTTGAACGGCTGTCGGACAGCCATTCCCGCCAGTGCGCTCCTGTCTTGGCTGGGGCTGACCCTGGGTGAGCCAAAAAAGAATCCGGGCGCAGGGTCTGGAAGATTTCGTGACACTGCTGTCCGCTTAAATTCGCGTGAAGGCATCCAAATATGACTGAAACACTTTGCGAACCGTCTCAGGCTCCGTTGACCAAGGAGGAACTCCGCGCCTATCGACGCAAACTTTGGCGCTGCTATTCCCGTTCCGGGCCTGGCAGCCAGATGGAGAATACCCTGGTTGAGGAATATTTGCCGCTGGTCAAAACAGTTGTCGGACGGCTGGCCATGACGTTGCCCAGCCACGTCAACGCCGACGATCTTTACAGCGCGGGGCTGGTGGGGTTGCTCAATGCCATGCGCCGGTTCAAGCAGGATAACGGCACCTCTTTTGAAACGTACGCCCGGATGCGGATTCGCGGCGCCATTTTTGATGAATTGCGCCGCCTCGACTGGGTGCCGCGTTCCGTGCATGACAAGGCCAAAAAGCTGGAAAAGAAAATGCAGGAACTGACGCAGCAGACGGGGGCTGTCCCCTCCGAAGAGGAAATGGCGGATGCCATGGGAATTTCGGTTCAGGATTATGACGATTTGCTGGACGAAATCCGTCCCGCTTCGTACGTGTGCCTGGACGCGGCGAGCGGAAGCGACAACGAGCGCGGCGGATCGGCTTACGAGGTCATAGCCGACAGCACGCAGGACAATCCGGAAGAACGGACGGCGGTGCGCGAGTTGGCCCAGATGATCAAGGAGCGCCTGCGTCAATTGCCGGAGATGCAGCGCAAGGTTCTGGGGCTTTACTATTTTGAGGATTTCCGGCTGCGCGAAATTGCCGAGGCTTACGGGGTAACGGAGTCCCGCATCTGCCAGATTCATTCCCAGGCAATCCTGGCCATCAAAGCCTTGCTGAAGAAGGAAGACCCGGATGTCTTCAGCTACGCCTGATTAGAAATGGATGTCCGTTGCGGCGGGGGAAGACAGCCCATCGCCGTTTTGGGAGTTCCTTTTCTGTCAAATACTGTCCCAACCAATCAAACCTTTCGGTTTGATTTTTTTTGCCCATTTTAGGGTTTTTGCCAGACGCGGTAGAAGCGTTGGGTGGCGGGGGCGCCGGGATCGGCCAGGGTCTGGACGGCGCCATTGCCAGGGACAGGCAGGGAAGGCATCCACCAGGGGCTGGCGAGCGAATCTTTGTGTTGCAAATAGTAGGTGCGGCCGCAGGTGGTCGGCGTCTGGAGGGAGAACGCGCCGCCGGTGTAAACGACATTGGAGAGCTGCACGGCCGGCGCGGAGAGACCGGTTTGGATCAAGGCCAGGTTTTGGTAACCGCCGGCGGCGATGGCTGCCACATGGGACAGGTCTGCCGGCATATTGGTTTGTCCGTGAGAGTTGTCGCCCCAAACCATGACTGTGCCGTCGTTGCGGAGAGCCAGACAGTGATAAAAAACGGCGGCAATGGCCGTGACGTTGGACGGCCCGCCGGCACGTTGGTTTGTCCATACGTGTTGTCGCCCCAGACCGCCACGGTTCCGTTGGCGAGCAGGGCCATGGAATGGCCGTAGCCTGCGGCGACAGCAACCGCGCCGCCCAGCCCCGACGGAATGTCGATTTGTCCATACGAATCGTCGCCCCAGCCTTGGACGCTGCCGTCGGAACCCAGGGCGATACCGTGATTCGCCAACGAGGAAATGGCGATGATGTTGTATAGATTGAAAGCTCCCGAAACCTGCCCGTAGGTGTCGTCGCCCCACCCATAAACGTAGCCATTGGAAGTGAGGACGTAAGAATCATAAGTGCCGGCGGCAACCGCGACGATGTTTTGCAAACCCGGTTGCGGGTCGCACTCTCCGTAAACGTTCTCTCCCCAGGCATCGACGGTGCCATTGCCGTGCAGGACGATGGTATGATCCTGGCCGCCGGCCATGGCGACCATATCGGTCAGCCCCGTCGGGATGACCGTGTCATTATAATTATTGTATCCCCACAATTCCGCGGAGCCGTTGCCGAGGCGGACAAAGCTATGATACCACCCGGTCCCGATGGCGGCGACGCTCTGCAAATTGGTGGGGGTCGGGGCATAAGCATCGCCCCAGACGACGACGGCCGGGGGCGGGACAACGGGAGTCATGGTGAAGCTGGCGTTTGTCGGGGTGAACGCCAGTTCAAGCGGATAGCCCGCGCTTAAATTGGAGACGGTGAATGACCGGACGCCAGGGCTGAAGGAAAGGGTCTGGCCCGGCGAAAACTGGCCGAGGCCGGTTCCGTTTGTGCTGACGGTAAACGGGGTTGAAAAATTTGTGGGAAAGCCCGCAATGCCGGTGAATACCGCCCCGGGCGTGGTCATATTAAACTGGACGGTCGGGGTTGGAGCGAAACCAAACCAGTCCCCGGACGGGACGGCGGTGAAGACGGAATTGCTGCTGTTGGTGCTGGTTGGCGGGATGGGAATTTGTTGGGTCAGCCCGAATGAAGTGAAGGAATAGGTCAGCGTCAAGGTGACATCGCCCCAGCAATACTCAGAACTCACTCCGTATGTGGCTCCAGTCACGAAGAAGCTTGCCGCCGGCGCGGCCACAGTGAAGGTAACGCTTCCGCTGCCGATATAGGCGGGAAAAGCGCCGGACGCCAGGGTGCCCAAAAGATTGGTGCTGGAACCGGCAAGGATGGATTGGCTTTGGTTATAGATGACGGCGGCAGAGCCGTTATTTGAGATGTTTAGCGTGGTCAACAGATCGCCACCAGGCTGGGTGATGTTGATGTAATCAGTTTCAACAGCGGTAACATATTCGTTGGGAGGGGCGGGATTATGGACATTCACGTATTCCGTGGCTTCGCCCGACAATGAATAAGAAATGCCATTAAGCTGGGCAAGGGCTGGCCGAACTGCGGCATCTGGAGCGAGTTGGTCCAGGGCATATCCACGCTGGAAGGAGTATTGTTGGTGTAGGAGACCTGGTCGGCGAGGGCCATGTGGACAAAGCAGGCCAAAACGAGCGGCCAGGCGAGAATCGCCGGGCAATGGTTTGGGCGTCTCATAAGCAAAGGTGATATAGAACTGTAGCAGGATTGTCAAAACATATGTTGCCTTGAACCAGGGTTGGTCCGGCGCAGAACAAAAAAACCGCCGCCGGTTTTTGCCCGGCGGCGGTCTGAACTAATATTGCGATCTTCCTGCGACCCGTTTAAGGGGTGGCAATGATGAAGTAGCTCGGGCTTCCGCTGACAGCATTGGTCACGCTGAAAGTGCCCGTCGCGCTGAAGGCGTTGGTTGCGACGTTCGTCCACTTGGAGAGGGGCAACGCCAGATTGGTCGAGGTGAGCACGTAGTAATCGCCGCCAGCCTGGCCGTTGGTTCCGCTGAAGACCAGATTGTTGCCCGAGTGCGTGACGCTGTTGACCACCGGCACCGGCGGCGCCGTGGAAACAACAACCAGATTCAAACTTCCGCCACTGACGGAAAGAGAAGCTGTGCAACTTGCACCCAGACCCGCTCCTCCGATGGTGACCGCGGGGTTGCCCAAGCTGATGGCTCCGCCGGGGGCCACTTGGACCAGACTATAGGTGCCTCCACCCAGCGGCTTCGAACCCGCGTTGTTGATGATGATCGAGCTTCCACCCAGAACCAATTCGCCAGACGAGATTTGCGAGACGTAGAGAGCCGGATGGCTGACGTCGCCGTTGAAGGTTTGGGGCGTGAAGGTCAATGTGACCGGCAAAGCCAGGGTGACGGTGCCAGCGCCGGAAGCGGCTTTGATCGTCGCTGCTGCTGTGGCGCTGCCGCTGGCGGCGAACGATGTGGCGCTGCCGGGTATGCTGTAGGAAGGATAGGCCGACACGTCGAAGGTTGCCCCGGCGCCGATGCTGATCGAGGCCGTGTTGTTGATTGAGCCGCTGCCGGACAAGGCCAGGGTGCCAGCGCTGATGGCCGTTCCGCCAGCGTAGGTATTGGCTACTGTCAAGGTGAGCGAGCCGGAACCGCTTTGGGTCAGCGCGCCTGTTCCGGAAAGGACTCCGGACAGAGTCTGCGCGGCTGAACTGGCGTAGTTGAATGTCCCGTTATTGGTGATGCCGGGCGCGTAATTGGTGGCGCTGGCGGTCACTCCCAAACAACCCGATCCGCCTACGGCCAGCGTGCCGCCGTTGATCAGCGTGTAGTTGGTGTAGGTGTTGGTTCCGCTCAAGGTGAGCGAGCCGGGGCCGTTTTGGGTCAGCGTGCCGTTGCCGGAAATGACTCCGGACAGGGTCTGCGTGTTTGAGCTGGCGTAAATGACGGTGGCATTGTTGGTGATATTGGCCGCATAATTGCCGCCACCCAACAGACCGTTCCCGGCGATTTCCAACACGCCGCCGCTGATCGTGGTCGGGCCGGTGTAGGTGTTCGTGCCGGAAAGCACCATGGTGCCCGGTTCCGCGGTAAAGGTGATGCCGTAAACGCCGTTGGACTGCGAGATGCCGCCGCTGATGGTGGCGAGCTTGGTGGGGCCTGATTGACCGTTACCCATCGTGGTGTTGCCATACAAGATCACCGGCCCGCTGACCACGGCGCCATTTTCCATTCGCAACGCGCCATAGGTTTCGGCATTCCCGGTGCCATACACATTCACGGGACAAGGAATGATCACACCGGGATTCGCGGTGTAGAAGGTCCCGCCGGCGGCGATGTTGAGGGTCGCGGCGCTGGACAAATTAACAGCGGCGCTGAGAATTTGAGCCTTGGCGTTGCCGCCGGGGCTGGTGGGGCAGTTGACCGTGCCGGTGAACGCGGACATATTTCCGCCGAGGGTAAGGTTATCGCCGGTTGTTTCTTTAATGTTAATGATGTTGCTGGGGCCGCCTACGACGGTGTTCGCCAAGGTGCCGGTGACAATGTTCGGAATCAGGACGCCGTTACCGTTCATGGTGATCGTTCCTGTGCCTAAGCCGGCGGCATTATTGATCTGCACCGTGCCGCCCCCATTGATGGTCGAGCCACCGGTGAAGGTGTTGGCGGAGTTCAAGGTCAACGTGCCGGTGCCGGAGTAGGTGAGGGATTGCCCGCTGCCGCTCACCACGCTGAACAACTCAATGCTGCCGGAACCGCCAATCGTGGTGGGACCGGCCAGGACAACCGCGCTCGTGCCGTTGGTGAGCAAGGCTGTGGTGCCGGCGGCGCTGTTGATCAGCGCCCCGCCGTTGGCGTCATAGCTGTTGCCGGTGCCTGACAGGGTGAGAGTGCCAAAGCTGTCGTTCTGGCCGTTCACGTCAAGAAGGCCGCCGTTGGCGACCGTGAGGAGGCAGGTGCTGTAAAGATCATAGCTGCCACTGCCGGCCAACTGCAATTCGGCTCCGCTGCCCACGCTGCTGGCGCCGCCGCCCAAACCGTGGGCGCTGGCATAACTGGTTTTGGTAATGACCACTTCACCGGCATTGACGGCCATGGTGAGGCCGGAGTTGTCGTTTGAAACGCCGCCCAAATACAACGTGCCTGTGCCTGTTTTGGTGACACTCGGAACGGCATTATCGGATGCTTCTTTGACTGAACCGGTCAGGTTCAGGATGCTGCCTGTGGCCACGTTCAGGTAAGTGGAGGTCGTGCCGCTGTTTGTGATGTTGCGGACCGTGGTGCCGGTGCCGGAACCGACGTAAGAGAGGGTTGCGCCCCCCGTCAAAGTCACACCGTTGGTGATGACGCCGGGGTTAACGCCGATGCCCAAGGCGTTCGCCGTGGAGTCGGCGACGGAATTCACGTTCAACGTTGCGCCGTTGACAATCACATTTCCGGCATAGGTGTTGGCTCCGTTCAAGGCCAGAGTGCCGGAACCGCTTACGGTCAGCCCGGTGTTTGTCCCGCCACCAGCAATGACGCTGTTTATGGTGGTGGTGCCGTTGGTGACGGCGATAATCGGCGAGGAGCCGCCCAAGGTCAGGGTATCGCCTCCGTTGATGGTGTATCCGGGCGTGGTGAATGAGATCCCGTTTACGGTCACGTTATCATTCAGGGCCACAGTGCCAGCCGTTCCGGCAAAGGTCGCGAGATTGCCCGCAAACCAATCCCCATTCGCGCTGCCGTTGAACCAGTCGGAAGAGACGGTGTTGTCCCAGGCGCCATTGCCGCCGCTGCCGGGAAGGGAGTGCGAGGAACCGGGATTCCAATAGACGGATTCGCTGGCAATCACAAGAGTGCCGGCGCCGCTGAACATGCCATTCGGATTGTTGCCGCCGAGGCCATAGGTTCCGGGGGCCATCGCGACTCCGCCGATATTAAGTGCGAGAATGGACTGGGCGCCGGAGAAATTGAGGTAAACCGCGCCGGTGGAAAGTGAAGAAGCCAGGTTGAGGGTGGCCGCAGGAGTCATCGCGTTGGCGCTGTCAAGCTCCAGCATGCTTCCCGCGTTGACCGTGACGTTGCCCGGAAGGGAACCGGCCATGCTGGCATCGAGCGTGCCGGAATTGACGAATGTGCCGCCCAAGTAAGTATTGACGCCGCCCAACATCAATGTGCCGGCGCCGGCATAGGTGAGAGACGTCGGAGTTGTGTCGAAACTGCTGATCACGCCGGGAAGTGTGATGCTGCCCGCGCCGCCAATCGTGAGATTGGAAGCAATGGTCATCGGGACGGTGAGAGTGGAAGTGGTGCCGCTGGCGCTGTTGATCAGTGCTCCGCCGCCGTTGATGCCGTTGCCTGCAATTGAGAGGGAGTAGATGGCGTTGTTCTGGCCGTTCAAATCAAAAACGCCGCCGTTGCTGACCGTGAGGGGGGTGGTGCTGCCGTTGTAAATATTCGAATTGTAGCCGTTGGCAGCCAATTGAAGCATGGCGTTGCTGGCCACGGTGGTGGCGCCGCCGATTGCATTGCCTGCGCCGGTTTGATTCAAGATCAGCGTGCCGCCCTGAATGTTCACCCCGCAATAGGCGTTGTTTAAGGAACTGCCTATGACCAGCGTGCCGGTATCGACTTTATTCACGTAAAATGCGGCAGTACCCGTTATCTGGCCACCCAGAGTCAGGGTGACGCCGTTGGGGACGTCGATGGTGGAGGTGGTGCCGGAGGTTCCGGCAAATGAGCGCGCTGTGCTGTCGCCCGTGCCGGTGTAGAGGAGGGTGCCGCCGCCCAGAACCACGGAGCCGTAGCCAATGGCACTGTTGCCACCATCGGGCATGGCATAGACATTCAGAATGCCGCTCTTGAGCACGGTGGGGCCGTTATAGTAATTGGCGCCGCTCAGGATCAACGTGCCGCCGGCAACGGAGGACATATTGGTGAGCGAGCCGCCGTATATTGTGGAGGCAAAGGTTACGGTTTGGCCGTTGACGTCGATGCTGTAGGCGGTGGATTGGGAGCTAAGGCGACTGGAGTAGTCGAACTGGTTCGAGGAGGAGAATTGGAGTGTGCCTCCGGTCATGACGATGGAATTGGCCGAGTTATCCGGAACGCCAAAAGGCCCATAATTTCCCGGGTTTTCCGGGGAGGCCACCTGTATCGTGCCGCCGGCGAGCGTTGTCGTGCCGGTATAGGTGTTCGATCCGGCCAGTATCATGATGCCGGCATCCGATATTGCAAGTGAAGCTTGCGGACCGCTTATGATGCCGGTGATTTCGTCCTTTTCCGTTGCAGTGGAGGACGTTTCAAGGGTGCATGTCCCTCCTGAATATAAGGTGAAGGCGCCGGTAAAGGTCGTGCCGGGAGCGCTTGCCACGGGATTGCCGCCGGCCAGATTCAATGCCTCAGGCAAATAGAAAGTGAAGTCATTGGTCATGGTCACAGCAATAATGCCGTTGCTCTGGTTCACCAGCGCATTACCGTAGCCGTCCACATAAATTGGCCCGGTGCCAAACGCGTCGTTGTTGTTGTAATTGATAACCTGGCCCCCGGTCAGCTCGGTCCCGCCTGCGTATGTGTTGTTGGCGGAAAAAGTGATGGAACCGGTTCCGTGCTGGGTGATTCCACCGTCCCCTATCAGCGGGACATTGAAGATGAAATTACCGCTGTCGCAGTTGAAGTTCTGCAACGTGTCGGCGATTTCAATCGAGCCTGTGCCGGAGAAAGTCGTGTTGGTTACAACGATGGCACCGCCGAATCCGGTCGCCATGCCGGTGCAGACCACGGGGCTGTTTACCGTGATGGCCAGACTGGCGATGTTGGTGGTGCCGGCGGAAAAGTAAGCAAAGCTGCCGTCAGCATAGGGGCTCGTTGAAGTGGTCGGTGTCGAGCTGCCGGCCCAGTTTGCGGTGGTGGTGTCCCACACGCCGTTGGTTGGGGTGGCTGTTCCGTTGTTGTCCCAATACTGTTGTGCCCCGGCATTTTGGGCCGCGAGCGATAGGATCAGACATGAGAGAGGTACTATGGATTTACACATGGACATGGAATTTGAGTTCGGATGGTCGGGACAGGATTTCATAATCATTTTCACTAGTAATAATCTATACTTCTGCAAGAAGGCAGCGTGGCAGAATGGTAATAATTTGCAATCAAAAAAAGATTGTTTTGCGGGTCCGTGGCTGGTTCGATTAAGGCGTGGTTGGTTTGTTGAATCAATCTTGAACATTCTCAATTCAAGTGACTTGCATCGCAAAATCAGTCCCGGCAGGGTGAAGCAGCCCGCGAAAACGGCCGGTCTTCCGCCGGTTTGATCGAATTCCGACCCCAACCGAATTACTTGCTGATGCCGCGTTCGCTCTGGCGGACAAATTCGATCAGGTGGCGAAGTTCCGGCAGGGAGGGCAGTTCGGCCCCGATTTTCGCCAGCGCATTCGTGTTGGTCAGCCCTTCGCGGAAAAGAATTTTGTAGGCTTGCTTGAGGGCGGACTGTGTTTCGTCCGGCACGCCTCTTCGTTTTAACCCTTCCTTGTTGGTCATATGCACTTGGGCGGGGTTGCCGTCGGCCAGCATGTAGGGGGGGATGTCCTGGGTGACTTTGGAGCAGCCGCCGATGATGGCCATGCAGCCAATGCGGCAAAATTGATGCACGGCGGCCAGACCGCCGATGATGACATAATCCTCAACCGTGATATGCCCGGCGAGGGTGGCGACATTGGACATGATGATGTGGTTTCCCAGGGTCACATTGTGGGCGATGTGGCAGTAGGCCAGAATGTGGTTGTGGGAGCCGACGGTGGTGGTCTCGCCGTCGCCGGTCGCGCTGTGAATAGTAACGTATTCGCGGAAGGTGTTGTGGCTGCCGATTTGGGTGCGGGTGACGCCGCCTTTCCACTTCAAATC